>Ga0137415_10007041_pt1 | contig 11152 bp, 9 predicted proteins | sample CZODoug3_1_1_16f_FD_183082 | JGI IMG/M metagenome (GOLD analysis project Ga0137415, IMG submission 183082) | Vadose zone soil fungal communities from Angelo Coast Range Reserve, California, USA - CZODoug3_1_1_16fungal (Hybrid Assembly) | ecosystem: Environmental > Terrestrial > Soil > Vadose...
TTGATGATCAGGACCGTGCGCTCCCACGCAGGGCTGGTCGTGACGGCCGCATAGACCTGATTCATGAACCCCTCGCCGGCCCGGACGTCGCCGAACGGATGATCATCCTGGCCCGTCCCCGTCGCTTCCGTGAGGAAGGGCCCGTCGACGAAGGCCACCTGCGGCAACGACCCCGCCCGGCAGTCGGCGAAGAATTCGTTCAGCGGCCGGCTGATCGGGAGATACTTCGTGCCCCAGAGCCCGAGGAAGGGCACATCGCCGTAGTAGTAGCGGCCCTGGAGGCCGCGCGCGGCCAACCGGTCCCAAATGGTCGGCAGGGTCGACGCGGCGGGCGTGTTGCTCAGCCGGTCGGTCTGACCGGCATGCTGGTAGATCCGGTTCGGAAAGGTCGGCCCCAGGATCGCGCAGAAGTAACGGTCGAACGATGTCCACTGCGGCACCGCGCGACCCAGGAAGGCGAGATCTTCCTGCCGATAGTAGCCGATCGAGAACGTATCGTTGACGCGGAGCCACCCGTCGCACTTGCCGCCGTTGTACTCCACGCGCCCGCCTGCGTACGAATGGTCAGGATCGGTGTGACCGCATCCCTGGAAATCCGGAGCGAGGGCATAGGTGGGATGGCCCGCGCCGGCAGAATCGAGGTACGTGAGCCCGGCCTGCCGTCCGTCGGCTTCCGGCAGCCATCCGAGGAAGTGGTCGAACGAACGGTTCTCCATCATCATGACGATGACGTGCTCGATCCCGCACGAGCCGGGATCGAGCGGCAACGAGCTCGTGGCGCGAGACATCACCGGGACGCCGACGGTGCGATCGACGCACGCGAGGGCGAGGCCGCCGGCGGCGGCCGTAGCGGCGGACAGGAACGTACGGCGCGGCAGGACGGGCATGGGTCTCCTCCGAGAAGTGGCTGGTTCGCCGCACGCTCACCACTGGTTGTAAACGTTCCGTCACACGTTGGTTCGTGTCGTGTAAACGCTGGGCCTGTCGTGCTCGCGCAACACGGCGGGGAGTCGCTCGCTCGTTCCTTGCCATCGGGCGCGGCACGCTCCATGTTCGTCCTTTCCCCGCCACCGGGATCGATGGAGATGCGCTCGAGCCTGCCTGTTCTCTTCGCCACCATGACGCTGGCGCTGCCGCTCGCCGGCCAGGCGCCTCCCGGACACGTCTATTGGGCCGGCTTTTATCAGGCGCTGCCTGGCAAGGCGGCGGCCTACAACAAGGCGCTCACCGACATCGCCGATCCAGTCCTGGACGAGCTGGTGCGGCGCAAGCTGATGGTCTCTCACGTGCAGCTGGCCCAGTACTCGGGCGCCGGCGAGAACACGAATCTCGTGATCCTGGAATTTCCCAACTGGGCGGCGCTCGACAGCTACGAGGCGAAGCTCGACGAAGCCTCCCAGGCCGTGCTTCGGAAGCCGTGGAGCGAGGCGGCCGCCGGATTCGTCGAGCTGCGCCGCCTGCTGCGCATCGAGATCTATACGCCGGCGGGGCGGCGGCCGTAGGACATGGGCATGCTCCCCCACGGTGGAGACAACCTCCGGGGCGACCCCTGGGACTTCCGGATCCCGCGTACCGGGGACCGGGACCTGGCGTTCCGCGGGTGGCTGTTGAGCCACGCGGAAGAGCGAGATGCTTCCGCGGGTGTCACGTACGGCGTGGACATCGATCTCTACCTGACCATCCGCCTGCGGCTCGTCTCGCACCTGTGTCGCTGGTCGTTGCGGGAAAGCGAGGGGCTGACCGAGGACCACCGCGTCGCGGCGCACGACTCGGCGGCCAAGTTGATCGAGTGGTTGAAGCAGGAGAACGCCGGCCGGCTGGATGCGCCCAGCAAGCGAGCCTGGGTCCGCGCGTGCCAGGCCTGGCCCGGTCTAAAGCGTGAGGCGGTCGAGCGGGTGGATTGACGATGCCGGCAGCGTTCCAGTGGGCTCGTCTGAAAGCGGACGTGAAGTGCGCGCTTCGCAAAGGCGCCTGGTACCGCATCCTGAAACTGACGGCCGTCGACGTGGTGCTCGACGTAAAGGGAAAGCCGCTCTCCCTCCCTCGAGGACAACTGCAGCTCTCGTCCGAGCCGGCGCTGCGCTGGTCCGTGGTGGCGAGTCCCAAGCACACGGCCCGTTTCCCGGCGACGTGGGGACCGAGCTACGCCGTCTGCCCCAACTGTCGCGACCGCGCGCGGCTCGAAGGCCGGCCCGCTTCCATGCGCTGCCATCGTTGCAATGGGTCCTTCGAGATCGCCTGGAACGAATCGGACCGCGCCGCGGGGTAGCCGGCCGGCGGCGGGACGATTCGGTTACGGCGTGATGGTGATCGGGGCGGTCGACACGGAACTCGAACCCTGTGCGGTCGCCTGGAGGACGTAGCCCGAGCTCGCTTTGCTGATGGCCAGATCCCCGAACGACGCGATGCCGCGGACCGCGGCGACGCTCCGGGCGCCCGTGAGATTGGCCCCCGCGGGATTCGTGGAGAGGGCCGTGTTGATAGTCCCCGTGAAACCGGTGTCGGCGCGGCCGAGGCTGTCCGCAGCCTCAACCAGGAGGGCGGGCGTGAGGATGTTGCCCGCGGTCCCCGTGAAGGGCTGCTGGAGAATCAGGAGGACGTGGGGCCCGCCACTGCCCCCGCCGCTCCCCCCGATGGCAAGCCCGAGGGACCTGCTCAGCCCGTCATACGGGCAAGCGGTGGACCAGAGGGCCACCGAGGCCACCAGAGCGATACGCAAGCGCGATAACGTCATAGCAGGTACATCATTATAAAAGACCCCGTACGCCGCAAGAGCTCGTCGGCCTAGAACGCATGGCGCACCGTTCCATATACCGAGCGCGGCTGTCCGGGCGTAACGAAGCCGCCGGCGCGCAGCTCCGGATACGCGCGGTCGAGCGCATTCCGCACACCCACTTCGAGCTGCGTGCTGCCGACTTTTAGACCGCCGCTCACATGCAATAGTCCGTATGACGGCAACACCACACCCGGCTCCGCGAATGGGCTGTACGGGCCGACCACGTTGGAGCTGACCCGGAACCGCCAAGGCGCCGCAGGCCGCGCGACTTCCACGGCGACGGTGCCCACGTATTTCGTCGTGTTGAACACCCGAGCCCCGGAGAGGCTCGTGGTGCTGTCCACCCTCAGCATCCGGTAACGGGCGTCGTTGAATGTCCAGTCCGTGCTGACCACCAGCCCCATGGCTGGCCGCGCGGTGGCTTCGAGCTCGACGCCCTGACGCCTGCTGGCACCGCCGCTGGTCGAGGAGTTTGTGAGCGGATCGAACGTCTGCTCGTTGCCGACGTCCATCCGGAACAGCGCGAGACTCGCGTTGACGTTGTGTGTGTCGATCTTGAGCCCGGTCTCGTAGGCCCAGGCGGTAATGAACGGGAGAGCGGGGTCGGTGATGACGCCGTCGGTCTGCCGGAAGCCGCGCGAAACGTTCACGTACAGGTCGGCGACCTTCGGCAGATGGTACAATGCGCCGAATCTGGGCGCGAAGATGCCCTTGGCGTCGCTCCTCGCCACGCCGCCGTTCGGCACCGACCGCGTGTCCTGGACGTCATAGCGGCCGCCGAGCGTGACTCTGAAGTGATGGCCCAGGTCGGTGCTCGACTGAAGGAACAGCGCCCCCGACGCTTGCCGCGCGGTGACGAGGGTCCGCGCCGAGTCCCGCGCGCGGCCGGTGGTGAACCAGTTCTCGTAGCTGGAATGGTCCCACCGGCCCTCCGTGCCCACGGTGATCTCGGTGCGCGGGAGGTACCAGGACAGCGCGCTCGTCAGCCCGAAGCCGTAGCGCCGGTCCTCTTCCTCGGTTTGACTGCCCGACCCTTCACCCGCGCCCGGCTCGGGCGGAATCGTGAGGAACAGCTGCCACCGGCCTTGCGTCGCGTACACGGTCGTGCGCCACAGCAGCGACGAGCCCGCCAGGACGCGGACGCTCACGCGCTCCTGTGCCCGGCGCTTGAATCCCCCGTCTGACGGATTCTGCACGGTGCGGTACAGACGCCGTTGGAACTGACTATCCGTGAGAAACCCGGGCGAGTCCCACCCCGTCGCGTACAGCTCGACCCCGGCGTCGAGGGTCGTCTGGGACGAGAGCGCGCGCACCACCCGCGCATGCCCCTGCCCGAGGTCGTAGCCGCTGCGCGGCCGCCACCCATCCTCGCGCACACCGCGGAACCCGAACACGGCGCCGTCAGTCCCACGATCGAACCCCGTCAGGATCACGCCCTCGGCCCGCCCGTACGAGCCTGGGTCGAGCCACACGCTCGTACCCCGCATGCGCTCCGCGGTACGGACGTTGACGACCCCCGAGAACGCGAAGTTCCCGTACAGCGCGCTGACCGGCCCCTTGATGAGGTCCAGGTCCTGGATGGCCTGAGGGAAGAGCAGATTCCAATCGTTGTAGCCTTCCGAGTGGCCGTTGACCGGTTCGTTGTTCGGCACCCCGTCCACCCACAACGCGATGTCGGTCGAGTGATCGGAGCTGAACCCTCGAAGTGATGCGTCCGAGGCGAAACCGGGGCCTTGCCCCTGGCTGTGCACCTCGAGGCCGGTCGTCTGCCGCAGGAGGTCGTACGCGTCGATCGCCGGGGTCTGCTGGATGGCAGCCGGCGAGACACGTACCGAGCTCAGTGGCTCCTCTCGCCGGGTAGGCGTCGCGGTCACGGTGACCGAGACCGCCTCCAGTGTGAAGGATCGCCGGCTCAGCGTATCGCCGTGCTGGTGCGACGTGTCGGCGTGTTGGTGAGTCGAATCCACCGGCGCCGGCTGCTGGCTCGAAAGAGTGACGGGCACCGCCAGGACGGTGACGGCCGCGAGGCGCGTCAACATGAGATGCTCCGCATGCACGTGAAGGGCTGGCGCGGGAGATCCCGCTCCGGCCCGTTGGCTGCTCGGGTTGTGTGTGCTAGCGAATCAGGTCAGGCGACGCCGTTCGGAGGCGGAGGAGTCGGAGCGAAAGACGGAGAAGGGGGGAGGGAAAAGAGCGATCGGTACGTCACGGTCCCCACGGGCTTCTTGATCGCAGGCGGCGCGGGCAGCGGGGCCGGCAGCGCCACCGACAAGGCGAGGTCCGCGCTCCCGGTCATCTCGCCGCAGTAGCACGGGCCTCCCGCGGGCGCCCCGCCGTGGCCCGGGTGCGACTGGTGCATCGCGTGATGGCGGCACGCCAGCACGCCCTGAAGCGTCGCGCCGCCCGGTCCCGCGACCAGCCAACAAGCCGCCGCGAGGGCGAACAGAACCAGCCGGGGTGAGCGCCGCATGGCCTCAAGTGTACGGTCGCGGTTTCGCCTGGCGCAACCCCGCCCGGGCCGTGTAGACTGCCTGGCCATGGGCGAGCGCATCGAGTATCGCGACGGTCGCTGGGTGGTGCCGAACCACCCCATCATCCCCTTCATCGAAGGCGACGGCACCGGGCCCGATATCTGGCGCGCCGCGCGGCGCGTATTCGACGCCGTGGTCGAGAAGGTCGCGCGCGGCAAGCGGCGCATCGAGTGGCTCGAGGTGCTGGCCGGAGAGAAGGCCTTCAAGCAGCTCGGGAACTGGCTCCCGGAGGCCACGCTCGACACCATCCGGACGCACCGCGTGGCCATCAAAGGCCCGCTCACGACGCCGGTGGGGGGAGGGATCCGATCGCTCAACGTCGCGCTGCGCCAGGTGCTCGACCTGTACGCCTGCATCCGGCCGGTGCGCTATTTCGAGGGCGTGCCCAGCCCGATGCGCGAGCCGCAGAAGCTCGACGTGGTGATCTTCCGCGAGAACATCGAGGACGTGTACTCCGGGATCGAGTACCGGGCTGCCAGCCCCGAAGCCGATGCGGTGATCGGGTTCCTCACCGAGCGGTTCGGCGCCAAGATCCGCCCCGGGAGCGCGATCGGCATCAAGCCGATGTCCAAGTTCGGCTCCCAGCGCCTGGTCGCCAAATCCATCGAGTACGCGCTGCGCGCCGGTCGCCGCTCGGTCACGCTCGTTCACAAGGGCAACATCATGAAGTTCACCGAGGGCGGGTTCCGCGAGTGGGGGTATGAGCTCGCGAAGGAGCGCTTCGGGGACAAGACGATCACCGAGGACGAAACGGGAAAGGGGAAAGGGGAAACGGGAAAGGTGATCATGAAGGACCGGATCACCGACGCGATGTTCGCACAGCTGGTGTTGCGCCCCGACGAATACTCCGTGATCGCCGCGCCCAACCTCACGGGCGACCTGCTCTCGGACGCCGCCGCGGCCCAGGTGGGCGGGCTCGGGCTCGCGCCCGGAGGCAACGTGGGCGACGGGTACGCCGTGTTCGAGGCGACCCACGGCACCGCCCCCAAGTACGCGGGGCAGAACAAGGTGAACCCGGGGAGCGTGATCCTGTCGGGGGCGATGATGTTCGAGGAGCTCGGGTGGGACGACGTGGCCACGGCGATCGCGCGCGGGCTCGGCGGGGCGATCCGGGCGCGGCGGGTCACGTACGACCTCGCGCGCCTGATGCCCAATGCGACCGAGGTCTCGACCTCGGCTTTTGCCGAGTGCATAATCGAGCATGTCTAGGATGACCAGCGGCGTCGCCAGCACGCCGCTTTCCCAGGTCGACACGCCGCTCCTCGCCGTCGCCCTCGCGCAGGGGAGCGCCGTTCCCACCTCCCTCGCCGAGCTCGATCGCGCGGCGGGGGGTGTCGTGGCGCGCGCCATCACGAGCGGCGACTTCAAAGGAAAGCGCGACGAGACCACGCTGCTCTATCCCGGCGGCGCCAAGCCGGAGCGCGTCCTGCTCGTCGGCCTGGGGAAACCGGGCGAGGTCACCCGCAACACCATCCGGCGCGCCGCCGCCGTCGCGGGCAAGCGGGCGCGGGCGCTTGGCGCGAAGCAGCTCGCCTTCGCCGTCGTCCCCGAGGCGCGCAACGGCGTGTCGGCCCGGGACCTGGGCCAGGCGGCGGTCGAGGGCGCCGCGCACGGCGCCTGGGCGTTCACCGAGCTCAAGAAGGCGGTTCCCGACGAGCCGAAGCCCGAGGTCGAGGGCGTCACGCTCGTGTGCGATCAAAAGGAGATGAAGGAGGTCGCGGCCGGCCAGCGCGTGGGCGACGCCGTCGCCGCGGGGCAGCGGCTCACCCGACACCTCCAGATGCTGCCCGGGAATGTGTGCACGCCCACCTACCTGGCGGAGCGGGCGAAACAGCTGGCCGATCAGCACGGCTTCACGCTCACGGTGTTCGACCGGGCGAAGCTGCAACAGGAAGCGATGGGGGCGCTGCTCGCCGTGGCCCAGGGCAGCGACCAGGAGCCGCGCTTCATCGTGCTCGAGTACCGCGGCGCCGGTGACGCGCCTCCGGTGGCGCTCGTCGGCAAGGGCGTCACATTCGATTCGGGCGGCATTTCGATCAAGCCGGCGCAGAACATGGAGGACATGAAGTTCGACATGTCCGGCGCCGCGGCCGTGCTCGGCACGTTCGAGACGTTGGGGCAACTCAAGCCGAAACTGAACGTCGTGGGCCTCATCCCGGCCACCGAAAACCTCCCCTCCGGCCACGCGGTGAAACCGGGGGACGTCGTGAAGAGCCATTTCGGCAAGACGATCGAGATCATCAACACCGACGCCGAAGGGCGCCTCATCCTGTGCGACGCGCTGTCGTACGTGCGGCGCTTCAAGCCGTCGGCGGTGATCGACATCGCGACGCTCACCGGTGCCGTGGTGGTGGCCCTCGGCCAGGTGGCCATCGGCGCGATGGGGAACGACGAGCCCTTGCTGACCGAAGTGCGGGAGGCAGGGGAGCGCGCCGGCGAGCGCTGCTGGCCGTTGCCGCTGTGGGACGAGTACCGCGATCTGCTCAAGTCCGACATCGCGGACGTGAAGAACTCGGGTGGGCGGGGTGCGGGGTCGATCGCCGGCGGGTGGTTCCTGCGGGAATTCGTGGAGGGGTATCCCTGGGTGCACCTCGACATCGCGGGCACCGCGTACACCGAGGGCGAGGGGCCGCACCAGGCCAAGGGCCCGACGGCGGTCGGCGTCCGGCTCTTCACCGAGTTCATTCTCAAGCGCGCGGGGGCGTGACCCGCGGCCTCGCGGGCGCCGCCGCGCTGCTGCTCGTCGCGGCCGGAGCCGCCGCTCAGGTCGACAGCACCGCGCGCCGCGATACGCTCGGACGCGATTCCACGGCCCGCCGGGACACGACCGCCCGCGACACCCTGCCGCGCTACCTGCCCACGCTGCCCGAGCTGATCCCCGCCGGGCCGCTGCCGCGTGGCACGCGCTACACGTTCAACACCGACTCGCTCGTGCTCTCGAACGTCCAGACGCTGTCGGACCTGCTCGCCCACATTCCGGGCGTCTACGTCGCGCGCGGCGGCATCTACGGCGCCGGGGAGATCGTGATGTACGGCGGGCGCGGTGCGGCGGGCCTCGAGATCTACTGGGACGGCGTGCCCTACCTGCCGCTCGGGCGGGACTCGGTGTTCCTCGACCCCGCCCGCATCTCGCTTGCGCCGCTCGAGCGCATCGACGTGATCGTGCTGCCGGCCTCGCTCCGCGTCTATCTCGTCACGCTCCGCCAGCGCTCCACGGAGACCACGTCGCAGGTTGGGGTCGCCACCGGCGAAGTGAAGACGGCGAACTACCGCGGCGCGTTTCTCCGTCGCTGGCGCTCGGGATTCGGCCTCTCGCTGGTGGCCGATTACAACAACAACGACGGCATCCAGGGGACCTCGAGCACGGCATTCAACTCCGTGGACCTGTGGGTCAAGGCCGAGTACGTACCGAGCGCCCGGTTCGGGGCCTCGTACCAAACCTTGAGCTCGCGCTGGCATCGCAGCGAGGGGCACCTCACGGCGGACTGGAATCCTCAGCGGCGCGACGGGATTTTCCGCGTGTTCGCGGCCGCTCGTGACGACGGTGTCGGGCTGCGTGCCCAAGCGACGTTCGCCACGACGAGCGTGACCCGCGATGGCGCGGTGCCCGATCGCAGCCTGTCACAGGGCACCCTCGAGGTCACGAACGACTGGTCTCGCGCACACATCGGTCTCGCGCTCCGCCGGCTGGACACTGCCCGGCCGTGGCAGCTCGAAGGCACCGGCGCCTGGAGCCCATTTCCCGGCGTGACCCTCGCCGGCGACGCGCGCCGCGGCGAATACAGCCGCGGGCGGTCCGGCAATCGCGCGCATCTCGCCGCAGGCCTGATTCTGCCGGCGGGGCTGTCGCTCCACGGCGACCTCGCATGGGCGCACGACCTCCAGGCACCGCTCGATTCGTCCGACCTGGGACAGCGCACCGTGGACGGCTCGGGCGCGGTGCGCTGGGACCGCAGCTGGATCAGCCTCGAGCTGGGCGGCGCGACCCGCGATCCGTTCGCGCCAATCGGCTTCCCCGTGGCGATCGCGGCGATCGACAGCTCCGGTCCCCTGCGTCTCAGCCCGACGCAGCGCACGCGCTATTTCACCGCGCGCGGCGCGCTGCGGCTGCTGCCCGGCCTCCAGCTCTCCGGCTGGTACCTCAATCCGTTCGTGCGCGGGGGAAACGACTTCGAGCCACCGTACCACGGGCGCGTGTCGCTCACGTTCTACTCGAAGTTCTGGCGGGTGTACCGCAGCGGCATCTTCGCGCTGCGGGGCGAGCTGGCGATGGACTCGTGGAGCCGCGGGACGGCGGGCCTGGACTCGGCGGGCGCGCTGCGCACCCTCCCGGGGGCGACCGTCGGGGAGGTCAACGTGGAGGTGCGGATCGCCGGCGTGACCATCTTTTGGGTGCAGCGCAACGTGACCCTGAAGCGCATCAGCTACGTCCCCGGGCTCGACTACCCGCGTCGCTTTCAGTTTTACGGCGTGCGCTGGCTGTTCACCAACTGAAGTTGACCTAAGTGCTTTCCGCGACTAGGTTTAAAGTCTGTGCCGCGGAGCATGACGGGTTTCGGTTCGGCCGAAGGGAACGTCCTCGGCGGGCGGCTCTCGATCGAGATCCGCAGCGTGAACCACCGCTATTACAATCCTCAGCTCAAGCTGCCGTTCGAGCTCGGCGGGGTCGAGGCACCGCTGCGCGAGCGGCTGCGGCTGCTGCTGGAGCGTGGCCACGTAACGGTCGCGGCGCGGTGGATCGAGGCGCCACAACGGGACGGCGCCGTCGCGGTGGACCTCACCCGGGCGCGCCAACTGGTGGCGGCCGCGAAGGAGCTCAAGAAACACCTGAAGCTCAAGGGCGACGTGGACCTCGCGTTCGTGGCGCGGCAGCCTGAGGTGCTGACGTCGCATCAGGACGGGGTCGCCGCGGCGCAGTGGAGCGAGGTCGAGCCGATCGCCGAGCGCGCGGTGCGGGAGTTGCTCGGCATGCGGGCGCGTGAGGGAGCCGCGCTGGCGGTGGAGCTCGGGGGACGGCTCGGGGCGCTCGAGACGGGCGCCGCGACGATCGAGCAGCGGGCGCCCGAGCGGCTCTCGGCGGAGCTCGCACGGCTGAAGAAGGCAGTGGCGACGCTCGCGGCGGGCGTGCAGGTAGACGAGCAGCGGCTCGCCGTCGAGGTCGCGCTGATGGCGGACCGCGTGGACGTCACCGAGGAACTCGTGCGGTTACGGACTCACCTGGCGGCGTGCCGGGAGGCGGTCGCATCCGATGGGGCGGTGGGGAAGCAGCTCGGCTTCCTCGCGCAGGAGCTGCTGCGCGAAGTGAATACCATCGGGTCCAAGGCCAACGACTCCGGCATCACGCACACGGTGATCGCCATGAAAGGCGAGCTCGAGAAGTTCCGGGAGCAGCTCGACAACCTGGAGTGACCCCGCGGGTCGTCGTGCTGGCCGCCCCGTCCGGGGGCGGCAAGACGACCATCGCGCGCGAGCTGCGGACGCGGCTGCCCGACACCTTCGGGTACTCGGTGTCCGCGACGACGCGCAAGGCGAGACCGGGCGAGCGAGACGGCGAAGCGTACCATTTCCTGACGCGCGAGGAGTTCGAGCGGCGGCGTGAGGCGGGTGAGTTCCTCGAATCGACCGAGTATGCGGGGGAGCTGTACGGCACGCTCGGCGGCGAGGTCGAGCGAGTGCTGCGCAGCGGGAAGCACGTGGTCCTCGACGTCGAGGTGACGGGAGCCCGACAGGTCCGGAAGGCGTACCCGCGGCCGGCCTCCGTCGTGCTCTTCGTGATCCCGCCTTCGCCCCGCGTGCTGATCGAGCGGCTGCGCAAGCGGCGCACCGAGTCGGAAGCCGAGCTGTC
>Ga0137415_10007042_pt1 | contig 11152 bp, 8 predicted proteins | sample CZODoug3_1_1_16f_FD_183082 | JGI IMG/M metagenome (GOLD analysis project Ga0137415, IMG submission 183082) | Vadose zone soil fungal communities from Angelo Coast Range Reserve, California, USA - CZODoug3_1_1_16fungal (Hybrid Assembly) | ecosystem: Environmental > Terrestrial > Soil > Vadose...
TCGGCATAGGTCTCGTCCAACACGAAGTGAGGGATGACGGACTCGATCCACACATTCACCCCGCGTGCTCGCGCGGCGAGGGCGGCGCGGACGGCCGGCTCGCACGACGTATGCACGATGTAGACGTGGGTGCCGAGCAATTCGGCGAATGTGCAGAGGTGATGGACACCATCCGCTTCGACGATCGGCGGACGCGAAGGGCCGTGCCACTCCGGTCCCGTCTTGCCGGCGGCGAGCAGTGCCTTCTGGAGCGCGTCGATCGCATCGGCGTTTTCGCAGTGCGCGGTCACGATCACGCCGAGCTCCTTGGCGAGTTTCATAGCCGCGAACAGATGCTCATCGGACAGATTGAGCGCGCCCTTGTACGCCAGGAATACCTTGAACGACGCGACTCCGGCTTTGACGATGTCGCGAAATTGATCGCGCACTTCGCTTTCGAAGCGTACGACGGACATGTGGAAGGTGTAGTCGACCGCGGCGAGTTTTTCTGCCTTGGACTTCCACAGCTCGAAGGCTGCGAAGGGTTCATCCGTAGCGCCGGGGCAGATCATTTCGATCAGCGTGGTTGTGCCACCCGCGAGCGCGGCCTTGCTGGCCGATTCATAGTCGTCCGCGGCGTACGTGCCCATGAAGGGCAAGTAGATGTGGACGTGCGGGTCGATGAACCCCGGAAACACATACGTGCCCCGGGCTTCGATGATTTCCGTGCCGGGGGCGAGCACCTTCGGATCGATGCGCGGCTCGATGCGCGTGATGTGCTCGTCCTCGGCGTAAATGTCGCCGGTGAAATCCTCGGTGGGCGTGATGATCCGCCCGCCGCGAATCAGGAGCGCCATCGTGGCATCCAGCGGCGGCGAGAAGCCGAGTAGGCCTCGTACTCGGGACCGAATTTCTTGCGGAGAATGGGCTCTTCATAGAAGAGCACGAACAGGTGCGCCATGGACCAGAAGACGATCGTGTAGAGCGCGAGGCCGAAGGATCCGTAGAACATCGCGGCGCCGAGCAGCACGAGGCCCGCGCCGATGTACATCGGATTGCGGACCCAGCGATAGGGGCCGGCGATCACCAGTTTGCGTGGCGGATCAAACGGCGCGGGCGTGCCTTTGCCGACGAACGCAAACGTCAGAACCGACGCGATCGCCAGTGCCGCACCGGCGACGACCACCAACATGCCGGCGATTTGCACAGGCCCCATCACGGGCGGCCGCACGATTCCCGCTTGCGTCAGAATGCGGTCGGGGACGAACACCAGGAGCAACCCCACGAACAGGGTGCCATAGGTGAGCGCGCGAAAGAGCACGATCATTTACGGAAGCGGCTTTACCATGTCGTCGTACGTCTCGGGGCGGCGGTCGCGGAAGAACTGCCACGTGCGCCGCACTTCCTCGATCATGTCGAGATTCATCTCGGCCACTACAAGCTCGTCTTTGTCTTCACTGCCTTGGGCGAGGAAGTTGCCGCGGGGGTCCACGAAATAACTCGAGCCGTAGAACTGACCGATGTTCCAGGGCGCTTCGCTGCCTACCCGATTGATGCAGCCCATGAAGTAGCCGTTCGCGACCGCGTGCGCCGGCTGCTCGAGCTTCCAGAGGTACTGCGACAACCCCTTCACCGTCGCCGACGGGTTGAAGACGATTTCCGCACCGTGTAGACCGAGCAGTCGCGCGCCCTCGGGGAAGTGACGGTCGTAGCAGATGTACACGCCGATCGTCGCGTACCGCGTCTTGAAGACGGGATAGCCGAGGTTGCCAGGCTTGAAGAAGAACTTCTCCCAAAAACCCGCGGTGTGCGGGATGTGGTTCTTGCGGTACTTGCCGAGGTAACTGCCATCGGCGTTGATGACCGCCGCCGTGTTGTAGTAGACGCCGGCCATCTCGCGTTCGTAGATCGGCACGATCATCACCATCTCATGCTTCTTGGCGAGCTTTTGCATCCGCTCGATCGTCGGCCCCGGAATCGGCTCGGCGATGTCGCACCACTTGGCGTCCTGGCTGGGGCAGAAATAGGGGCCGTTGAAGACCTCCTGCAGGCAGAGGAGCTGCACGCCCTTCTTGCCCGCTTCCTCTATATAAGGAAGGTGCTTGTCGAGCATCGCCTCGCTGATCTTACTGACGGGCGCGTTGTTGTCGTTAATGGGGTTCGACATTTGGATGAGGCCACCGACGACTTTTCTCATCACCACCTCGAGATCACGACTTTTTTGTCCGTATAGAACTCCACCGAGTCTTGCCCGTGTGCCTTGAGGTCTCCGAAGAACGAGCCTTTCGTCCCCCCGAACGGGAAAAAGGCCATCGGGGCCGCGACGCCGATGTTCACACCGATCATGCTGACGCCGACGCGATAGCGAAACTCGCGCGCCGCCTTGCCGCTCTGCGTGAAAATCGACGTCGCATTGGCGAAGCCCGACCGCTGCACCATCTCGATCCCCTCATCCAGGTTGCTGACGTGCGTTACCGAGGCGACGGGGCCGAAGATCTCTTCCTTGCCGATCGTCATGTCGGGCTGCACACCGTCGAAGACCGTCGGACCCACGAAGTGGCCGCGCGGATGCTTCTCGACCTTGGTCGACCGGCCATCGAGCAGGAGCGTGGCGCCGTCTTTGCGGCCGGCCTCGACGTAAGAGAGCACGCGCTCTTTATGCCGGGCCGAGACGACAGGACCCATGTTGACGTCGGGCTCGAGCCCGTAGCCCAGGCGCAGGCTTTTCGCGGTTGCCAGTAACCGCTCGCGGAACGGCTCGTACGCGTTGCCTGCGGCGACGACCACGCTGCCGGCGAGACACCGCTGGCCGGCGCAGCCGAACAACGATTCGCTGATGTTCGCGACGGCTCGGTCCATGTCGGCGTCGGGCATCACGATCACGTGATTCTTCGCACCGCCGAGCGCCTGCACGCGCTTGCCGTGCTTCGCGGCTTCCTGATAGACATGCTTCGCGACCGGCGAACTGCCGACGAACGAGATGCCGGCGATTCCTGGATGCGCGAGCAGCGCGTTGACGGCGTCTTTCGCGCCGTGAACCACGTTGAGGACGCCGGCGGGGATGCCGGCCTCGTGCGCCAGCTCGACGATCAGCGTCGGCGAAAACGGCACCTGTTCGCTCGGCTTCAGGATAAAGGTGTTGCCGGTCGCGATCGCGTACGGCCAGAACCAGCAGGGCACCATCGCCGGAAAGTTGAACGGTGTGATCGCCGCAAATACGCCCAGCGGCTGGCGCACGTACTCGCAGTCGATGCCGGCCGCGACATCCTCGAGCGTCTTGCCCATCATGAGCGTCGGAATCCCGCAGGCGTGCTCGACGTTCTCGATGCCGCGGCGCACCGAGCCCCGCGCTTCGTCGAGCGTCTTGCCGTTCTCACGGGTGACCATGGCGCCGATTTCGTCGAAGTGCTGCTCCATCAGGTACTTCAGCTTGAAGAGATAGCGCGCGCGCACGACGGGTGGGACTTCCCGCCACTTCAGAAACGCGGCCTGCGCGGCCGCAACCGCTTCGTTGACCTCGCGCGCGCTCGACAGCGGCACGCGGCCGAGCATCTCGCCGGTCGCTGGATTCGTCAGGTCGAGGTAATCGGCGGCAGTGGGTGTGACCCACTCGCCACCGATGTAATTACGAAGGGTTTTCATCCCCTTAGCCTAGGGATAGCTAAGGGCTTGTCAACTCACGAACTGAGCCTTCTCCGTCGAACCCTCCAAGGCCAGCGTCGAGCTGCGACCGCCGGTGACGATCTGCGTGATCTCATCGAAGTAGCCGACGCCCACGAACTCCTGGTGCTTGACGGCCTCGTAGCCGTCACGCTCGCCCGCGAATTCGCGCGACTGCAGATCGGCATATGCCGCCATGCCGCGGTCCTTGTAGTCCTGCGCCAGCGTGAAGATGCTGTGGTTGAGCGCGTGGAAGCCTGACAGCGTGACGAACTGGAATTTGTACCCCATCGCGCCCAGCTCTTTCTGAAAGCCCCCGAGCTGCGTCTCGCTGAGCTGACGCTTCCAGTTGAACGACGGTGAGCAGTTGTACGCCAGCAGCTTGCCGGGGATCTCCTTATGGATCGCCTCGGCGAACTGCTTTGCCTCCGCGATATCGGGCTTCCCGGTCTCGAACCATAGCATGTCGGCGTAGGGCGCATAGGCGCGGGCGCGCGCGATGGCCGCTTCGACGCCGTCGTTGATCACGAAGAACCCTTCCGGCGACCGCTCACCGGTACACCAGCGGCGGTCGTACTCGTCGACATCGCTCGTCAGCAGGGCGGCGCTGTTCGCGTCGGTCCGCGCGATGAGAATCGTGTCCACGCCGCAGACGTCGGCCGCGAGGCGGGCGGCGATCAGCTTGGAAATGAATTCACTCGTGGGCACCAGCACTTTCCCGCCTAGATGGCCGCATTTCTTGACCGACGAAAGCTGGTCCTCGAAATGGACGCCGGCGGCGCCCGCCGCGATCATCAGCTTCATGAGCTCGTAGGCGTTCAGCACGCCCCCGAATCCCGCCTCCGCGTCTGCGACGAGCGGCGCGTACCAATCCACGGAGTGATCGCCGTTCATGTGGTGGATCTCATCGGCGCGCCGCAGTGCGTTCTGGATGCGGATGAGAAGATTCGGCACGCTGTCGCACGGATATAGACTCTGGTCGGGATACATCGTCAGCGCGCAGTTGGCATCCGCCGCGACCTGCCAGCCGCTGATGTAGATCGCCTTGAGACCGGCCCGCACTTCCTGGACCGCCTGGTTGCCCGTGACGGCCGAGAGCACTGCGACGTAGGGCTCTTCGCGCATGAGCTTCCACAGGCGCGCCGCGCCGTGACTCGCGAGCGTGTACTGGATCGGCAGCGTGCCGCGGAGGCGGTGCACATCTTCGGGCGTGTAGCTGCGCGTGATCCCCTGCCAGCGCCGCTCGCTGCGCCACCGCACATCGAGCTCCGCGACAAACTCCCTTTTGTCGTTAGTCGAGATGTTCATAGGCCACCAAGGTGAGAAATTCAGGAAACTCCGATCCGGTCATGAGCTGATTGAAGAGGCGGGCGGCGAGCTCGAATTTGCCGCCCTGCAAATGCTTCTGGTCCATTTCCTCAGCGACGATCGCTGCGACGAGCTGCTGCGTGACCGCGCGCCCATCGGAGAGGTGCGCGCCGTGCCGCACCCATTGCCACACCTGCGAGCGCGAGATCTCCGCCGTCGCCGCGTCTTCCATGAGGTTGTAGATCGGCACGCAGCCCACACCGCGCAGCCACGATTCGAGATACTGAATCCCGACGTCGATGTTCGTGCGCAGTCCTGCTTCGGTGATTTCGCCGTCGGGGACGGCGAGCAGGTCCGCTGCCGTCACGCGCACGTCGTCGCGCATGACGTGCAGCTGATGTGGGCCTGGCATCGAGGCGTCGAACACCTGCGCCGCGAGCGGCACGAGCCCTGGGTGCGCCACCCAGGTGCCGTCGTGCCCGGCGCGGACCTCGCGCAGCTTGTCCTGCCGCACCTTCTCGAGCGCTACCTCGTTCGCCGCCGGGTCGTGCTTGATGGGGATCTGGGCCGCCATGCCGCCCATCGCATGGGCGCCACGGCGGTGACAGGTCTGAATCAGGAGATCGACGTACGACTTGAGGAAGGGACGGTCCATCGTCACGCGGGCGCGGTCGGGTAGCACGAAGTCTCGGCGGTGTCTGAACTTCTTGATGAAGCTGAAGATGTAGTCCCAGCGCCCGCAGTTCAGGCCGGCGGAGTGGTCCTTCAGCTCGTAGAGGATTTCGTCCATCTCGAACGCGGCGAGAATCGTCTCGATCAGGACCGTCGCGCGGATCGTGCCGCGAGGGATGCCGAGCTCGTCCTGCGCGAGGTTGAAGACGTCGTTCCAGAGACGGGCCTCGAGGTGGCTCTCCAGCTTGGGCAGGTAGAAGTAAGGCCCTGTGCCCTTTGCAGTGAGCGCCGCCGCGTTGTGAAAGAAGAACAGCCCGAAATCAAAAAGGGATGCGGAAATCGGGTGTCCGTCGACGGTCACGTGCTTCTCGTCGAGATGCCAACCGCGCGGCCGCACCATGAGAGTTGCGGGGCTGGGGCCTAGGGCATAGGCCTTTCCTTCTGGACTCGCATACGAGATCGTCCCGGCGACCGCATCGCGCAGATTGATCTGGCCTTCGATCGTGGCGCGCCACGTCGGCGCATGGGAGTCCTCGAAGTCCGCCATATAAACGCGCGCGCCGGAATTGAGCGCGTTGATGACCATCTTGCGATCCACGGGGCCCGTGATCTCGACGCGGCGGTCGAGCAAGTCGTGCGGGATCGGCGCGACGGTCCACTCCGCCTCGCGGACCGACCGCGTCTCCGGCAGGAAGTCGGGCCGCTCGCCGGCGTCGAGGCGTCGCTGGCGCGCCACGCGGCGCGCGAGCAGCTCCTGGCGGCGCAGTTCACTCGCCCGCGCCAGCGTCGTAAGGAACCGCCGCGCCTCGGCCGTCAGGATCTTTGCAAACCCCGCCTCCAACGGTGCGTGCAGTTCGAGCCCGGCGCCTGAACGCGTTCGCGCGGTCGTCACGATCGGCAATGTAGCGCCCCTGATGCGGTGAGGTTCCCGGTGAAACAAGCGGGGCGAGCCAGGATGCCGCGCGACGGCACGCAGCGCTTCCCAGTCGCCCCCTTTATGTCCTCTACAGTGGTGAGGGAGGGTCCGCAGCGGCTGTGCACAGCCGCCGCGGCAGCCGGCGCGTTACCAGCGTTTACCTGGCTCCGCCTTTGCCGGCTTTTTCCCCCCGACATCTGCGTCCTGCTTCTGCCGGCGTTGCATTTGCAACCCTCATGCCATCCGGGGTGGTGTCGAGCCCCTGGGGACGAGCGTCGTTGCTGCACGGAAACGTGCGGGGTCCCCGCCCGGCGCGGCGAATTCTGTGGCAATATTACCGCATATGTGTGCCGCTCCCCTCACCGTCGGTCGCTCAGTCCCCCGTCGCGAAGGTGCCGACAAAGTGACGGGGCGCGCGCGCTACACCGACGACATCACCGTCCCCGGGGCTTGGTACGGCCGGACGATCCGATCTACGATCGCGCGCGGTGCGATCCGCTCGATCACGCAGGACACCGCCTTCGATTGGGCGCGTGTCGTCGTCGTCACGGCGGACGACATCCCGGGGGACAACGTCGTCCAGCTCATCCGGGACGACCAGCCAGTCCTGGCGCCGAAGGGGGGCGAGATCAGGCACAGGGAGGAACCGATCCTCCTGCTGGCGGCTGCTGATCGGGACACCCTCGAGGAAGCGACAAGCCACATTCGGATCGAGTACGACACGGCCGAGCCCGTCTTCGCCCTCGACCAGGCAACGGACGTCTTCAGCACGGTTGAAATCACGAAAGGCGAGGTTGTCGAGGGTCTGAAGGATCTGGAGGGTGTCGAGGTAGTCGAGCGAACCTTCCGGGTGGGCCTACAGGAGCAGCTCTACATCGAGCCTCAGGGAGCGATCGCGATTCCCGAGGCAGGCGGGACAATCAGGATCATCGGGTCTTTGCAGTGCCCCTACTACGTCCATCGCGCTTTGAAGCGAGCACTGAAGCTCACCGATCAGCAAGCGGTGGTGGTCCAGGCGGAAACAGGAGGAGGATTCGGCGGCAAGGAGGAGTACCCGTCGATCGTGGCGGTTCATGCCGCGCTCCTCGCGCGCAAAGCTGGACGCCCCATTCGCCTGATCTACGACCGGCACGAAGACCTCGCGGCGACGACCAAGCGTCATCCAGGAGTCATCCGGCACCGCACCGGCGTCAAAAAGGATGGAACACTGGTCTTTCAGGACATCGAGATCGTGCTGGATGGCGGGGCATACTGCACGCTGACGCCCGTCGTCCTGTCGCGCGCGGCCATTCATGCCGCCGGTCCGTATTCCTGCCCCAATGTCCGCATCCGGGCGCGGGCGGTCGCCACGAACACCCCGCCGAATGGGGCGTTCCGCGGTTTCGGCGCGCCCCAGTCGCTGTTCGCCGCCGAGTTGATGGTCGAGCACATCGCCGAACGGCTGGGAGTGTCGAGCGTGGATCTCCGCCGCAAATGGATGTTGCATTTGGGCGACACCACGGCGACTGGCCAAAAGCTCACCGAGAGCGTGGGTTCTGAGATGGTAATGGACGCTGCCTTGAAGGCGGCACCTACCGTCAGACCGTCAGACCGTCCGACCGTCCGACGTGGCCGGGGGTTGTCGCTCGTGTTCCACGGCTCCGGCTTTACCGGCAGCGGGGAGAAAAAGCTCCAGGGCACGATTGGCTTCGAAGCGCTCGCTGACGGGACGTTCCGCATCCTCACCGCGTCGACGGAGATCGGCCAGGGGACGAAGACCATCTTCTGTCAGCTGGCCGCCGATGCGTTGGGCGTCGGGTTGGACATGGTAGCCCTTGCACCTCAGGACACGTCGCTCGTTCCCGATTCCGGCCCCACGGTCGCCTCGCGCACGGCGATGATCGTGGGACGGCTGGTACAGGAGGCGGCCACCGAGATCAAGGAAAAACTGAAGCGGGAGAAGGCGCCGCTGAGGCTCGAGAAGTCGTACATCCAGCCCGATGCGATTCACTGGGACGAGACCACTTACCGAGGCGACGCGTATCCCGTGTACGCCTGGGCGTGCACGATTGCCGACGTCGACGTCGACATGACGACGGGCGAGGTCCGCGTGACCGACCTCGTTACGGCGGTCGACTGCGGCAAGGCACTCCATCCGGTCATGGCGGAGGGGCAGATCGAAGGCGGCTGCCTGCAGGCGGTCGGCTGGGCGACGATTGAAGAGATCAAAATGAAAGACGGTGGTTATCAGAACGATCGGCTGGCTACCTATCTCATTCCCACCGCGCTCGACGCCCCGCGGATTCGCACCATTCTGGTCGAGAATCCGTACTCCCGGGGTCCATTTGGGGCCAAAGGCATCGGGGAGCTTCCCATGGATGGACCGGCGCCGGCCATCATTGCCGCGATCCACGACGCGACGGGCGTGTGGCTCGATGAGATTCCGGCGACGCCCGAGAAAGTGCTGGCGGCGTGCGCTTCACGCTAAACGGAAGAACGGTTTCGCTCGACGTCGTCGGTACACGCCGTTTGCTTGACGTGTTGCGCGAAGATCTTGGTGCGACGGGGACGAAAGAAGGCTGCGGTGAGGGTGAGTGCGGTGCGTGCTCCGTGCTGATCGACGGCGAGGTCGTCGACAGCTGTTTGGTAGCCGTCGGCCAAGTGGAAGGTCGCGATGTCGTCACAGTGGAAGGGTTGGCGTTGCAGGACGGCAAGCTTTCGCGATTGCAACAGGCGTTCATCGAACACGGGGCGGCGCAGTGCGGGATCTGTACTCCCGGCATGTTGCTCGCAGCACACGTTCTGCTGGAGCAATCAAGACGCCTGACAGCGGACGACGTACGCGAGGGGCTCGCCGGGAATCTGTGCCGGTGTACGGGTTACACGAAGATCATTGACGCGGTCTTGTCATGCACGAAGTGAAATACATCCGCCCGAAGAGTCTGGCGGATGCCGTGCAGACATACCGCACAACCCCAGGATGCCGCCCCCTCGCCGGCGGTACGGATCTCATGGCGATGCTGCACGCGCGGACGGTGCGTCCCCAGCCGCTGGCGGTGCTTGATCTTTGGTCGCTCGCCGAGTTGAAAGGCGTGCGCCGCGTGCGGGACACGGTGGAGATCGGTGCGGCCGAGTCATACACAGGGATAATCGGATCGAAGGATGTGCAGCAGCACCTCGCCGCGCTTGCGGCAGCCGCACGCACGATCGGCGCGGCGCAGATCCAGAACCGCGGCACACTCGGCGGCAACCTGGCGAACGCGTCGCCCGCCGGGGATACATTGCCGGTGCTGCTCGCCTACGACGCGGTCGTGGTGACCGACCGCCGCGCGATTCCGATCGACAAATTCTTTGTCGGATATCGGAAGACTGCGCTGCAGGCTGACGAGCTGATCACCGCGGTGCGCTTTCCCATCGGCCGGCAGGTTGCGTTCCGCAAAGTCGGCACCCGGGCCGCGCAGGCGATCTCGAAGGTCGTCATGGCGGTGAGCCGGGATCCCGCGCGCATCGCGATCGGATCGGTCGCGGAGGTGCCGCTGCGCGCCCGCCGCGCCGAGGCGGCACTCGACCGGGGCGATGTGGAAGGTGCCATCGCCGCCGTCGCGGATGATATCCGCCCTATCGACGACGTGCGCTCGACGGCTGCCTATCGTCGGAGCGTGACTCAAAACATCCTGCGGGAGCTGCTCTAGTAGGCGAGTAACTCGAGAGCCTTCGCCAACACCTCAGTCCCGAGTTCCAAATGCTCGGGACTCGTTGCCTCTTCCGGGCAGTGAGATCGGCCTCCAATACTCGGCACGAACAGCATCCCGACCTTGCATCGCGCGGCGAGGATCTGCGCGTCATGCCCAGCCCCGCTCACCATGTCCGTCGCCTGCACGCCGCAGTCCTGCGCGGCGCGGGCGAGCAACGCCCGCACTTCGGGGTGCATCGCGACCGGCGCCTTCTCCTGCAAGGTGCGAATCGCGAGGCCGAGTCGTCGCTCCTCGGAGGTCGTGCTGCAGAGCGAGCGGATGCGCTCCTCGAGCGCACGGCGGCCGCCCAGGTCGGCATGTCGCAGGTCGACGGTGAAGACCACCGTGCCAGGCACGACGTTGATCTGCGCGGGCTCGACGTTGAGCTTCCCGACGGTCGCCACGGCGGGTTTGCCGAGCGATTTCGCGATCGACTCGACCGCTTGCACCATCGCGGCCGCCCCGGCGAGCGCGTCTCGCCGCAGGTCCATCGGCGTCGTCCCGGCATGATCGGGCTGACCGGTGACCGTCACCTCGAGGTGCGCCGTGCCCACGATCGCGCTTACGACGGCGAGAGGCGTCCGCGCAGACTCCAAAACCCGACCCTGCTCGATGTGCAGCTCGACGAACGTGTCGATATCGTCGCGTGCCGCGCTCGCGATCGTCGTGGGATCGAGGCCGCGCTCGCGCATCGCCGCGGCGATTTCGGCGTCCGGCTTCTCGATCGCCCCGACGATCGCCCGGGAACCCCAGAAGTTTGTCGAAAAGCGGGACCCCTCTTCTTCACAGATCGCGACGACTTCGAGCGGCCGCCGCGGCTTGCCCTTGTCCTTGAGGAGCGCCTCGACGGCGGTCAGCCCGGCGACGATGCCAAGTGCGCCGTCGAGCCGGCCGCCGTGGCGCA
>Ga0137415_10007045_pt1 | contig 11150 bp, 8 predicted proteins | sample CZODoug3_1_1_16f_FD_183082 | JGI IMG/M metagenome (GOLD analysis project Ga0137415, IMG submission 183082) | Vadose zone soil fungal communities from Angelo Coast Range Reserve, California, USA - CZODoug3_1_1_16fungal (Hybrid Assembly) | ecosystem: Environmental > Terrestrial > Soil > Vadose...
CCATGTTTGATCAAATATCAACGCCGCGCAACCTGCGCCGTGACCAGGGGAGCATCAGCCGTTGACCGCTTCGCCGTCACCCGTCGAGCAGCCGTACCTGGCCCGCAGACAGAACTGGACCAACCAGCTCGCACGCCACGCGTTGATGCAGCCCGATGCCACGGCACTGCGGTTCCTCGGTCACACCACGACATGGGGTGAGCTGGACCGCCGCGTCACCGCCCTGGCCGGCGCGCTGAGTCGGCGCGGCGTCGCCTTCGGCGATCGCGTGTTGATCCTGATGTTGAACCGCACGGAGTTCGTCGAGACCCTCCTGGCCACCAACCTGCTCGGCGCCATCGCGGTGCCGGTGAACTTCCGCATGACGCCACCCGAGATCGGGTTCCTGGTCGCCGACTGCGAAGCCAGGGTGGTGGTGACCGAACCGGTGCTGGCCGGCGTGGCGACGGCGGTCCGCGCCATCGACCCGATTCTGACCACCGTGATCGTCGTAGGCGGCGCGAGCGAAGACGGACTCCTCGGTTACGACGAGTTGCTCGCCGAAGCGGGTGGACCGCCAGAATTCATGGACATTCCCAACGATTCGCCCGCACTGATCATGTACACCTCGGGGACCACCGGCACGCCCAAGGGCGCCGTGCTGACCCACAACAACATCGCCGGACAGGCGATGACCAGTCTCTTCACGGTCAGCCCCGACATCAACGGCGACGTCGGGTTCGTCGGCGTCCCGCTGTTCCACATCGCGGGCATCGGCAACATCATCAGCGGCCTTCTGCTCGGCCTGCCGACCGTGGTGTATCCGGTCGGCGCCTTCGACCCAGGGGCATTGCTCGACGTGCTCGAGGCCGAGGGCGTGTCGTCGATCTTCCTGGTGCCCGCCCAGTGGCAGGCGGTGTGCGCCGCGCAGAAGGCCAACCCCCGGCAGCTCCGGTCGCGGGTGCTGTCCTGGGGGGCGGCGCCTGCGTCGGACACGCTGCTTCGCGAGATGGCCGAGACGTTCCCCGGTGCGCAGATCTTCGCCGCATTCGGTCAGACCGAGATGTCGCCGGTGACGTGCATGCTGCTCAGTGGGGATGCGATCCGCAAGCTCGGGTCGGTCGGCAAGGTCATCCCAACGGTCGCAGCCAGGGTCGTCGACGAGGACATGAACGACGTACCCGTCGGCGAGATCGGCGAGATCGTCTACCGCGCACCGACATTGATGGCGGGCTACTGGAACAACCCAACGGCTACCGCCGAGGCGTTCGCCGGCGGCTGGTTCCACTCCGGTGACCTCGTCCGCCAGGACGAAGAGGGTTACGTCTGGGTGGTCGACCGCAAGAAGGACATGATCATCTCCGGCGGCGAGAACATCTACTGCGCCGAGGTGGAGAACGTGCTGGCAGGGCACCCCGCGATCGCCGAAGTGGCGGTGATCGGCAGACCGGACGAACGATGGGGCGAGGTCCCAGTGGCGATCGTCGCCCTCGGCGCCGTCGGGCAGACCGAACTGACGCTGGCCGACCTCGACGGATTCCTCACCGAACGGCTGGCCCGCTACAAGCATCCGAAGGCGCTCGAAGTCGTCGAAGCGCTGCCAAGAAACCCTGCAGGCAAGGTATTGAAGACGGAACTGAGAACGCGCTTCCGCGTAGTGAGTTCCGTTGACGCTAGCGAAAGTTCTTCTGCGTCAACGGTTTCTGTCGGAACGTCGGAAGGCTGACCAGTGGTGATGGGTTTGCTAACGGTTGCGGTCACAATCCTGCCGATGCGGTGCCCCGGCCCGATCGGATCGGGTACTCTCCTGTGGTCCGCCTTACTACCGACGAGTAGGGAGACCGCCATCACACACATGGGGCAGCAGCGAGGAGGGGGCGTGCGACAGGATTTGCTGGCGCGCCATGACCCGTGGGCGCGGTCCTCGTGACAGCGCAGACGCCAGGAATCGTCGACTACGTCCGCGACCAGATCCGACCTGGTCTGACGGCCGTCGGTGGTTTCGTCAAGATGTGCGTTTTGACGGGCAAGGCGTTGTTCCGTCGGCCCTTCCAGTGGCGGGAGTTCATCCTTCAGGGTTGGTTCCTGATGCGGGTGGCGTTCCTGCCGACCCTCGCGGTGTCGATCCCGCTGACGGTGCTGATCATCTTCACGCTGAACATCCTGCTCAAGGAGTTCGGCGCAGCCGACATCTCCGGTGCCGGTGCGGCGTTGGGTGCGGTGACCCAGCTGGGTCCATTGGTGACGGTGCTCGTGGTGGCAGGCGCGGGGTCGACCGCGATCTGCGCCGACATCGGCGCCAGGACCATCCGCGAGGAGATCGACGCTCTCGAAGTGCTCGGCATCGATCCGATCCACCGACTGGTGGTTCCCCGAGTGATCGCCTCGACGTTCGTGGCGTTGCTGCTCAACGGTGCGGTCATCACCATCGGCTTGGTTGGCGGCTTCATCTTCGGGGTGTACGTGCAGAACATCTCGGCAGGCGCCTACGTGTCGACACTGACATTGATCACCGGTCTGCCCGAGGTGCTCATCTCGATCGTCAAGGCCATGACGTTCGGTCTGATCGCCGGCCTGGTCGGCTGCTACCGCGGGCTGACCGTGTCGGGTGGCGCCAAGGGGGTCGGGACCGCGGTCAACGAGACGCTGGTGTTGTGCGTCATCGCCCTGTTCGCGGTCAACGTGATCCTGACAACCATTGGCGTGCGGTTCGGAACGGGGCACTGACATGTCTACTTCGACCGTTCTGCGCTCCCGGTTCCCCCGCACCGTCGCCCGTGGCGCAAAGTTCGTCGGCTCGCCGGTGCGGTTCCTCGACAGCGTCGGGCACATCGCTTGGTTCGTCGTCACCGCGGTCGGGTCGATCGGGCACGCCTTCCGCTACTACCGCAAGGAAATGCTGCGCCTGATTGCCGAGATCGGGATGGGCACCGGCGCGATGGCCGTCATCGGCGGCACGGTGGCCATCGTCGGGTTCGTCACCCTCTCGGGTGGCTCGCTGATCGCCATCCAGGGATTCGCGTCGCTCGGCAACATCGGTGTCGAGGCATTCACCGGGTTCTTCGCCGCGCTCGTCAACGTGCGCATCGCGGCCCCGGTGCAGGCCGGTATCGCGTTGGCCTCAACGGTCGGGGCCGGTGCGACCGCGGAGCTGGGCGCGATGCGCATCAGCGAGGAGATCGACGCCCTCGAGGTAATGGGCATCAAGTCGATCTCGTATCTGGTGTCGACCCGGATCCTTGCCGGTTTCGTCGTCATCATCCCGCTGTACGCGATGGCGATCCTGATGTCGTTCGTGGCCGCGCAGGTGACCACCACGCTCTTCTACGGACAGTCCAGCGGCACCTACGAGCACTACTTCAACACCTTCCTGCGGCCCGACGACGTGGCCTGGTCGTTCGTGCAGGCGATCATCATCTCGGTGATCGTCATGCTCAACCACTGCTACTACGGCTTCTACGCCAGTGGCGGACCGGTCGGCGTCGGCGAGGCCGTTGGCCGGTCGATGCGCGCCTCCCTGATCGCGATCGTGCTGGTCGTCCTGTTCGCTTCGTTGGCGCTTTACGGCACCGACGCCAACTTCAACCTGACGGTGTAGCCGATGACCGCCCCGGGCCAAGTGCAATTGCCGGTCAACACACCGAGGACACCGCCGTACAAGCTGGCAGGTCTGGTCCTGCTGGTGATCACCGCCGTCATCGTCGCTCTCGTCTGGGGCGAATTCCGCGGCACCTTCGCCAAACCCGACAAGCTGACGATGCTCTCGGCGCGGTCGGGCCTTTCGATGGATCCTGGGTCGAAGGTCACCTACAACGGCGTCGAGATCGGCCATGTGGCCACGGTCGAGGCGGTGGACGTCGGTGGCGTGCCAAAGGCCAAAGTGATCCTTGACGTCGACAAGAAGTTCGTCCACCTGATCCCACAGAACGTGGACGCCGAGATCAAGGCGACCACGGTGTTCGGCAACAAGTACGTCGCGTTCAGCTCGCCGAAGGACCCGTCGGCCGCGCGCATCAAACCGGCCGACGTGATCGACGTGTCGACGGTGACGACGGAGTTCAACACGCTGTTCGAGACCGTGGTGTCGGTGGCGGAGAAGGTCGACCCAGTCAAGCTCAACCAGACGCTCACCGCGACCGCGCAGGCACTCGACGGATTGGGTGACCGGTTCGGTCAGTCGATCGAGAACGGCAACGCGATCCTTGCCGACGTCAACCCACTCATGCCGCGGATCCGTCAGGACAATCAACGCCTTGCCGACCTCGCCGAGGTGTACTCCAACGCCGCGCCCGACCTCTTCGACTCACTCGAGCACGCCGTCACCACGGCCCGCACGCTCAACGATCAACGGGGCAATCTCGACCAGGCGTTGATGTCCTCGGTCGGGTTCGGCAACACCGGTGGAGAGGTGTTCGAGCGCAGTGGTCCGTACCTGGTCCGAGGCGCAGCCGATCTCGTCACGACCAGCGCTCTGCTCGACGAGTACAGCCCGTCTCTGTTCTGCACCATCCGCAACCTGCACGACGCCGAACCCAAGATCGCCTCGTCGCTCGGCGGCAACGGCTACTCGCTGCGCACCCACTCCGAGGTCCTCGGTGGGCCCAACCCCTACGTGTATCCCGACAACCTGCCGCGGGTCAACGCCCACGGCGGCCCCGAAGGCCGGCCGGGCTGCTGGCAGCCCGTGACCCGTGACCTCTGGCCAGGCCCGTACCTCGTGATGGACACCGGCGCCAGCGTCGCTCCCTACAACCACCTCGGACTCGGTCAGCCGCTCGCCATCGAATACGTCTGGGGACGCCAAATCGGGGAGAACACGATCAACCCATGAGGATTACTGGTACAGCGATCAAGCCCGGCGCCTTCGCCTTGGTGCTGCTGCTGTTCACCGCGATCATCATCGTGGTCTTCGGGCAGCTGCGGTTCGACCGCACCACCGGGTACACGGCGATATTCAAGAACGCCAGCGGCCTTCGGTCCGGACAGTTCGTCCGCGCCTCCGGCGTGGAGGTCGGCAAGGTTTCGAACGTCGAGCTGATCGACGGCGGGACGAAGGCCAAGGTCGACTTCGCCGTCGACCGGTCGCTGCCGCTGTTCCAGGGCACCACCGCATCGGTCCGGTACCTGAACCTGATCGGTGACCGCTACCTCGAACTCAAGCGTGGCGACGACGAGAAGCGGCTGCCCGCCGGCGGCACCATCCCGATCGAGCGCACCCAGCCCGCGCTCGACCTCGACGCGCTGATCGGCGGGTTCCGGCCGCTGTTCCGGGCGCTCGATCCGAACAAGGTGAACAACATCGCCCAGTCGATCATCACGATCTTCCAGGGCCAGGGCGGCACCCTCAACGACATCCTCGACCAGACCAGCGAGCTGACGTCGACGCTGGCCGATCGCGACCAGGCCATCGGCGAGGTGGTCCGCAACCTCAACACAGTGCTGGACACGACCGTCAAGCACCAGCAGCAGTTCGACGAGACCGTGCAGAACTTCGAGAAGCTGATTACCAGCCTGAAGAACCGCGCAGATCCGATCGCGACGTCGGTCGCCGACATCAGCGACGCCGCGGGCTCGGTCGCCGACCTGCTCGGCGACAACCGTCCGCTGCTGCAGAAGACCGTCACCCAACTCGAGGTCGTCCAGCAGCCCCTCATCGACCAGAAGGATCAACTGAACGAGATCATTAGTCGGCTGCCGACCGCGTTGAAGATCTTGGGGCGTGCAGGTGGCATCTACGGTGACTTCTTCAACTTCTATGCCTGCGACATCACGCTGCGATTGAACGGACTGCAGCCCGGCGGACCCGTCCGCACGGTCAAGGTGTGGTCGCAGCCCTCTGGAAGGTGCACGCCGCAATGAGGACGCTGGAAGGATCGAACCGGGTCCACAACGGCATGATGGGCATGCTCATCCTGCTGCTGGTCGTCGGTGTCGGGCAGAGCTTTGCCAGCGTGCCGATGATCTTCGCGACGCCCAAGTACTACGCGCAGTTCACCGACACCGGTGGGCTCATCCCTGGCGACAAGGTCCAGATCGCGGGCGTGGACGTCGGCCTCGTGAAGTCCATGGAGATCGACGGCGACAAGGTGGTCATCGGGTACTCGCTGAACGGCCAGAAGATCGGCAGCGAGAGCCGGGCCAACATCCGCACCGACACGATCCTTGGCCGCAAGAACCTTGAGATCGAGCCGCGCGGTTCGAAGCCGTTGGACGCCAACGGAACTCTGCCACTCGGTCAGACCACCACGCCGTACCAGATCTACGACGCCTTCTTCGACCTCACCAAGGCGGCCTCGGGCTGGGATACCGACACGGTGAAGCAGTCGCTGAACGTGTTGTCGGAGACCATCGATCAGACCTACCCACATCTGAGCGCCGCACTCGATGGCGTCAAGCGCTTCTCCGACACCATCGGCAAGCGCGACGACGACATCAAGACGCTGCTGGCCAACGCGAACAAGATCGCCGGCGTGCTCGGCAACCGCAGCGAGCAGATCAACCAGCTGCTGGTGAACGCCAAGACGTTGTTGGGCGCGGTCAACGAGCGCTACTACGCGGTCAGCCAACTGCTCGAACGCATTGGGAAGTTCTCCGCGCAGCTCAAGGGCTTCATCGACGACAACCCGAACCTCAACAAGGTGCTCACCCAGCTGAACACCATCAGCGATGTCCTTGAGGCACGCAAATTCGACCTGGCCGACGTGTTGTCGACGGCGGGCAGGTTCGCCGCGGCCCTCGGTGAGGCCATTGCGTCCGGCCCCTACTTCAAGGTCATGCTGGTAAACCTGTTGCCGTACTGGATCATTCAACCGTGGGTCGATGCCGCGTTCAAGAAGCGTGGCATCGATCCGGAGGAGTTCTGGCGCAACTCCGGCCTGCCTGCCTTCCGATTCCCCGATCCGAACGGCCAACGACAGGCCAACGGTGCCCCGCCTGCTGCGCCGACTCCGCTGGAGGGCACCCCGGAGCATCCCGGTCCTGCCGTCCTTGCGGGAACGCCATGCTCCTACACCCCGCCCGCGGACGGTCTGCCGACGTCGGCCGACCCCCTGCCGTGCTCGCACCTGGACACGGGACCGTTCGGCGACAACCCGTACGGCGCCAACTACGGGGGGCAGGGGCCAGACGTGGTTGGGCTGCCGCCGAACCCGGCTGCGGCCGTGCCGACTCCCGGCGTCCCGAGCGCCGCGTTCCCCGGCGAGTTCCCGTCCTTCGTGCCAGGCATTCCGCCGCCGCCGTTCGCGCCTGGACCGCCAGGAGCCAGGACGGTTCCTGCCACGCCGGGTCCGTCTGATCCATACATCGCGCCCGGATCCCTGCAGGGTGACGGCACCTCGCCGCTGCCGCCTGCACTCACCGGACCGCCGCCGCCTCCCGGCCCGGGACCGCAGGTTGGCGGTGGCGAACAGCTGCCAGGCAACCCGCCGTTCCTCCCACCCGGATCACAGGGATAGGGGCACGAGATGTCGACCATCTTCAACATCCGCAACCTGCGGCTGCCGGCGCTGAGCCGCGCTTCGGTGATCGTCGGAACGATCGTGGTGATCCTTGGCCTGATCGTCGCGACGGTCGGGTGGCAGTTCTACAAGAAGCTGACGACCAACACCGTCGTCGCCTACTTCCCCCAGACCTTGGCGCTCTACGCGGGTGACAGGGTCCAGATCATGGGCGTGCAAGTCGGCAAGATCGACTCGATCGAGCCGGCCGGCGACAAGATGAAGGTGACGTTCACCTACTCCTCCAAGTACAAGGTGCCCGCCAACGTCACCGCGTCGGTGCTCAACCCGAGCCTGGTGGCCTCGCGCACCATCCAACTGGCGCCGCCCTACACCGGTGGACCGGAACTGGAAGGCGGCGCCGTCATCCCCATCGACCGCACCCAGGTGCCGGTCGAGTACGACGAGCTGCGTGACTCGGTCAACCGGATCCTCACCGATCTGGGCCCGACGAAGCAGCAGCCCAAGGGCCCGTTCGGTGACGTGATCGAATCCTTCGCCGACGGTCTGAACGGCAAGGGCCAGCAGATCAACCAAACGCTCAACAGCCTGTCCGAGGCGCTCACCACCCTGAACCAGGGTCGCGGCGACTTCTTCGGCGTGGTGAAGAGCCTGGCGCTGTTCGTCAACGCGCTCTACAAGAGCGATCAGCAGTTCGTGGAACTCAACGACGATCTCGCGAAGTTCACCAACGCGTTCACCAACACCGACCGGGAAGTCTCCACGGCGCTGCGGGACCTGAACCAGCTTCTGACCACCACGCGGGGCTTCCTCAACGAGAATGCCTCGGTGCTGACCGGCGACGTGAACAAGCTCGCCGACGTGACGAACGCGATCCTGCAGCCCGAGCCGCGCAACGGCCTCGAGACGACCTTGCACGTGTTCCCCAACCTGGCCGCCAACGCCGTGAACATCTCATCGCCCACCTCGGGTGGCGTCGTCGGCTTGCCGGTGATCAACGGCTTCGCCAACCCGATGCAGTTCCTGTGCAGTGCGATCCAGGCGGGCAGCCGCCTTGGCTACCAGGACTCCGCCGAACTGTGCGCGCAGTACCTTGGGCCGATCCTGGACGCGATCAAGTTCAATACCCTGCCGTTCGGGCTGAACATGCTCACCACCGCGATGACGCTGCCCAAGCAGATCGCGTACTCCGAGCCGCGGTTGCAGCCGCCTCCCGGCTACAAGGACACCACCGTGCCAGGGATCTGGTCGCGGGACACCTTGTTCTCGCACGGCAACCACGAGCCCGGCTGGGTCGTCGCGCCAGGCATGCAGGGAGTCGACGTGCAGCCGTTCACCCAGAGCATGCTGACCCCGGAGTCGCTGTCCGAGCTGATGGGCGGACCCGACATCGTGGTGCCTCCCGCTCCGCCGACGTTCGGGGGGCCGCACCAGGCAGGTCCGCCGGACGCCTACACCGAGAACAGTCCGCTGCCACCGCCGTGGTACCCGCAGCCAGGACCGCCTCCCGGTCCCGCACCGGGGGTGGTCGCCGGTGATCCGTTGGGCGCCATCGCACCTCCGGACGCCGGGCCCGCACCCGCGGGGCCGCCGCTGCCCGCTGAACAGGGGGCTGGGTAATGCTGAAGCGCTTGAAGTTGAGGACGGTTGCCCGGCGGGGTGGAGCACTGCTCGCCGCAGGCCTGATCCTGACCTCCTGTGGATGGAAGGGCATCGCGAACGTGCCGATGCCGGGCGGTGTCGATAGCACCAAGGGCACCATGACGCTCTACGTCCAGATGCCAGATACGTTGGCGCTCAACGTCAACAGCCGGGTCCGGGTCGCCGACGTGTTCGTCGGCAGCGTCCGCGCCATCGAGCTGAAGAACTGGGTGGCCACGCTGACCCTGGACGTCCAGTCGGACCTCAAGCTGCCGTCCAACACCCTGGCGAAGATCGGCCAGACCTCACTGTTGGGTTCGCAGCACGTGGAACTCGACCCACCGACCGACCCGCCGTCGGCGCAGGTGCTCAAGAACGGGGACACCATCCCCCTGCAGAACTCCTCGTCGTTCCCCACCACCGAGCGGGTGCTGGCGAGCATCGGCACCATCCTGACCGGTGGCGGCATCCCGAACCTCGAGACCATCCAGACCGAGATCAACAACATCTTGTCGGGTCGTGGGGATCAGATCCGCGAGTTCCTCGGCCGGTTGGACACCTTCACCCGTGAGTTGAACGCACAGCGCCAGGACATCGTCCGCGCCATCGATTCGACGAACCGGCTGCTGGCGATCGTCGCGCAGCGCAACGACACCCTGGATCGTGTGCTGACCGAGTTCCCGCCGTTGATCAAGCACTTCGCCGACACCCGCGACCTGTTCGCCGACGCGGTCACCGCGCTGGGCCGGATCAGCAAGGCCGCCGACGACACGCTGTCGCAGGCGAATCCGGACATCCACACCAACCTGCAGAACCTGCAGAGGCCGCTCGTCCAACTGGGCAAGGCAGGGCCGTACGTGATCGGCGCGCTGAAGTTGCTGTTCACGGCGCCGTTCAGCATCGAGAACGTGCCGAAGGTGGTCCGCGGCGACTACATCAACGTCTCGGCCAACATCGACCTGACGCTGTCGGCCATCGACAACGGGTTCCTCACGGGCACGGGTGTATCGGGCATGCTGCGGGCACTCGAGCAGGCGTGGGGACGCGATCCGGAGACGATGATCCCGGATGTGCGGTTCACCCCGAACGCGCACAACGTGCCTGGTGGCCCGCTGGTCGAAAGAGGTGAGTGAGCTGTGCTGACCCGCTTCATCAAGATCCAGCTGATCCTGTTCGTGATTCTGACGATGATCGCCCTGGTGGTGCTGGGCTGGTACTACCTGCGGCTACCGGCCCTTGCCGGTATCGGCCAGTACAAGCTGTACGCGGACCTGCCGAGGTCGGGCGGTTTGTACGCCACGGCCAACGTGACCTACCGCGGCACCGCGATCGGAAAGGTCAAATCCGTCGTGCCCACCGAAACGGGTGCACTCGCCGAGATGAGCATCGATAGCGACATCAGGATCCCGGCCGACGCGTCGGCCAACGTGCACTCGGTGTCGGCGATCGGCGAGCAGTACCTGGACCTGGTGTCCACGGGCAACCCCGGCCAGTACCTCTCCGGAGGCGCCACCATCACCCAAAGTTCGGTGCCCAGTGAGGTCGGCCCCGCGCTGGACTCCGCGAACGCGGGCCTTGCAGTATTGCCCAAGGACAAGATCGACTCCCTGCTGACCGAGACGTCGCAGGCAGTGGGCGGACTAGGTCCCGCGTTGCAGCGTCTCGTCGATTCGACGACCGCGATCGCCAGCGATTTCAAGGACAACCTCGGCCCGGTCAACGACATCGTCAACAACGCGACGCCGATCCTGGACAGCCAGGTCAACTCGGGTGACGCCATCTCGCAGTGGGCGGCCAACCTGAACACCATCACGTCCCAGACGGCGGAGCAGGATCAGGCGTTGCGCAGCGGCATCCAGCAGGCAGCCCCCACGGCCGATCAGCTCAACCAAGTGTTCGGCGATGTGCGCGACTCACTGCCGCAGACGTTGGCGAACGTCGCGGTTGTCACCGACATGCTCAAGCGGTACCACAAGGGACTCGAACAGACCTTGGTGATCCTGCCCCAGGTCGGGACGATCGCCCAGACCGCCACCATCTTCGACGGTGAGGGCCTGCTGCACTTCGGCCTGT
>Ga0137415_10007046_pt1 | contig 11148 bp, 12 predicted proteins | sample CZODoug3_1_1_16f_FD_183082 | JGI IMG/M metagenome (GOLD analysis project Ga0137415, IMG submission 183082) | Vadose zone soil fungal communities from Angelo Coast Range Reserve, California, USA - CZODoug3_1_1_16fungal (Hybrid Assembly) | ecosystem: Environmental > Terrestrial > Soil > Vadose...
AGTGCCGCTTGGTGAATCCGTTGCCGAAGAAGTCTCCGAGCGGCGCCGCTACGGAGGGATTGGCTTCACCCTCCCAATACATCTTCAACGCGACGCGCCGGAGGTACTGCCGGTCGCGGCTCGCCACGGTGACCCACAACCGCCGCACCACGCCGGGGCCCGGGGTGTCGAGCAACACCGCGCTGTCGCCCGCCGCAATCTCGCCGAAGTCGTGATTCCCGCCGGTCGAGTCGGTGGAGGAGACGTGCTGAAAGCGTCCGCCTGGCGGAGCGAACAGGTAGTCGAACGAGCCCGCGGGCGGTGCGGGCTGGCTGCAGGCGGCCAAAGCGAGCACGGAGCCGACGCGCGGGAAGCGGAGTCGCATGCCACGCCCTTTCCAAAGTCGGGCCAAAGATGCGACGCGCTCCACCCGGTGCAAGGGACCCGTTACTTCGAAGCGCCGTGCAGCCTCTTTAAGGAATGACCCACCGTCTCATGCCGGATAACCAACTGGTACAACTGATGGCCGAGGGTGACCGCGAGGCCTGCGCCGAGCTGCGCGACCGTCACGGCCTGTCCGTGTACGCGCAGCTGTACGTCGCGCTGGGCAGGGCGGAGGCAGCCGAGCGGGTCCTGTCAGAGACGTTCGATCAGGCCTGGCGCGCCGCCGGGGAGTTCAATCCCCGCGCCGGCAGCGTGCTCGTGTGGCTGTCGTCGCTGGCGCGATCGCTCGCCGCCGGGCGCGGCGTCACCCCGGCCGCGCGATGACGCAGCGGCGCATGACCCGAGTCGTCGGGGCAGGCCTCGGGTTGGCCATGGTCGTGGTGGGATGGCTGGCGCTCTTCACCTGGGACCCTACCCCGACCTGGGCCCGCTGGACCTTGGGAGCCGGAGTCACCCTCACCATTCTCGCGGGCCTCTTGCGCCAGCCGGCCGGCTGACGCCTCAGAGCAGTAGCTGCAACCCGGGTAGCCGACTTCTCTTTCCCCGCGGTATATTCCGCCCGCTACCATGGCACCCACGATCTGGATCGACGGCCAGTACTACGACAAGGCGAACGCCAAGGTCTCGGTGTTCGATCACGGTCTCCTGTACGGCGACGGCGTGTTCGAAGGAATCCGCGTGTACGACCGGCGCGTGTTCCGGTTGGACAAGCACCTCGATCGCCTGTATCACTCGGCCAAGGGCGCGTGGCTCGAGATCCCGATGACCAAGGCCGAGCTGCGCCGGCTGGTGGAAGAGGCCGTCGCGAAGAGCGGACTCGCGGACGCCTACATCCGGTTGCTGGTGACCCGAGGGGTGGGCGACCTCGGGCTCGATCCGCGCAAGTGCGTTCGGCCGTCCATCATCCTGATCGTCGATTCGATCGTGCTGTGGCCCGCCGACCGCTACGAGAAGGGTCTGACCTGCCTCACGGCGGCGACGCCCATCAACCATCGGGAAAGTCTCTCACCGCGCATCAAATCGCTGAATTACCTGTCACACATCCTCGCCAAGGTCGAAGGGATCGCGGCCGGTGTGGACGAGGTCATCATGCTGGACATCTCGGGCTACGTCGCCGAGGCGAGCGGCATGAACGTGTTTGCGGTGACGAACGGCACCCTCAAGACGCCCCCCGCCTATGCAGGGATCCTGCGCGGCGTCACGCGCGACGCGGTGATCGAGCTGGCGCGCGAGGCGACCTACGGGATCGAGGAGGTGCCGCTCAACCGCTACGACCTCTACACGGCGGACGAAGTCTTCTTCACCGGCACGGCCGCCGAGATCGTCGGCGTCACGAAGCTTGACGCGCGGGTGATCGGCGCCGGCGTGCCGGGTCCCGTTACGAAGCAGCTCTCCAAGCGCTTCAAGGCGCTCGCCACCCGCGGGGATTAACCCCCTCCGGTCGCCTCAACTATTGACCGGGCTTGGGGTTAGGCTCATATTGTCGGGCCCTGGCGTGCGGGAAGGTGATCCATGCCCTGGAGAGTGATCGCCCTGGGCGATCAAGTTTGGCACGTGGACGCACTCGCTGAGCGCCCGGCCAACGCGGAGGCATGGCAGCTGGTGTTGTCGTTCCGTGCGGCTTCGGAGCGCCCGGTTCGGTCGTTCTGGACGCTCTACCCACTCGAGGCCACCTCGAAATCGTCCCTGTTCATCCAGGCGGAGCGCATCCCCGACCGGGCCCTCTCGCAGCTGTTGGCCGAGCGGCTGGCGTGACGTCGCTGGGCGTGCAGGCCCTGCGCCGCATCGTGGGCGCGGTCGCGCGGTTGCGGGGCGAGCTGGTGCGCGACGTCACCGTGCGGTCGGACGTGCGCCAGCTCAAGGTGGAGCTGGAGAGTGGGCTCATCCTGGTTGTGACGGCGGAGCGCGACGGGCAGGGGCGGCCCCAGCTGGAGGTGGACGTAGTGGACTTGCCGCGGGATACCTCGACCAAACAGCAGATCGAAGTGCGGTTCGACTGAGGCCGGCCCATGACAGCGCCGATGAGCAGGGTACCGAGCGACGAGCGGCTGCGCTTCAAGGGCTTCGACTTTCAGCGCCTGCCGAGCGGGCGCTGTCGCGCCACCGTGGTGCTGGCGTCCCCGGATGGCCGGGAGTTCACCGGGGAGTCGGAAGGGATCATCTCTCAGGCTGGCGAGCTGCGGTGTGGCGCCGCGGCGACAGTGCGCGCGCTCGAGCGCGTGGTCCAGCCGAAACTCGCGTTCGAGCTGCTGGGAGTGAAGGCCGTGCGGGCGTTCGACGCGACGGTGGTGATCGTGTCGCTGTCGGCGCGGCAGGAAGCGCGGGCCTCGCGGCTCGTGGGGGCCTACCTGACCGAGACCGACGCACCACGAGGCGCGGCTCTTGCTGTCTTGAACGCGACGAACCGCATTCTCGGCAATTTTTTCGCGACGCGATGAAAGGGCTATGACCTCGAGCTTGGCTCGGAGTGCGGCGCTCGCCGCTCTGGTGGTCGGGGTCGCGGCTTGCGGCGGCGCCGGGGGATCGCACGCCGGCGCGGTCGAGCCTGCCGTCCGCGATTCGGCCGCGGCTCACACCGTGGACTCGCTTGGCGCCGCGATTGCCCGAGTGGAGCAGGACTCCGCCGCCGACCAGCAGGTGCTCGACAGCCTGCACCGCGTCCTGCCGCATCCCGACAGCACCCGAGCTCGCGGCGACTCCGCTGCGCCGCCGCCCGTCAAGGGGGAGGAGGTCGAGCGGGAGGCGGTGCGGCTGTTCGACAAAGAGGGCAAGGCCCTCGTCGGGGCGGCGCCGTCGCCCGAGCCCACGTTCGACATCGACGTTTCGAGCTTCGCGATGAACCGGCGGGTGCTCCAATACCTCGAGTTCTTCCGGGTCGACTCGCGCGATCGCTTCGAGATCTGGCTGGGGCGGCTGGCACGCTACGAGGGCATGATCCGCGACCGGCTGCGCGCCAAGCGGCTCCCCGAAGACTTGGTGTATCTCACCCTGGTCGAAAGCGGGCTCTCGAACACGGCCGTGAGCCGCGCCAAGGCGGTCGGGATGTGGCAGTTCATGGCGAGCACCGGCCGGCTCTACGGCCTCACGGTGGACCCCTGGGTGGATGAGCGGCGCGATCCCTTCAAGGCGACCGAGGCGGCGGTGAACTATCTCGCCGACTTGCGAGAGCGGTTAGGGAGCGTCTACCTGGCGGCGGCCGCCTACAACGCGGGCGTGGGGCGCATCGAGCGCGGCATCAATCGCCTGCCCGGGGGTCGGGGCGGGAGCGGGGGGGACCCCGATTCGGTGAGCGATCTCACGTTCTTCCAGCTGGCGGACCGCCGCTACCTGCGGCGCGAGACACGCGACTACGTGCCGAAGCTGATCGCCGCCTCGCTGATCGCGAAGCAGCCGCGGCGCTATGGGTTCGACGACGTGCAGCCGCTGTCGCCTCTGACGTTCGACGAGATCACCGTCACCGATGCGACCGGCCTGGATGTGATCGCCCGACTCGCGGACACGAGCGTCGCGGCGATCCTGGAGTTGAACCCGCAGTTCGTCCGCGGCATCACGCCTCCCGGGCGGGTCGTCGTCGTGCGCGTGCCGCGCGGACGCGGCACGCACGTCGCCGAGCGCTACGACAGCCTGCCCGCGACCGACCGAATCACCTTCGTGGATCACTACGTGTCGCGCGGGCAGACGTTGTCGGAAATCGCCAAGCGGTACCGTGTGACCCTGGCGATGCTCGAGGGCGCGAACCCCCGTATCCGGTCGCACGCGCTGCGCGTCGGCCAGCGGATCATCATCCCGATGAGCGGCCGAATCGTGCCGGCCGGGGCGTGGTCCACCCCCCCGGAGCCCCGCTACCGGCGCGTCAGCCGGACCGAGGCGAGCCGGGGGAGCCACCGCGTCCAGTCGGGCGAGACCGTGAGCGAGATCGCACGCCGCTACGGCGTGCCCCTCGCCGCCCTGCTGAACTACAACGGTCTGACGATGGCTTCGATCATCCGGGCAGGGGACCTCCTCAAGATCCCACAAAAGTAAAGGCGTAGGGTCAGGTGGCCCTACGCCTTTGTGCTACGTCTTTGTGCTACGTCTTCGCGCGACGCCTGTGTGCTACGTTTTCAGCTTTTCCGCCTGTACCCTTTCATAATGTGCGTCGCGTACCCGTTCTGCGGATCCCGACCCGCGTCGAGCAGCTCTTGCACCTTGCTCGGGCCGCGGTTGTAGGCGAGCAGCGCCAGGCGCAGCTTCGCCTCCGGGGTGCCCTCGTAGCGCTCCAGCAGGTCGCGCAGGTAGCGGAACCCGAGACGCAGGTTCGTGTTACGATCGTACAGCTGCTGCATCGTCAGCCCCGGCTCGTACAGCCGAGCCGTGCTGGGCAGCACCTGGGTGAACCCGATCGCTCCGACCTTGCTCTTCGCCTTGGCGTGGAAGTTCGACTCGGTCTTCACCAGGCGGAACGCGAGCGCTGGATCGACCCCCTCCGCGAGGGCGATATCGTAAATCGCGGCCGACAGGTCGGCGGCGATGCTGTAGTGCGTGGAATAGTCGATGATCGCGTTGGCGCGCTCCAACTGGAGCCGTGCCACCGCCAGCTCGCCGCGCGTCGCCTCGAGCGACTGTTCGAGCGAGCGCATGTCGCCCGGCGCGGCGGGGGCCGTCGCCGCCGCCGGCTGATCGTCCGCCGTGGCGCGTCGTGCCCACCCGCCGATGCTGCTCACCATCAAGGCGCCGAGGAGGATGAGACTCCCCTGCAGCATCAGTTTCTGGGTCTTCGTATGCATAGCCCTCTCAGGTAAGTCCGTGCGGCCCAGGCTAGCGCCGCGCCATCAACTCCCCGTCAATCGCCGGCGGCCCGCCGCCAGTCGCCATGCGTCCCACCCGTTTTCTCGAGCAGTCGCACGCGCTCCAGCTCCATCCCCCGATCGATCGCCTTGACCATGTCGTACACGGTCAACAGCGCGACCGAAACGGCCGTCAGAGCTTCCATCTCGACCCCGGTCCGCCCCACCGCCCGCGCCGCCGCCCGCACCCGCACGCCCGGTAACGCCTCGTCCAGCACGGCATCCACCTCGACGTGATCCAGGCCCAGCGGATGGCACAGCGGGATCAGCTCCGCCGTGCGCTTCGCGGCGAGGGTGCCGGCGACTTCGCTCACCGCCAACACATCGCCCTTCGCCACCGCCTGGTCGGCCACGAGGCGATACGCCTCGGCCGACATCCGGATGCTGCCCTCCGCTACCGCGGTGCGTACGGTGATCGGCTTGTCCCCGACGTCGACCATCCGTGCCCGACCCGCCGCATCGACATGCGAAAGCTTCATCTCGGCTCCGCCAGCTGATCCGCCAGTACGGCCGCCACGAGCTGCGGGTTCACGTTCCCTTGGGCCAGCCCGCGCGCTGCGAGCGTGCAAGCGATCGCCTCCACCACCTTTGCTGTCTCGCCGCCGGCCCGGGCCTGCTCCCGCAGCTGCTCGAGCAGACTGTCCAGCATCGCCGTGAATCCGCCGCGCGCCTGGAACGGCGCCTGGCGCAGCGCGAATCCGTATCGTTGGACGGCCCCGCCCGCCACTGCTGCCTGGAACGCCTGGGCGGCTTGTCCCGTTCCGGCGCCCTCCTCAGTTGCAAGGAGCTTGCCTATGCTTCCGTCCGCTGCCGTAACTCGTTCTGCAATATCGCGTTGCGACTTTAAGCCGAGCTCACGCTGTGCGAACGCTGCCACGATGCTGTCGGCATTTCGTGCCACCCGAACCCGCACTACGCGAGACAGGATGGTCGGCAGCAGCGCGTCCGGCTCGGAGCTCGTCAGCACGAACACCGTATCTGCCGGCGGCTCCTCGAGCGCCTTCAGCAAGGCGTTCGCCGCCGCCTCCGCGCCGGTTTGCGGGACCAGCCGCTCGGCGTCGCCGATCACGAACACCTTGCGTCGCCCGAGCGCGGGCTTGAGCGCGAGGCGGCGTAGCATGAGCCGCACCGACGCGATCCCGTGACTCGCGAGCCCCGATGGGGGCTCGTATAGCGGTCCCCCCTCCCGCCGCGCCGCCAGCTGCTCCGCCAGGGCCTCCGCCGCCAGATCTACCTGCTTGTCGGCATCAGCCGCCTTCTTCGCCGGCTCCACCGGGACGAACCAGTGCAGATCCGGGTGCGACAACTTGCCGACCAGCTTGCATGCCTGGCATCGGCCGCAGGGCTCGCCATTTTCCGGGTTCTCGCACAGCAGTGTCTGCGCGAGCCAGAGGGCGAGACGCTGTTTACCGACACCCCGGGGGCCTTCGAAGAGGAGCGCTTGCGGCAACCGGCCGGAGGCGATGGCGCCTACCAGCCGGCTGCGGATCCCCTCATGGCCGTACAGGGGGGGGATGGGCATGGCGGAAATGTAGACAGGGTACGGAATCGGGGAGAAATGTCGCTTGAAAGACGTTGTAGCAGCGCTATTTAGGGGACTTGCCGGGGGCTTGTGCTAGTCTAAAGGCTGTAGCCTGCGAATGGTTATGGACCGAAGTGAGTACACACTCGCTAGATGATGCCCAGAAATGCTGGTTTTTCGGGATACATTCGGGCTCAGGGGGCGATGACTGACCCGTTTTGCGCGTGGCAGCGACCCCACAACTGGTGATCCGGCGCACAACAGATTTGGGCGGCTGCCAGCTTGAGTTACGGATTCGGCTGTGGCGGTGTCGCGACGCCGGCCAGGTCCGACCACCGGCCCGCAAGCGCTCGCGCGGCCTCGAGCTGCTGCGGCTGACCGACTACCACGAGAACGTCCCCGGCGGCGAGCTCGAACTGCGGGTCTGGGCTCGCGATGTTGTCCGACCCGCGGCTGATCGACAGCACGAGGGCTCCGGTGCGGGTCCGCAGGCCGCTCTCGGCGAGGCTCTTTCCGACCAGGTCCGACCCGCTGCCGAGCTGGATGCGGCCGACCGCCATCTGGGGTATGCCGGCGACGGCGCCGAGGCGCAGCGTTTCGCCGCCCGGCGTGACGCCTCGGAACGCCTGGTAGTGAGAGGACCGGATCTGCGCTATGAGGCGATCGACTTCGCCGGGCTCGACACGGTACTGCGCCAGCACGCGAGCGAAGATCTCGATCGAGGTCTCGAACTCCTCCGGGATGACGTCGTTCGCACCCAGCCGTAGCAGCTCGGGGATCTCGACCACGTACCGGGTGCGGGCGATGATGTGCACGCCGGGATTCATGCCCCGCGCGATCCGGACCATGCGTCGCGTCGCCGCCGGGTCGGAGATCGCGGCCACGAGCATCCGGGCCCGCTCGATTCCCAGCGCGCGCAGGATCTCCTCCCGCGTCGCGTCGCCGTAAAACGCCGGCTCGCCGTTGGACCGCGCCTGGCGCACCGTCTGCGCGTTGAGCTCGACGATGAGGTAGGGCGCGGCGATGGACCGCAGCGCGGCGGAGAGGTTGCGGCCGTTCAGCCCGTACCCGGCGATGATCACGTGATCGGCCAGCGGTTGCTCGCCCGCCGTGATCCCCGTGGGACGGAACCCTGGCAGCAGCCGATCCAGGGGCACGAGCTGCGCCAGCCGGTCGATCAGCGCGGGCCCGCCCTGCAACAGGAATGGCGTGAGGAGCATGGTGAACACGGCGACGGCGAGGAAGGTCTGGTAGATCGTCTCCGACAGCAGGCCCATGCCCCGGCCTTCCCGCGCGAGGACAAAGGAGAACTCCCCGACCTGCGAGACGGCCAACCCGGCGAGCAGCGCGACGCGGCCCGCGTAGCCGAGCACGGCTGGACCGGCCGACGCGACCACGGTCTTGCCGCCCAGCACCACGAGTACGCCCCCCAGCGTCACCACCGGGTGCGCGCGGATGAAGTCGAACTCCACGAGCATTCCGACCGCGACGAAGAACAGGGAAATGAACACATCCCGGAACGGCAGCAGCTCCGCCAGCGCCTGATGGCCGTAGTCGGACTCCGAGATCACCAGCCCCGCGAGAAATGCCCCGAGTGCCAGGGACGCGCCGGCCGCCGCGGTGCCGAGGGCGGTGAGGGTCCCGAGCAGGATGATCGCGATCAGAAACAACTCTCGGCTCTTCGTCTTCAGGATCTCGGTGAGCAAGGGAGGGACGACCGTGCGCGTCGATCTCGCCTTTGTCCGTGAGCCCCTTGAGCACGAGCGCGGTACTCGACAGGGCGATCAGGCATCCTAGGAAGAGCGCCACCCGCCAGGGGTGGCCGAGTGCGGCGGCCACCGCGGCGGCGGCGGCGACAGTCAGTCCTACTTGCAATCCCCCGCCCACCAAAACCTGCCGGCCCATTTCCCGGAGCCGGCCGAGCGAGAACTCGATCCCGATGGTGAAGAGCAGCAGGACGACGCCGACTTCGGCGAGGCCCTCTACGCGATGTACGTCGGAGACGAGCCCGAGGGCGTTGGGACCGAGCAGCGCGCCGGCCACGATGAAGCCCGGCAGGGGAGGGAGCTTGATCCGGTGGAACGCCAGGATGACGAGCAGCGAGACCGCGAAGATCACCGCGAGATCTTTGAGGACGAGGAGTTGCTCCACGGTGCCCGCCCGGTTTTTTCAGGTTTTGGAGGAGTTGGCGAAACCGCCTGCAATCCCCTGTGTGACAGTGGATTGCGACCCCCGCCGTGATGCGGCGCACCGCCCTCCGGTGCTCCGTAGGGTGGAAAAAACGACGGCGGAATGCAAGGTTGTGGCCCCCCAATGAACGCCCCTCGGTTCCGACTGCTGCGTCCCGAAGGCGAGGCGCGCGACGCCCGGCTGTCGCGCACCGAAGCCACGCTGCAGGCGACTGCGCGCCAGCAGGAGGCGGTGGCGCACTTGGGGCAGCAGGCCCTCGCCGGCGCCCCGGTCCGGGACCTGATGGATGCCGCCGTTGGGCTCGCCGCTCGGGTGCTCGAAGTCGAGTTCGGCAGTGTATTGGAGTTCCGTCCGGAGAGCCGCACCCTGGTGTTGCGGGCCGGCGTGGGTTGGGGTGACGCGAGCCGAGTCATCATCCCCGCCGACGCCGACTCCCACGCCGGCTACACGCTGCGCGCCGCCGGGCCGGTCGTCGTGGAGGACCTGGCGACCGACACGCGCTTTGGCAGCGCGCCGTTGCTTGTGGAGCGGGGCGTAGTCAGCAGCCTGAGCGTCCTCATCCACGGCAAGGACCGGCCGTTCGGCATCTTGGGCGCCCATCGGGCTCGCCGGCGCGAGTTCACGATCCACGACACGCATTTCCTGCAGGCGATCGCGAACGTCCTCGCGACCGCGATCGACCGCGCCGCCACCGAGGCGGCGCTGCGCCACAGCGAGGAGCACTTCCGCTCGCTGATCGAGAACGCATCGGACATCGTCACGATCGTCGGTGACAACGGCGTGTTCCGTTACGCCAGCCCGTCGGTGGAGCGGGTCTTGGGATACAGACCCGTCGAACTGCTCGAGCGGAGCGCGTTCGACCTGGTCCACCCGGAGGACATTGCGCTCGTCGCGGAGGCGCTCGCCCGCGCGATTCAGCGGCCCAACGCTCCCCAGTCGGCGGAGTTCCGGTTCCGGCACCAGGACGGGTCGTGGCGGGTGCTCGAGGCCGTCGGCCAGGCACGGGTCGATCCCGGCGGTGCGGCGCAGCTGATCGTCAACGCGCGGGACGTCACCCAACGGCGGCGCCAGGAGCGGGCCCTGCGGGAGAGCAAGGAGCGGCTGCGCACCGTGATCGCCGGCGCGCCGCTCGTGCTGTTCGCGTTCGATCAGCACGGCATGTTCACGATGGTGGAGGGACGGGGGCTCGACGCCCTCGGGTTCCGGCCGGCCCAGCTGGTCGGCCGGTCGGTGTACGAGCTGTACGCGGACCTGCCCCAGGCGCTGGCGGACGTGCGCCGCGCGCTCGCCGGGGAGACGTTTTCCTCGACTGTGGAGGTGTTCGGCACCGTGTTCGAGGCGTGGTACTCGCCAGTCCGGGACTCGGGGGACGGCCCGGTCAGCGGGGTGATCGGCGTGGGGACGGACGTCACCGAGCGGCACCGCGCTGAGGCGGCGTTGCGGCGGTCCGAGGAGAGCAGCCGCGCGCTGGTCGAGAACGCGAGCTATGGGATCTACCGCTCCAGTCCCGATGGGCGATTCCTCGCGGCGAACTCCGCCTTCGTGAACCTGTTGGGGTATGGCTCCGAAGCCGAGCTGCGCAAGGTGGACATGGCGCGCGACGTCTACGCCGATCCCACGGAGCGCGAGCGGTTGATCGCCGGCTTCGATGGCGGCGACGCGGTCCGGGGAGCGGAGGTCAGCTGGAAGCGGAAGGACGGCGGGCCCATCCTGGTCCGGCTCTCCGCGCGGGCGGTGCGACGCGCCGACGGCCGCATCGAGTGCTTCGAGACGATTGCCGAGGACATCACGGAGCGGCGGGCGCTGGAAGAGCAGCTGCGTCAATCGCAAAAGATGGAGGCGATCGGCCAGCTCACGGGCGGGATCGCGCACGACTTCAACAACCTCCTCACGATCATCCTGGCCAACGCCCAGCTCATTGCGAAGGCCCTGCCCACGGAGCGCGGCGACGCGCACGCCGACCTGCGCGACGTCATGTCCGCGGCGTTGCGCGGCCGCGTGATGGTGCAGGAGCTGCTCGGCTTCGCGCGGCGCTCGAGCCTCGACCTCCAGTCGGCGGACTTGGGCGGGCTCGTGGCGGACCTCTCCGGGTTGCTGCGGCGCATCCTCCCCGCCGACGTCGAGGTCGTGATCGCGGGCGGCGCCGACCTGCCCGAAGCGCGGGCCGACGTGCACGCCGTCGAGCAG
>Ga0137415_10007047_pt1 | contig 11147 bp, 8 predicted proteins | sample CZODoug3_1_1_16f_FD_183082 | JGI IMG/M metagenome (GOLD analysis project Ga0137415, IMG submission 183082) | Vadose zone soil fungal communities from Angelo Coast Range Reserve, California, USA - CZODoug3_1_1_16fungal (Hybrid Assembly) | ecosystem: Environmental > Terrestrial > Soil > Vadose...
AGCAGCACCGGCAAGCCGCCGTGCCTCCTGCATGCCGGCCATGGTGATCACCATAAACGTGCCCCCGACACACATGGCGGCCAACAGCAACGATTCGACGCTAGCGACGAGCACCGGGGCCAGCACGCCGGCCGCCATGACCACCAAACTCGCTGCCCACAAGTTGCGTACGGTCACGCGCCGAAGCCACAGGGCGGCGATTGCTGTGGATGCCGCCGCGGTAGCCCCGAATACAGGCCAGATCCAGCCGAAGATGGAAGGGTCGGCAATCAGGGCGCGTGCCATCGCCGGCAGGAACGTGGCGGGGATGATGTAGCCGAAGCCAAAGGTTCCATACCAGAAGACCAATTGCCACTCTCGGGCGCCGAGCCGGCTCGGCCAAGGCGTGTTCGAGGTCGCAATCGAACCACCTGCCTGCATGGGTGCCCAGACAACTGCGGCCACTGTGGCACTGACAGTTCCGAGGACGAGCCAGGCGCTCCCTGCTCCGTAGCCTCTAACCCCGGCAACTAGTCCGACCAAGCCGGCAGCGCCCATGCCAATGCCAACGCCCGCGAAGACCCAGCCCGACCACGCGGATCGCCCAAGTTCGCTGAGGCCGTGCAAGGCCCAGGCTGACATACCCACCAGCACATAGGCACTGGCCGCTCCGGCCGCTAATCGCAGGGCAACCCAAGCACCATAGCTAGCGGTCGCTCCCATGGCCAGGGTGAAAATCGCGACCGCCAACAGACCCACGCGCACGGAGTTTCGCGGTGCAGGAGGCGCGGCGCTGCAGGCGAGAGCACCGATGAGATACCCCATGTAGTTACTGCCAGCCAGCCACGCAGCCTGGCTGAGACTCAGCCCGGAATCGGCCTGCATCACCGGGAGCAAAGGCGTGAAGCCAAAGCGGCCGACGCCCATGGCCGACGCCAACGCGGCAAGTCCAGTCAGGGTGACCGTGAGCGCCGATTGTTTGTCGCGATTGGCCGGCATCGCCAGAATGCTAACTTACGCCGATATCCCAAGCTGTTTCTTGACGGCCTGCACAGCGCCGGTCTCCATGTCACCGCCATGCATCGGCAGCACCGATTGACGCCCGTTTAGGAACACCCGCAAGTGCGATCCTTTCCCTACGTCGAATGTCGCTCCCCGTCTGGCCGGTCCGGCAGGATTGTTGCGGACCTTTATTGCCGCCGCGCAAACGACTCACACAATCGGAACTGAGTCGTCCGAAAGCTCGATGTCGTCCGTAAGTATGCGTCACCCTCGAATTGCATCACTTGGGTGGACGTACAACCATTGGACGATGGTATCGATCCATCCTGAGGATCGCATCTATACGTACTATCGGGGGCCTTCTACATCGGCCTGGGAGAGGTGAGTTCGACGAAAGCCGGCTCACGGCCTAATGTGTGGGCACTCTCATTGTTGTTCCGGGCGAACAACTTCCTGACACGAACGTACCGACGAGACCATCGTCCAATTGTCTTGCCTCCACGTCTCTGGTGTGATCGCTCCGTCGCGACCGGTTCAACCGGTTCGATTGGAGATGTCATGACCGCAGAAATCAACCATGATCGGCGCCACTATTTGAGCACCGCGGTCAAAAGCATTGCCGTGGCTGAGCTCGTCGTCGTCGGTGCTGCGCATGCGCAATCAGTCATGAATATCCAAGCGCGAGCGGCCGCGCTGGTGCATGTTCTGGCTGTCGACGACGACCCCACCATCCGGGAGGCGATTACCGACTATCTGGGCCAGTACGAGTTCCGCGTCTCGACCGTCGCCGACGGGGGCGCGATGCGGGCGGTGCTCGCCAACGACGCGGTCGATCTGATCGTGCTAGACCTCATGCTGCGGCCTGAGGACGGAATTGCGCTGTTGCGTCGGCTGCGCGACCAGTCGGCGATCCCGATCGTGATGCTCACGGGTCGGCGCGAAGAAGCGGACCGGGTGATGAGTCTGGAATTGGGCGCCGACGACTATCTGACCAAACCGTTCAGCCCGCGCGAACTGCTCGCACGGATCCGTGCCGTGTTGCGCCGCTGCCGCCGCGAGGTACGCCAGGGCCGACCGGAGGGCATCCGTGCCTACCGCTTCGATGGATGGGAACTGAATCTGAACACCCGGCGCCTCAGGAACCGCAATGGCCAGACTGTGCCGCTCAGTAATGGCGAGTTCAGTCTGCTGGTCGTGTTGCTCGGAGCGCCCAATCGCGTTCTTTCACGCCACGAGCTCCTCGACATGTCGCGGCTCCACAACGACGACGTCTACAACCGGTCCGTCAACACGCAGATCATGCGGCTGCGGCGCAAGCTCGAGGGAGATCCGACGAAACCGAAATACATCTGTACCGAACGCGGCGTCGGGTATTTGTTCGGCGTCCCGGTTGAAGTGATCTACTGACCGTCGTCTCTGACACAAATAAGGCAATGGAGGCGCTTCCAACATGAACACATGTCCATTTCGAGACATGCTGGCGCGAGTTGCCGATCGATGGAGTATGTTGGTGCTCTGTGCGCTGGCGAAGAATGGTACGTTGCGATTCAGTGCACTGAAGGTCAGGATCGAGGACATTTCGCTGCGGATGTTGGCGCCGACGCTGCGCCAGCTCGAGCAGGACGGTTTCCTATCCCGCACGGTACGTCCAACGAATCCGCCGCGCGTGGAGTACGCGTTAACGCGGTTCGGCGAATCGCTGCTCGCAACAGTTTCCGAACTGGTGCGTTGGGCTAAAGCGAAAATCACCGGCGCGTGCAGGAGGCGCGCAGGCACTACGTGCCCCCGGGCTGACAGCATGCGCAAGCTGAGCCGGACCAATAACTCGATTAACCTCGACACGATCGCGCTCGCGTTGGGCGGGGACAATACGACCGTGACGGCATTTCGGATAGCCGAGTGAACGTGCACACTGGTAACAGATCGAACGGGCCAGCCGTTCCTCGGTGGAGTCCCAAGGGGATGTCAAGAACCGCGCTACGACGTCACTTCCGAATTAATGATCCGAGTTTCACCGACGAATCGCTGGACGAAAAGGGCCGTGACGGACCCTGTTAAGCCTCGCCTGATCTCGTTCTGCAAGGCGTATCTTTTCCGGTCCATCAATTTGTCCACCCGTCCACAGGCCAGCCGAGTTGTTCTTGCCATTGGTTGGCCGTCAGTGCAGGTAAGCGCACACAGGCTCGATGTCGCCGATCTCCTGCAAGTTCTTCGCCTCGTGCCAGAAGGGCAGAGACTCGGTAACGGCGGCGCTGCATCCGCAAGCTAGGCTCGAGAAGTGCTGCGCACAGCGTCGCGCGCTGCAGCTGCATGGACCGAACCCGGAGAACGCCATGACCCCGCGAAGAATGCGCACTGCAGACTTGGAGTCTGCTCGCGCTAGCTGCGAGCAAGCGAGCAACCGTCAGATCCTGACGTATGAACTCGTAGCTCGCGTGACCGGGGTCGCACCTGTCGGAATCGGCGACTGCCCCTTGGACCCCAGACCGAAGCGATCACCGGCGTCGAGGCTGTGGCAAAGAGCGCGAACCGGACCCGAGGTGCGAGCGGTCGACCCAGCAATCACCACCCCATCACTTATGCCCTTGGCCGCACTCACTCAACCAAGATCATGACGGTGCGCATCGCTGGAAGAACCCCGAGCACTCCCGCGCCGGTACCCACGCTTAGACTGTCCGGTTGATTCGCAGGGGAAAGGTCGACAAACCTGCGGGTCACCGGCTCATAGCGCATCAGTCGATTGGTGCAGGGGCGTACGCCCCCTGCGACGCCGCCTCTCGCAAGGGTCAATTCATTTTCCGGGACAACCGGCTCACAAGTTCTGGCGAATACGCCGTCGCCGCCTGCCCAGATCGCGCTCACCGGACTCCCTATAGAGTCCCACGACTGCGTAATTGCGTTGAACTCAAAGGCTTGCCCGCCGGCACCGATGCCCCAGACACCGTCGACGCCGACCGCTAACTGGGACAGAGATCCTGGCATCAAGGTGAACTGCTGGGCGACCCCGTCGTAGCGATAAGGATGATTGGACGCATCCAGGGCCCAGACTTCGCCGCCGCCGACGGCGACGCGGCTCAGGTTCGGTGCGCTAGAAACGCTGACAAAGTAGCCCGAGCAATAGTCATGACGACTCAGATACGTGGAGTTGTTCGAAAAGTTCTTGAACTCCAGCCACACTTCGTACGGATGGCAGTCGTCGCTGTAGCCGATCCCGACAACGATATTCTGGATGCGAGGATCGGCAAGTATCTGCGCATTCTTCATCCACTTCTGGGTGCCTGTGTCGAAACGGTACATCCCGTAGGCGGGGAACATGCCCCAGGTTTCATCGGGTTGGTAGATGTTGCCTCCGCCCGTGCCGAGCAATTTCGCAGGGTATATCTCGGGGTCGGGTTGGCGGCTCACAAAGATATAACTTCGAGGGATGTAGAGGAAGGTGTCGGTGCTCGGGAGCGACGTATCCTTGGACACGGCCCAACTCGTGCGGCCACCCGCCACGACGAAGTCCGCATGGATGTTACCGAGTGGAAAGAAGTCTGCGGACGCCGGCAGCGATACCGTGCAGCACATGCCCGCAATTGCCAGGCAACGGAGGCGATGGGGGAGAATCATGAGGGGTCCTCGGATCGAAGAGATGATTTGCCTTACGGGGCTTCCGTCGCCTGGCGTTGCCTGGCCCTAGGGAGACGTGCCAATCGTGTTGGCCGGCAGAACGATTCGCGCCGGCGTGACAAAGGCGCGGATTGCATGTTGCTGGTCGATGCCCCACACGTCGGTACCCGAACCCACGGTGAGCGAGTGCAGCGGAACCCCGGGTACCGGAATGAACTTGCGGGTCGCGGCCTGGAATCGGAACACACCGCCGCCTTCGTCCAGCGCCCACACTCCGTTGCCGCCTGCCGCGATGTCTCTCATCTGCGCGTTAGGAATCTGGACAAACGCCTGCGTCGCCGCATCGTATTGAAACACCTTTGCGGCGTTTAGCGATCCGCCGGCTCCGATGCGCGCGATCGCCGTTGCTCCGGTATTGACCGGCGTAAGGTCCAGGACACCCCAAACGCCGTCAACGCCGACCGCAATTCGGTTGAGCGTTCCCGGTACCTGGTTGAAGGTGCCCATGGCGGGGTCGAAGCGAAAGACCTGGTGTGTCGAGTCGAAACCCCACACCTCACCGCCGCCCACGGCGATCGAAGCCAGCGAAGAGCCCTGTATCACCTCCCAGGTGTCGGTGCAATAGTTGCGACGGAAAGAATGGTTTGCCGCGGAGATCCCCCAATCCTCTCGGGAGTGACAGCCATCGATATTGTGGCCGTGGCCGGTCGCAACGAACGTGATCGGATCGCCCGGCGGGCTCGCCACCTCCTGCCATTGATCGACCGCCGCAGTTTTGCGAAAGATGCGGCCATCGCTCGTACCTGCCCACACCCAATCGCCATACAGAACGTACCCGCCTCCAACACTGATCCACGCCAGCGCCGCCGGCCCGGGAAACTGATCGAATTGGCGGGTGTTCGCGTTCAGGCGATAGATCGCTCCATCATCGTCCAGCGCCCAGACATCGTGGCCACCCGCAACGACGCTGCGCGCCCCGGTGCGCAAGCCCGCTGCCGGCACAAAATGGGATGGGCAAATGGTCAGTTCGCAGCGCCGACCGCTCCCGGCGTTGATGGCTGCGGCTGCCGTCACATGCTCGGCCGCGCATGCCGATAGCGCGCAAATTGCGCACAGCCAAAATCCCGGCCCAAAGCACCGCGCTGCGGAGCGTTTCATCGAAGAATTCCCCTCTGCGCATCGGCGCGGTCCTGGTAGTTTATGTTTTCCTATCGTTCAAGACGAGAACTGATTGCCTTTCCCGACACCGCTGCTGTTCATAATTTTGGCACCGGCGAGTGCGGCCACGAACCATTGCCGGCCTGGCGATCAGCGTGCGCTCCGCCGGCGGAATCCGCAAATTCGGCGTCTCACGGCGAGGCTTGACGGCGGGCGCGGCTTACACAGATGGCTCGCGAATAGGGCGAATCGGACCGCAGACGACAGGCCGCCCATTTTGAAGCTCTGAACCGGACCCTTTGATGCGGACACCAGGATCTGCGGGAAGCGTTGTCCACGGCCCGCAGGTTCGGTCGCTTGCGACGAACCGGGAACCGGCCGGCGGTGGGCACCGCGCTCCTGGGTCGCGCCTTGGTGGGACCGCTGTCCATGCCAGCGGTGCGCTTTCCCAAGGTTTGTCAACTCTTCCGCCGTTGCTGGACTTGTGTATCACTCGACTCAGCTTGACCGTCAGATCGCCGGTTGATTCCTGATCTCCAAAGCCGCGAAACAAGATCTGCGCCTCCGCCCCACCTCTCCGCGTCGTCACGCAAGCCAATGCACGTGAGTGCACGTGAGTTCTTGTAGTGATTGGACACCTGATTCGCCCTAACCGCGCACGGTCGGCCGGCAGGCTGAGGACGAGCACTCGCGCCGCTGCGCCGGCAGTGCTTCCTGCGCCGTGCAACATCGTGTGGCAATCTGCCACGCGATGAGGTATACTTAGCCTATGAGATCGATACGCATTTCCGATGAGCTGTTCGACTTGGCCCGCGATGAATCGGGGGCCATGAGCCGGTCCATCGCGCAGCAGCTCGAGCACTGGGCCAAGATCGGTGCCGCGCTCGAGCAAGCCGGCGTGACACAACAGCAGGTGCGAAGAATCCTTGGAGGCGATATGCGCGTGCGCGAGCGCGTCTTCATGAAGCTCGGCTTGCTCAAGCAGGTGGATCTGTACCTGATTCCGCCCGAGAAGGCTCGCAGCGCCGTGCTGAAGGCACCCAGGACCGAATCGCTGGATCTCACGTGAGCGAGGATCAGCGCGTCCAGACCGTCATCTCACAGGATCAGCTTGACCGCGTGCTGACGATCGCCGGCACGCAGACGATCCTGGTCGGCGGGCAAGCGCTCGCCTTCTGGGCCTCCTACTACCGGATTGATGAGCCGGTTGCCGCGATTTCGAAGGACGCCGACTTCCTCGGCAACCGCAACGACGTCGACCGGTTTGCGACCGGGCTGAACGGCGTCGTACGGCTGCCGGATCGCCGGATGAAGACAGCCCTGCTCGGTCGGGTCGAAGTGGCCATCTCCGACACGGAGTACGTTCACATCGACGTGCTACTTGAGGTGTTCGGCGACATTTCACAGAAAGCCATTCGCGAGCGTTCCTACGCTGCCACCATTGGGACGAAGACCTTCAAAGTCATGCACCCGCTCGACATGCTTCAGGGCCGCCTCGAGAACATCTACGGAATCAAGGAGAAGCAGGACGAACACGGAATCGAGCAGCTCAAGCTCGCGATCCAGGTTGTTCGCGCATTCGTGCTCGCAGAAGCGTCCTCTGATCGGGCTGCAGCCAAGCGTTCCGTCATTCTGAAGCACCTCAACCGTATCGAACGCATGATGCTGTCCGACGCGGGACGTAAGATCGCGAAGCGTTTCGGCGTGCACGTCGCCGACGCGATGGAGTTTCCTGGGCTCGCCAGCCATTCGGATTTCATGGCCAAAAAACTCCCCCAGATCGTCGCCTGCATGTCCCCGGCCCGCATCGAGGAGTTGCGGAAGGCAGCCGTCCTAGCGGCGGAGCCCGCCACCTCCCGACCCACGAAGCGACCGTCGCACCGCCGGCCTTAGGCGGCAATCCGGCTGAGTCCCGCTGCGACTAACATGACCCGCTCGAGGGACGCACAAAGGGCAAGGGTGGCAAGCCGGCGGTGGCCTCCGGCCGCCACCGCGCTCGACGCATTGATCGAAGAAGCGATTGTCGATGCCTGCGGCGGCGACGAGCAACGCGTCGGTTTCCTCACCATGCTCGAGGAGCGGCTCGACATGCCCTTCGAGGTGCAGATCCTGGGCGCTCCGGCCAAGGTCGAGCGAATCGACGAGGTCGACCATCAAATTGTGGCAATCTGTCGCAGTGGCCGGTTTCGACAGGCGATCCCGATTCTCGAGCTGCCGCTTCCCGACCCACGACCGGGTGGGGCCGAGTGGATCGAAGCGTACCGCCGGTTCGTACGCCAAGGGTGACTGGCCCAATACGCAATGCCACAACGAGGCGCGCTCCTGTTCGAGGGTCGGCTCCAGATCGACGACCGCGGTGAACCTGGATTACGCCAGCGGCATTGCGGCGTCGCGCAGCCCGGCGAGCAGTCGGAGCTCGAAGCCGACCTCCACGCCCTCATGCGCCTGGCGGCTCCGACCCCGCGGGAAGGTCGTGCCCACTCAAGGTCGGCTCGAGCTTGCGCGTATCCAGCTCCTCGGTGACAACCTCGGCGTAGCCCCGCGCCTGCGCGAGCGCCGCCTCGGCGCCAACGGCCGCCTCGACGGCATCGTCGCCCAGGAAGCCGCCGCTCTGGTGCGCCCACAGCCGCGCGTAGAGGCCGTCGCGCGCGAGCAGGCTGCGGTGGTCGCCTTCCTCGACGACGCGGCCTCTATCGAGCACGATCAGCCGGTCCATCGCCGCGATCGTGGAGAGGCGATGCGCGATCGCGACAACGGTCTTGCCCTCCATCAGCCGGTAGAGGCTCCGCTGGATCGCCGCCTCCACCTCCGAGTCGAGCGCGCTCGTCGCTTCATCGAGGAGCAGGATCGGCGCGTCCTTGAGCATGACTCGCGCGATCGCGATCCGCTGGCGCTGGCCGCCCGAGAGCTTCACGCCGCGCTCGCCGACATGCGCGTCGTAGGCCTTGCGCCCCTTGGGATCGGTGAGCCCGCCGACGAACTCGTCGGCTTCCGCGCGGCGCGCCGCGGCGAGCATCGCCTCCTCCGACGCCTCGGGTCGGCCGTAGACGATGTTCTCGCGCACCGAACGGTGCAGCAGCGAAGTGTCCTGCGTGACCATGCCGATCTGCTCGCGCAGGCTGTTCTGCGTCACGTGCGTGATGTCCTGCCCATCGATCAGGATGCGCCCGCTGTCGACGTCGTAGAATCGCAGGAGCAGGTTGACGATCGTCGACTTGCCGGCGCCCGAGCGGCCGACGAGCCCGATCTTCTCGCCCGGGTGGATATGCAGGTCGAGCTTCCCGATGACGTCGCGCTTACTGCCATAGGCGAAGCTTACCTGCTCGAAGCGGATGTCGCCGCGGGCGACCACGAGCAGCTTCGCATCGGGCGCATCGATGACCGCGTGCCGGCGCGCGATCGTGTTGATGCCGTCCTGCACGGTACCGATGTGCTCGAAGAGGGACGCCATCTCCCACATGACCCAGTGCGAGATGCCGTTCAGCCGCAACGCCATCGCCGTCGCCGCGGCCACCGCGCCGACGCTGACCTGCCCACGCGACCACAGCCACAGCGTGGCGCCGGCGCTCGCGGCGATGAGGCCCATCGAGAGCGTGTGGTTGGCGATCTCGAAGCCGGTGACGAGCCGCATCTGCGTGTGCACGGTGCCCAGAAATTCCTGCATCGCCGCGCGCGCGTAGAACGCCTCGCGCCGCGCGTGGGAGAAGAGCTTGACCGTCGCGATGTTGGTGTACGCGTCGGTGATGCGTCCGGTCATCAGCGAGCGCGCGTCGGCCTGCATCCGCGCAATCCGTCCGAGGCGGGGCACGAAGTAGCAGAGCGAGGCGACGTAGAGCGCGAGCCACGCGAGGAAGGGCACGAGCAGGCGTGGGTCGAAATTGCCCAGCACCGCGAGCAGCGTGACGAAATAGATCACGACGAAGACCAGGAGTTCAGCCACGATCAGCCAGGTGTCGCGCACGGCGAGCGCGGTCTGCATCACCTTGGTCGCGATGCGGCCGGCGAACTCGTCCTGGTAGAAGCTCATACTCTGGCCCAGCATCAGCCGGTGGAAGTTCCAGCGCAGGAGCATCGGGAAGTTGCCGAAGAGCGTTTGCTGCTTGACCATCGACTGCAGCGCGACAAGCACGACGCTGGCGGCGAGCACGGCCCCGAGCAGCAGCAGGCGCGCGCTCTCCTTCGCCCAGAGCTCTGCTGGCGGCACCTGCGCGAGCCAGTCGACGATGCTGCCCAGGAAGGAGAAGAGCAGCGCCTCGAACGCACCGATCACCGCGCTGAGCACCGTGGTCGCAAGCAGGTATTTGCGCAACCCCGCCGAGCACGCCCACAGGAATGCAAAGAAGCCACGCGGCAGCGTGGCGGGGACGGCGTCGGGGTAGGGGTCGACCAGGCGTTCGAAAAACGAAAACAAACGGTGGCTCCGAGGCATACGGATACGAGGTTCGAGGGGTCTGCGGCAGAGTGCTTCCGGCGCGATGCTTGCGCGGCCCGCCATTGTGCGCTGCGCATCGCGAAATGACGAAAACAAGTTTGAAGCCCGCGGAATTTGGCGAAACCCGCAACCGTCGAATCCCGCTCGGCTTGGGCCCAGCACTCGATCATCGAACCGAGGTCTCCTGTCCTCACCTACGCCCGCGACCTCGGGACCACAGGTGCTTGGCCACGCCCGTGCCGTTCCGCCATTTATTCACCCCGAAATCGTTGCGCCCGCGTGCATTGTGGCGCCATCAGTTGCACTCCTCGGACTCTGCGAACGCTCGATTTGTTTTCGAACTCCGAAATGCTTCGTACATTCGTAGGCACTCAAGTGCATTCACGGAACAGACTTACTGGCGGAGGAACGCAATGTCTATCGCGCCCCCTGGTCATAGCCGATGGGGTCCTGGTGTACCGGATCCTCCGAGCGAAGTTGCTTGCGTCCCGACGACTGGACCCCGGCATCGACGGGTGTCGGGTGCGTTTCCTGGTGCGTTCTACCCTGGCCAGCTGAGAACGCTGCAACGGCGCGTCAACGAGTGGCGGACCAAACAGGGTCAAACCGGGCACTGGGTTTTGGCCATCCCTCTTGGCCAAGCACAGAGCAGGACCGCAAAGTAACGGGCATTATGGCTGCCAGCGGCCATGGAAGTCCGGATCGCACGTTTTTGACGCCGTCTGGCGCATCATCCCCGGCCAAGCCGCATGGCTGGAGCGGCTTGGCCTTAACGGCTTCGAAAACTTCTCGGCCGAGATCAGGCGAGGTCGAAGCGATCAGCGTTCATCACCTTGGTCCACGCCGCCACGAAGTCGGCCACGAACTTCGCTTGCGCGTCGTCGGCCCCGTAGACTTCGGCAAGGGCGCGCAGCTCGGAGTTCGAGCCGAAGACGAGGTCGACACGGGTGCCGGTCCACTTCAG
>Ga0137415_10007048_pt1 | contig 11145 bp, 6 predicted proteins | sample CZODoug3_1_1_16f_FD_183082 | JGI IMG/M metagenome (GOLD analysis project Ga0137415, IMG submission 183082) | Vadose zone soil fungal communities from Angelo Coast Range Reserve, California, USA - CZODoug3_1_1_16fungal (Hybrid Assembly) | ecosystem: Environmental > Terrestrial > Soil > Vadose...
TGCCAGACGGCACGCCCTGCGACTTCCAAATCCCCGTCGCAAACAGCTACGGCAACTCCGGCCGCTCCATCCTGTACGGCCCGAGCACCAAGAACTGGGATATCGGGCTGCAGCGGAAGTTCAAACTGTACGAGAACATGAGCATCAACTTCAAGTTCGATGCATTCAACGCCTTCAACACGCCCAATTTCTCCACCCCGAACGCAGCGCTCGGCTCGTCGTCCGCTGGCCAGATCACTGGCACGGTCAACGACAACCGCGATCTGCAGGCCTCGGCAACCTTCAACTTCTAACCATCGGGGGGCCATCCGGAGACGAAGGCCCACCTCCTCCTACCGACTCTTCGGATATCGGTTCGGGCCCTGCCTCATTCACCTTCAGACGAAGCGGAGTGTAACGTGCCAAGTAACCCTGCAAATACAGGCGGCACAACGAGACCACAGAGATCCAATTTCATAAGGAGAACTAAGAATGCCCGACATCAAAAATTCCAAGTACAACCGCCGTGGCGTCCTGAAGTCCACACTCGGCCTTCTGGCCGGTGGTCTCATCGGGTCGCTGGCCGAGAAGGCGGAAGCGCGGCCCGCCGTACAGAACGTCAATCGCAACTCCAGCCCCTCCACTCTAAAGATTACTGACCTCCGCTACGCCATTGTCGTCAAGCCCGGCCCCAGCCCATGCCCAATCATTCGCATCGACACCAACCAGGGGGTCTACGGCCTCGGCGAAGTACGTGACATTGCCGGCTATCAGTACGCAATGGTGCTCAAGAGCCGCATCGTCGGTGAGAACCCATTGAACGTCGACTTTCTGTTCGAAAAAATCGCTCAGTTCGGCGGCATCTCTCGCCAGGCGGGTGGCGTCTGCGCCATCGAGATGGCTCTGTGGGACATCGTGGGCAAGGTCTACAACTGCCCGGTCTATCAGATGCTCGGAGGCAAATGGCGCGACACCATCCGAATCTATGCTGACACCACTGAATCTGAAGATCCGAAGGTCTATGGACAACGCGCGAAGGAACGCAAGGAGATGGGCCTTACTTGGATCAAGATGGATCTCGGGATCGACGTGCTCGAAGGAATTCCCAATGCTGTAATGCAGCCCTCGGGCATGAGCAAGTGGGAGCTGGGCAACCAACCCCACCCCTTTACCGGCATCGAAGTCACTGACAAGGGCATCGACCGCATGTGCGAATATGTGGCCGCCGTGCGGGATGCCATCGGCTACGACATCCCGCTCTGCACAGATCACCTCGGCCACATCGGCGTAAAGTCCGTCATTCGGCTTGGCAAGGCGTACGAGAAGTTCAACCTCGAGTGGATGGAAGATGTCATCCCCTGGTACTACACCGACCTTCTTAAGGAGATCACAGCCGCCAGCCCAACGCCCACCCTGACCGGCGAGGACATCTACGAACTCGCCGACTTCGAGACCCTCTGCAAGAACCACGCGGTCGATAAGATCCACCCGGACCTTGCAACCTCGGGCGGCATCCTGCGCACGCATCGGATCGGTAACATGGCCTTCGGCTACGGCGTTCCCATGGCGATGCACTTCGCAGGCACACCCGTCAGCTGCATGGCCAACGTTCACTGTGCTGCTGCAACCCGCAACTTCCTCGCCCTGGAGAACCACTCCCTCGACGTTCCCTTTTGGGGAAATCTCGTCGACGGAATAGATAAGCCGATCATCAACCGCGGCTTTATCAAGGTGCCAGATAACCCAGGACTAGGCGTCACTCTCAACGATGACGAAGTGAAGCGCCATCTTAAGCCCGGCAGTGGATACTTCGAGCCAACCCCGATGTGGGACGATAAACAATCTCTCGACGACGCCCTCTTCAGCTAGCAAAGGGAAGACCGCACTCTGGAAAACATGCCTCAGATTTTCGAATGTTCTCGAACAACCGGAGAATGTACATGAAGAAGCTAATTTGAGCTGCGGTCCTTGCCTGTACCGTCGCATCCGCGGCGCCCTATCGCGAGACATGCCGTAACGCTTTCCTTGTCATGCGTGGCCATGAACAGACGACTTCCCTCCCGGATGACATTTTGGCGAACCACCGGTAAACATCTGGGTTGTTGTGAATGCAACATACGCAGACTCGCGTAAAGTATCCCGGTTTGGCCGTCTGCTGTGCAGGAGAAATCATCTGCTGCTGGAGTGAAACGCATCAGTCTCACGTGGAACGCCGGTCGTGAGGGCCCTGCATAGGTGAAAACTGCAAGCATTCAGTCCGCAAAAGATTTCTGGCTTGCTTTTTATGTGTATTCCGAACTAAAGTGACCGCCATTCAATGGCCGCGTGTTTCGTCCTTGTTCAATTAGAGAGTTCCATAGAACGGACCGACATCTGCCAAGAGATATGTTCGGACATACGTCGCTAACTCATGAACCGCGATACCTAAGACTGCACGTGTGCCGGCTCTAAGAGACACGACTGTCGCTGCGCATTAAATATTTTTGGAGGCAAGAGGTGAAGCCTTTGAGAGTTCAAATGCCTCACATCACGGTATTCCTGATGGTATTAGCCTCGCTTCTGCTGCCTCAGTTTGCTTTTTCGCAATTGCTGCAGGGAACGCTCAATGGCACGGTTTTGGACCCGAGCCAAGCCGCCGTGTCCGGCGCGATGGTGACAGTCACGAACAATGCGACATCAACGACGCGAGAGGTGACGACGGGGCCGAACGGCGGCTTTTCGATGATCTCGCTGCCGCCAGGAACGTACACCTTGAAGGTGGCCGCGGCCAGTTTTAGGGGATACACGAAGACAGGGATCGTAGTAAACGCGAATGAGACCACGCGCTCAGATGCGACGCTGACCGTTGGCGGCGTGGATCAAAGCGTCACGGTGTCGTCGCAAGCGGTCGTGCTGCAGACGGATCGCGCTGACGTTCATACAGACCTGACCGCCAACCAGCTCGGCAGCCTTCCGCTGGCGCTTGGCCGCAACTACCAGTTGGCCCTTGCAGTCGTGACTCCGGGAGTCTCTCCGCCTCAGAGCGGTGGATCGTTCAGCGCGAATCCTAGCCGCGCTGTGGGTTACTCGGTGAACGGCGTCAGTGCCGTGACAAACACCACTCGCATCGACGGAACCAGTTCTACGGATTACAACTCGCCGGACAAGCCGATGTACAGCCCTGCGCTCGAGGCTATCGAGACGGTGAACGTCGTAACTAACTCGCCGGATGCCGAGCAGGGAATCGCAGGCGGGGCGGCCGTGAACCTCACCACCAAGACGGGTTCCAAACAGTTGCATGGCTCGGTGTTCGAATACCACTCCGACAACAATCTGCAAGCCTATGCCTGGGTTGCTAACAGAGCGCTGCCTAAACCCAAGTACATCAACAATCAGTTTGGCGGTACCATCGGCGGCCCGATGAAACGGGACAAGCTCTTTTATTTTGTAAGCTATCAGGGGACGTACGTCACGATCGGCAACACGCTTTTCGCGGAAAATCCGACTGCAAAGATGAAGACCGGCGATCTTTCTGATTCACCAACACCGATCTACGATCCGAGAACGGGGAATGCCGACGGAACGGGCAGAACGCCTTTTCCTGGAAACAAAGTTCCCATTGACCCAGGTATCCAAGCTCTACTCAACTTTGCGCCGTTGCCCGATCCGAACACCCTCGGCACAGGATCGCTCGGTCTGGCGCGCAACTACCGGAGCACGGGAAACAGCACGGAGAAGCAGGACCAGTTTGATACCAAACTGTTTTACAACCTGAACAGCAAGCTGAGCACCTTTATCCGTTTCGGTCTCAATAAAATTGGATGGACGAATCCGCAGCAGTACGGCATGCTCGGCGGCCCTGCCTATAGCCCCGCGAACACGGCGACGGGAACCGGTGTAGGCATGATCTATAGCGGAACCATTTCGGCGTCTTATATCTTCACGCCTCACCTGATCGCAGATGCCTACTATGGATATACCCGAAACAATGCGGATGGGACGCAACAGTTGCTCAATCAGAATCTGGGTTATACATTGCTCGGAATTCCTGGGCTACAGAGCAGCAACCCCTCTGAAGGTGGTCTGCCTGCACTCGAGATCGACGGATTTGGCGGCACCGCTGCAAATCTTCCGGAAGCCACTATCGGGCCGGCCAACAACTTTCAGCCCCAATTTCTGAGAAACGTCGAGAAAGAGTATGTGGGCAACGTAACGTATGCGAAGGGCCCGCACAACATCCGAGCGGGTGTCGACTTCACTCAGCAGCAAGAGACCGAGATCGTAGAGCAGGCGACCTTCTGCACGTTCTGTGCGGGCTCCGGCGGCTTCCAGTTCTCGCAGGGTACAACGCAACTCAAAGGCGGTCCTGCCGGAAACGACTACAACTCTTTCGCCGCGTTTCTGCTGGGCCTGCCTGCAAACGCTGGTAAGGTCACGCTAATTCCACCGCAATACCGGGAGTTTGCACACATCCTCGGCGTATACGCGCGAGATCAGTGGCAGGTAAATCACAGGTTGGATCTCAGCTTTGGAACGCGCTACACGTACTACCCGTTTGCCGATCGTGGTGATCGCGGCATGGAGTATCTAGATGCAGCGAACAACCGCATGATTATCTGCGGAATGAACGGAATCGCGAAGAACTGCGGCATCACGAAGGACAACCAGCGTTTCGAACCACGAGTGGGTGTTGCATTCAAGATCCACGATATGACCGTGCTGCGTGGCGGTTTTGCCTTGAGCACCGATCCGACCAATATCGGCGGCGTTCTGGGTAACCGGCAGAACTATCCATACATTGTTGCTTCGACGCTATCTTCGCCCAACAGTTTCTCGTACGCAACGACGCTTCGGCAAGGTCTGCCGGCTGTGGTTGCACCGGACTACTCCTCGGGCAGCATTGCAGTACCGAAAACCGCGGGCGTGTTCACGGTAGACAATAACACTTTCGTGCGCGGGTTCATCGAGTCCTTCAACGCGACGCTGGAGCAGCAGATCGGCGGCTGGCTGACGTCGGTCGCATACGTTGGCTCGCGATCCATAAATCCGATCTCGACAATCAATGCGAACTGGGGGCCGGTCGGCACAGGTACCGCCGGGCAAGTGCTAAACGTGCTTTCAGGGCGTACCGCGACGACGAACGCTATCGGCACTTTGGGCGACACGAAATATGATTCGTTGCAGACGCGTTTGGGCCATACCTTCGCGAATAACTATGCGATCACCAGCACGTACACTTTCGCAAAGGGGTTCGGTTACTCCTCACAGGTAGCGATCCCCTCCCTGTACTATCTGAACCGTGGCAACATGTCCGGCCTGGCTCGGCATACCGTCGGTCTGTCGATTATCCTTGCCAGCCCTTTCGGGAAGGACCAGCACTTCCTGCATAGCGGCTTTGGCGCGATGATATTTGGCGGCTGGCAGTTGCAGGCCATCTCCACTCTCCGTACGGGTACGCCGTTCACGGTAACTGACTCCAACACCACGCTGAACGCCAGCGGATCGACCCAGTTCGCCGATTGCATCGGGTCCGCGCGCAAGTTGGGCAGCGTGCTGCAATGGTATGACAAATCCACTTTCGCTCATCCCACGTCGGTGCGTTTCGGTACTTGCCCCATCAACAATCTGTGGGGACCAGGGCTAATTAATGTGGATACCGGCTTGTCGCGGACCTTCCATATCTTTGAACGCATGAACCTGGAGGCGCGCGGACAGTTGTTCAATACCTCAAACACGCCCCACCACTCGAATCCGACCAGTAATCTAAGCAGCAGCACGTTCATGCAGGCGGCGGGTATCGCCAACTCCGGCAGGGACGGTATCGACCAACGAACGGCGCAGGTTAGTTTACGACTGAGCTTCTAAAGAACCGGTGATCGAGCAGTGTGCTCGTCACTGCCTAACGGCCTGCTTTGCAGGATATTGGAAAGAACTTTCGACGTCTTGCAAAGTAAGAATTACTAACTTCACTATGGGGGTAGCCCAAATGTCGTGCATTCCATCTGTGGTACAGCAATCTCGGGCAGGTTCGACAAGAGTACAGGGCATTCTCGCCCTCGTTGCGGTATGTGCATTTCTGTTTGCTTCTGCGAACATGATGGCGCAGGACGATAACGTCCATGTTGGATCAGATGTTCCGCCGGTGCTGAAGATCGGAGCTCATGCGCCCGACTTTACGCTTACGGGTGTGGATGGCAAGTCACACAGTCTGAAGGACTATGCAACCAGCAAGGTGCTGGTTGTCGTTTTCAGTTGCGATCACTGCCCAATTGCGCAGATGTATGAACAACGGATCAAGCAATTGGTAACGGACTACCGCGGACGCAGCGTGGCTGTCGTCGTCATCATGGGAAATGATCCGAAGGCGGTGCATTTCAGCGAAGAGGGCTATACCGATGTGGGCGACTTCTTCGCAGATATGAAGGTGCGTGCAAAATACCGGAACTTCAATTTTCCGTACCTATTCGATGGCGAGACGCAAGCTGTCGCGCTGAAGTATGGGCCAACGGCGACGCCGCATGCGTTCATCTTCGATCAGAAGAGGATTCTGCAATATGAGGGGCGGCTCGACAGTAACGCTCGCGCGCAGCTCGCAACGAAGCATGAGGCGAAAGACGCTATCGACGCTCTGCTTGCGGGAACACCTGTACACGTGCAGAGCACGCCAGCTGTCGGATGCTCTACCAAGTGGGCATACAAAGAGAAGGGTGCTGCCGCAGAAGTCATTCAGGGTGACCTGAAGCCCGTCACGGTGGAGATGGTATCGATCGACGAGTTGAAGGCGCTTCGCAAGAATGCCAATACGGATCGACTGCTGCTGGTGAACTTTTGGGCGACTTGGTGTGCACCCTGCGTGGAGGAGTTTCCCGAGCTACAGAAGATGGTACGCATGTATGCGAAGCGGCGCTTGGACATCGTTACTGTCAGCTTGAATAGCCCAGACGAAAAAAGATTTGTTCTGGAATTTTTAAAGAAGCAGCACGCTATCAACCGCAATCTTCAATTCGGCGGCGATGATTCCGCGGATGCTGTCGCCGCATTCGGTCCGGATTGGAAGGGCGGGGTTCCTTACACAGTGTTGATCAACACCAATGGGAAGGTCCTGTTCAAGACACAGGGAGGCATGAACCCCCTGGATGTGAAGCGCGCGTTGCTGATGAATCTGCCTGATGACAAATACAACGGGCAGCAAGCGTACTGGCAGAGTACGTTTTGACGAGTGAGGAGCGGGCTCACAACCAGCTCGGGCGTTTCCAGGGTGCAACGTTCGGACTGCATGATGTGGTTCTAATCAGAAAGGCAATTCAATAATGCGTATTCACGATGCTCTTGAACTCGTAGCGAAGGCGTGCAAACAAAGCCTGGGCCTTGGCCTGGCGGTAGCGGTGCTGTCCGCGGGTATTGTCCCTGCGCAGACGGCGCCAGTGCGGCCCAAGATTCTTGGATTGTCCCACTTCGCTGTCTTTGCACATGACTTCGACAAGTCCAGGAAGTTCTATGGCGAGTTCCTCGGTTTCGACGAGGTGTTCCCGCTGAAGAACGCAGACGGAAGTCCGTCGATGACGTTCTTTAAAATCAATGACGCTCAGTACCTCGAGCTGTTTCCGGAGAAGACACCTGATTCGGATCGGCTGAATCATATCTCGTTTGAGACGGATAATATCGAGGCGTTGCGGTTGTATCTCGCCTCCAAAGGGGTGAAGGTTCCCAGCCAGCTGAAACCGGGCAGGATCGGCAATCTGGCCTTCAACATCACAGACCCGGCCGGCCACACGGTGGAGATGGTGCAGTACATGCCGACCGGCGAGACGATGCGCAACTACGGCAAGCACATTAGCCCGAACCGCATTTCCAAACACATGACGCACGTCGGAATCATCGTCAGCGATTTAGAGCCGGAGTACCGCTTCTACACCGAGGTGCTCGGGTTCAAGGAGACGTGGCGCGGTAGTTCCTCTGGAACCGTTCTTTCCTGGATCAACCTGAAGGCTCCAGACAGTGATGACTATGTGGAGTTCATGCTGGCGAAGCCAGAACCGGCACCCACGAAGCGGGGAGTATCGCATCACCTCTGCCTTGTAGTTCCCGATGTCGCAGCGACGGTGGCGACCTTGAAGACCTCTCCCTACATGAAGGAGTACCGACGCGAGATCGAAGTCCACGTCGGCAAGAACCGCAAGCGGCAGGCAAACCTGTTCGATCCGGACGGGACACGCACCGAGGTAATGGAGCCGACAACTATCGACGGTAAGCCCACACCGCCATCCACCGCTTTGCCTCCCCAGTAGCGTGGAATTGTGAATCGCCAAAGTGTGCCATGAATGGCGCAGAAAAGAGGTTGAAGTGATGACCAAATGAAAGCAGCCTTTGCTGCATGAGAGATGGAGGCAGGCCCTCCGGGGGCGGGTTACAGGATCAGCCCTCAAACTACCCGGCGCTGCTTGGGGATAAGATCCCAGGTGGTGAACGGACCGGGAAAAGGCGAGAAGAACTCGTCAGGTATGTAGCAGGAAGGCGAACGAAAGTGAATCGCAAATGTTCTGTCGAAAGCCACTCAACCGTCATCAAAACCAGGCCGATTTGGCAACCTGGGATCAAGTCCAGCAGGAACCTGTTTACGGGCTGGACGGTGACCGGGATCCAGGAGTGATCCATTTCCGCATATTTGATCAGCTCTGAAATTGACAGACCATCGACAGCAGGCACAGTCTTACAAATCCCCAACTATGATGCGTTGCCCTTGTATCGGAGACGCTCCCTGCTCACGATTTCCCATGCGCTTTCGAAAGCGCTTCCAATATCCAGATTACGGCGCGGGGAACCGCTGCAAATTGCATCTCCGATTGTTCTACTTACTGGTAAAGGAATAACGACTCCAAAATCTGGACTTATCGATTCACACCCGGTATCGTACAACTGCATTGCGGATTGCGAACCAATCGGGGGCACAATGTGGACTCATTTCTTTCTTGAATTCCTTTTCCTGCTGCTTTTTCTTCTTGGGATCAAGGGGATCAACCGGACGATTGAGAAGAGCGGATATCGGATGATTGGAGAGTCTGTATCCGAGCCAATGAGTAGAAGGAACGCTCTCCTGGCAATCGCTGTGGGCGGCGGGGTTGCCGGGGTTGTGGACATTCTACAGGCTTCCATCGAGGAGGGCTGGGACATTCCAAAGGTGGTTGCCGCTGGCCTGCTGGGGCCGCAGGCTTTCCACGGAGGCGTCGGCACCTGGTTTTTGGGTGTCTTTCTGCACTTCTTTATCGCTTTCTCAGCAGCGGCTGTTTATTACGCAGCAAGCCGCAGGCTCCCTTTTTTGACGGGGTACCCGCTGGTGTGCGGCTTATGCTTCGGCGCCTGGGTTGATCTGGTGATGCATCTTATTGTTTTGCCGCTCTCCGCGCTTCACACACAGGACCTTAATAACCTACTTCCAGGGCTGCTCCAGAAAATGGTGGTCGTCGGACTGCCGATTTCCTTCAGCGTTCGACGCTTCGCGAGATGAGATCGTGTCCTTCAAAACGCCTAACTCATCCACGTACGAAAGCTACATGAAGGGACATCATAGGCCTTCACCAAAAGTGACGAAGAACCCAGATAATTCTGAAAACAACACTTTGGAGGGACTACGATGTCTCAAAGACAGAGCAGACGTTTGAGATGGAATCCTTGGAGAAAACTAAACCTCCCTTTCGAATAGCTATCTTCAACCGGGATGCTTATTAAGCCCGCTCATGGAATAGCCTATTTACAGAAGAGGTGTCATGAATCGAACAGTAGAAACCCAGATCGCGGAGGTAGAAGAGCGATTCCGAACTGCAATGCTCAGTTCGGATGTAAATGTTTTAAATGAGTTATTAGCTCCAGAGCTGATCTTTACAAATCACCTCGGGCAATTGCTGGGCAAGGAAGATGATCTCGCAGCCTTCGATCAGGCATGCTTACGGTGAAGGAACTCAAACCTTCCGAGCAGCAGGTTCGGCTCAATGGTGATGTAGCAATTGTTTCGGTACGGATGCAATTGTCAGGCACATATGATGGTCGATGCCAATCGTCGAAATTTCCATGTTAAAATCTCCTGCCAGAGAAGATAATCCGATTTGGGGTACAAGCGGTGGACCATTCCAATAGTGGGAATCCCAAAGGGATTTCCAAGGAATGTGGAAAGGGTGGGAAGCTGCGGCATTCCATGCTTTCCATAGTCTGTCATTTACATGGCCTATCGTTGGATACCCAGATCGCAAGAATCGAAGTTGCCGCAAACGCCGTTTTACGTGCCCTGGGGCAACGAATTCGATTTATTGGAGCAGGAATGATTTTTGAATTGCCGACCAACCACCCGAAACGCCACCAAGTTATCTGTTCGGTGCTCGCTGAGTAACTCGGCCTGTTCTCGTCAACCCAGGATCATGCCCAGGCAGATCGGAGAACACTGGCCGAAATATCGTTACTAATCTTGCGGCTCACATTCGCGATGCCCTCCCAAGGCGTTTCTCTGAGCTAGCCGTGTTCGACGCGCACCTTTATATCTGAGTACGCCGCATCGATGAGCATGCTTAGCGCTACGGCGTTTGTGGCCGTTCCCGGTTTCAACTTCACATGGCGCATGAACTTGCCGGTGCCTTGCAACAAGCGGGCCGGATCCGGCAGCGCTGCGCCGTGAAAGAACCCCACGTTTACGTGCGAAGTGAATACATTGACGTAGCCGAAGGGCGCATCTCCCAAACATGCCACCGGACAGCCGTCATGCAAAAGTTCCCGGACTTCGTCCCCGCATTTTCGCATCACCTCAAACCATTGATGCGCGATGGCTCCCAATTCACCTGCATGCTCTTTCATCCACGCATCAATGGTGGGGTCCCGCTCGACAGCGCCGTTGAATCGCAGCAACTCCGTTCTCATCGTCGCTCCACATCAAGATCGGCGACCACAAAGTCGCGGAGCTTCCACAGGTTTGTCCTCGGTCTCGGAACCGATCTTCGCATGCAGAGGCCTCCACTTTCTGAAGAGTTCGTATACCTCAGCTTTGCTGCCGAGATTGAGCGAGAAGGCTACCGCTTTGCCGGGACTTTGGAATCAGCGGGGTATTCTCTCATGGCATTTTGAGAGCTACCTGCTGGTTCCAGGGTGCCACACTTTCCTCATACTCCATGGGATCGCCGAAACCTTCGGTTTGGACGCCGAGTT
>Ga0137415_10007049_pt1 | contig 11145 bp, 9 predicted proteins | sample CZODoug3_1_1_16f_FD_183082 | JGI IMG/M metagenome (GOLD analysis project Ga0137415, IMG submission 183082) | Vadose zone soil fungal communities from Angelo Coast Range Reserve, California, USA - CZODoug3_1_1_16fungal (Hybrid Assembly) | ecosystem: Environmental > Terrestrial > Soil > Vadose...
GCGAGCAGAGTTTTGACTTTGCGTTCGATCAAATCGCGGACAGTGCGGAATTCGTCAGGCGGGCCATTCTTGAAGGTGGATCGGCCGCTCCGCCGGGCGACGCCAAATAAGTGCGGCTTCGCCGCCTGAATCTTAGCAACGCGCAAGGGACTGCGCATTCCACCTTCGCTTCGTGGGTGCTCAATCCAGTGTCTCGAGCAGAGTTTTGACTTTGCGCCCAATAAGATCGCGAACGGCGCGAAATTCTTCCGGGGGCAGCGCTTTCGGGTCCGGGATGTTCCAATCTTCACGGCGCTTCGCGCGAACAAACGGGCAGGCATCGCCGCAGCCCATGGTCGCGACAAAGTCGAACTCGATGTCCGGAAGATCGACAATCGATTTCGAACGCTGCCTGCTGAGGTCGCAGCCCAGCTCGCGCATCGCTTCAATCGCCTTCGGATTGACGACGCCCGACGGTCGCGAACCCGCGCTGTAAGCTTCCACTTTTTCTCCACCCTGGATGCGTGCGAAAGCCTCCGCCATCTGGCTCCGGTTCGAATTCTCCACACACACGAACAAGATGCGTTTCACGCCGCTGGTTATTTCCGCGAAATGCGGCCGGACATTCAAGAACTCTACTGTTTGCTCAACCTCCGAAACAGAAACGCACCCAGAACGAGGAAGAGCACATTGGGAAACCAGACGAGCAGCTCCGGATGCACCTTCGGATTTCCCCGCAGCGTGTCGCCGATAATGACAAACAAGAAATATGTGATCGCGACCATCAGTCCCATGGCAAAACCGATCGAAGTTTCGCGGCGGTGCGCGGTCACGCCCAGCGGCACGCCGATTAGCGCAAAAGCCATGCAAGCGAATGGAAATGAAAAACGTTTGTTGATCTCGGTCCGACTGGCGCTGCGCTCGCGTTTATTTTCGCTCTTTAATTGCTCGAGCAGTTGTTCGATCGACAAGGCGGAGCGGCTCGGCCGCTTCTTTTCCTTCTCGTAAAGTTCTTCCAGACTGATGGGCAACGTGCCTTCGGCCATGTTGATGCCATCGCGAATCTTTCGCAGGTCGAGCGGGGCCCTTTCGTCGCGCTCTTGATAACGCGCCTGGTAAAGATGCATGAGGATGCGCTTGTTCGGCAGATCGGCCTCGAGCATGCCGGTGCGCGCGTAGGTCACCTTCATCGGCATGGAATTGGCGCCCATTTCAAAAACAATGACGTTCTCGAGCTTGTTTCCTTCTTTCTTGCCGACATAAATTTTGCGTCCGGGAAATTCGTCGATCACCTGGTCGCTGCCAAAAAGCGCCATCGGATCGCGCGTGGCCAAATCAAAAATCGTGCTCCGCAATTTTTCCTGCGCGGCCGGCGCCACCTGGACGTTGAGCCACAGGCAAATCGCGGTGCAGACAAGCGCGATCGCGGCAAGTGGAATGCAAACGCGCGTAACACTCACGCCGTTTGAGCGCAGGGCGATAAGTTCATTGTCCGCCGACAACCGGCCGAAGACGAGGAGGATGGCGGTGAGTAATCCCCACGGGATGGTAAAGATGAGCGAGAACGGCAGCACGTAAGCGATGAAGGTGAGCAAATATTCCATCGGCACATCGTGGTTCACGAGCAAGGGAAGCAACTTGCGAAAGATGTTGCCCACCACCAGAACAAGGCTCAACACCACGATCGCGAAGAACACGTTGACCAGCAACTCGCGGCTGACAAACCGGTCGATCAATTTCATTCTCAGATGTTCTGTTAATTCGGATCGTGAAATGTCGCAACCGTCGAGGTGGATCGGCCTCGAACGCCTTCGGGGGCGATCCACCTTGCCAGCATCGCCCCGCGCAGCCGATCTACTTTGCTTCCCCGCGAACTTTGCTAACATGGGCTTTGGATGAATAACGACCCGCTACGCGCCCGAAGGGCAGCCACTTCAATGAAGTGGCTGGGTCGCCCAGCTCCTTCAATCCGGCTTGCTATATGAGGACTTGGTTTCGATCGAAGGAGCTGCCCGCCAGCAGCGGGTTCGGCGACATCTACGACGTCGCCATCATCGGCGGCGGACCGGCCGGCAGCACCGCGGCAACGCTGCTGGCGCGCGCCGGGCGCAGCGTGATTATTTTCGAGCGCGAAAAGTTTCCCCGCTTTCATATCGGCGAATCGCTTCTGCCGTTCAGCATGAAAGCATTCACGCGCATGGATCTGCACGAAAAAATTTTGCGCGCCGGATTCATGAAAAAATTCGGCGGCGAAATGTTCGGCTCGTGTTCCGAGCAGGGAAACAAGTTCTATTTCAAAGACGCATATCGGTCGCAAACCGATCACGCTTATCAGGTGACGCGCGGAGACTTCGACAAACTGTTGCTCGATCATGCCGCAGAAAACGGCGCGGAAGTACACGAAGAAACAGCGGTCGAGCGCGTGACGCTCTCAGATGAAGATGTCGACCTTTGCCTCGCCGCGAATGGTTCGTCACGAAATGTCCGCGCTCGCTACCTGATCGATGCCAGCGGACGCAATTCCGTTCTCGGCACCAAGTTTGGAATTAAGAAGACTTACGATCATCTCCAGAAGTTGTCGATCTTCGCGCATTACGACGGCGTTTCGCGAGCTGAAGGAATCGACGGCACGCTGACAGCGTTGATTCGCGGAATCGATCGCTGGTTTTGGATTATTCCGCTCACGCCAGAACGCACGAGCATCGGCGTGGTGCTCGATAGCGAGACTTTTCGCAAATCGAAATTGAGCGCTGAAGATTTCTTGGAACAAGCCCTCACCGAACAACCAATCATTGCTAAACGGATGGTAAACGCGCATCGCGCTTCAAAAGTTTACGTAGCGACGGATTTTTCCTATCGCAGCGCGAAACTTCATGGCCATCGCTGGTTGCTCGCCGGCGACGCCGCCGGGTTCATCGATCCGATCTTTAGCAGCGGCGTTTTTCTCGCTGTGTTCAGCGGAGAAGAATGCGCCGACGCTTTAAATGAAGTTCTCGATCATCCACGCAAAGCGAGGCGGCTGTTCGCGCGCTACGAACGGGCGCTCAACCGCGCGATGGATATTTATCTGCGCTTCGTCAACGCCTGGTACACCAAGGAATTTATCGAAGTCTTCTTGGCGCCGCGCGATGTGCTCGGTCTTCCCCCAGCCGTCAACGCGGTGCTTGGCGGGAACATTGGCAATACCTTTGCGATCAAATGGCGGATGTGGGTCTTTTATTTTCTCGTCTGGCTGCAACGCCATTACCCAATCTGTCCGCGACTCACGCTCGTGCCGAAAAAAGAAGAGCCGCAGGTTTCGCCCGCAACAATCGGCGCGATTTCATGAGCGGCCAGGTAGGGGCGAGTGACCTCACTCGCCTCGGCCAGTGGACTCTCCTGGCGTGCGCGATTGCCAGCCTAACGAGTTGCGCAACGATGTCGCGGCATCAATTCGCCGAGCCAACAGGCGATTGGCAGGCGCGCGGCGGCCAGCTTTTGTATCGCGGACCGAAAACGACGCTCATCGGTGATGTGTTCGTTCGCTTTTCCAAGAATGGCGAGCTCGAGCTGACGTTTTCAAAAGGCCCTGGCGTAACGCTTTTGTTTTTGCGACAAGACGCGAACTTCGCCGAAGTCAAAGGTCCGTTCGTGCGCGGGGGCTGGTCTGGTCCAATCGAACAAGCGCCGCCACAATTGCGTGGCTGGCTCGCTTTGCGCGACAAACTCATTGGCGCTGAAGATCGAAAATTCATTCAATACGCCGCTGGCGCGGAAACTTTTTTACTTCGATTCTAAAAACGCGAGCTGGTGACACCAAACGCGTTCTGAAAATCGTACGCAATTTATTGCCCTCACCTCAATCCTCTCCCTCAGGGAGAGGCGGACGCGCAGCGCCAGGTGAGGGTTCATGGGCGGATGGCTGCATTTGTTGTCCAAGAAAGTTTCTGGAATAGAAACCCGAACCGCTGACGCAGGATTGGCAACTTGGTGTCGATTCGTGTTCATTCGTGGTTCGCTCATGCGGATCAGTGATTTCATCGCCCGAGTTGTTACGCAGCGGCGTGGGCTCGTTTGGTGCGGTGTCGCCGCGCTCGCCACCGTTTGCATCGCGATCCTCGTCACGCGAATACGGCTTGACTCTGACGTGCTCAACATTTTGCCCGCCAAGTTCAGCTCCATTGCAGGATTAAAAATTTACGATCGCGATTTCGAGCAAACCCGCGAACTCACTTTCGCCCTCCTTTGCGATCCGGCCGACGTCGATAAACTGGAAGAGTTCGCGCCAATATTCGCGGACAATCTGCGTCATCAACCCTGGTGCGAGCGCGTGCTGGCTGGCTCGCCAATGGAGACGCCGCAGGGAATTCGCGATCTGCAATCGATTGCTCTGCCGCTGCTTCTGAATCTCGATCCGGCGGCCTTCGACGAGACGATGTCGATCTTGGAGCCGGCAAAAATGCGCGAGCGCTTGCGTCGACTTCATCAGCAGATCGAAGCCGGCTCGCCGCGACCGGAATTCGAGCTCTCGTTCGATCCGTTGGGCTTGATCGCGCCCGCGCTCAAACCTTTCGCCGAAGGCAACGCCCTCGAAGAGGAACAGCCCCTCACCTCTCCCGACCGGACGATGCGCGTTTTTCTCGCGGTCACGAACCAGACCTCAATCAGCGCATTCGAATGTCAGCGCTTGATGCGGCAGGTGAATGCGTTTCGCGCGCAAGCACGCGAGGGCTGGGAGGGCGGACCACTCGAAGTTCTGGTGACTGGCCGCTCCGCTTATGTCGCCGAAATTTCATTGAGCATGCGTTACGATATCGTCGCGACCTTGCTCGGATCGATTTTGCTCGTCGGCATCATCTTTTTCTTTGGCTTTCATCGTTGGATTCCGCTTCTTGGAATGGGGTTTTCGCTTTTGCTTTCCTGTTTGGTAGCGCTGGCACTCGGCCTTTTGGTTTTTGGACGACTGAGCATGGTCGCCGTCGGGTTCTGCGCGATTCTGGTGGGCTTGGGCGTCGATTTCGCAATTCTTATCTTTGGGCGTTACCAGCAAGCGCGGACCGACAGGGAATCGCATCGCGATGCCATCGCCACCTCGGTTGCAAAACTTGGACGCGCCGTTTTTTTCGGCGCGCTCACAACCGCTGTCGGCTTTCTCGCGCTTGTGCTGAGCGGTTCGATGGGCTTCTCACAGCTCGGTGTGCTGATCGCCATCGGTATTTTCTTTGCCGGTCTCTTCATGTGCACGATTTTGTTTCTCTTCATTCGCGAGCGACAGGCGCCACTCCGGCACGACTGGGTTTTCGAGATCGTCAAAAAATATGTGCGGTGGAGCGTGCGGCGTCCTACGCCGGTGTTGATTTTCTCGACCGCGATTTTGTTCCTGCTGAGCGCAATCGGGTTTTCGCCCGTTCCTCCACTTCACTTCGAGGCGAGCACGCGTTCACTCGAGCCGAAAAACAGCCGCGCCGGTCACGCGTTGGAAGCGATCATGCACAAAATGCCGATGCGCTGGGAACCGGTCCTGGCGATTGTACAGGCGCGCGATCCGCAAGAACTTCACGACGACTGGCAAGAAATCTCCGCGCATTGGAGCGCGCTCCAAGCTGCGGGCAAAATCAAAAGCTTCTCCACGCCCGCAGCGCTTTGTCTTTCACCGAACTCGATGCAAAGAAATCGCGAACGCTTGCGTGCAATTAGTTTTCAAACGACGCGCCAAGCGCTTGAAGAAACGCTCGATGCGGAAGGATTCAGCCGCGACTCATTCGCGCCGGCCTTCACCCTGCTGGATGAGTTGCAACGTGTTGTCGATCCAAACGCGCCGCTGCTAAATTGGCGCAATCAATTGCCGAAATCGTCGAGCTGGTGGTTCTTGATCGATCGCTATTTTGCCAGGAATCCACTCCTTACCACTGGTTTTGTCACGACGAACGAACCGATCTCCACGCACGCGCAAGCGGAAGACTTGGGGCGCGACCTGCCGGTGGCTGGCGTCCCGATGATCTTGTCCGGCTGGAGTTACGCCTTGGCCGATTTGCTCCCGTGGTCGCACCGGCAACTCCTCATTATCAGCGCGTTGATGGCCATCTTCGACATCTCACTGCTCGCGATTTTGTATCGCGACTTACGTCTTTGGACCATTCAAGTCATTACCCTTGCGTTTGCGATCGGAGCCATGGTCGCTTCGATGAAACTGCTGCACATCTATTTGAACTTGCTCAACGTCCTTTCCTTTCGACTCGTTCTCGCGATCGGCGTCGATTACGGGATTTATGTCGTGCTGGTGTGGCAAAAGACGCGCGAACTCGAGCATGACGTCGCGGGTGTGGTGAAGCCGGTCATACTCGCTGGTCTGACCGCGATCAGCGGGTTCGGCTCGTTAGGTATCGCCAGAAATCCGTCGCTCAGCGGACTTGGCATCACCTGCGCTATCGGCATTTTCTGGAGTCTGGTTGCGACGATTTTTTTCACATTGCCGGCGGCGGCAGCGGCTAAACCAAGACTGTGGCGCGAAGATAAGATCGACCCGCTTCGCGCCAAGGCAGCCGATTGAAACCAATCAGCTGGGTCGCCCAGCTCCTTCTGTTTGCACTCAAGACGAGTTCACCGCATGTGTTGAAGGAGCTGCCCGCCACAGGCGGGTTCGGCGACATGCGTTAACATCGACAATCACGTTATGCGTAAAATTCTTTTCGCGATCGGCACGCTTATCGGCCTGATCGTTCCGGCCCACGCCGAACCGCTTTCACCGGCTGATCTGAAGAGTCTTCTCGCCCAAATTCAGGACAAGCGCGGCGCTGCCCCACAAATGCAGGCCGACTTTCAGGAAGAGAAGTTCATCCACCTCATGACCAAACCGATCATGAGCGTGGGAAAGGTTTGGTTTCAGGCGCCGGATAAGTTTCGCCGTGAAGTGAAAGGAAATTCACCGAGCGTGACCGTGGGTGACGGCCAGCAGCTGTGGATCTATTATCCGAATTTTAGATCGGCTGAACATTACTTGTTAGGCAAACGTTCACCCCTGGACGCGACCATGGCCGCTCTCCTCGCTGGTTTAAACCTTCAGAATGTCGAGAGCAATTATCGCGTCACTGCGAGCAAGATTGATAATGGTTACCAACTCGATCTCGTGCCGCGCCGGCCGTCGCTCAAAAGATTTTTTCAACAGTTGAGCGTTCAAATTAACGCGGAATCGCGAGCGCAACGCACCGAGATGTTGCAACCGAACGGCGATCGTATCGTGACGACATATTCGAACCACGTGACGGGACCGATTCCACCATCAACATTCGAATTTACGCCGCCGCCCGGAACCGAGATCACGACGCCGCTCGGTAAATGAGAGGACGGTGGATCGGCCGCTCCGTCGGGCGATGTTAATTGTGGCGCCAAAGGCGCATTATTTTTAGCATCGAGCAAGGAACTGCTCGATCCACCTTCTCGCTCGACCGCGCGCGGCGAAATTGTTAGACCCCAAGCGATGAAAGCGCGCACGGCCTCGATTTTATTTGCGCTCTCAGTGTTTGCTACAAATATGGAAGCGGCCTCTGCGGACGACGCCATCATCTCGCACATCCCGCGCGACCGCGTGCAGTCAAGCGCGCTGGCCAAAGTCGGCTATAGCAAACGATTGCACTTGCTGGAAATCGAATTCGTCAACGGCGCAATCTACCGCTACCTAGATGTGCCACCGGATGTTTACCGCGATCTCCTGGCCGCCAAATCAAAAGCGCGCTTCTACGACCAAAACATTCGCGCCAAGTATCGCTCTGTGCATGTGAGACCGCGTCGCAAATGAGCGCGAGACGCCAGGTGCCTCGGCGTCAGATTTTTGTTCTAACACCGGAGGAAAAACGGGTTCTGGTCTTCGTTCTGGTGGCGTTAGTTCTCGGCTTGGGCGCAAAACATTATCGCGACACGCATCCGCAACCGCCACTGTCTATCGACAAGAAACATCCTTGGAGGACGCACGCGACGACGACGCCATCTCCATCGCCACAAAAGGCGCAGAGAAAACCGCAGACGAAAAAGCAAACTTCGACGCCATTACTTGATCCGAGCATTATTGATCAAGACCGGAGCGGCGAAGAATAGCACTGAGTTACTGTCGATCTCCGCGGAAGCGTTTCATTAATCGAAGAATCTCTTCGCGAACTTCGAAAAGGTCTGCGCGAAAGGATTCCAGCCGTTCGGAATCAAACAGATTTTTGCCGGCCACTTTTTCGGCAGCCGAAACGCTTTGGTGCAAATAATTGAGCGCGCGTTTGAGCGCGGCGACGATGAAGCCGCCGTCGCGCAGATCTTCATCGTAAGCCAAGCCATCAAGTGCGCCGGCGATTTTTGCGCCGGCGGTTTGAAATTGGAAAATCATTCGCCGCAAATCGGCGTCGCTATTTTCCCCGAGCAGCCCGCTCTCGTCGCAGAAATGCCACATCGCCATTGCGCTCTCGAAGGCGCGTTTGGTCAACGGATGATGAATGTGACCGTCTTTGTCACGAGCCCAATCAACACCTTCGGTAATTGGATTCGGTTCGAGCGGAGGGACCTCGATCTCTTCTCGTGGCGGAAGGGCGCCGCGTTCATCGGCTTCAAGCGCCTCCTCCAGCCACGTCCATCCCATTTCGCGCGCGACAATTTTTTCCTGGTCAGGATGACCTTCATATTTCTTCAGAAGCTCGATGTATTTGTCGGTGCGCGCGTCGGATTCGCGCATGAGTTTCTCGTAACCGAATTCATCGAGCGGCTTCTCATCGTCCGGATCGAACTTCGCGGGTTCCCGGTAATGCGATGCATCGAGACGATCGAGCCAGTCGCGGATCGCTTGATGGCTCGCTGCGATCTGGCCTTGTTCGTCCTCGGCCGAGAGCGTCCATTCGGGGGCGGAGGTCGCGATCTCGTAATCGGTGCTCTCGATCACAACGCGACCGTTCGTGTCGCTAAACCATTCGAGATAAAAGCAATTTCCCATGTGCTCGGGCGGCGCCTTGCCTTCTTTCGTTATGCGGAGCGCTTCTTCGAGCGGCACATCAAAAACGCGCACTCTGCGCGAAGCGGTGATCTCACCGACCACGCCGCTTTGTCTGTCCGCAAGAGCGACATCTTCATCCGCGGCTGGTTTCGCCTGCGGGTTTTCAAATTTAACGAAGCAACCGGCGAGATCGCGCAAGCAATTGCCGGAGAGATCGAGCCTGATCGGCTGGTCACGGCCGACTAACCAGATTTGTCCGCGAACGTGGTCGCGCTGGCGATTGTCGATCTCGCCTTTGCTGATGCGCTCATGAATTCGCCATGCCATACGCGTCAGTTTTTCCCGCTCTCGAGGTATTTCTCCGGAATCGGAGACTCGGTGCTCTCGTGCTGCCAGTAAATGGTCACGATCCACCAACGACTACCATCGTAGAACAACTGAATGCTGTTGACCCCGCGCATGAATGGTTCGGGATCGTCGGCTTTGTGGCGCGACTCGTACGTGCTCCAGACATGCGCGATGTGACCGAACTGTTCGGTGCGCCGCGCAATTTCCTTTTCGTAAAACCCTTCTTTCTCAAACAAGGGTTCTGCGCGCGCGATGAATCCATCAACATCCAGGATTTGTGGCGCAAGTCCGCCATTCGGATGGACTCGTCCCGTGGCAAGATTGGCATCTCCGACTCCAGCATCCTTCGCTGTCGGAATTAAGCGCGCACCAGGAATGAATAGCGAACGTTCGCGATCCCAATCGCGTTTCTTCCCAGCTGGCCCTGAAATCCCATCGTAAACCGCGCTGATGATCGCATCGATCGAAGCGACATCGGCGGGGTTAGCGTTTGGAATGTTTGATGTTCGAGGTTTGATATTTGATTTAGCTACTCGTCGCTCTGGCTTCGACATTGAATGTTGGGTGTTGAGCGTTGGACGTTTTGTGCATCACTTCCAGGACTTTGCGCGCCGCATTGTGCCCGGGAATGCCGCTGACTGCGCCGCCGCGGAGCGCGCTTGAGCCGCAGAGAAACACATTCTCAAACTCGGTCTCGACGCCCCACGTGCCGGCTTGCTCTTTGGTTTCGGAAAACGGAAACGTCGGCGCGTCCTGGAAGATGTTGCCATGATACATCCCGAGCGCCTCCTCGATGTCCACCGGACTTTTGCTTTCAATGCAAAGATCGCCGTTGCGCGCCACGGCCAGACAATCTTCCAGCGGCTCTTCCAGCCACTGATTTATGCTCTCGAGAAATTTCTTCTCCGCCCGTTTTCGCATCGTCTCATTGTCTTTCGCGAACAACGAATACGGCGCATCAATTCCGAACAACGTCATCGTGTGGAAACCTTGTGAGCGCAGGTCCGGCCCGAGAATGCTATCGTCAGTGAGGGTGTGGCAGTAAACCTCGCACGGCGTTTTGTCTGGTAACCGCCCCTTCGACGCCTGTTCGTAGCTCACATTCATTTGCTCGTACCCTTCGTCGCTATGAAACGTCCCGCAGAAAGCTTCGGTCGCCGGATATTTTTTTGCCTTCAACTTCGGCAACCGGTGCAGGAGCATGTTGATCTTGAACACGGAACCTTCGTCCGTCGCATCCGGCTGATACGGTTTGCCCGAAAACTTCGCCAGCACGTTCCGGCCAAAGTTCACCAGTAGAAATCGCGCATCGACCGTCTGCCGTTTTCCGTCAACCCCAAACTCCACTTCGCGCGTCTTTCCGTTAAGATCGAGCGCGTGAAGATCGACATTCGTTAGGAAGTCGGCGCCGCTCTTGCGGGCCGCTTGTTCTAGCTCGCGCGCGACCGCGCCCATACCGCCGACCGGCACCTTCCATTCGCCCGTCTTGTTGCCGATGAGGTGGTAAAGAAAACACCGGTTCTGCAACAGCGACGGATCGTGCGGATGCGTAAAAACGCCGATCTTCGCGTCGGTGAGCACGAGGCCGCGCACCAAATCGTCTTTCAAATAGTGTTCGATCGCGCGCCCGAGCGGTTCTTCCGCCAAGCTACGCCACGCCTCGCGCGAAATGTCATCGACATCGAACCGGCGCTTGAACTCTTCTTTCGGAACGAGCGGCTCCAGCATGCTGTCCCAGACATGTTCGGCAAAGACGCGCGACAGTCCGTAAAACTTTCCCATCTGCTCGTGCTCCGTATCGCTTCCTGTAAGATCGGCAATCGACCGCCGGCTTTTCTCTTCATCCATATTGCTCAAGAGCAATCCGTCATGCC
>Ga0137415_10007050_pt1 | contig 11142 bp, 7 predicted proteins | sample CZODoug3_1_1_16f_FD_183082 | JGI IMG/M metagenome (GOLD analysis project Ga0137415, IMG submission 183082) | Vadose zone soil fungal communities from Angelo Coast Range Reserve, California, USA - CZODoug3_1_1_16fungal (Hybrid Assembly) | ecosystem: Environmental > Terrestrial > Soil > Vadose...
GTTGCATCGCCAAGGACGATTCCGGGAAATATTTCGCGGTCGTCGACCTGCTGTTCAAGCAGCAGAACGACTGGGTGACGAAGAACACCACGGAAACGCTGACCCGGATCGGCAAGCAGGCCGGCCTCAGCCAGCAGGCGGTCGAGAATTGCCTCAAGGACCAGGCGCTGCTCGACAAGATCGCCGCCGATCAGAAGTTCGCCAGCGAAGTGCTGAAGGTCAATTCCACGCCGACCTTCTTCATCAACGGCGAGATGGTCAAGGGCGAGACCTCGTTCGAGGAATTCGATAAGAAGATCAAGTCGCTCCTGAAGAGCTGATTCGGCGCCCTGGCGGGCCGGATTCGTATGATCCCGTAAGCCCTGCAAAAGCCTTGGGAAAAGCCGACCGCGCCGGTTGCCCTGCGGCCCCGGCCTCGCCATTGTCGCGGCCATCCGAGCCGCAAACCGCGACTCGCCCACACACCGACATTGCCTTCTATGGTATTGTCCCGGCAGAGAGATTCGCGCCCTGCCAACAGAGAATCGTGTCCATGAAACTCACGCGTCTTCGCCTCCATGGTTTCAAGTCCTTTGTCGAACCCACTGACTTCGTGATCGAAACCGGACTGACCGGCGTTGTCGGGCCGAATGGCTGTGGCAAATCGAATCTGGTCGAGGCGTTGCGCTGGGCGATGGGCGAGACCTCGCACAAATCGCTGCGTGCCGCCGACATGGACGCGGTAATCTTTGCCGGTTCCGGCAACCGTCCGTCGCGCAATCACGCCGAAGTGGTGATGACGATCGATAATACCGATCGTACCGCGCCGGCAGCCGTGAACGACCGGGAGACACTGGAAATCTCGCGCCGGATCGAGCGCGAGGCGGGCTCGGTCTATCGTATCAACGGCCGCGACGTGCGCGCCCGCGACGTGCAGATCCTGTTCGCCGACGCCGCCACCGGTGCACGTTCGCCGGCGCTGGTGCACCAGGGCAAGATTGGCGAGATCATCCAGGCCAAACCGGAACAGCGTCGCCGCGTGCTGGAGGACGCCGCCGGCGTCGCCGGGCTTCATGCCCGCCGCCACGAGGCCGAATTGCGCCTCAAGGCCGCCGAAACCAACCTCACCCGCGTCGAGGACGTGATCGGGCAACTGGCCGGACAGATCGATGGCCTGAAGAAACAGGCGCGGCAGGCGATCCGCTACCGCGAAGTCGCCGCCAAGGTGCGCAAGGCCGAGGCCATGCTGTTCCATCTGCGCTGGCTGGAGGCCAATTCCGACGTGGCGGACGCCGCCCGCACCCACGACCTCAGCGTTCGCGACATGGCCGAACGAACCCGCGAACAGGCCGAGGCGGCCCGTATCCAGGCGGTGCGCGCCTCCGAACTGCCGGTGCTGCGCGAGGCCGAGGCCCGCGCCGCCGCCGGGCTGCAGCGGCTCACCAATGCGCGCGAAACGCTCGACCGCGAAGAAGAGCGTGCCAAGGAGCGCGTCGCCGAACTGGATCGCCGGCTGACGCAGTTTTCGGCCGATATCGCCCGCGAGCAGCAGCAGACCTCCGACGCGGAGGTGGCGCTGGCGCGGCTCGATGCCGAAGACACCGAGTTGAAAGAAGACATCAAATCCCGCGTCGAAAAGCGCAGCGGCGTCGATGAACGCGTCTCCGAGGCGGAGACGACGCTCGCCGCCGCCGAACGCCTGTTCGCTGAGCTGACCACTGTTCTCGCCGACCTCACCGCCAAGCGCAATCAGCTTGAGGCGGGCGTGCGCACCCATTGCGACCGGCTGGCACGGCTCGATCAGGATATCGCCAATGTCGAGACCGAAGAGCAGAGGCTGGCGCAGGAGACCAGCGGCTTAGGCGACCTTGCCGCACTCACGGATTCCATGGAGACCGCGCAGCAGAGTCTGGCGCAATCCGAACTGGCCACGCAGACCAGCGAATTCAACCATGTCGCCGCGCGCCAGAAGCTGGAAGCCGCGCGCGCGCCGCTTAACGAGGCCGACAAGCGCGTGCAGCGGCTCGAGACCGAAGCCCGCACCATCTCGAAACTCGTCAATGGCGAAACCAAGAACCTCTGGCCGCCGATCATCGACGGCGTCACCGTCGCCAAGGGCTATGAGAAAGCGCTTGGCGCCGCATTGGGCGACGATCTCGATGCGCCGGTCGACCCGTCGGCGCCGATGCGCTGGACCAATACCGGCGTCACAGGGGGCGACCCTGCTTTGCCCGAGGGGGTGGAGGCACTCGCCGCGCATGTGGAGGCGCCCGCCGAGCTGGCGCGTCGCCTTGCCCAGATCGGCGTCGTCGCCAAAGAGCGCGGCGCGGGACTGGTATCGCAGCTGAAGACCGGCCAGCGGCTGGTGTCGCCGGAAGGCGACGTCTGGCGCTGGGACGGATTTGTCGCCGCCGCCCATGCGCCGACCGGCGCGGCGCGGCGTCTGGCCGAGCGCGCGCGGCTGGTCGATATCGAAAACGAGCTTGAGCGGGCCCGCATCGATGCCTCGGCCAAGCGTCAGGCGCTGGAAGCCGCTGACGCCGAACTGAAAGCCGCATCCGCGGCGGAAACCTCCGCGCGCGATGCCTGGCGCGCCGCGCAGCGCGAAGCCGACGCCGCGCGCGAACGTCATGCCAATACCGAGCGCGAGATCAATCGCCACGCCGCGCGCAAGTCGGCGCTGACGGAAGCTCACAGCCGCCTCAACGCCGACCGCGCCGAGGCGCAAGCCGCGCATGAGAGCGCCACCGCGGCGCTGGACGAATTGCCGCCGAGCCTCGATACCGAGACCAGGCTCGCCGCTGTTCGTACCGACATCGACGGCCACCGCCGCCTCGCGGCGCAGGTTCGGGCCGAAGCGCAGGCATTGGCGCGCGAGGCCGAGCTGGCGGATCGCCGGCTGCAGGCGATTTTGGCCGAGCGGAGCGAATGGCAAAACCGCAAGCAGAGCGCGACTTCGCAGATCGCCACCGTCGAAGCCCGCATCACCGAGGTTACGGCCGAACGGGCCGAGCTCGACAATGCGCCTGAATTGTTCGCGCAAAAGCGCCGCGCGCTGATCGGCGAGATCGAATCCTCCGAAACCGCACGCCGCGTTGCCGCCGATGCGCTGGCGAGCGCCGAGAGCTTGATGGCCGAAACCGACCGCGCCGCCAAGATTTCGCTCGAGGCTTTGTCGAGCGCGCGCGAAACCACCGCCCGCGCCGAAGAACGCATGGATGGCGCCAAGCGCCGCCTCGCCGACGTCGAGCGCGAAATCCACGACATGCTGGAAGTCGAGCCGCAAGGCGTCGCCGCGATGGCCGAGATCGAGCCCGGCACGGAGTTGCCGCCGCTCGCCGAGATCGAAGAAAGCCTCGATAAGCTGCGCCGCGATCGCGAGCGGCTCGGTGCCGTCAATCTGCGCGCCGAGGAAGAGCTGCGCGAGGTCGAAGCCCAGCACACCTCGCTCACGACGGAGCGTGACGATCTGGTGGAAGCCATCAAGCGGCTGCGCCAGGGTATCCAAAGCCTCAACCGCGAGGCGCGCGAGCGGCTCTTGACCTCCTTCGAAGTCGTCAACGGCCATTTCAAGCGGCTGTTCGTGGAGTTGTTCGGCGGCGGCGAGGCGGCGCTGCACCTGATCGAGAGTGACGATCCGCTCGAGGCCGGGCTTGAAATCATCGCCAAGCCGCCCGGCAAGAAGCCGCAGACGCTGTCGCTGCTGTCAGGCGGCGAGCAGGCGCTGACCGCGCTGGCGCTGATCTTCGCGGTGTTCCTCACCAACCCGTCGCCGATCTGCGTGCTGGACGAGGTCGACGCGCCGCTCGACGATCACAACGTGGAGCGGTTCTGCAACCTGCTGCACGAGATGACCGCTTCAACCGAGACGCGCTTCATCATCATCACGCACAATCCGATCACGATGGCGCGGATGAACCGGCTGTTCGGCGTCACCATGGCCGAACGCGGCGTATCGCAACTGGTCTCGGTCGACCTCGAAGATGCGGTGAAAATTCTCGATCAGCACGTGGCGTGAGGCGTCACCACATCTATTGACGTCATCATCCGCGAAAGCGGATGATCCAGTACGCCGCGCCGTTGAACTGCATTACAGCCGTCACGGAATACTGGATGCTCCCGCTTTCGCGGGGCATGACAACAGACAGATGACCTCTCCCGACCTTCCAGCCGAACTGAAAGCCGCCCTCGACGCCAGGCTGCAAGGCCTGTCGCGCAACGACGCTGCCGGGCGCGCCGCGCTGATCTCGCAGACCTACCGCGATGGCGGCGGCTCCGGAACGATCCGGACGGAAATCGATGCGCTGGCTTATGCGCTGGTACGGATGCCCGCGACCTATGCCGCGGTGACCGCAAGTCTGAACGCGCTCCGCGAGATCACGCCGCACTTCGCGCCGGCCAGCCTGCTCGATGTCGGCGCCGGGCCGGGAACGGCGACATGGGCAGCGGCCGAGGCATTCTCGTCGCTGCAACGCTTTGCGCTGCTGGATGCGAACGCCGCCTTGCGCGCACTGGCGTTGGATATTAGCCGCGGCAGCGTGCGTCTGCGCGACATGACATACCGACGTGGCGACGTCCGCGCCGCGCTGGCTGATGCCGAGGCGGCCGACCTCGTCGTCGCAAGCTATCTGATCGCCGAAATAAGCGACGCGGAACAAAGCGCGCTTACTGAGCTGATCTGGGAAAAGACCCGCGACACGCTGCTGATGGTCGAACCCGGCACCCCCGCAGGCTATGCGAGGATCCTTGCGTCGAGGCGACAACTGATCGCGTCGGGCGCGCATGTCGCCGCCCCCTGCCCGCACGACGGCGAGTGCCCGCTGACTGCGCCGGACTGGTGTCACTTCACACAACGCCTGCCGCGATCGCGCGCGCATAAACAAATCAAGTCCGCAGAACTTCCCTATGAGGATGAAAAATTCATCTATGTCGCGCTGACGCGCGCACCGGTCGCGCGGCATCGCGCCCGCGTGCTGGCGCAACCCGTCATCACCAAGATCGCGGTCACCGCAAAACTCTGCACGCCTCACGGCGTAGTGAGCAGCATCGCGCCCCGCCGCGACAAGATCGCCTATGCACGCTTTCGGAAATACAACTGGGGCGACACCGTTTTCGACATCAGCAACATATCCGCGCAATAATTTTCGAGCTCCAGCGTTTGGTGACGCATCGGATGCCGACACACGTCTGACCGGATGGGTTTCGGCGTGAGGCTATACGGACGATTGAACTTACCCTGCTCCCATGGCGACTAATTCGGACGGACCCTGATCTGGCCCCCTGACGCGCGCCGATCTTTCGTCTAGGCTGCGGGCATTCGTTGTCTCATCGGGAGTTCTTTGCCATGTCGACCGGCTGGATCGTTATCGGCGTTATCGTCATTCTCGTGCTTTTCGCGTTTGCGGCCTATAACCGCCTGGTCGCGCTCAGTCAGCGCGTCGGCCAGTCCTTTGCCGACATCGACGTGCAGCTCAAGCAGCGCCACGACTTGATTCCGAATCTGCTCGAGACCGTGAAGGGCTATGCCGCGCACGAGCGCGGCACGCTCGATGACGTGGTGAAGGCCCGCAATGCCGCGATGTCGGCGCAGGGACCGGGACAGGTCGCCGCCGCTGAAAACCAGTTGAGCGGCGCGCTCGGCAAGCTGATCGCGCTGTCCGAGGCCTATCCGGACCTCAAGGCCAACGCCAATTTCCAGCAGCTGGCGAGCGAGTTGTCCGATCTCGAGAACAAGATCGCCGCCAGCCGCCGCTTCTTCAACAACGCGGTTCAGGAATACAATACCGGCATCCAGCAGATGCCCGCCGCGCTGTTCGCCGGCATGTTCGGCTTCACCCGCAAGGACTTTTTCGACCTCGGCGCCACTCGCAGCGAAGTCGAGGCGGTGCCGACGGTGAAGTTCTGAGCTGATGATTGCCCCTGCCCGTCATTCCGGGGCGTCGCAACGCGACGAACCCGGAATCTCATCCGACCCACGAATCTCCGGATTCCGGGTTCACGCCGTTGGCGTGCCCCGGAATGACTGTGCTTAGCGGAAGCGCCTCATGGCCGCCTATGGTCTTTATACGCACATCGCATCGAACAAGTTTCGTTCGATGCTGCTGCTCGCCGGGCTGTTCGTGCTGATCTACGTGCTGGTTTACGCCGGCGCGCTGATCGCGGAGGTGGTGATCAATAGCGACGGGTCGGTCGACTATTACCTGGTGGCGGCATCGCGCGACCTGGTGAAGGCTTTTCCTTATGCGACCGGAGCAGCGGCGCTTTGGATCGTGATCGCATATTTCTTCCATCAGTCGATGATCGACGCCGTTACCGGCGGTGAGGACGTCACCCGGCAGCAGCAGCCCCGGCTCTACAATCTCCTGGAAAATCTCTGCATCTCGCGCGGCCTCCCGATGCCGAAGCTCAAGGTGATGGACAGCGAGGCATTGAACGCGTTCGCGACCGGGCTCAATCAGCGGCAATATGCCGTCACCGTCACCTCGGGCCTGTTGAAGGCGCTCAACGATCAGGAGATCGAGGCGGTGCTGGGCCACGAGCTCACCCACATCCGCAACGGCGACGTGCAACTGATGGTGATCGCAGTCATCATCGCCGGCGTGGTCGGCTTCTTCGGCGAGCTGTTTTTCCGGATGTTCACCAACCTGCAGTGGAATTCCGGCGGCGGCGGATCGTCCTGGTCGTCCTCGTCTTCCTCTTCGTCCCCATCCTCATCCTCTTCCTCGGACCGCGACAGCAAGGGCTCCGGCGGCGCGATCTTTGTCGTCATTCTCGCGGTGGTGCTGATCATGCTGGCCTGGCTGTTGTCGCAGGTGGTGAAGCTGGCGCTGTCGCGGTCGCGCGAACTGCTGGCCGACGCCGGATCGGTCGAGCTGACGAAGAATCCCGATGCCATGATCTCGGCGCTACGCAAGATCGAGAACCGGGGCGAGCTTCCCGGAGCGACCTCGGCGGTAATGGAATTATGCGTCGATAATCCGCGCGAGGGTTTCGCCGATCTGTTTGCGACCCATCCTTCGGTGGATTCGCGGGTTCAGGCGCTGGTGAAATTCGCCGGTGGACACGATCCCGGACGGCTGGCTCTGCCGTCTGACAGGGCTGATGAGCCTGACGAAGGGCCCCAGCAAGCGGCACCCGCGGACACCGCCCCGCCTCCGCTGCGACGCGGCCCATGGAGCGATGCCGGCCCGTCGCCAGGCCCCTGGGGCAGACATGTCTGAGCATCTGCCCCGTCCCGGCCTCCATGTGTTAACGACATCGGAAGGATTAGCCCTAACCGTAGCCTAATAAATTGAATTCTCCCTTGTTTCTGCCATGTTCACGCCCAAAGCAGGGCTTGGGGGCGTTCGGATCGCTCCAGTGGGGTTCAAAGGGCATGATCCGGGGTCGATCCCGGGCTTTCCCAAACGGACGGGCTCCGTTGGGTTCTAGAATGATGCCTCAATCAGGAATTGCGCGTAAGGGAAGATCATGGCGAAGCCGGTAGTGATTGTGGTAGGCGCGGATAAAGGCGGGGTCGGCAAGACCACGGTCTCGCGCACCTTGCTTGATTATTTTAGTGCCAACAACGTGCCCACCCGCGCCTTCGACACCGAATCCCCGCGCGGCACGCTGAAGCGCTTTCATCCCGAGTTCACCGAGATCGTCGACATGACGACGACTTCGGACCAGATGAAGATCTTCGATACGCTGAATTCGTCAGGCCCCTCCGTCACCGTGATCGACGTCCGCGCCGGTCTGTTGTCGCCTTCGCTGGCCGCGTTGCGCGACATCGGCTTCCTCGACGCCGCGAAGTCGGGCCAGATCACCTTTGCCGTGTTCCACATCCTCGGCTCGTCGATCGCCTCGCTGGACGAAATCGCGGAGACCGCGAATTTCATGCAGGGCGCGAAATATTTCCTGGTGAAGAACTTTATCAACAACACCAGCTTCTTCGAATGGGATCAGGCGACCTACAATTCCTATTTCCACCGCATCAAGGACGCCACCGAGCTCACCATCCCCAAACTCAACGAAATGGCCTATGAGCAGGTCGAAGTCGCCTCGGTGCCGTTCCTCAAATTCGTCGCCAACAAGGGACTCAACGACGAGGCCGCGAACTATTCGTTCGTGCTGCGCGGCTATGTCCGCCACTGGCTGGCCAATGTGTGGAGCGAATTCGACCGCATCAAGCTGACCGATCTCGTCAGTTCCGGCAAAGCGGCCCCGCGTATCTCGGGCGAAAAATAATTGCGCGCGGGATCGCCATTTGGCTGGATTGGGCGGCTAAACTGGTGTGGTGCTTGAGAAGCTCTCTTCATCCCCTGCCGCAAGATCATCCAGAGAACTTCTGAACCAAAACCACACCAGAACCATGGATTTCTAGTGTCCCTTTGAATCTGAAGCTCGCCAAGGGTTCTGCAGCGGGGCCGGCGAATTTCGGATTCAGGACACTGGTGGATATAGGCCGATGCGCCAGACGTTTGTCTACATCATCTGCTCGCCGCGCCCGCTGGTCGGCAAGACGCTGGTCTCGCGGCTGTTGACCGAATTCCTGCTGTTGAAAAACGGCGAGGTCGTCGCATTCGACATCAATCTGAAAGAACCGTCGCTGCTCGATTATCTGCCCGATATCACCGAGACCGCCGAGATCGACGATACCTACGGAAAAATGGCGCTGATGGACCGCCTGATCGTCAATGACGGGATCGCCAAGGTGATCGATCTCGGTTTTCATGCGTTCGACGAGTTCTTCACGATGTCCGAGGAAATCGGATTCATCAAGGAAGCGGCGCGGCGCGGCGTCGCGCCGGTCATCCTGTTCGTCGCGGATACCGACCGCGCCTCGGTGCGCGGCCAGGCCATGCTGCAGGAACAGATCCCCGCCACCGCCATGGTGACCATCGGGAACGATTACGTGCTGCGCGGCGAACTGCCTCCGGGCTTCGGCGCCCACGGCCGGATACTTCGCATCGCCGCGCTGCAAGCGTTTCTGAAGAACTATGTCGACCGGCTGACGTTCTCGTTCACCGCCTATCTGCGCAGCGAAAAAGATTCATCGAGCGAACTGCATGAATGGATTCGCGAGAATTACATCACCTTTCGCGATCTCGAACTGGACCTCATCGAGCAGAAGAAGTGAGGCGCGACACGTCATTCGGCAAACGCCGGGATGACGCAGGGGTTCAAGAACCTCAATGCCCCTCGAACGCCATCAGCGTTCGCACCGGTACGTCCATCGCCCGCAATTTCGCGGCACCCCCGAGGTCCGGCAGATCGATGATGAAGCAGGCGGCGACCACGTTGGCGCCGATCTGGCGCATCAGCTTGACCGCGCCCTCCGCGGTGCCGCCGGTGGCGATCAGGTCGTCGACCAGGATCACGCGCTCGCCGGGAAGAATGGCGTCGGCATGCATTTCCATTTCATCGAGGCCGTATTCCAGCGAGTAGGCGATGCGCACGGTGGTATGCGGCAGCTTGCCCCGTTTCCGGATCGGCACGAAGCCGGCGGAGACCTGATGCGCCACCGCGCCGCCGAGAATGAAGCCGCGCGCCTCGATGCCCGCCACCTTGTCGATCTTGTTGCCCGCCCACGGTTGCACCAGTTCGTCGACCGCGCGGCGGAACGCGCGCGCGTCACCGAGCAGCGTGGTGATATCGCGAAACAGGATCCCAGGCTTCGGGTAATCCGGAATGGTGCGGATGGCGGCCTTCAAATCATATTCAAAAGTCATGGCTGTCTCTTTTCAATTGTCATTCCGGGGCAATGCGTAGCATTGAACCTCAGATGTGCAATTGCACATTGGGGAATCTCGAGATTCCCCGATGTGCAATTGCACATTCCGGGTCTGGTGCTAACGCCCATCCCGGAATGACGTGCGTTAAACTTTGCATTCAACTTACGCCTACGCCAAGCCGGAACGCGTTCTCCACGATCCGCAGACCCACTTCGCCGCCAAGCGACATCAGCGATTCCGGGTGGAACTGCACGCCGCCGACCGGCAAGGTCTTGTGCTCGATCGCCATCGCGACGCCGTCCTCGGTGCTCGCGGTCACATTGAGCACATCGGGCATGCTGTCGCGCTCGACATAGAGCGAATGGTAACGGCCGATCACAATCTCATTGGGCAGGTTCTGCATCAACCGCCCGCCCCTCACCTGAATTCGCGACGGCCGCCCATGCGCGGGCTGGCCGAGCTGGCCGAGCTGCCCGCCGAAATATTCGCCGATCGCCTGCACGCCGAGGCAGACGCCGAAGATCGGCAGCTTCTTGTCAAGCGCCGTGCCAATCGTCCTGGAGATTGCAAAATCTTCCGGCCGGCCCGGACCCGGCGACAGCACCAGCAAATCCCAGCCGTTCTGCTTCAGCATTTCCTGGGCGTGAATGTGCCGGACCACGGTGACGGTAGCGCCGACCTGCCGGAAATAATCCGCGAGCATATGAACAAAACTGTCGTCATGGTCGATCAGCAGCACCCGCTTGCCCGAGCCGGTGGCATCCGGCGCAAACGCCGACAGCGGCTTCGGTGGATCGCCGCGCAGCGCCTGAAACAGCGCCGCGGCCTTGACCTGGCATTCGCGGTCCTCGGCGGCCGGGTCTGAATCGAACAGGCAGGTCGCGCCGACCCGCACTTCGGCAAGGCCGTCCTTCATCCGGATGGTGCGGATGGTCAGCCCGGTATTGATACTGCCATCGAAATTCACGGCGCCGATCGCGCCGGCATACCAGCGCCGCGACGAACGCTCGTTGTCCTCGACGAACTGCATCGCCCACAATTTCGGCGCGCCGGTCACCGTCACCGCCCAGGCGTGGGTGAGGAATGCATCGAGCGAGTCGAAGCCCGGCCGCAAAATGCCTTCGACATGATCGACGGTGTGAAACAGTTTCGAGTAGGTCTCGATCTGCCGCCGCGCCAGGACCTTGATGGTGCCGGGCACGCAGACCCGCGCCTTGTCGTTGCGGTCGACGTCGGTGCACATATTGAGTTCGAATTCGTCTTTCTCGGAATTCAGCAATTGCCGGATCTGTTCGGCATCGCCGATCGCATCGACGCCGCGCGCGATGGTACCGGAGATCGGGCAAGTCTCGACCCGCCGGCCGTCAGAACGCACGAACATCTCCGGCGACGCCGCCACCAGGAACTCGCCGTCTCCCAGATTCATCAGGGCGCCGTAGGGCGACGG
>Ga0137415_10007052_pt1 | contig 11142 bp, 7 predicted proteins | sample CZODoug3_1_1_16f_FD_183082 | JGI IMG/M metagenome (GOLD analysis project Ga0137415, IMG submission 183082) | Vadose zone soil fungal communities from Angelo Coast Range Reserve, California, USA - CZODoug3_1_1_16fungal (Hybrid Assembly) | ecosystem: Environmental > Terrestrial > Soil > Vadose...
CAACGCGGTGCCCGCCGTGATGGTGATGCTCGGCGCTGCGCTGTCGGCGAAGGACGGCCCGGTGCACGCCGCGATCCCCACTCTCAGTGGCGCCGGGGCAGGCCCACCGCCCGAAGACCGCGCCGCGGTGGCTGCCGTGGTGACGGCGCGGCAAGACGTTGGGGCCGCCGCCCGATCCGCGGCGCTCGTCGCGGTGGCCGCGGCGTTGATGAACGCGCTCACCGGCGTGGGGCTGGTGATGTTCTACTCGACCGAGATATTCGCCGCGGTGGGCGGCGGCAGCCGGTCGGCGGTCTTCTTCTCGGTGCTGGTCGGGGCCGCGAATGTGGTGGCATCCATCGTCGCCGTGCCGCTGATCGCGCGGATCAACCGCAGGCCGCTGCTGATCTGCGGATTGCTGGGAATGGCGGCCTCCCTGACGATGATGGCCGTAAGCCTTCAGCTGACCGGATCGGGCTACGCCACGGCACTCGCGGTGACCGGCACCGTCGCCTTCATGGCGTTCTTCGCGATCTCTGCGGGACCGCTGGCCTGGCTCGTGCTATCCGAAGTCGCTCCACCCCGTTACCGCCACGTGGTGACCTCGTCGGCAATCGCGGCCAACTGGACCACCAATCTGATTCTGGCCGTGCTGTTTCCGATTCTCGTCGGTTCACCGCCCGACGGCCGCATCGCGGCCCTGTGCTGTGCGGGGTTCGTGCTGTCCAGCCTGGGATTCGCGGTGTTCGTATGGCGCTATGTTCCCGAGACGCGCGGGCTGACGTTGTCGCAGATTCAGGACCGGTTCCTGGCGCGGGCCGCCCGAACGGATCCCAACGTCACCTAATGCGCCGAGTTCTTGCCCCTACGACGCAAGGAAATTTCACGTTGATCGCGGTCGCGCTCCTGGCCGCGAGCCCGGCCGTTGCAACTCATGGTGTGGCTCTAGCAAACGAAATAAAATTGGCCAACGACCGAATATGACCGAACTACGATAGGCCGAAAACTACTCGGCGGTGAACGCCGATACGCCGTGCAATCCACGTGGTGTGTGTAATTTGCCAGTTGCTGTCGACGAGTTCTCACGCGTAACAAGCATAATTGAGCATTGCCAGTGGAGTTAAGGCAAATCAAGGAGCGCTGCAAGTCGGTGGCGTGCCTACATGATCACCGTCGGCCATTCCGATAGCGGTGAAGGATCAAGTAGCGAATTCGCTAGCGAACTCGTTCTAGCGAGGTTAACGTTTGCGAGATCACACATTGCCTCGGGCATGTGGTCATCAGTAGGGGCGAGCACATGGTTGCTGAGTCGACCCGCACCATCGGCAGGAGCGCGCCAGGGCCGTTGGGCGCAGCCACATCTTCGGGCTATGCCAGATACATCGGGAGGGTGGGTGCGCTGGCGGTGGCGCTGGGGGTCGGGGCGGCGGTGGCTACCGGTCAGGGTTTGGGGATGAGTGTGGCGCATGCCGATGAGACCGCTTCGGCCGACGGGTCCTCCACCGGGGCGTCGGCGGATCCGGGTCCTGCGACGGGCAAGCCCGCCGATGTGGGCGTGACGTCGCCGTCGACACAGCCACCCGCGGGCGGCAAGGACGATGAGCCGGCGCAGAGCGCTACGGCCAACGCGGCGCAGAACGCTACGGCCAACGCCGCGCAGAGCGCTACGGCCAACGCCGCGCAGAGCGCTACGGCCAACGCCGCGCAGAGCGCTACGGCCAACGCGCATGTGCCGGACATGAACTACTCCGGCGGCGTGCCCACCAAGCACGACACCGCCCCTACCCATGACACCGCCACTGGGGACGAGACGGTCACGGAGGTCGAGCTGCCAACACCCCCGGCCGGAGAGGTTACCCCGCCCCCGGTTGTGAGCACCCCGACTCCACCGGACGAGCAGGGTACACCGACAGTCCCTGTGGCCCATGATGATTCGACCCCGCCAGCTCCCGGCGTGGAGCCTGGTGATGATGGCGTCAAGCACGGGTCGAGCACCGTGCCGACTGGCGCGGGCGGCGGATCTGAGCACTCTCGCACGACCGCGGCCGATGAACCCAAGCACGCTGCGACGGGCCAGGACGCGGCTGCCGCGGGCGGGCAGACGACGGCGCTGTCCGCGCCGGCGTCGCAGCAGCACGCTGCGGCGCCGACGTTGGCCCAGACCGAGGTACCTGCGGCGGGGCCGGTCGATGCGCTGCTGGCGATCCCCCGCGCGGTGATCGGCGTGGCCAGCACGATCGTCGCCGCACTGTTGGCGCCGTTCTTCACGCGGGGCCCCGCCGCGCCGGCCGAACCTCCGCTGTTGTGGGCGGTGCTGGGGTGGATACGCCGCGAGGTTCAACGCACCTTCTTCAATCAGACTCCAGGAGCGGTGGCCGACTCCGTCACCACGTCTCAGGGCACGGCGAAGGTCATCGACGTGGTGGGCAACGACACCGACGCCGAGGGCGACCCGATCACCATCACGTCGGTCACCCAGCCCACCAACGGCACCGTCACCCAAAACGCGGACGGCACGTTGACCTATACCCCGAGCGCCACCTTCAACGGCACCGACACCTTCACCTACACCGTGCGCGACCAGGGCTTCAACGTCGTCACCGACGTCCTGAGATTCCTGACCGGCCAGGGGCCACGCACCGCCACCGCCACCGTGACCGTCACCGTGGTCAACGCCTCACCGGTGGCAGTCGATGACACCAAGACCACCGCCGAGGACACCGCGACATCGGGCAACGTGCTGACCAACGACACCGACAACGACACCCCCGCCAGCGGGCTATCCGCGACCCTGGGTACCGGTCCGGCTCACGGCAGCGCCGTCGTCAACCCGGACGGCTCCTACACCTACACCCCAGGCACCAACTTCAACGGCACCGACACCTTCACCTACACCGTCTCCGACGGCGCCCACACCGACACCGGCACCGTCACCATCACCGTCACCCCGGTCAACGACACACCGACCGTGCAGGGCGTGCGGATCGACAACGTCGACCCGGTCACCGGGAAGGTCACCGGAACGGTGCTCGCTTCGGACGTCGACGGCGACCAGCTCAGCTACACCGTCACGACCAACCCGGGCCGCGGCAGCGTCACCATCAATTCCGCCACTGGCGCGTTCACCTACACACCCACCCAGCTCGCACGCCTGACCGCTGCCGTCGGCGCAACCGACACGTTCACCGTCACCGTCAGCGACGGACACCTCAGCGCAACCGCCAACGTGACGTCGACGATTACCCCGGCGGCCCTCACCGCCACCGGAACCGCGCCGATCGCCGTCGGCCAGGATCCCCGACGCGTGGCGTTCAGCCCCGACGGCATCCTCGCCTACATCACCAACTACGATGACAACACGGTGTCGGTGATCAACACCAGCACCAGGCAGGTCATCGCCACCATCGGTGTAGGCAACAACCCGGTCGGTGTGGCGGTCAGCCCCGACGGCAGCCACGTCTACGTCGCCAACGAACACGACCAGAGTGCCGTGTCGGTGATCGACACAGCCACCAACCAGGTCACTGAAATCACCGTCGGCGGGTTCCCCGCCAGCGCCAGCGTGGCGTTCAGCCCCGACGGCAGCCTCGCGTACGTCACCAACGCCAACGGCGGCAGCGACGGCACGGTGTCGGTGATCAACACCAGCACCCAGCAGGTGATCGCCACCATCGATGTCGGGATATTCCCGAACGGTGTGGCCGTCAGCCCCGACGGCAACCTCGCCTACGTCACCAACGGCATCAACGGAAGGGTGTCGGTGATCAACACCAGCACCCATCAGGTCATCGCCAACATCGATGTCGGTACCGATCCCCACATCGTGGCGCTCAACCCCGACGGCAGCCTCGCCTACGTCACCAACACCAGCGATGACACGGTGTCGGTGATCAACACCAGCACCCGGCACGTCATCGCCACCATCGGTGTCGGCGCCAGCCCCTACGGTGTGGCAGTCAGCGCCGACGGCAGCCTCGCCTACGTCACCAACCCCGACGACGACACGGTGTCGGTGATCAACACCAGTACCCAGCAGGTCATCGCCACCATCGGTGTCGGCCACGAGCCGCAAGGCGTGGCGGTCAGTCCCGACGGCAGCCACATCTACATCGACAACGGCGGCGACGGTACGGTGACGGTGCTCGAATTCGGCTCGGTGTAGCCACGCCGCTCCTCGAGGAGCGGTTCACCCGAACGGATCCGGACTAGGTGATCACCTTTTGGGTCGGCGTGAACACCACGGGCATGGCCTCCGGCCCGCTGACGAAGTTGGCGGGCCGCAGCGGCACGTCGGCACCGTCGGCCAGCCGAAGGTCGGGCAGCCGCTCGAGCACCCGGGTGGTCATCATCGACAACTCGAGGCGGGCCAGCTGATTGCCAAGGCAGAAGTGCGAGCCGAACCCGAAGGCCATGTGGCTGTTGGGATTCCGGTCGATGTGGAATTCGTCGGCGTGCTCGAACACCGATTCATCGAAGTTCGCCGATTCGAACATCAGCATGATCTTCTCGCCCTCGCGCATGTCCGTGCCGTGGAAGGTGGTGTCGGCCATGAGCGTCCGGCACATGTTCTTCACCGGCGACGTCCAGCGCAGCATCTCCTCGATGGCGCTTGGCAGGCCCTGAGGATTTGCCACCAGCGCATCCCACTGGTCGCGGTGGCGCAACAACTGCTCGGTGCCACCGGACAGGGTGTGACGGGTGGTCTCGTCGCCGCCGATCAGGATGAGCAGGGTCTCCATGACGATCTCGTCGTCGGACATCCGCTGGCCCTCGACCTCCGAGTTGACCAGGATGGAGAACAGGTCGTCGGTGGGTTCGGCGCGGCGCTTGGCGATGATCTCCATCGTGAACGCCGTATAGCCGGCGAACGCGTCCACCATCCCCTGAGCCGTCAGTTCGTCGATGTGCGAACTCAGCCCGGTCACCAGGTCGTCGGACCACTTCAGCAGCAACTCGCGGTCCTCGGGCAGCACTCCAAGCATGTCGCCGATCACCGCCATCGGCAGTGGGGCGGCGATGTCGCGGACGAAGTCGCACTCCCCTCGCTCGCACACAGAATCGATGAGCGTGTCGCACAAGGTGCCGATCGACGGCACCTTGTCCATCACGCGCTTGCGGGTGAAGCCTGCGTTGACCAGCTTGCGCCGCAACAGATGTGAGGGATCGTCCATGTCGATCATGTACGGCATGCCGGGAGTGTCGGGCCGGATTCCACCGGTGTTGGAGAACATCTCCGGGTTGCGCTCGGCGTCGAGTACGGCCTGATACGTCGTCGCGGCGGCCAGCCCGTTGCGGTCGCGGAACACGGGCTGATTGGCTCGCATCCAGCGGAACGCCTCGCGGGCCCCGCCGTCGGCGTAGAAGGTGCCGTCGGTGAAGTCCACGTCGGGTTTGGTCCCGGCAAGCGTCTGGGTCATGCGATCTCCTTGGCGTCACCGAAGGTCATCTCGACGTTGTCGGCCGAACTCGAGAGCATTGCGCGCTTGGGGAAGCCTAGTGACGCGAGTTCCTTGCCGTAGGCGTGTTCGCCAAGCCGGACGCGCACCCCGCCCGGTCGGTACCGGACACCGGAAAGCCGCATCTCCCCTGCGGTTTCGCGGGTGACGCCGTCCAGATGTGAGTACGTGGGGTGCACCTGTGGCTTGGACGTGAAGGCCGACGGCACGCGCAGTCCTGGCCGGAATTCCATGCCCACCGCGAACTGGCCGTCAATGGTCACGTCGAATCCGAATTGGTGACCATCTCGGATACGGCGGGCAGGAGCGGAGCGACCCGGGGATCGAATCATGAAGTCCGCCATCACCTTCGGATAACCCCAGATCGAGCGGCCCGCCTCGAGCGTGAACGCCTGATCGACGGGAAGGTGGTGGATGAACGCGGCTGCGGACTGCAACGCTCGCAGCCCAGCGGCGTTCCTGCCCGGCGGGTTGACCATCACGTTGGTGCCGTATTCGTAGTACTGGCCAAGATCGCCGTCGACGTAGTGCACGAGCATCAGCACGACAACGGCCTTGTTCGGCCGGTGGCGGCAGACCTGCAGACCGCTGTAGTCGATCATGCGCTGCGCGGCGTCGGCGTTCACCGAGAACATCGCCATGTGCTGGGTCGCGGCGCGGATCTTCACGGGCATCGTCACGACGGTGCCTGCGATGGTGTGCTGCGAGACGGGGGTCACACGCCAAATCTAGAACGTGTTCTAGACAATCTGCAAGAAAGTGTCTACACCAACGCGGCGAGGTCCCTGATCTGCTCAGGGGAGCGGGCACCGACCACCATCATGGTGACGCCTGCCGCCTCCCACGCCTTGATCTGCTCACGCACGTAGTCCAGGTTGCCGACGATGGCCGAATCGTCGACCAACTCGTCGGGGATGATGGCCGCGGCCTCGTCCTTGCGGTTGTTCCTGAACAGCGCGGTCACCTCGTCGACCACGTCGGAGTAACCCATCCTGCGGTAGACGTCGGCGTGGAAGTTGGTGTCCTCGGCGCCCATCCCGCCCATGTAGAGCGCGAGGTGCGGCTTCATCAGCTCCATGATCCCCGGCCGGTCGTCGGTAACCACCACCTGCGCCGTCGCGCAGATCTCGAAGGTCTCCCTGGTACGCCGGGCACCTGGCCTGGCGAATCCCTCGTCGAGCCACTCGTTGTACATGTCGGCGATCCGCGGCGAGTAGAAGATGGGCAGCCAGCCGTCGCAGATCTCCGCCGCGAGCGCGACGTTCTTCGGCCCCTCGGCACCCAGCATGACCGGAATGTCCGCGCGCAGCGGATGGGTGATCGGCTTGAGGTTCTTGCCGAGGCCCGCAGTGCCCTCGCCGGTCAGCGGCAGCGGATAGTGCGGCCCATCGCTGTGCACGGGTGCCTCACGTGCCCAGACCTGGCGCAGGATGTCGACGTACTCGCGGGTGCGGGCCAACGGCTTCGGAAACTTCTGGCCGTACCAACCCTCGACCACCTGGGGTCCGGATACGCCGAGGCCGAGGATGTGCCTGCCGCCGGAGAGGTGATCCAACGTCAGCGCCGCCATCGCGCACGCGGTCGGCGTGCGTGCGGACAGCTGGATGACCGACGTGCCGAGTCGCATCCGCGTGGTCTCACGACCCCACCAGGCCAGGGGTGTGTAGGCGTCGGAGCCCCACGCCTCCGCGGTGAAGACCGTGTCGAACCCGGCCTCCTCGGCCGTCGCGACCAATTCGGCGTGGTTCGTCGGCGGCTGCGCAGCCCAGTATCCGAGCTGAAGGCCCAACTTCATTTAGCTCACCTCTCGACCCGTGGTTGAAACCATTCTTAGAACCTGTTCTACTCGATGCTGTGACCGCCAGCCAAAGCAGCCCGGTGCAGATCGACACACATGAGCCGCCACTTTCAGCTCCGCTGAGGCTCTCATTCGACTACACCCGTTCAGTCGGACCACTCCTCAGCCAGTTCTTCACCGCCCTGCGCGAGCGACGCGTTCTCGGCGTGCGCGGTTCGGACGGACGGGTGCATGTGCCGCCAGCCGAGTATGACCCCGTCGACTACGCGCCACTGACCGAGGTCGTGCCGGTCGCGAGCGTGGGCACGGTGGTGTCGTGGACGTGGCAGGAGCAACCGCTGGAGGGGCAGCCGCTCGACCGCCCGTTCGCGTGGGCGTTGATCAAGCTCGACGGTGCCGACACCCCGCTCTTGCATGCGGTAGACGCTGGTTCCTCCGACGCCATCAGCACGGGCGCGCGGGTGCACGTGCATTGGGCCGACGAGCCGGTGGGCTCGATCACCGACATCGCGTACTTCGCGCTCGGCGATGTGGCGGAGGAGGTTCCGGAGCCGACGCCTGGGGCGAGCGAAGCGACGGGGGAAAGAGCCGACGAGCGCGAGCCCGTCACCCTGCTGGTGGTCCCGAGCGCGATCGAGATCCAGCACACCGCGTCGCTGCCCGAGAGCACGTTCCTGCGCGGTCTCGAGGAGGGCAAGCTGATCGGGGCCCATGCCATCTTGGACGGCGGCGGTAAGGGGAAGGTGTACTTCCCTGCGCGCGAGGCCGATCCGGCCACCGGCAGGCAGCTCACCGAGTTCGTCGAGTTGCCCGACAAGGGCACGGTGACGACGTTCGCGATCATCAACATCCCGTTCGCGGGCCAGCGCATCAAGCCGCCGTACGTCGCGGCCTACGTTCTGCTCGACGGCGCCGACATCCCGTTCCTGCATCTGGTCACCGAGATCGACGCCGCCGACGTGCGGATGGGCATGCGGGTCGAGGCGGTGTGGCGGCCCCGCGACGAGTGGGGTCTCGGCATCGACAACATCGAGTACTTCCGGCCGACGGGTGAGCCCGACGCCGAGTACGACACCTACAAGCACCACCTGTAAAGGGCGCACCCATGACTCTTCGTGACGTTGCCGTCGTCGGCTTCGCGCACTCCCCGCACGTCCGCCGCACCGAAGGTACGACCAACGGCGTCGAGATGCTGATGCCGTGCTTCGCCTCGGTGTACGCCGACCTCGGCATCAAGCAGACCGACATCGGGTTCTGGTGCTCCGGTTCTTCGGACTACCTTGCCGGACGCGCCTTTTCGTTCATCTCGGCGATCGACGCGATCGGCGCGGTGCCGCCGATCAACGAGTCACACGTCGAGATGGACGCCGCATGGGCGCTGTACGAGGCCTACATCAAGCTGTTGACCGGCCAGGTCGACACCGCGCTGGTGTACGGGTTCGGCAAGTCGTCGGCGGGCACGCTTCGCCGGGTGCTCGCCATGCAGACCGATCCCTACACGGTCGCCCCGCTGTGGCCGGACGCCGTGTCGATGGCCGGACTGCAGGCGCGGTTCGGGCTGGACTCCGGCAAGTGGACGGCCGAGCAGATGGCCCAGGTGGCGCTGGATTCGTTCGCGGTATCCGGCAGGACCGACTCCGAGAAGCCGGCGAGCAGCATCGACGAGTTGCTCGCCAGGCCGTACTTCGCAGATCCGTTGCGCCGCCACGACATTGCGCCGATCACCGACGGCGCCTCGGCGATCGTGTTGGCCGCAGGCGACAAGGCCCGCGAGCTTCGGGAGAACCCGGCGTGGATCACCGGCATCGAGCACCGCATCGAAACCCCGGTGCTCGGCGCGCGCGATCTGACGACGTCGCCGTCGACGGAAGCGTCGGCTCGGGCCGCCACGGGTGGCGACACCGGCTCGATCGACGTGGCGGAGATCTACTCACCCTTCACCCACCAGCACCTGATCCTCACCGAGGCCATCGGACTGCCCGCGTCGACGAAGGTCAACCCGTCGGGTGGCGCGCTGGCCGCCAACCCGATGTTCTCCGCGGGGCTTGAACGCATCGGGCTCGCCGCCCGCCACATCTTCGACGGGTCAGCTCGGCGGGTTCTGGCGCACGCCACCAGCGGTCCTGCGCTGCAACAGAATCTGGTCGCCGTTCTGGAAGGAAAGAGCTAATGGCAGGCGCAGCTCAGAAGAACTTGGCCGCCGTCCTCGGGACCGGGCAGACCAAGTACGTCGCCAAGCGCAAGGACGTCTCGATGAACGGCCTGGTGCGCGAGGCCATCGACAGGGCGCTGGCCGACTCGGGCTCGACGTTCGACGACATCGACGCCGTCGTGGTCGGCAAGGCGCCCGACTTCTTCGAGGGCGTCATGATGCCCGAGCTGTTCATGGCCGACGCGGTCGGCGCGACCGGGAAACCCCTCATCCGGGTGCACACCGCAGGTTCGGTCGGCGGCTCGACCGCGGTGGTCGCCGCCAGCCTGGTGCAGTCCGGCAAGTACCGCCGCGTGCTGTCGATGGCGTGGGAGAAGCAGTCGGAATCGAATGCCATGTGGGCGTTGAGCATTCCGGTGCCGTTCACCAAGCCGGTCGGCGCAGGTGCCGGCGGTTACTGCGAGCTGGCCTTCGACCTCCGAGATTTCGGCATCGTCGACGTCGCCCGCGCGATAGCGAGCCCAGAATCGACGACAATCGGTGCAGGCGCCCAGCCGCTCGCCGCGATGACGGCCGGTCATCATCGGACCCGCCACCAGCATGACGGCCGGTCGCCCGGCCGAGACCGCCCCCATGAGCTGCGCAGGCACGGTCTTGTCGCAGCCGCCCATGAGCACGACCGTGTCCATCGGCTGCGCGCGAACCATCTCCTCCGTGTCGATCGACATCAGGTTGCGATATTTGAGGCTCGTCGGGCTCAGAAATACCTCGCCGAGCGAGATGGTTGGGAAGTCGATGGGCAACGCGCCGGCCGCAAGCACGCCGCGCTTGACCGCGTCCAGGAGCTCGGGGAAATGGCGGTGGCAATTGTTGAATCCTGACGGCGTGTAGGCGATGCCGACCACCGGCTTTTCCAGCGACCCGCGTGAATAGCCCATGGACTGCGCGAAAGAGCGGCGCAAATAGAGCGAGAAATCACGGTCGCCGTAGTTGGTAAGGCCGTTCTCCAAACCATGCGTACGTTCAGTCATCGGTTCAAAGCCTCATGGATCGAGATATTCGAAGACGCGACCATGATCGAAAAGGCCGGCGGCAGCCATCGAGGAAGGGGAACGGGGTGGTCGCGATTTCAAAAATTCTACAGACAGTCGATGCGGAAGGCCATCCCGGCGGGCCCCGCAGTGACACGGCGCTGCGATCCGTTCTCTCGGCCTCGGGTCGATAGGCTCATTGCCAAAAAATGATGCGCTGCCCTGCGGCAAAAGAAAAGGGTTTGGTAATCGAATACGGACAGTTTCATGCAAAGTCCTGACTAGTTTTTCCGACCTGTCCCGAAATGATATCCAAAATTCGCAAAAATGCAGCCAGCTGGATTTTCCTCCCTATCCTGCTCGCATGTGCCGCATCGGCCTTGACTGCATCGGCCATCGACCATCCGGTTTTTGCTGGCGTCGCCGTGCTCGTCGTTTCCCTGCTGGCAGGAGCGTGGACAGAGCGTCGTCTGCGCTCGCTCATCAAGGCCATTTCGTCAATTGCCTCCGGCGATCGCTACGCCGTGCTGCCGGAACGCATCGGAGGCGGCACCATGGTCGAGATGGCGGGTGACGAGCAGCGTGTAGACGATGAGCTCGAGCCTGCGCTTGGGCAAGATGCCGCTCTCGATGACGGCGGCCAATGTACAAGGGCGGGCCCGGATGAGGTCGATCACGCCGAGCTCTTGGGGCGAGAAACCGAAGCGCGTGACGTCGCTCTTCTCG
>Ga0137415_10007053_pt1 | contig 11141 bp, 7 predicted proteins | sample CZODoug3_1_1_16f_FD_183082 | JGI IMG/M metagenome (GOLD analysis project Ga0137415, IMG submission 183082) | Vadose zone soil fungal communities from Angelo Coast Range Reserve, California, USA - CZODoug3_1_1_16fungal (Hybrid Assembly) | ecosystem: Environmental > Terrestrial > Soil > Vadose...
AGTCGCTATTTCGGTGACCCTGAGCACCCTGGCCATTCCTGTGCGCGCGGCAAATAAGCCGCGCGCGGGAACGGACAGCCACAACGCCATGGTTTGGACCAACAATGACGTCGAAAAACTCCACGACCTCGGCCTGATTTCCATCGTGGGCCGACTGAACGAAGAAACGCCAAAGCCGGCATCTCTGCCTGAGCCGTACGTTAAGACCCAGGACCCGGGGTGGTATGCCGAGCAGGCGGCGAAACTGCGCGATGAACTCGAACGCAGACAGGCTCAGCTCGGTGGGTACCGACAGGCGCTCGAAGATGCCCAAAGTCTTAGGGTGACGACGGGGGGCATAAATCTCGATGAAGGCGACATCGCCATTACTCCCGAAGCCGGCATTGAAATCCTTCAGCAGCGCGTGAACGAAGTACAGACGGAGCTCGACGCACTAGAAGACTTGGCCCGTCGCAATGACATCCCGCCGGGGATGCTGCGTGGCCAGTAAGGTTTCTTAACGCTGTTGACGAGGGTTTATGAAATTTTTTCAACACGGGTTTGACACCAAGGGGATGATCCCAATTTTGTAATGGAGAATAAGCCATGAAGTTGCTCAAAAAGGTTTTGGTACTACTTCTCTGTTGTTTGCTTGTGCGATTCAGTGCGCAAGCCGAGTCCTACGGTCCGCCGAGCCAATCCGACGAACAGTCACCGGATTCGCCCGTCAAACCGTCCCTCAAAGAGTTGCAGCAACTTGTGGCACCGATTGCCCTGTACCCGGACGCTCTCGTTGCGCAAATTCTCGCGGCTTCCACGTATCCAACCGAGATTGTCGAGGCGGACCGCTGGATGCAAAGGCATTCCGACCTCAAGGGTGACAAGCTGGCCAAAGAAGTCGACAAACAGGACTGGGATCCGAGCGTAAAGGCGATGGCGCAATTCCCCTCGGTTCTTGAAAACATGGACAAGAACCTCTCTTGGACGTCATCGCTTGGCGATGCATATGCCAACCAGCCGCAGGATGTGACAGACGCAGTGCAGGCCATGCGTGAGCAGGCGCGCAAGGCTGGCCATCTGGACAACAACGAACAGGAGCAGGTAACGACGCAAGGAAACACAATCATTATCGAACCGGCTAACCCGGAAGTGGTCTATGTGCCAGCCTATGATCCTTGGCTGGTGTACGGTGCGCCTATTGTTGCCTACCCAGGCTGGTATCCGGTGCCCGGGATTTTTTGGGGCGGCGTCGGACTCTCGTTCGGTATTGGATTTGGAATCGGTTACTTCGGAGGATTTGGGTGGGGCTGGCATCACTGGGGATATGACTGGCATGGCCGCACGGCGATTTACAACCACAATACCTACATCTCCCACAGCCGAACGATTATCAATCGCGGCAACTTCAACCACGGCAACTTCAATCATGGCGATTTCAACCACGGCAACTCCAACCATGGCGACTTCCACCATGGCAATTCATTCCATGGGTCTTCGGGTTTTCACGCGCAGTCCGGAACACGCTCCGGCGCGTTCAGTGGCTTTGATCACGGCGGAAGTGTCCGAGGCTTTTCCTCCCGGGGGCGGTCGAGCTTTGGCGGTGGCGGCTTCCATGGAGGTGGTTCCCATGGCGGTGGCGGACGACACTAGGTGATGTCATGTACTCGCGTTTGGAACTTGTCAAGAATTTTAAAATGGAGAGGAACATCATGCTGCAGGTAATCTCAAATTTTGTTCAAGGCGAATGCAAGAGGTTTGCCCGATTTGCGACGGCCGCCGTAGTGGCACTCTCACTCGGGGGTTCGTTTGCGCCGACGTTCGCGCAGAAGGCCGGCCAACAAACTTTTGTCACGGCCCAAGATGCCGCGCACGCTCTCTTTGTGGCCATGCAGTCACAGGATGAGCAATCGCCCTTGGGCGTCCTGGGACCAGCCGCAAAAGAAGTTCTCACGTCCGGCGATCCAACGGAAGATGCGGATGCTCGGGTCGGCTTCGTCATCAGATACGAGGCGATGCATCGGTTTGTGACAGGGCCGAACGGAGTGGTAACCCTGGTTGTGGGGGCCGAAAACTGGCCGTTTCCGATTCCGCTGGTGAACAAGCAGGGAAAGTGGTATTTCGACACGGACGCAGGCAAGGACGAAATCCTATTCCGGCGCATCGGCAGAAATGAACTCGCCGCCGAGGATGCGTGCCGAGACTTGGTCGAAGCGCAAAAGGAATATTTTGCGCGCGCGCCGGCTGGCTTCTCAAAGCAATTTGCGCAGAAACTGGTCAGCGAGGAAGGCCGCCACGATGGTTTGTACTGGCACGGTGCTTACGACGAGTTCGATAGCCCGATCAACGCTCTGATCGCGTATGCGTACGGAACAGGTTCAAAGAACCAGGTCGGCGATCCAGTCCCGTTCAATGGTTATTTTTTCCGGATCCTCACGAGCCAAGGACCTCACGCATCGGGCGGAGCGAAGAGCTATGTCGTCGATGGTGTGATGACCGGGGGATTCGCGTTCATTGCCTATCCCGCCGAGTACCGCTCGTCGGGGGTCATGACCTTCATCGTGGATGAATCGGGAGCCATTTACGAGAAGGACCTGGGTCCCGACACCACAAAGACTGCACAAGCGATGACCGCCTATGACCCGGATTCCACCTGGAACCAGGTGGACTAAGAACATAGTGCATCAGGCTGCGGAGTTTTATTCGAATGACTGACCTAGCGCGTGCCTACACGCCGGAATCGAAGCCCGCGGAGTGGCGCGGTCTTCGCGAAAGGTTTCCGCTGCTACCTCTCCTGCGAAAGGGTGTGGCCTCAGATGGACCGGCGTGGCTGCCACTGGTGTTGGTCTTTGGGGCGTTTGGCGCGGTCGCGTACGCAGACCATCTCGTTGTCGCGATTTCGCTTGTCTACCTCTACATCCTCCCTCTTGGCCTCGCCGCGATTTTCCTACGCAGGGAAGTTAGTTACAGCCTCATCGCCGCCTGTATCTTGTTCCATGATTATTACTCTCCACGGAATATCAAACCGGGACTTCGGATCTTCCACAACCTCTCCGCGGCGTTGTCCTTCGCCTTTGTTGTCTACGTCATCCAGCGGTATGTGGAACAGCGAGAGGCGCTTGCCAAAACGGTCCAGGAGCAACGTGACGGCCTGCTTCAGGAGGTGAAGCTGGCCGCGCAAGTCCAACGGCTGTTTCTCCCCTCGGGCAAACCAGCTATTGACGGACTCGAGATAGCCGGGATGATGCTCCCCCTGCGGGGCGTAGGCGGCGATTACTATGACTACATCCCCATCGACGCGCATACCATTCAGGTCGTGATTGCCGACGTAGCCGGAAAAGGCGTTCCCGCCGCTCTGTTAATGTCCGCGACGGCGGCAGCCATGCGGCTTGAGGCGAATCGGGACCGAAACATGCTGGAGCAAGTGAAAAGATTGAATACCGAGATCGGCGCCGTTTCAGATCCCGAGCGGTACGTGACGTTGCTGGTTGCGGAAATCGACACAAACAAACGGACAATCCATTACGTGAACTGTGGCCACAATCCCGCGCTTCTGTTTCGAGCAAAGACGGGCACGCTCACGCGCATGAACTCGTCTTGTCCACCCATCGGACTATCTCCAGACGAGATTTGCGAACTGGCCTCAGCTGACCTTAGCGCCGGCGACGTGCTGGTTTTCTATACGGATGGCATCACTGAGGCAGAGAACCGGCTTGGCGAAGAATTCGGGTTGGAGCGCCTTTCCGCGGTAGTGCTAGATGGTTCTTCACTCTCCGCGGAAGAGCTCACGATCAATATCTTCAACAGCGCGACAAATTTCTGCGGCGACGTTGGTTTCCATGATGACGTCACCATTGTCGTGGTCAAATGCCAACTCGACGGGTCCCCCGCGTGATTGCGTAACTCTATCCAGCAAAGAACGTTCAGCCCGGGCTCGGACCTTTCGTTACGGAGAGGTCCCGTCCAGATTCGTTATCCCTCTCGGTACGTCGATCTCCACCCTGAAAGGCGCCCTGTCAGCATGCTGACAACCCTCCTACGCGCTGGACTCCTCGCTCTTCGATCCTCCAGCACATAATCTCAGCCCCCCTTCTTAAGCGCCTCTGTTTTCAACCACTTCCTGAAATTCTCGCTTGCGTTTCACAGTGGCATCCGGGCTGCAGCGTACAGGACAGGATCTGAAGTAAGAAGAACTACCGGAGGTAATCACATGCGAAAGTTTTCGAGTTGCCTGAGCAGCATTCTATTGGCTGTCCTGCCATTCCTCGCTGAGGCGGCGAACGCATCGGACCAAACCAAAGATGACGACCGATTGAGAAATTGTGGCACGGTCCTGAAAGAGATTCTCGACGTTCCTGACAACATTCCGCAGGACTTGCTCGACAAGGCGGATTGCGTGGTTGTCTTTCCCTCCGTGCTAAAGGCCGCGTTTATCGTTGGCGGAAGCTACGGGCGCGGCGCTATGTCGTGCCGCAAGGGTGAAGACTTCCGGGGACCGTGGGGCGCTCCCACGATGATGGCTCTCGAGGGCGGCAGCTTCGGCTTTCAGATCGGCGGACAAGCTACGGATTTTGTCTTGCTCGTTATGAATGAGAGCGGCGCCAGGGGCATCCTCGCCAGCAAGGTCAAGCTGGGAGGCGACGCTTCAGTCGCCGCAGGCCCGGTCGGCCGCGACGCGTCGGCCGACACGGACGCGACCCTGCGTTCCGAAATCTTGAGCTACTCAAGGGCGCGTGGCCTGTTTGCCGGAATCTCCCTCGAAGGCTCCACAATCCGTCCGGACAATGGCGACAACCGTCGTGTGTACGGCAAAAATATTCCCGCGAGGGACATCGTTCTGTCCGGAAAAGTCGCCGTGCCCCCAGCAGCCGAGCAATTGATCTCGACCCTGAATGCCAAGACCCCGAGGCATAAGACCTAAGGTCAATTTGGTTATTGCGGACCGGCCAAGCCGGGGGGGTGAATCATGTGGATTGTCAAACTAGCACTGAGCCGGCCTTATACGTTTGTGGTCGCGTCGATACTCATTCTGATCCTGGGCGCGCTCGCGATTGTTCGCACGCCGACGGACATTTTTCCGAACATCAACATTCCCGTTGTCAGCATCATCTGGACCTATAACGGCCTCGTACCAGAGGACATGGCCGACCGCATCGTTAGTATCACAGAACGAGCGCTTACCACGACCGTTGATAATATCGAGCACGTCGAATCGCAATCGCTGTATGGAATTGCTGTTGTCAAAGTGTTTCTGCAGCCGACCGCGAACATTCAACAGGGCATCGCACAGATTACGGCGGTTTCTCAGACTCAACTCAAGCAGTTGCCTGCGGGGTCGACGCCGCCTCTCATTCTTGCCTACAGCGCGTCGAGTGTCCCCGTCCTCCAGTTGGCTCTCTCGGGGCAAAACCTGTCTGAGCAAGAACTCAACGACTATGGCCTGAATTTCATTAGGACCCAGCTCATCACCGTGCCTGGTGCGTCTGTACCCTATCCCTATGGCGGTAAACAACGCCAAGTGCAGGTGGACCTGAATACGACCGCGTTGCAGTCGAAGGGCTTGTCTGCGCTGGATGTGGTCAACGCGATCAGCGTTCAAAATCTAATCCTGCCCACAGGAACGTCCAAGATCGGGTCCAGGGAATACGATGTTTCGATTCCCAATGCGGCACCGCAGACAATTACCGACCTGAACCGAATCCCGATCAAGACGATTGGCGGTACTACGATCTACATCAAAGATGTTGCCTGGGTGCGCGATGGCTTTCCGCCACAGACGAATATCGTGCGCGTGAACGGCCAGCGCTCCGTGTTGCTGACAATCCAAAAGGCGGGCAATGCGTCAACTCTGAACGTAATCGCTGGCATCAAGGCGCTTCTGCCTCAAATTAAGACCACGGTCCCACCGCAGCTCGATATAGCACCGCTGGCGGATCAGTCCATTTTTGTTCGTAGCGCGATCAGTGGAGTGGTCAGAGAAACGCTTATTGCCGCGTGTCTCACCGCCTTCATGATCCTCACTTTTCTCGGCAGTTGGCGAAGCACCGTTATCATCGCGACCTCGATCCCTCTCGCAATCCTGACCTCCATCATTGTGCTTAGCGCGATCGGAGAAACGATCAATATCATGACGCTCGGAGGGCTCGCCCTGGCCGTCGGCATTCTGGTGGACGACGCGACCGTTGAGGTCGAGAACATAAATCGCAACCGCGAGGCGGAACCGGAGAAGGGCATGGATGAAGTTGTTCTCGACAGCGCGTCGCAAATCGCGACACCTGCCTTCGTATCCACACTTTCGATCTGCATTGTGTTTGCTCCGATGTTTTTGCTGTCCGGCGTGGCGCGGTATCTCTTTGTGCCGCTCGCCGAAGCAGTGGTCTTCGCTATGTTGGCCTCTTACCTGCTTTCCCGGACGATCGTCCCCACGATGGCCAAGTACTTGTTGCGGGGAGATAAGCACGAAGTGGGCGCCCCAAGCCGCAATCCGCTGGTACGGCTTCAGAAGCGTTTTGAAGAGGCCTTCGAGAGATTTCGTCACAGCTATCGCAGCCTTCTGGAGATTTGCCTGCACCGCCGGCGTGCTTTCCTGATTGCGTTCTTCGTGAGCTGCCTTGGCTCTCTCGCGATTCTGATTCCTTGGCTAGGCCGGGACTTCTTTCCCAGCGTTGACAGCGGCTCTTTCAAGCTTCATCTGCGTGCGCCCACCGGAATGCGTATCGAGGAAACCGCCAATCTTTGCGATCAGGTCGAGCAGTCGATTCGACAGCAGATTCCCGCAAGCGAAGTCCACAACGTTATTGACAACATAGGTCTGCCCTACAGCGGCATCAATCTTTCTTACAGCAATTCGGCTCCGATCGGCACATCGGACGCCGACATTCTTGTGACTCTTTCCGTCAAGCATCATCCAACGGATGATTACATTCATCACCTTCGTCTGACACTCCCAAAACAGTTTCCGGGTGCGAGTTTCGCATTCTTGCCTGCCGACATGGTCAGCCAGATCCTTAATTTTGGCCTACCAGCTCCAATCGATGTACAGGTCGTGGGAAACGACTTGGAGGGAAACCAGCGCTTTGCGGATGCGCTGCTCAGCAAGTTGAAGTGCGTTACAGGAACGGCGGATCTGCGGATCCAGCAGCCCTTCGATCAACCTTATCTGCGCCTGAGGGTTGAGCGTACGAAAGCGGAGCAACTTGGTTTCACCGCCCACGATATTGCGCAAAATCTTCTGGTGTCATTGAGTGGCAGCTTCCAAACCTCACCAACATTCTGGGTTGACCCAAAGAATCGTGTTAGCTATCAAATTGCCACTCAGACGCCGCAGTATCGCACGGACACATTGCAAGATGTTGAGAACATCCCGATTACAGGCACGGACCCAACGGCTCCTCCGTCGCTCATGGCCAGTCTGGTATCCACGCAACGGGGGGCGGGAATGGCAGTGGTCTCTCATTACAACGTGGCGCCCGTCATTGACATCTTTGGCGCTGTGACGGGACGCGACCTGGGTGGCGTAGCTGGCGACATCAATAAGATCATTGACGACACACGCCAGCAGTTACCGCGCGGTTCTCGCGTCGTCGTCCGTGGGCAGGTTCAGACGATGCGAGCGTCCTACGTCGGTCTTCTGAGTGGGCTTGTGTTTTCGATCGTGCTCGTATATCTGCTGATTGTGGTTAACTTTCAGTCCTGGCTGGATCCTTTCATCATGATTTCCGCGCTGCCCGCAGCGCTCGCCGGCATTGCGTGGTTCTTGTTTATAACGCACACGACTCTCAGCGTACCCGCACTCATGGGAGCCATCATGTGCATGGGCGTTGCAACCTCCAACAGCATCCTGGTCGTTAGCTTCGCTACGGAAAAAATGCAGGACGGAAGCGATTCCATCAGCGCCGCACTGGAGGCAGGCTTCACGCGCTTTCGGCCCGTGCTGATGACCGCTTTGGCCATGATCATCGGCATGGTGCCCATGGCCCTGGGACTAGGGGATGGCGGGGAACAAAATGCGCCTCTTGGCCGGGCGGTCATTGGCGGCCTGATTTTCGCTACGGTTTCGACGCTGTTCTTTGTCCCAGCATTTTTCAGCGTTTTGCAGGGTTCACGCCGGCATCCGGTTCAAGCTGGAAACGCGCGGTAAGCACTAATACGGAGTCACTATGTCGTCTCAAACTGAAGATATAAAAAGAACCGAAGCGCAGACACTCCCATTGAATGAAACGGGACAAACGCCCCCGAACAGACGATGGTTGGTTCTGACCATCGCTTTAGTCGTGGTTGGCGCTCTCCTGTTATCAGGCATCTGGTCCCGTGTCAGAGCCCGCACAACGTTGAAGGCGGAAACTGCGCAAGTCGCCCTCACCGCGGTGTCGGTTGTTTCGCCAAAACAAACTGCGCCAGCCCAGGAGATCATCCTCCCTGGGAATGTACAACCGTTCATCACTTCACCGATCTATGCGCGGACCAACGGATATTTAAGGAAGTGGTATGTCGACATGGGAGCGCGCGTAAAGCAAGGCCAACTGCTTGCTGTCATCGAAACGCCAGAAGTCGACCAGCAACTCCAGCAAGCCCGCAGCAACCTGCTAACCGCACAGGCAAATCTCGAGCTCGCTGCCATCACCAAGTCCAGGTATCAGGGACTCTTGAAAAGCAATGCTGTGTCCCAGCAGGACGTCGATAATGCCGTCGGTACTTACAACGCGAATAAAGCCATTGTCGCAGCAGACCAGGCGGCCGTGGAGCAGTACACGGCACTGGTATCTTTTGAAAAGATCTACGCCCCGTTCGACGGCGTCGTCACTGCGCGAAACACGGATATCGGTGACCTGATCAACTCCGGCAGCGGTGGCGGAGTGAAGACCGATCTCTTTCACATCGCTCAACCTGGAAAGCTGCGTGTGTACGTAAACGTCCCGGAGGAATACTCGCAAGGGGTCAAAGTCGGCATGACAGCAGATCTGAGTCTCGCTGAGTTTCCGGGCCGCAGATTTCGAGGAAAGCTGGTGCGCACTGCCGATGCCATCACGGTGACAACCCGCACTTTGCTGATTGAAATCGATGTGGACAATCCTACCGGCACGCTGCTCACCGGCTCTTATGCAGAGGTCCACTTGGCTGTCCCCACACAGGCCTCTACCTTCCTGCTTCCCGTCAATACCCTGATATTCCGCTCGCAGGGTTTGCAGGTCGGCGTTGTAAGAGACGGAAAAGCCGTACTCTCTGCCGTTACTCCAGGGCATGATTTTGGCAATCAGATCGAGATCGTCTCCGGCCTCAAGCCGGACGATCAGGTCATTGTCAACCCACCCGACTCCCTTATTACCGGACAGCAAGTCCAAATCGTTCAGGCAACATTGCCCGGGGATGCCAAGTGAAACGCGCTCGAAAGTTGATCGGGGTTGCGCGCCGGCGCCAAACCTCTTGTCGGATGGTTCTGCTCGCGATAGCTGCGTTCCACGTGACCGGATGCACAGTTGGACCGAAATATAGGCGCCCCGCAGCAGAGGTTCCTCCAGCTTATAAGGAGGTTGGCGATTGGAAACCTGCCCAGCCGAATGACCAGAATCTCGGCGGCAACTGGTGGGAGATTTTTCAGGATTCTCAACTCAATGCTCTCGAAGCTGAGGTCAACGTCTCCAACCAAAACTTGAAGGCGGCGGAAGCCCAATATACCCAAGCTCGTGCACTTCTCCGCTATCAGCGGGCCGATTATTTTCCAACCGTCGCTGTGGATCCGGTCGCCACCCGCACCAAGTCGTCCGGCAATCGTCAACCTCGCAGCGCAGCCTTCAATGGCATTACCTACAACGATTTCCAAATTCCTTTCGAATTGTCTTACCAAATCGACCTTTGGGGGCGCGTACGCCGCACCGTTGAATCCTATCGCGCACAGGCACAAGCCAGCGCAGCCGACCTGGCAGCCGTCAACCTCTCTATGCATTCCCAGTTGGCCTTGTTTTACTTTCAGGCCCGGGTGCTTGACGCCGAGGAGCAGCTTCTGAATTCCACCGTAACGCAGTATGAGCAAGCCTTGGAGTTAATCAAGACTCGGTTTGCCGGGGGTATTGCTTCCGATGTGGAAGTGCAGCAAGCCGAGACTCAACTGGAAACAACCCGCGCGCAGGCCATTGATGTTGGAGTTGCGCGAGCACAGTACGAGCACGCAGTGGCAGTTTTAATTGGCAAGCCCCCGGCGTCGTTCAGTCTCGCTCCTCTGCCTCTAAAGATGCCTCCTCCCCCGATTCCCGTGGGCCTGCCCTCAGAATTGCTCGAACGGCGGCCCGACATCGCAGCTGCAGAGCGCCTCATGGCCTCCGCCAACGCGCAGATTGGAGTCGCCAAGGCCGCTTACTATCCGCTCGTCAATTTGGCGGCCGCAGGAGGCTTTGAAAGTGGCTCTCCCACAACATTACTCTCCGGCCCCAGCATTTTGTGGTCGGCTGGGCCATCTGCTCTGTTTACTCTCTTTGACGTCGGGCGGCGTCGGGCCGCCTCAGACCAAGCCATCGCTGCGTATGATCAGGCCGTCGCCAATTATCGCCAAACCGTGCTGACCGGCTTTCAACAGGTCGAGGATAACGTAGCTGCATTGCGGATCCTCGAGCACGAAGCTCAGGTTCAGGACAAAGCAGTCACCGCAGCTCAGAAATATCTGGAACTCGCCATCACGCGTTACAAGGGCGGTGTCACCAGCTACCTCGAAGTAACAACCGCTCAGAGTGCCGCTCTCTCCGACGAAGTCACTGCGGTGAATATTCTCGGCCGCCGCATGGTAGATGCTGTTACGCTCGTCCAGGCCCTTGGTGGCGGGTGGGATCGCTCCTCCTTGCCGGCACGCCCTGAATGCTGCGGCAAACTGACCAGTAACTCAAAGTGATCTCTCCTTTTTTCGGCAGTTGTGAAATCAAGCAGGACTCCTACGCATGAACATCCACTTCTGGTGCGTCCGGATACTCCATCGGCTGGCACCACGATTGTTCCCAAGTGTTCGCAAGTTGGAGAATAGTGGAAATACTACGCAAGAAGAAAATCAGCTAGTTCCGTGAGTTAGTGGTCGGGGCGCCCGGATTTGAACCGGGGGCCTCCTGCGCCCAAGGTAAGAGCAGAAACGCTAAGTAGTTGGTTCGTCTAGCATTTTCCTATGTCATGCATCACGGTTTTGC
>Ga0137415_10007055_pt1 | contig 11140 bp, 10 predicted proteins | sample CZODoug3_1_1_16f_FD_183082 | JGI IMG/M metagenome (GOLD analysis project Ga0137415, IMG submission 183082) | Vadose zone soil fungal communities from Angelo Coast Range Reserve, California, USA - CZODoug3_1_1_16fungal (Hybrid Assembly) | ecosystem: Environmental > Terrestrial > Soil > Vadose...
TACCGATCGAAGCCTGGAGATCACCTCGGTATCGGCGATGTCCGGGACGACTATGACTTCGGTCGGACCGGCCGCGAGCCACGACCTTAGACAGCGCTCGAGTATGTCGGGATCCTCGCGGTAGGCGGGCACGACGACTGAGGTCGTGGTGCGAAAGCCGGCAGGTACAGGGCGGTAGAACTGCGAGAGCGTTACGCGGATCGTCCAGACCGACCACGAAAGGACGCCGACGATCCCGAGCGGAAGTAGGTGCCTGACCTGGTCGAGGCCGCCGATGGGGCGAGCGATCGCGGCAGCTGAGCTGGGGAAGAGCAGGATGAAGGCAATGGTCAGCTCGACTGGGAGTAGGAAGAGAAGGATGAAGAATCTCCGCCGAAGAGAAACCCTCCCGCTCAAGTCCCCGTAAGGTCCCTTTAGCCGTCATGGACGGCGAGGTTGGTATGCGCAGCTGCCCTACGCGCGGCCTTTCAAGAAACGGATCGATCCCGGTATGTACGCGTAATGAGGTAAAGAAAGTTGATGGTTTGCCCTGCGACTAGGCGGTGCGGATGATGCCCGGCAGCGCACGGCCGTCGAGCATCAGCTCGGTCACCAGCTCACCCAGCACGGAGGCGAATTTGAACCCGTGGCCCGAGCAGGCGCTCAGCACCGTGACGCCAGGCAGGTCGCGCGGCGAGGTGGCGAGGAATCGTTCGTCGGGCGTGTTGGTATACATGCAGACGCTCGCATCGACGACGTTGGTGGTGACCCCACGCAGATATTGCTCGGCGAATTCGCGCAGCGGTTTCAGATCCTCCTCTCCGACCTTCCGATCGATTGAGTCGGGATCAGCCTCGCTGCCCTCGTGGTGGACGCCGACCTTGATGCTCCGTCCGTCGGTCGTAGGAAAGCCGTACCGGAACCCGCCATGCGCGAGCTCGCGGATGAAAACGGGAAAGCGATCGGGTGCAAAGGCAGTTGGATCTTCAGCTGCGATCCATGCCGCCACCTGGCGCTCGACGCTCAGCGGCAGGCGAAGGTCGGGCAGGAGCTTTGATGTCCACGCGCCGGCGGTTACGAGTGCGCGCTCGGCCCTGTAGCTGCCCCGAGAAGTCTCGATCACGACACCATCCCCCGAAGCCTTGACAGCAGTGACCTCGGTCTCAGTCATCAATCGCGCGCCCAGGTCCTCTGCGCGAGCAGCTGCCGCTTCGATCGAGCGCTCAGGGCGCAAGAAGCCGGCCTCCTCCTCCCACACTGCGATCTCGCCTGCGTCGAGCCGGTGTTGCGGGTAGAGGCGATCCATCTCAGCGGCGCCAAGCAGCCGGTGTGGAAGGTTGTCCTGTCGCGCGCTCGCGAGCACGCCCGTTACGAGTTGGCCTTCGGGTCGCCCGATGGCCAGACCTCCGGTCAGCGTGAGCAGCTCTGCGCCGGACTCGTTTTCCAGCTGCTGCCACAGCCGCTTGGCCCGGTGGAGAAGCGGTACGTATTCCGGGCTCTCGAAATAGGCGGTCCTGAAGATGCGGGTGTCGCCGTGCGACGAGCCGCGGTCGTGCCCGGGACGAAAGCGCTCGAAGCCGATCACCGTGGCGCCTCGTGCGGCCAGCCGCCACGCCGACAGCGCGCCCATCGCGCCAAGCCCGACGACCACCACGTCGGCGTTCGCACCGGACCCGGTCAAGGGCGCGGTCGCTGGTCAGGGCCCGGATCGCGCTTCAGACGCTGGCCGAGCAGGCGCGCGCACTCGCGCATCAGGTCAAGGATCTGGTCCTCGATGTCGACTTCACCCTTGCTCGCACCGCATAGGGTGCCGAAGAACTTGCCATCTGAAGCAAAGACTGGATATGAGACGAAGGTCCGGATTTCGAGCAGGCGGGCGACGCTGCTCTTGGGGAAGGCCCTGGGTACGTCTTTGGAGTAATTGGGGGCGCCTTCGACGACAAATCGGCAGACTGCCTCGGACCACGGCAACGTCACGCCTTCCGGGATGTGGAAGATCAGGCTCGAGTTGTAAGAGAAGAGGATCCGTTGCTCATCCTCCTTCAGCCTCGTCTCGGCGAGGTATGTCGAGCTCAGGCCCGTCAGCTGGGCGAGTCGTGCCAGAAGCCCCCTGGCGACGGTCTCGAGGTCCTCGCCCGCCGCAGCCGCCTCGGCGAGCAGTTCGCGAGCCGTCAGTGCCATACGTGTCCAACAACCCTACCGCCGATCGCGGTCAGTTTCGGACGGCAGGCTCCCCCAATTCAAAGCCACGCTCGGTGATCTCGTAGCGGCGGACGAGGGGCTGGTGGTGCATCGCGCGGGTCTTGAGGACCGTCACGGTGCGCGCAAGCCTGGAGTCGTCTCTCATGTATTGCAGCAGGATCACGTTGTCGGCGAGGTGCGACAAGCCTTCTTCGGAGATGCGCCTCAGCTCGAACAGCTCCGGCACCTCGACGATCATCATCAAGCTGATGCCGCGGCGAGTGCATCGCTGGACGAGGGAGAACATCCACTCGCGAAACCTCACCGGGTCACCCGCGGTCGTCATGAGGTCGGGCAGGCTGTCGATGACGATGCGCTTCGCGCCAGAGGCCTCGATCAAGTCGAGCAATTCATAGACCCACTCGTCGATATACATGTCGACCAGGCTTCGACTCAGTATGTGCACGCCTTTCTCATCGAGCGACCAGCCGAAGCTGCGCACGATCCTGCCCAGCTGGGTCTTGTTTTCCTGGAACGTGGCCAGGATGCCGGGCTCTCCTGCACGGGCGCCCGCATAGACAAAGTGAAGTCCCATGAGGGTCTTGCCCACACCGGACGGCCCGGCCACCAGCGTGGATGCCCCTGCCCAATAGCCTTCCCCCAGCATCTCGTCGAGCGCGGCGACGCCGGTTGACACGCGACCGGTGCTCAGGTCGTAGGGAGACCGATCCTGCGCGTCGGCAAGGCGCGGGAAGACGTCGAGGCCGGCCGATGAGATGCGATACGTGTGCTCGCCCGACTGGAATCCACTGCCGCGGAGCTTCAACACCTGGAGGACGCGCACCTCACGCTCAGCGGTTTTCTTGGTGTCGAGCGAGATCACGGCGTCGGCGACCGCAAATTCGGCCGCGTCCTGCGCTTGCTCACGCGTGTATGGGGCATTCCACATGGATGTCACCGCGCCGGCCGTGAGGCGGCGGGACAGCGCATAAAGGAAGAGCCTGAAGTCGCTTTCGTTCTTTGCGAAGGCGTGGAATGCCTTGAAGCTGTCGATGACCACGATCCCGGGTCGCATTTCTTTGAGGAAGCCATCGAAGACGCGGAGGACCTCGCCAAGCCCGTCGTCGGTGAGGGCATTGCCGAGGTCCTCGAAGATGACGCGGCGCTCGCTGATGGCTGCCGGATCGAAGAAGTCGAGTGTCTCCCCGTAACGAAGAATCCTGTCTAGAGGCTCTGTCACCGTCGACAGGTAGAGCGCGGGACGTTCGACGGTCGCGTTGTGAAAAACGTATTGCTGGCTGAGGATCGTCTTTCCAGATCCGGGCACGCCGATGATGAGGTTGCTCGCGTTCCGGAGAAGACCGCCGTTGAGGATGCTGTCCAGGCGGGGTTGACCGCTCGAGAGTCGTTCGATCACCCGGTTACTTGGGTTCGGCGCATCTCGCGGGTCAGCGCGCTCGTGCCGAGCAGGTCCCGGACCGTCGACACCAGCGTCAGAGGTTCCAGCGGCTTGTGCAGAAATGCGGCCGCTCCGGCCAACAGCGCCTCGTGGGCGCTGTCGATTGAAGCCACCGCAAGCACCACCGTCCCAGGCTTGGCGCTGAACTCGGCGCATAGCCGGAAGCCCGCGCCTCCGGAAATCAGGAGATCGATCACGACCAGGTCCGGCGATCTCTCCTGGAAAAGCAGCGTCGCCTGGCGCGCGTCAAGAGCAAGGCATACGTCGTAGCCCTCGGTGCGAAGGAAATACTCGGCCAGGTCCCCCGCGTACCGGTCCCGCTCGGCGATGAGCACAAGAGGTCCAATGCCTACTTGATGTCCGGCCGGAAGAGCCGGCATGCGTCCGCGCTGCAGGTCTTGCGACAGCAGCCTGTGAGCGTCGGCCGCGCTCAAGCCCGCATCGATCTGGGCTTTGATGAACCGCAGCTGTTCGATCTGCCTTCGCGAGTAGATCCGTTGTGAGCCGTGGCTTCGCCCGGGGGTGACCACGCCGTAGCGGTCCTCCCACGCGCGAAGCGTCGAGGTTGGTACATCCAGCATCTTGGCCGCGGCCCCGATGCTGTATACGGCTTCGCTGTCCTGCTCGCTCGTCTTCACATCATATTCGGAATCTGGCATCGATTGACATAGTCTACTCAAAACTTACTCAAAATCGCTGATCGCCGAACTGTTGCACATATTGTGGCGAACAATGTGATACGTTGGCCCCGATCAGGCCGTATGGGCGGCATATGGACGGGGGATTGAGGAGCTATTGAAGAAGGGCGTGGGTCTATCGAGCAACGCAGGCAGGCCGGAGAGTCGGGTGTGAGCTCGATCAAGGGCACCTCGGGTGGTGACGGACCCATGGCTGGATGGATCGAAGGGGAGCCGATGTACGAAGACAAGCAGCTCGTCATCCGGCACACAGAGCCGCCCAACGGCTTGAGCTTTTCGGGCGTCGTCGACCTGTTCAACGCCGACGCGGTAGCCAGATCGCTGTCCGCGGAGCTCGCGCAGCACGGCGATCTGCACATCGACTTGAGCAAGGTGGAATTCTGCGACGTGAGTGGGATCCGCGCGCTGGTCTCCGCAGCCGAGGGCGCGAACGGCAGCGGGCGCCTGGTTCTCCACGGCTTGCCGCCGCTGCTGCAGCGCGTGATGACCGTGGTCGGGTGGGGTGAGCTGCCAGGGCTCGAGCTCTGCGATTGCGGGACCGACGTGATTTGATCGAGGTGTCGACTGAGCCACACGCGGCTTACCGCCACGACGCGCTCATGTATTCGGGTACGAAGGACTTCGTGGCCCGAACGCTGCCGTTCATTCAGGGCGGCTTGAAGGCCGCTGAGCCAGTACTGGTCGTGACCGGTGCGGAAAAGATCGACCTATTGCGCAATGCGCTTGGACGCGACGCCAAAGCCGTCGATTTCGCGGACATGGCGCACGTCGGTTCCAATCCGGCGCGGATCATTCCGTTCTGGCAAGACTTCCTGGACGAGCACCGCGCAGGGCGTCGTCCCATGCGGGGGATCGGTGAGCCGATATGGGCTGGCCGCAGCGCTGCTGAGCTGGTCGAGTGCCAGCGGCACGAGTCACTGCTCAACGTCGCTATCAGCTCTGAGACCCCAATGTGGCTCCTGTGCCCATATGACACCACCGGACTGGATCCTGCGGTCATAGGCGAAGCCATCCTCAGCCACCCGTTCCTCACCGACGGGTTCGTGCCGGGGCCTCCGAACCGTGACTACCGCGGCGACGAGGCCTCGGCGGCGCCGTTTGATGTCCCGCTCCCTGAGCCCGGGTCCGACTGCCATGAATTCCCTTTCGGGCCTGGCGGCCTCACCACGGTTCGAGAGATCGTCTCTGGTTTCGCATACGGCGCAGGGCTGTCCCCATCACGCGCGGCGGACCTGGTGCAGTCGGCCCACGAGGTGGCGGTGAACAGCGTGCGGCATGGCGGCGGCAGGGGCGTGCTGCGGGTCTGGCGCGACAGTGATCGGTTGATTTGCGAGATCGCGGACGGCGGGAGAATCGACGAACCGCTCGCAGGCCGGGAGCGGCCGCGCGCAGGCGCCGCTGCGCGGCGAGGCCTGTGGCTGGCCAACAAGCTTTGCGACCTGGTCCAGATCCGGTGCCTGCAGTCGGGATCTGTGGTCCGCCTCCACATGCGCATTTAGGTGACGACCACCGACACGATCAGAGTGATGATCGTCGAGGACCATCGGATCGTCACCGATGGGCTCGCGGCGCTGCTGAACGAGCAGCCCGACATGACGGTGGTCGGCAGCGCCGGCTCGGTGGCGGAGTCCGTTGCCCGTGTCGCGGAGCAGAAACCGGACGTCCTGGTGATGGATTTCCGTTTGCCTGATGGCACTGGAGCTGAGGCAGCCGCACAAATTCGTGGGACTTTCCCCGATGCGAAGCTCATCTTTCTATCGCGTGATGGCAGCGACGCCACTCGCATTGCCGCGGTGGAGGCGGGAGCCAGCGCATTCATCCACAAGTCGCGCGCCGCGGCTGAAGTTGTGGAGGCGATTCGTACGGTCGGGCGTGGGGGAAACCTGATCACGCCGAGGACGATCGCCACGCTGCTGAACAAGCGCAAGGCGGTCGCCAGCCAGCTGCAAAGCCTGACGCCGCGCGAGAGAGAGGTGCTCCGCCTGGTCGCCACGGGAGAGGCCACCCGCTCCATCGCGATCAGGCTCGGGATCAGCTACACGACGGTGCGCACTCACATACGCAGCCTTGGTCGCAAGCTGGGCGTGCATTCGAAGATCGAGGCCATCGCGAAGGCCCGGGAGCTCGGCCTGGTCGACTGACCGTTACGGACCGAGCAAATAGCCCAGCCTGCGTGGCAGGCGCGCGATCGCAGTCACCAGCCGGTTCGGATTTCGACCTTGCTCCTCGGCGGTGTCCTTCGCGATGATCGCCCTCCGAACGATGGCCGCGCCGAGAGCTCGAAACGGTTGCGGTGGAAACAATCTAGACGCCGCATTGACCATCGGCAGCCGGACGGCGTCGGAGTCCGCCCCCGTCACCAGATCGGCAAGCACGCGGCCGGCCAGGTGTGAAGGCGCAACGCCGTTGCCGGTGTAGCCCAGCGCGTAATGGACGTGCGGGACGAGATTTCCGAACGCCGGCAGATGCGTTGGCGACACATCGATCGGACCGCCCCATGCATCGACGATTGGTACCTCCGCGAAGCCCTCGAACATGCGCCGGAAACCTTCGGCCGATTCAGCGACCGCGCGCGCATCGCGTGTGAACGAATTGCCGATGACGGTTCCCGCGCGACCGCCACCTCCGCCGAAAGCGATGCGGCCATCGCGGGTGGTCCGGAAGTAGCGGATGGACGTGCGCAGGTCGCTCACGATCTCTCCGCCGGTCCAATGAATCTTTTCGAGCAGGTCGGGCGCCGGCGCCGTGAGGACCATGTAGCTGCTCCAGGCGATGAGCCGGCGCCGAAACCCCGGCCACCCCATCGCCCAGGCATTCACCGCGATCACGGCATGCCGGGCGCGCACTGCTCCTCGTGTCGTGATCGCCACTGCGGGCGGACCGGGCTCCACTCGCGTGGCTTTTGTGCCTTCGTGAATGGTGACCCTGCGCTCGAGCAAGACGCGGCGCAGGCCGCGAACCAGCAGTGCCGGCTGCACCGACGCGCCATCTCGCATGAATGCGCCCCCACGAAACGCCGCGGAGTCGCACCGTCCGCGCACCTCCTCGGCGGTGAGGGGTCGCAGCTCATTCGCGGCTCCGACGTCGCGCGCCAGCTCGAGCATCTGCTCGCAGACTTCCAGGTGCTCAGCAGCAGTCGCGGCGAAGACGTAGCCCGCCTTCTTGAACCACGCGTCGATTCCATGCGCCTCACAGAAGTCACCTATCGACGTGATGCTCGACGAGATCGCCCGGCACGCACGCACTGCCGCTTCCGCGCCATACAGAGCGACCAGCCCGTCGAGCTCGTCCCACCATCCGCTCGCAAACCCACCGTTACGCCCGCTCGGTCCGCCGCCGCAGATGTCCTGCTCCAGGACCACGATCCCGAGGTTGGGATCGGATTCGGTGAGAAAGTACGCGGTCCACAAGCCGGTGAAACCGCCGCCGACGATCACGACGTCCGCGTTGACGTCCTTGTCGAGCGGCGGGCAGGCGGTGGCCGGTTCCGCCGCCAGCGCTTCTCGAAGCCACCAGCTGCGCTGCGCTCCGGGTGTCAGCGCCTCGCCGCTGAGGTTCAGGGCACCCTTGGTGGGCGTTGGCATCGGCACAGTTTGGCTGTGCGAGACTGAAAAAGTAGTGGCGCCTTCACACGTCGCATCACTGCTCGAGCGGGGGGTAGACGATCACCCGGCGCTCGTCGTGCCCGACCGCTTATCCCTCAGCTACGCGCGGCTGCGCGACCTCACCGACGATGCCGCGCGGAGTCTCGTCTCTCACGGGATCGGCCAGGGCGACCGTGTCGCGATGGTGTTCCCCAACGGTCCCGAGGCCATCCTTCTTTTCCTGGCCGTATCGATGGTCGCGACGGCCTGCCCGCTCAACTCCTCATATAAAGAGGACGAGTTCCGCTTCTACCTGGAGGACGTCGGAGCGCGATTCCTGATGGTTCCACCGGGCGACGCGGAGGCGGCTCGGCGAGCGATGCCGGCTGGTGGGACGGTGTTGGATGCGAACCTCGACCGCGAAAGCCGCCTCAACATCCAGGGGCCAAACACGACAAAGCACATCGGCTCGCCGGAGCAATCCGCAGCCGGTGAGATCGCGCTGGTGCTCCATACCAGCGGGACCACCAGCCGCCCCAAGCGCGTCCCGCTTCGCCACGACAACCTCACCGCCTCGGTGGCGAACATCATCGCCACCTACGAGCTGGGTCCGGAAGACGTCTCGCTCTGCATCATGCCGCTCTTCCACGTGCACGGCCTCGTGGCCTCGGCGCTGGCGACATTCGGATCTGGCGGCACACTCGTTGTGCCTGACCGGTTCAGCCCGCTCGGCTTCTGGCCGCTGATGCAGGCGACCCGCCCCACGTGGTTCACGGCCTCTCCAACGCCGCACCAGCTCGTGCTGGCTCGTCTTCAGGAAAACCGGCCGGCCGGCACAGAGCGGCTTCGGTTCGTGCGCTCATGCAGCTCCGCGCTATCGCCGGCGCAGATGGCGCTCATGGAGCAGCGCTTTGGCGCTCCCGTCCTCGAGGCCTACGGCATGACCGAGGCGAGCCACCAGATGTCGTCGAACCCGCTGCCGCCGGCGCCGAGGTTTGCGGGATCGGTCGGTCCTGGCACAGGGGTCGAAATTGCAATCTTTAACGATGACGGCGCTGCGCTTCCACCCGGCTCCGCGGGCGAGGTCGTGATCCGCGGTCCGAACGTGATGCACGGATACGAGAACAATCCGCAGGCCAACGCCGGGGCTTTCTTCGACGGCTGGTTTCGCACGGGCGACCTGGGAACGCTCGATGACGCCGGCTATCTCAGGCTGATCAGCCGCATCAAGGAGCTCATCAATCGAGGCGGCGAGAAGATCGCGCCGCGCGAGATCGACGAGGTGCTCGAGAGCCATCCGGCGGTCAGGGAGGCGGTTGCCTTCGGCGTCCCGCACCCCACGTGGGGCGAGGAAGTGGCGGCGGCGGTGGTCCTGAAGGCGCCCGCGACCGAAAGGGAGCTGCTCGCCCATTGCCGCACGCGACTGGCTGACTTCAAGGTTCCGAAGCGGCTGCATATCGTCGACTCGATAGCGCGTACTCCAACCGGCAAAGTCCAGCGCCGGTTCGTCGCCGAACAATTCACCGAAGCGTGAGGCTCGCCATCCTCGGAGCGGGAGCGATCGGAGGATTCCTTGGGGCCCACCTGGCTCGCGCCGGCGCCGATGTCGTCCTTATCGCTCGGGGCCCGCACCTGGACGCGATGAAAGAGTCCGGCCTCCGTGTTATCGACGCCGAGGGTGATTGGACGGTGCGCGCCAATGCTACGGACGACTTCGCGGCGATGCGCGACGCCGATGTCGTGTTCGTGACCCTCAAAGCGCAGAGCCTGCCTTCTCTTGCCGAGCGCATCGCGTCGAATCTTGGCGCCGAGACGGCGGTCGTCAGCGCCCAGAACGGAATCCCGTGGTGGTACTTCCAGCGTCATGGCGGCGAGCTGGAGGGCCTCCACCTCGAGTCTGTCGACCCCGGCGGGAGGATCGCACGCGCCATCGATCCCACGCGGGTGATCGGGTGCGTCGTCTATCCGGCCACCAGCCTTGTGAGTCCTGGGGTCGTGCGCCATTTGGAGGGCGACCGGTTCTCGCTGGGCGAGCTCGACGGCAGCCAGAGCCCCCGCTGCGTCGAGATCTCCCGCGTGCTCGTGGGTTCGGGGCTGAAGGCGCCGGTCCAAACCAGGATCCGCTCGGAGCTGTGGCTCAAGCTCCTCGGGAACGCGGTCTTCAACCCGCTCAGCGCCCTGACCCGGGCCACCCTCGGTGAGATGGCTGGATCACCGCTGGTCGCGACGGTCGTACGTGGGGCGATGGAGGAGGTGGACGCGGTCGCGCGGCGAGTCGGCGTCAAGGTCCAGGTCTCGATCGATCAGCGCGTCAAGGGTGCGGCCCGTGTCGGTGACCACAAGACGTCAATGCTCCAAGACCTGGAGGCGGGGCGGCCGATGGAGATCGATGCGCTCACCGGATCGGTGGTGGAGCTCGGGGACCGCCTGCGTGTACCGGTCCCGCATCTGCGCACGCTCTACGCCGCGGTCAGGCTCCTGCAGGCCACCAATACCTAGTCGGGAAGCCAGTGCGGGGGCCGGCTTTTGTGGCCGATCGCCCAGCTCAACGTCTCCAGGACCTCCTCGAGGTGGTCTCGCATCGCCGCTTCCGCCGCCTCGGGATCGTGCGCGACGATCGCGCTGAAGATCAGCTCGTGCTCGTGCAACGAGCGCTCGGTCCGCCCCGGTCGCAGCATCGTCTGGTACTGGTAACGCAGGCTCTGCGATTTGAGCGTGCCCACCAAGCGGCCCGCGGTCGGGTTGCGCGCGGCGGCCCAGATGAGCTGATGGAACCGCGGGTTAAGCTCGGAGTAGCCGATCGCGTCCCCCTTGCCGAAGCACTTGCGCATGTCGACGAGCACATGGCGGAGCTCGCGGATGTCGCTCGCGGTGGCTTTCGCGGCGGCCTGGCGCGCGAGCAGGCGCTCGAGCGCGGCGCGGACCTCCTCGATCTGCAACGCCTCTTGCTCCGACACCAGGCGCACGCGGGCGCCCCGGTTGTGTTCTCGAGTCACCAGGCCCTCCTGGTCGAGCCGGACCAGCGCGGCGCGAACGGCGGTGCGGCCGGCGCCCAGCATCTTCGAGAGATTGGCCTCGACCAGGCGTTCGTTGGGCTGGAAGCGCCCCGCTGTGATCCCCTCCCTCAATCGCCGGTAGACCTCGAGCCCGTCCTCAGAGGCGGCCCGCGGCCGCTTCTTGGTGGCCACCTGGCGGAGGTCGGTTCTTGCCATCGCGCAGATTATCCCCAATAATGTCGA
>Ga0137415_10007056_pt1 | contig 11138 bp, 12 predicted proteins | sample CZODoug3_1_1_16f_FD_183082 | JGI IMG/M metagenome (GOLD analysis project Ga0137415, IMG submission 183082) | Vadose zone soil fungal communities from Angelo Coast Range Reserve, California, USA - CZODoug3_1_1_16fungal (Hybrid Assembly) | ecosystem: Environmental > Terrestrial > Soil > Vadose...
GTCGAAATGATGGGGGTGCTTCAACGCGGGGTTAAAAAAGAAGCCCAAGCGATTGAAGAACTAAGGTCGACAGAATTGTTCGAAAAAGATGCGGCCCAAAACAGATAAGAGGATTCGCATCTACTGAGATTTCAGTTGCCACCTTATCGTCGCCGGGCCCCCACGCCCCTAACAACGGTCAAAGCTCATTTTCAGAGGTAAAATGAGCGGGCAACGGGAATCGAACCCGCATTGCCAGCTTGGAAGGCTGGAACTTTACCATTAAGCTATGCCCGCATCGGAAAATGACAGTAAATAGTGCCAAGTGACGAGTCACTAGTCAAAGCGATTGCATCGTCGCAATCGCAGGTCACCGCGGCGAGTCCTAACCTTCAAATGCGCTCGCGACCAGGGTCGCGTTATGGCCGCCAAACCCAAAGGAATTATTGAGTGCGACGCGCACTTTCTTTTCGCGGGCAACGTGAGGCGTGTAATCGAGGTCGCATTCTTCGCCCGGATTTTCCAGGTTGATGGTGGGCGGAATTACAGAGTCGCGGATGGCCAGGGCGCAGGCGGCCATCTCTATTCCACCGGCGCCGCCTAACAAGTGGCCGGTCATCGATTTCGTTGCACTGATCGAAACCTTGTCCGCATATGCGCCAAAGATTCGCTTGATGGCCCGGGTTTCGCAAAGATCGCCGATGTCGGTGGAAGTAGCGTGCGCGTTGATGTAATCAACCTGCTCGGGTGAGACGCGCGCGTGGTTCAACGCCATTTTCATAGCCCGCGCGGCGCCTTCGCCGTCCGGAGGCGGCGCAGTCATGTGGTAGGCATCGGCGGAGACTCCGTATCCCGTGATTTCACAGTAAATCTTTGCGCCCCGCGCCCTAGCATGTTCCAGCTCCTCCACGACGACGACTCCTGAGCCTTCGCTCATCACAAAACCATCGCGGTCCCGGTCGAATGGCCGCGAGGCGCGCTCGGGCTCATCGTTACGTCTGCTAAGCGCCTTCATGGCAGAAAATCCTGCAACGCCGATTTCAACAATGGACGCCTCGGCGCCCCCGGCGAGGAAGATATCTGCATCGCCGAATTTGATGATTCGCCAGGACTCACCGATGGCGTTGTTCGATGTAGCGCATGCGGTAACGATACAGAGATTCGGACCGCGCAGGTCGAACTCCATCGAGATGACGCCGCCGGCCATGTTGCTGATCAACATTGGGATCGTGAAGGGCGAGTTTCGCCCAGGCCCCTTCGTCACCAGAATCTGCAACTGATCCTGTAACGTTTTCAGGCCGCCAATTCCGGTGCTAACGATTACGCCGAAACGGTCGCGTTCTTTCAGATTGTCCATGTCGATTCCGCTGTCCGCTAACGCCATTTTTGCTGCGGCCATCGCAAGATGCGTAAAGCGGTCAGTACGCCGCACGTCCTTTGGATTTTTGAAGAACTGCTTAGGATCGAAATCGCGGACTTGCCCCCCGATTTTGCAATCGTACCCGGTGGTATCGAACGCGTCGATCGTACGAATGCCGCTGACGCCGTTCTTCAGATTCGACCAAAACGTCTCAAGGCCGTTGCCAACTGGCGTGACAACACCCATACCAGTGATGACTACTCTGCGCTCGGGCATGACGATATAGCGTTAAGGTTGAAACCTGGAAGCGTCAGCTGGTTCCCATTCCGACGTTTTGCACGGTCTGGAAGATTTTTCCTTCCGTCCGGATCGAAGGCGCGATGATAATTTCAGTTTGCTGGAACTCAGGAAGATTGCGTGCGCCTACGTTGCCCATGCAAGTGGTGATTGCGCCGAGGAGATTTTGGCTGCCGTCGTCAACTTCGGCCGGGCCGAATAGAATCTGCTTCAACGAACCGGTCGCGCCCACCTTGATGCGCGTGCCACGAGGAAGATTGGCGTGCGGAGTAGCCATGCCCCAATGGTAGCCGCGTCCTGGGGCTTCGTGCGCCTTGGCAAACGCGCTGCCCACCATGACCGCATCTGCGCCGCAAGCCAGTGCCTTGCAAACGTCGCCGCCTCTGCTCATGCCGCCGTCGGTGATGATCGGCACATACCGCGATGTTCTTTTGAAGTAAGCATCGCGCGCTGCAGCGCAATCGACCGTGGCAGTCACCTGCGGAACCCCGAGTCCGAGCACACCACGCGAAGTGCACGCAGCTCCGGGCCCGACACCAACCAAGACCGCAGCCGGCCCGCACTCCATTATCTCGAGAGTCACATCGTACCCGACCGTGTTTCCGACAATCACAGGGATATGCATTTCGCGGCAAAATTTTTCAAGATCGAGCGACTTGTACTCCGACGAAATGTGACGGACGGTGGAAACCGTGCTCTGCACAACGAAAACGTCCGCGCCAGCTTCTTGCGCGATCCTCCCAAATTCCACCGCGCGCTGAGGAATGGAACTCACGGCGGCTACAACTCCGGCGTCCTTGATCTGGCGCACACGTGCCGCAATGAGATCCTGCTGGATGGGTTCCTGGTAAATTCGCTGCAGCAACGCAGTAATCTCCGATTTACTCGCTTCGACGATTTTTTGCAGCACTTCCTGTGGGTTCTTGTAGCGCGTCTGCACTCCTTCCAAGTTCAAAACGGCAAGGCCGCCCAGTTTGTTCATTGCGATGGCGAAGCCGACATCGACGACCCCATCCATCGCGCTGGCGAGGATCGGAATCTTCAACTCAAGCGGTTCCGCTGCTTTGCGGGGCAAACGAAACGTAGTGTCCACTTCGTTCGGGTTGATCGTCACGCGCCCGGGCACAAGCGCGATCTCGTCGAAACCATAGGTCACGCGCGCTTTGCGGTTTCGGCCTATCCACATTCCCATGTTTAAATGTTCTCTATCCTGAATCGTTCGTTTAAACTTCCGCAGTGTGGGCACCGGGGAAGCAGCGCATCCGTGCGATCCTCAAATTCGAATGCGCAAATCACGCAACGCAACCGGTGCTGAAGAGACCGTCGCTCTCGTCGCCGGCGGTTCCATTCTCCCACTATCCAGAATAGAAACACCGCTGCAAGAAAAAGCAGCAGATAAATCGTGACAAGAGTAACAAGACTGACGCGAATCACGGCGTGACGGTGGCTGCCGGTGCTTGCCGCGGGCGTGCGACGTCGCTGCCCCATTGAATTGTGGCGATACCCCAAACGAGCGAAGAGCCGGGTTGGGTGTCGGTTTGTCTGTTTGGTGAAAAACGGCTACCAACGACCTGTAAGCGCGCTTGTTCATCCAGCGCTGGATCACCCGATGAGTTGATTGGAAAGCAGTACCGAATTTCCCCCAAATCGTTTACTGCCACGCGAAACCGAAGTGTTTCAGGTGTTTCTTCGTTTGACGTTGCGAAACCGGATTGTGGCACGGTCGGAGTCCCAAATTCATCGAGTTCCTTGGAAAAAGAAATGTATGTCCTGGGCGTGCCTCTGGCTGAAGCCGTTAACCGGGCGATAAAATGTACGGTGCCTGGTGGCTGGGAACTTGGAATCCTTAGATCCGGCTTCAATGGTGGAAGCTCCTTGAGAATTGGCTCTACGGCCGAATAGGACGGCAGATGCTCAGTCTTTGGCAGAGCGCCAAGCCTTGCTCCCGGTGCCGGCTGCGTTGTGAAAGCAACCGCAGGATCTTCCGCATCGATCCAACGAAGCAGCGTGCGGCCTTCTTCGGAGTCGGGCGCTATAAATGTAACGCGGGCCGGCGGCGGCAGAAGCGCTACAGGAGTGGGGTAAACAATTTGGAAAACATAAAAGCACAGGGCATGGGCCATCAGCGACAGCACCAGGAAAGCCGCGAGCATCGTCCTTCGCCGTCGAGGGGAATCCCAGCTGAAAAGAAGCGGTTCGGCTGCAATCTCAGAAGCGACGCTATTCATCGTGGCGGAGTTGCAGCGAGCGCAACCGACGTGATGCCGTGCTCGAGCGCAGCGTTCGTCACTTCAGCGACTGTTTCATACGACGTAGAACGGTCAGCCTTGATGATGATAGATTGGTCCTTGCGCTTGGCTGCATCGAGTAATGGGCCGAGCTGCTCCATGGTGACTCGCTGGTCCTGAAAGTAAATCGCGGGAACTGCCCCGCCCGTAATACTGATGATTTGTTGGTTGCTCTGCGGACCGAGCGAAAAACGCGAGAATGGCATCGAGATTGAGATGCCTTGTTGCAGGATGAAATTCGAACTCAGCAACAGAAAAAAAGAGAGGAGGAAAGCGAGATCGACTAGGCCGATCAGCAAAAGCCAGCTGAAGTTATAGTTTGTTGTTCGGCTGAGTTTCACACTTAAATGCCTGGACGTTTTCCGGCTGCAACGGCCACAACCAAATGAAGCCTTTGGCCGTCAAAGGTCCTGCCGTGCTTCAATCTCACGCACCGTCTCATCAGGTTGTTGGAAACTGATGATGCCACTAATTGGACGGCTTTCGGTCAACATGTGGACAATCTCAATGCCTGCGCGCTCCATGTCATGCATCATGGTATTTACGCGGGACGAAAGATAACTGTAGGCGACAAATGTCGGTGTCGCTACAACAAGCCCAGCCGCAGTCGTCAGCAAACTCTTGTAAACACCACCGGAAAGCTCCGTCACCGTCGCATAACCACCGCTCGAGGCGATCGTTCCGAAAGCGTCGATCATCCCTGCGACGGTCCCAAGCAGCCCGAGCAACGGCGTCAGGAAGGCAATGGTAGCAAGCACGGGAAGAAACCGCTCGAGCTTTGGAACTTCGAGTTGTGCGGCTTCCTGCACGATGTCGCGTAATTCCCTCCGAGGCGCATCGTGCCGGATAATCGCAGCATGAATCACTCGCGCCACCGGACCGGGCGTGCCGGCGGACTCGTGCAAAGCCTCAGCAAAATTGCGACGGCGAATCAGGTTCGACAGTCCTTTCAAGAATTCGCCTACATGAATGGTCGCGCGATGAAAATAAAAAAGGCGCTCAGCAAAAACAGCAATTGAAATAATGCTGCAGGCCAGAATCGGCCACATCAATAATCCGCCTTTTTGGATGTAATCAATCACGCCGAGTTTTGTACCTCTCTTTGCGCCCTGTGGCAAGGGACTTTCCGTGTTTGGCTTGTCACACTGGTGCTAGGATTTTGCAGCGGTATAAATTGTGACGATCCCTCCAGTCAAACGTTCAAACCTTGGAGAAACGTAACCGGTTCCCCGCATCAATTCGCACATTGCGTTGCCACTCGGAAACTCCTCGATTGAATCACCGAGGTAGTCATAGGCACTTTTCTTTTGTGTTAGAAAAGAGCCAAGCAATGGCAGACAGCGATGCAAATAAAAGCGATATACGGCGCGCAGGATCGGCGTTGTCGGCAACGAGAACTCCAGCACGAGCAGGTGACCCCTGGCGTTAAGCACGCGCCACATTTCGGTAAGTGCGACCGAGCAGTTTTCCAGGTTGCGCAGGCCAAAGGCGATAGTGACACAGTCGAACGACGCATCGTCAAACGGGAGTTTCATCGCATCAGCCAGTACCACCCGCCGCACGCCTTTGCGCCGCGCAAGCTCCAGCATTTCCGGCAGGAAATCGACACCGGTAAGTTCCGCATGCGGCAATTTGTTTTGCATTGCCAGCGCTAGATCTCCCGTGCCGGTTGCAAGATCAGCGATCGTATTTGGATGCCAGGCGTCGACGATCTCAGCCGCGCGCGCTCGCCAGTAAAAATCGAGACCGCAGCTAAGCACGTGGTTTGCGAGATCATAGCGCGTCGCAATCGACCCGAACATTTCGCGAACGTGCGCAGGTTTGGTACTCATGTCAGAAATCTCATTGAAACATTAGCGCGCCTTTGTTAAGGCGCTCCGTCTTGTGACTCATGGCATAGCTAACAAGCTTAACGTTGAGGAACAAGGCTGGAAACTCGCCATAAAATTACTAATTGCCATCCGCGGCAACTACGGCTATCTACCAGCATGGACATATCTGTTAAAGATCTACAGGAAGCGATCTCAATTCGCCAGCAAATCGATAATCTGCAACGACGCCTTTCCTCTCTTTTGCGAGGTACACCTCAAAGGCCAACGAGTCCAACGAGTCCAACGGCTCCCACCGCGGCCGGACGATTCTTCTCGCCTGCCACAAGAGCAAAGCTTGCGGCAGCCGCTAGAGCTCGTTGGGCAAGGAGGCGAGGCACTGGAGGAGCAGCTCCTGCTAAGAGCACCGGAGCAGCAGCCCCTGGTAAGAGAAAAGGTCAGCTTACACCGGCCGGTCGAAGGAAGCTTTCCCAGCTAATGAAAGCTCGCTGGGCGGCAAGAAGGAAAGCCGGAGGAAAACAAAAAGCCTCGACGCGGAAAAAGGGCGCGCTTACACCTGCCGGCCGAAAGAGACTTTCCGAGCTAATGAAGGCGCGCTGGGCAGCCAGAAGGAAAGCCGGCTCGAAATAAGTAACTGGAATCGCTACCAACATCGGGCGGTTGCTGGTAGATCTAAAAGTCGGTTTTTGTAGCTTCGCCGATAATTTGTCGGCTTTTCGGATGTCCCATGTCCGAAACAGCAAGGCAAGTAAGTGCGGCGTCAAGTCCCCCCTCGTCAAAAAAGCGGCGCCGGCCGCTATGGGACGGTGAGGGTGACGCGCGCTGAACGCATACGAATCGGCGGCTCTTCGCCGTCGCCGTTGCGCGAAAAATTGGTAATCTGTTCTGACTTGCCAGCCGGCTCTTCGTTCTGCAGACCCGCGACTCCGGCCTGGTGGTGCAGCGACTGCCGCTGCTGGGATTTCATCGGCCGTGAGCCGAACGCTGAGCGGATAGCTAAGTCGGAGCGCTGGCGCGATGTGAGAGCCTGTTTAACATCACGCGCGCCGACGAGGGCTCGGCCGCGGTCACGAGCAAGCACACGGGCCTCGTCGATAATTGATCGAATCGAGGACAGCGGTAAGAGATTGCTCGCTGCGCACGCCGCTATGGCGCTAACGTTCACCTGGTCAGGCAGACACGCTGCATCGAAAATCCAGCACTCTTGAGGTTCGCTCCAACGGTATTGCAGCAACGAGTACGTGATGCGCCTTAGGTCGTCTTTCGTAGGGCGTCTTTCGATCGTTTCTTTCCAGCCGGTGCGATGAATGAATTGGTCGGCGGTCCAGCCGGTCTGCCTCTCAACGTGCGACTTCAGTTTAGCAAACTGATCTGTACAAATTACGTTCTTGTCTCAGGGCTTTTTTCGTATCGTCCTGCGCACAGGAGACGTGCTAAAATGCCGCACCGAGTAACATACTTCGGGAAAAGAAGGCGGGGTCCAGAGGCCATCATTGAGCGTATCGTTGTGGCCAAGTTACGTGAGCGCCTTCGGCCCGATTCCAAGCAATCTATCAGACAAGGGACATTTTACGACAAGAGTAACTGCTCGCGAGAGGACTCGAACCTCCACGGGTTGCCCCATACGGTCCTGAGCCGTACGCGTCTGCCAGTTCCGCCACGCGAGCAAAAAAGCGGGGGTCTTACAATGCGAGGGTGGCAGCGTGGCTGCAAGCTGAAATCGAAGCGATTCCGTGGCTAACTCAGCCCGCCAGTTTCTTGCGCGCGCGCACCTCTAATTGATGCGCTTTGCGCACCTGTCCAAGGGAACGTAAGAGATCGGCATAATTGGACACGACAATTTCGTAATCTTTCGAGGGTTTATCCTCGACTTGTTCCCAGCTCTTGAGTGAGGATTGATAGAGTTCTGCCGCCTTCGCATAATCACCACGAGAATGATAGACCACCGCCAGATTGCATTTCGACTGAGCAATATCGGCGATCGGACGCGGTTGTAGGTTCTCTCTGATCGCCAACGCCCGAACATGTAGTTTCTCGGCTTCGGTATATCGGCGTTCATTGGTGTAAAAGACCGCCAGATTGTTCAGCACCGATGCCACATCAGCGTGGTCAGGTCCGAGTTGCTTCTCATAAATTTCCAAGGCGCGCAGGTAACACGGTTCGGCCGCCTTTTGCCGGCCCGACTTGCGCAGAATCAGGGCAACGTTGTTTAGCATAGTTCCGATATCTGAATAGGGGACGTCTTCGACCTCGGTTCCAGCAGCTATTGCTTTCTGGTAAAAATCGATCGCTTCTTCGGATTGACCAAGACCATCAAAGAGCAGTGCCAATCGTCGCGCCGAGCGGTAGATGGCGCGTTGATCTGGCGGGTTTCCCTTTTCAAGGATCGCGTGCGCCTTCAGCAAATATGCTTCCGCTCCAGCGTGATCTCCCTTTTGTTCGAGCAGTTGGCCTAGTTTCTCAAAGCTCGTGGCGAGTGCCGTCTGGTTCCCTTTGAATGCACGCCTGGCAACTTCAAGGGCTGTTTCGGCGACCCGAATTGCCTGAGGCAGGCGATTGGTGGCGCGCAGATTGTCGAGTTTCTCGTTGAGAATCACCCATAGCTTCTCATCGCCTTTCATCTCATCACCAACCCTCGCTTAGTTGAGTAACTAATCGGGTGGCGAGGTCCTCGGTGGCGAGTGGCAAAGCTTGTCGTTCGTCTGTTGTTGGGTCGCTGGTGACAAAGAAACTGGTGGTACCGGTTACTTCGCTCGGACCGGCCAGCGGTTTGCCGTCTCGTGTAGTGAGCGAGAATCTTACGCTTAGCGCGAGGTTAAATTCCGTTGTGGCCAGCACATTCCCGCGCACCGAGCGCGCCGGCAGCCGGTTGATGTGAGATATCTCCCCACTCAAGGTGGCGTCCGCCTTGTCGTCGCTTGTAATCTGAAACGTGCCATCCTGTTGGAATTGTTTGATCACCGTATCGGTCACCAAGACTTCGACGCGCGGCACGAGCGTGCGATTCTTAAACGTCGGCACCGCAATGGTGTGAATGTCCCGGAGATAGTACGGCTTTACCGGCCCGACGTGATATCCAAGGCAACCGGAGATCGCTAGGCAAAGGATTGTCGCAAGTGAGGCTTTCAAGGCGCCGGTAAGGCGGACTCTTCTTCGGGGGAGGCCGATGCTCCGGGAGCGCTCGCAGGATCGGAGCTTGTGTTCGTGCCCGGCAGAGGCGGCAGAGGTTCAGGCGCAGTCGTAGTATCCGGCGCGAGCGAAGCCGGCGGCGGAAGCGAACTTTCGCCGTCCGATGCAGGCAGGGGCGCTTCGTTATTCGGTGCACCCGGCTTGGCCAATCCACTTCCGGCAGTTCTACCTCCATGCGTTTCGGCTTTTTTCTTTGCGCTCTCTGAAACCGGTATGGCCGGCTGCAGCGCAGCATCGCCGTATTTAGCGCGTAGTTGGTCGATCCGTTTCTTCGCCTTGTTGCTTTCCTCTGATCCCGGCTGCTGCCGAATCACTTCGTTGTAGTATATGACCGCAGCGCGATAATATTTTTGCTTATCGTAAAATTTCGCGACCTTAAAAGAATTGTTTGTCTGCTTGTGCTCAAGAATGTCGAGATCCTTGCGCGCCTGGGCTGCTTTCTCGCTCTTGGGATAGTGGAAGAGGAAATCCTGGAAAGCCGTTTTTGCGTTGCCTGCGGCAGCGGCGTCATTTGTGCCTAGCTGCGCAGCCGTAAACCAAATGTAACCGATTTGATATTGGGCATCGACGGCGATTGGCTCGTTTGGGAACTTGTCCACGACGGCTTGATAAGCCTGGATCGCTGCATCGTTCGCTCCCTGCTTTTCACGCGCCATGCCAATATTAAACTGCGCTCGTGCGGTGTATCTTCCATACGGCGCGGTGCGGACAACATTCGCGAAAATCGTTACCGCTCGATCCAACGCAGACGCGATCGGAATCCCCAACAGCTTCAATTTTTTTCCGTTCAGATAAATCTCACCAACACGAAATTGCCCCTCGATCGCTTCATCAAAATGTGGGTTGCTCGCGTATCTTTCAACCAACTGAAGATATGATTCGGCTGCTGGAGTGAGTTGGTGGGTTTGTTCCTGTAATTGAGCAGCACGAAAAAGAGCAGTAGGAGCCAGCGCGTCTTTTGGGTGACGTTTGACGAGGGTCTTGTAAGCTCTGATCGCACGCTTGAGGTTGTTTTCCTTTTCGGCACTCTGCGCGGTCTGATAGATCTCCGCTGCATTGCCGTTTATTTCTTCCTCCCCCGGTGGTACGTACTCCGCTTTTTGGCCCGGTTTAAAAATGATCGAGGCCCGGCTCGGTTCGGGTATAAACAACACTACCGCAACCAGGACTAAAACGAGTCGAATAAGGAATTGCATTCGGGTGTCGCAGGGTAATTAACTTCTCTGGCCAGTCAAGTTTCGGCAGACGGCGGCCCCGCGCAATGCTAGACCCGAGTCGGATCACTTCGTTAGGGCAGAAGCTTTTTCCGCGGGCAAAACCGATTAATGTTTGAATTCATTTGAATCTCACGGATCAACAGAAGATACGCATCGGCTCGTGTGCATGGAGCTTTGACGACTGGCGCGGGGTCTTTTATCCGCTTGATTTGCCCGCGTCGCACTGGCTCGAATTTTATGCAGGCCATCTCCCGGCCGTCGAAGTGGATTCTACATTTCACGCTGCACCGACCGAAGCAACGGTTCGTCGCTGGGCCGAAACGACTCCAGCCAGCTTTCGCTTTACCTGCAAGCTTCCCCGTCAAATCACCCATGTTTGTCGTCTCCGCGATTGCGGGGCAGAGCTAATTTCGTTCCTCCGTGCAATCGAACTACTCGGGCCAAAACTCCACATCATCCTCATTCAGCTACCGCCTTCGCTGACGCCAGAAGACGGCAAGCACGCGCTGCGCAAGTTCCTCGTGCAATTGCCCCGGGATTTCCGGTTCGCCGTTGAGTTTCGTCACGCGGGCTGGCATCGGCCGCAGTTTATCCGGCTAGTGGAAAAATACCGTGTCTGCTGGGTCTGGGCTGATACCACTCCGCTCAACGAGCGAAACCTTGCGCCCTTCGAATTTCTGCCGTGCACCACTGATTTTCTTTATCTGCGTTTGCTCGGCGATTACACAACCAAATACGACGTTGATGGTGGCCATATTCATCGTTACGGAAAATTACTCTGGAAACGCGAAGCCGCGTTGGAAAGCTGGTCGGTGAAAATTCAGCGGCATCTTGCAGACGTGCGCAGTGTCTGGGCATTTGCCGGCAATCACTTTGAAGGGTTTGCACCGGAGACGTGTAAACGTCTCGCCGCGCGGCTCTGCTTCGATCTGCCGCTGCCGCCGGAAACAGAACAGGCGTTTTCTGCGGAGAGACAATC
>Ga0137415_10007057_pt1 | contig 11138 bp, 7 predicted proteins | sample CZODoug3_1_1_16f_FD_183082 | JGI IMG/M metagenome (GOLD analysis project Ga0137415, IMG submission 183082) | Vadose zone soil fungal communities from Angelo Coast Range Reserve, California, USA - CZODoug3_1_1_16fungal (Hybrid Assembly) | ecosystem: Environmental > Terrestrial > Soil > Vadose...
CCTGTGGCGTGGCCATGACAATTGGATAGTTAATTCCACCCTGCTTCGCAAATTTCAATACATTCGCCGCAGGGACATCGTCTTCGGAAATGCCGACGATTTGCAGACTACTGCCATATTGCTTTTGCAGCGCGATGAGTTCTGGAATCTCCTCGCGGCACGGAGGGCACCAGGTGGCCCAGAAATTCACGAAGATAACTTTCCCGCTCCAGTTCGCCAGGGACAAAGGCGCGCCCGAAATATCGTGTTCAGGCAGTGGAGGGGCCATTTCCGGGTTCTTTACGAAGCGAATAACAGGAGTGTTAGCGTCGGCAGGCGCAGGTCGCGGCTCAGGCGCGGCTTCAGCTCTTAAATGAAACTTATCGAGCGAACTGTGCACACCACCAGAAACGATGCGCGCCAGTCCGGCGCGCACAGTATATCCAGCGCCTATACCAGCGAGGGCCACGAGCATGAACAATACGACTTTTCGCATATCTACCCTACGTGGTCTTATTATGAAGTTATGCGCCGGGCAAAACAAGCGTCATGCGTCCGGTTGAAGATCACCGGTCGGTAGACGGCGATTTACTCGCGTGATATAAATTTTTCGGACCATCATAAAGTTCCCGGGAGGTAGTTTGTATGCAGTCGAAAATTTATCCACGCGCAATTCGGTTATTTTTCTTTTTCTTACTTGTCGCACTGGCGCCCTCATGCGTTGCGGCGCAAGCCTATCCGCCGAATGGACCCACAGTCCCGGCCATCACTTTGAATGGCAGCGCGCCGATTCAGGAGCCGCCTCCCAACCCTCCCGATCAGCAGTCGCAATGGAACATGGAATTGGTAGGCCAAAGCGATTTGCAAGGCCGCTCGGCCTACCAGCCCATCATCATCAATGAGAATGGACGTGAGATCGCCTACGTCGGCCATCACACAGGCGCTGCCATGAATCCATTGACGCACGCCGTGGAACCCAACGGAACTTCCATTGTCGATGTAACCGATCCCGCGAATCCCAAGTATCTCGCGCATATTCCAGGCTCAACGCAAGCCGGCGAAGAAGCCGGCGGCGCGCAGATGGTGCGCGTCTGCAGCGGCAACGTTTTGCCGCACGGCGTGCGCGGCAAGTGGTACCTGCTGCGCCCTCTCGGGACCGAAGCGCAGGAAATTTACGACGTCACCGATCCTGCCCGTCCGACTCGCCTTACGGTCATCGTGGAGGGCCTGACGGGCACGCATAAAAGCTGGTGGGAGTGCGATACCGGAATCGCCTACCTGGTTGCGAACAAGTCGTCCGAAGGCTGGAAGGGCGGCAATCATATGAAAATTTATGATTTGAGCGACCCTGCAAAGCCCGTCTACATTCGGGACTTTGGATTGCTCGGCCAACAGCCGGGCGCCACGTCACACGAAGGCCTGATTCCGGCAATCGGAATCCACGGACCCATGTCGGCAGGAGTGGAAAAGAATCGCGTCTACGCGGCCTATGGCACAGGTGCGAACGGCGTCATTCAGATTCTGGACCGAAAAAAACTTCTTACCGCGTTTGAGAATCCTTTGAAGCCGACAACCGAAGAAATGCTCGCGCCACAGATCGGGTACATTACGATGTCACCCGATCAGGGAGCGCACACCACGTTTCCAATTTTTGGCGAGCCGATTCCTGAATTCCAGGGACACACGGCGCTGAAAAAAAGAGATCTCCTGATCGTTCCTTCGGAAGCATCGAGAGGCGACCACTGCGCCCCGAACGCGGATGGCTCGCGCCCGGCGCCGCATCTCGCGTTTCTGCTGGACATCAGCGTCGAGGCCGCCCCTTGGCCCATTGCGACATTCCGCGTCCCTGAGAATCCCGGCGATTACTGCGGGAGAGGCGGACGATTCGGTACGCATGCAGTCGCTGAATCTTTTTATCCTCCCTACTACGGAAAGCTGGCGATTTTCTCCTGGTTCAACGCGGGCACGCGCGTTTTTGATATTCGCGACCCATTTGCCGTGCAGGAAGTCGCCTATTTCATTCCCGCTCCGAATAAAAACACCATGATGTTCTGCCCGGACGGAGTCAGCCATCCCGAAGGCGATCCAAAAATAACTTCCGCCTGCGAGCGCGCGATTGAAACGAATAATGTCGAGGTCGACGATCGAGGTTTGATCTACAGCGCGGACCGGGCCGGCACGGGATTGCACATCCTGCGGCTCACAGGCCGCGCGAAAGAAGTGGCAGCATCGAAATAGCCATTCTTCCGGGCGCTATTTTTGACGGATTTTGAAGCGGCGTTCCTAGTGCGTCATTCCGTAGAGAATGTAGTTGATCCCGATGCGGTAGGCGAGCGAAGCGTCGCGCTCGGGATATTTTGGGCTGTCCGCCCATTCCCAGGCATCGCCAACATCCGAGTTATGGCAGATGGCGACCATGATGCGGCCGCTGTCGTCGCGGATGGCCCGCCACTGGGGGACTCTGCTGTCAGAGGTGTATTGCCGGCCGCCCCAAATAAATCGTGTGCCGGGAATTTGGAAGCGCTCGTCAAGATCGTACATGATGTGGAAAATCTCGTCTGCGTCCTTCAAATCTTCCACAGTGCGGTCCGGAAAAATCATAAGCATACCGCGCATAAAATTATCCCACTCGTAGTCGCCATGGGAATCGTCAATCATCATGAATCCGCCTTTTAGCAGATATTCCCGCATGCGTGTGGCTTGCTCCTCCGAGATGGTCCACCAGCCGCCGTCTTCCACATAAATCCAGGGCCAGTCGAACATTTCGTTGCTGTTGGCATCAACGACTTGCTCGATCGGGCGAGCATGCAGGCGCGTGAGCCGGCGCACGCCCATCACAAATTGGCGGTCAGCCTTGGGATAATCCGCGGCCCAGCGCTGGAAGCCGCGATAGCCGCCGCCAAATTCGTTGCCCATGGTGTAGTGGAGGCGCGCGAAAGCCCATTCGGCTTTTTCATTCGCGTTGGGCGGAAGATGTGAGGGCTCGTCCTCTTCGAAAACGCGTCCTTGGAAGGCCAGCAGGCTGCAGCTCATCGCGAGGAGCAAACCCGCCATCAAGATGGATGGAAGAAGTTTCATGAAGTCAGCACATCACTTTCCATTTCCCGAAAGAAATGAAAAGCACTTAAACGAGGGGCGCACCCTTGACGGGCGCAGGCGGCGCTTCACCGGGGACGCGGCGCACTGTCTTGCGCTTCGCAATCATGAGCTGGAGCCGGTCCATGTAGAGGTAGATGACGGGAGTCGTATACAGCGTGAGGACTTGACTCACCATCAAGCCGCCGACGATGCTGATTCCAAGCGGGCGGCGCAATTCCGAACCAGTTCCTGCCGCCAGCGCCAGCGGCAGACCGCCTAGCAGTGCCGCCATCGTCGTCATCATGATGGGCCGAAAACGAAGCAAGCACGCCTGGTAAATCGACTCCTCGGGTGTCTTTCCGGATCTCTCCGCCTCAACGGCGAAATCGATCATCATGATGGCATTTTTCTTGACGATGCCGATGAGCAGAATAATTCCAATGAGCGCGATAACGGTGAGTTCGATGTGGAACGCCAATAACGCAAGCAGAGCACCTACTCCAGCCGAAGGAAGCGTTGAAAGAATCGTTACGGGATGGATATAACTCTCGTAGAGCACTCCCAAAACGATATAGACGCTGATAAGAGCGGCCAGAATCAGCCAGGGCTGGCTCGACAAGGAAGACTGGAACGCCTGCGCGGTACCCTCAAACGTCGGAATAATATCGGACGGAACTCCCAGCTGCAGCACTGCGGCCTCAATATCCTTCACAGCATCGCCCAGGGCAACATTCTCTGCGAGATTAAACGATATTGTCACTGCCGGGAATTGTCCCTGGTGATTCACGGCGAGGGAGGTGGTTTTCCTTTCAAAATGGGTGAAAGCGCTCAGTGGCACTTGCGCCCCTGTTGACGAGCGCACAAAAAGTTGTTGGATATCGTCCGTGGTATCGCGGAATGCCGCATCCACTTCCATGACGACGTGATACTGGTTCAATTGTGTGTAGATCGTCGATACCTGGCGCTGACCGAAGGCGTCGTACAGCGTGTTGTCGATCGTCGCGGGAGCGATTCCCAGCCTGGAAGCTGTGTCACGGTCGATTACGAGAGATGCCTGAAGGCCACGCGTCTGCTGGTCAGAGTTGACATCACGTAAACGCGGCAACCGGCGGAGCGCGGCTTCCACGCGCGGAGCCCACTGCTGGAGGTCCGTCAGATTTTCGCTCTCCAGCGTGTATTGATACTGCGAATTCGAGAATCGGCCGCCCACCGTGATGTCTTGATTCGCCCTGAAGAACAGCGTCGCGCCTGGAACAACAGCAAGCCTCGGTCGAAGACGCGCGATCACTTGATCGACGGTGATTTTTCGTTCGTTCAGCGGTTTCAGATCCACGTTCATGCGGCCGGTGTTCTCCGCGCCTCCGCCCGTATTCGCGGACATGCTCGCGACGGCAGGGTCGCTCATCACGATATCCGTATATTGCTTTAACTTCTGTTGCATGGCCGGAAATGAAAGATCCTGCTGGCCGAGAATTGATCCGCTCATGCGGCCCGTGTCTTGCTGCGGAAAGAAGCCTTTCGGAATGACGATGTAGAGATAGACGCTCAGGCAAATCGTGGCGGCCGTTATAACCAGCATCAGCGGCTGGTGCCGCAGGACCCAGCGCAACCCGCCCGTATAACCATGCAGGGCCCACTGGAAAACTCGTTCGCTTGCCTGGTAGAGTTTCCCGTGCTTCTTCTCATGCTCAGGTTTCAGGAACTTGGCGCACATCATCGGCGTGGTTGTGAGGGACACACAAAGGGAAACGGCGATGGCCACGCTCAGCGTGATGGCGAATTCCCTGAACAGCCTGCCAACAATGCCTCCCATCAGGAGAATCGGAATAAACACGGCGATGAGCGAAACGCTCATCGACAAAACTGTAAATCCGATTTCGCGCGAACCCTTGAGAGCCGCTTGCATGGGCGACTCCCCTGCTTCGAGATATCGCGTGATGTTTTCAATAACGACGATGGCGTCGTCCACGACGAAGCCCGTGCAGATGGCCAGCGCCATGAGGGAAAGATTATCGATGCTGTAATGCAGCAGGTACATCACACCGAAAGTGCCGACGATGGACAGAGGCACCGAGATGCTCGGAATCATCGTGGCCCAGGCGTTGCGCAGGAAAAGAAAAATAACCATCACCACGAGCGCGACAGTGAGCAGCAACGTGAATTCAATGTCATTGACCGATGCGCGAATCGTTTTAGTACGATCGGAAGTGATGTCAAGTGTGGCTGCGGGTGGAATCGTCGCGCGCAACTCGGGAAGAATCGCTTTAATGTTATCGACGGTCTTAATGATGTTGGCCCCGGGCTGCCGGCTGATCGATATGTTGACGGAGGGCTTGCCATTGGCGTAGCCGGAATTGCGAATATCCTCGATTCCTTCGGTGACTCTGGCGATATCGCTTAACCGTACGGGCGCTCCGTTCCTATAGGCAATGATGAGTGGCGTGTATTGTTCGGACTGGAGTAACTGATCGGTTGCGAAAAGGACCCAACGGTTGCCCTGGTCCTCCAAATTTCCCTTCGGAGTATTTGCATTCGCCGTGCGCAGCGCGGTACGCACGTCTTCGAGACCGATTCCGTAGTGCGCAAGCGCGTTGGGGTTCAAATCCACGCGAACCGCCGGCTTCGCGCCTCCGCTTATATTTACCTGACCCACTCCGTCGATCTGCGCTAATTTCTGGCCCAGTACAGAATCACACAGGTCGTAAAGATGGCTTCTCGGAATGGTGTCCGAGAAGAGAGCCATGTCCATGATGGGTGAATCGGCGGGATTAATTCTGCGGTAGGTCGGCAAGCTGGGGAGATTTGCGGGCAATTGTCCCGCCGCCGCATTGATTGCCGCCTGGACGTCGCGGGAGGCCGCGTTGATATCCCGGTCGAGATCAAACTGCAGTGTGATTCCCGTGGAACCTAGCTGGCTGCTGGACGTCATTTCGGTGATGCCAGCAATGCGGCCGAATTGGCGCTCCAGCGGCGTAGCGACTGACGACGCCATAGTCTCCGGACTGGCTCCGGGCAAACCTGCACGAACATAGATCGTGGGGAAATCCACTCTTGGGAGAGCGGCCACAGGGAGGAAGTAAAACGCAACTCCCCCAGCCATGAGGATGGCTACGCTCAGTAGCGCGGTCGCTACTGGTCGCCGGATGAAAGGAGCGGAAATATGCATCGTCGATTACCGGGCTTACCGGGTCAAGATTTTCATTTCGCCGGCAACTCGCGCCGACATTTTAGCGCCACACTTGCCCGCCTGAAGGCGGGCGCTACACAGCGACTACAAGTCACATAGTCTTAGAGGGGTACAAGTGACATCCGGGTTTCAAGAAATCGAGTGCAGTTCTCAACTCAACATCCCGCATGCACCAAGTCCAGCCTCAGTTTACGGGAGGGTGGCCTTGAGGCATTGAATTGCCTCCTGAGTCAGGCGCGGTTGGCGGTGGCGGCATACCTCCCGAGTGTGGGTTCTGCCCTCCTGCCGGCTGGCTATTCGTAATCGTCCATTCCCCGCCCTGACGGTCCAGCGCATACTCCACCTGCATGCTGGCGTTACCCTGTTTCAGGCGAAATTCAACCTGTGCGGTCGCATGGTCTCCGTTGACGGATATTTGCTTCACTTCGCGGTCCATGGCCGATAGATTCAGGTCGGCGCGCGCATTCAAGTGCTTGTCAATGGTGGCGCGTATCGCCTCCTGATCATTCGACCGCTTTTTGCATCCAGCGGCTACAGCTAACAGAAATATCATCGTGCAGGTCAGAATCCGTCGGTTCATCCGAATGTCCTCGCGTCTTGAATCCTGTAGCATTCTCCCATGATTTCGCCGCGGATACGTTTCAAAAGTAAAAGGAACGGAAATGCGATGTTTGACGGCTGGGTTCATGCCCTGTTAGGTTGTGAGGCTATGTGTCGCAAGTTTTTTGCAACTTATAATTTCGCCGGACGATTACGATGACCGCGCCCGGCGGATTGCCGCGCGTTGCATTCCAGGGTGAGCGTGGAGCTTTCAGCGAGGAAGCGGCCATCAAACTGTTGGGTGAGGATATGCTACTCGTTCCGCGACCCACATTCGAGGCGCTGTACTCGAGTATTCAGGAAGGTGTGGCGGATTCCATCCTTGCGCCGATTGAGAATAGTCTGGCCGGATCCGTTCACCGCTCCTATGATCTGCTGGTTGCCAGCGACCTCCATATTCAAGCCGAGGTCGTGATTCCCATCGTGCACAATCTGATCGGGATTCCGGGCGCGACATTTGAAGGCATCACGCAAGTTTCTTCGCATCCCGTGGCCCTCGCGCAATGCGAGCGATTCTTCGCCAGCCATCCTGCGATAAAACGCGTTGCGGCGGACGATACAGCCGGAAGCGTGCGGGACATCATGCAGGCCGGAGATCCCGCGAAAGCCGCAATCGCCAGCAGTCGCGCTGCGTCCGTGTATGGCGGAATCATTCTTCGCGAACATCTCGAGGACCATCCGGAAAATTACACTCGCTTTCTGCTGCTCACGCCGTCGGCTGAGGTGCCGGAAAACGCGGACAAACTTTCTCTCGTCGTGCTCCTCGCGCATAAGCCGGGCTCTCTGTGCCTGGCTCTGAACGCATTTGCGCAGCGCGATATGAATCTGCTGAAGATCGAGAGCCGCCCCATCCCCGGCACACCGTGGAGATATTGTTTTTATCTGGACCTTCAGGCTTCGCTGAAGGATCCCAACACGATTGCAGCACTCGCCGATCTTCACCAATTTACGGACTCGGTAAAAATTCTAGGTTGCTATCCGCAGGCAAAGGTTTAGGCGTATCATTTCACAAGCAGCGAAGCCAATCCTGAAATTGATTGCGGGTACTGGCAGCCCGGGACGTAACCGGGCATAATGTGGCTGGTCCTTTTACATACGTTTGCGAATATTCCGCTGGAATCAGTGCGCATACGTGTTGGCGAGTGTTTCACAAATTCCAGTAAGACGAAGCAGCCTCAGGAGGAAACGTGCAGGTTTACTACGATAAAGATGCGGATTTGAAATATATTCAGAACAGGAAAATTGCCGTGATCGGATTTGGTTCGCAGGGCCACGCGCACGCCATGAATCTGGCGGATTCGGGCTGCAACGTTGTTGTGGGCCTCAAGAGCACGAGCGCTTCGGTCGCCAAGGCTCAGAAGGCCGGCTTGCGCGTGCTGCCGGTGCGGCAAGCCGCGGAAGAAGCCGAGATCGTCATGATTCTCGTCCCCGACGAACTTGCGCCGGGCGTGTACGAAAGCGAAGTCGCTCCCGCAATGAAGGCTGGAAAGTATCTCGCGTTTTCGCACGGCTTCGGCGTTCATTTCGGATTCATCAAGCCTCCCAAGGATGTCAACGTTTTCATGGTTGCGCCGAAGGGCCCCGGACATCTGGTGCGCCATCAGTTTTCGCAAGGAGCGGGCGTGCCTTGCCTGCTCGCGGTTCATCAGGATCCCAGCGGCGACACGAAGAAAATCGGGCTCGCCTATGCCAGCGGGATTGGCGGCGCGCGCGCGGGAGTCATCGAAACAAATTTCCGCGAGGAAACCGAGACGGATTTGTTCGGCGAACAGTCTGTCCTGTGCGGCGGCCTGACGGCATTGATTCAGGCGGGATACGAGACGCTGGTCGAAGCCGGCTATGCGCCGGAAATGGCGTATTTCGAGTGCTGCCACGAAATGAAATTAATTGTGGACCTCGTCTATGAGGGCGGAATTTCCGAGATGCGCTACTCCATCTCAAATACAGCTGAGTATGGCGACCTCACGCGCGGCCCCATCATCGTCGACGCAGCCACCAAGGAACGCATGAAGGGCATCCTGAAAGACATTCAGTCCGGCTCGTTCGCCAAGGAATGGATGAAGGAAGCCGCGAACGGGCTGCCACGATTCAAGGCGCTCGCCGAAGCCGGCAAAAAACATCCCATCGAGGTTGTGGGCGGCCAACTGCGTGCGATGATGCCGTGGATGAAGAAGAACCGCGTGATTGCCGAAGGGGCGTAAATAAGCAGAAAGTTTGTGGGTGGAGCGCGGTCGGTTGTGCTCCACCCTCAGCAATTCTACCTAAAAGCTTTTAACACAGAGGGCACAGAGGCACCACCGACATAACATTTGCGTCTTGACTTGAGAGACTAGTCTTTTCCTGCTCATTTTCCGCACTTATAAAACTGATTTCGGAGGATTCATGGATTCGCGTCTCAGGGAACATAGCCGGATCATCGTCGACGGCCCTTCAAGAGCGCCTGCGCGTTCTTATTTCCGAGCCGTTGGATTAACCGATGACGATCTTGCAAAGCCCTTAGTGGGTGTCGCAAATACCTGGATAGAGGCCATGCCTTGCAATTCCCACCTGCGGCATCTCGCGGAAAAAGTGAAGGAAGGAATCCGGGCGGCCGGCGGAACTCCGATGGAATTCAATACTGTCGCGATTAGCGACGGTGAATCCATGGGCACGGAAGGCATGAAGGCTTCGCTCGTGAGCCGCGAAGTGATTGCGGACTCCATCGAATTGGTTGGGCGCGGCTACATGTTTGATGCCATGGTCGCTCTGGCGGGATGTGACAAGACAATTCCCGCGACAGCAATGGGATTGATTCGCTTAAATCTGCCGAGCCTCGTGCTCTACGGCGGATCGATTCAGCCGGGCCGATTTCGCGGCCGCGACGTAACGATTCAGGATGTCTTCGAAGCTGTGGGCGCGCACTCTGCCGGAAAAATGACGGACGCCGACCTGAAGGAAATCGAAAGCGTGGCGTGTCCTGGCGCGGGCGCGTGCGGAGGCCAGTTCACTGCAAACACCATGGCGATGGCGCTGGAATTTATCGGACTGACGCCGATGGGATTGGGCAATGTTCCTGCCACCGATCCACGCAAAGACGATGCGGCCTATCGTTCAGGCACACTGGTTATGGAGCTGCTTCGCAAGGGCATCACACCTCGACAAATTCTTACGCGCAAGGCTTTTGAGAATGCAATTACGGCGGTGGCAGCCACTGGAGGCTCCACGAATTCCGTCCTGCATTTACTCGCCATGGCCAAGGAAGCGGAAATCGAATTGACGATCGAGGATTTCGACGTCATCAGTCAAAGAACGCCCCTGCTGGCGGATATGAAACCCTGGGGTCGTTTCACGGCCGTCGATCTTTACAACGCGGGCGGAATGGCATTGCTTGCAAAGCGCCTGCTCGATGCGGGATTGCTTCACAAGAATCAGGTCACGACCGGATTAAAGACACTCGAGGAAGAATCATCGGCCGCTAAGGAACAGCCTGGGCAGGAAGTTGTTCGCCAGCTTTCTGACCCCATCAAAAAAACGGGCGGCCTCATGATCCTGAAAGGAAACCTGGCCCCGGAAGGATGCGTGCTGAAAACTTCCGGCCATGAAAAGCCCTACCACCGTGGGCCCGCGCGCGTGTTTGATCGCGAAGAAGAAGCCATGGAGGCCGCGGTGAAAGGTGAAATTAAAAAAGGCGATGTTGTCGTCGTGCGCTATGAAGGTCCACGCGGAGGCCCCGGGATGCGCGAAATGTTGGGACTCACAGCAGCGCTCGTGGGCCAGGGACTCGGCGAGGATGTCGCACTGCTGACCGACGGCCGGTTCAGCGGAGCGACGCGCGGCTTGATGGCTGGCCACGTCGCTCCTGAAGCGGCGCGAGGCGGACCAATCGCAATTATCGCCGAAGGCGACGCGATTATTTTCGACGTCGATGCGCGAAAGCTGCAGATCGAACTGAGCGATGCGGAAATCAAGGCGCGTCTTGCGAAATGGAAGGCTCCCGCGCCGCGCTATAAGACTGGCGTCTTTGCGAAATATGCCGCGCAGGTAAGTTCGGCTTCACTGGGCGCGATTACTCGTGCGGATATTTAACCGTATGGTTGAGTGATTGTCCGAAAGGGGTGCCTCATGCTGAGAAACTCCCAGTTTTCCAAACAAACACGGCAGTATCTCGCTGCAACTGTGCTTGCTTTTGCCGTTTTGTCGGCGGCGGGCGTGGCGATCGCTGATTCGCTTGTGCTGAAGTCCCAGGGAAGCTTTTTCGTTGGCGGACGCACGATTTCCACCAACGCGCTTACAGGGACCTCGACCGGATTCCTCA
>Ga0137415_10007058_pt1 | contig 11138 bp, 9 predicted proteins | sample CZODoug3_1_1_16f_FD_183082 | JGI IMG/M metagenome (GOLD analysis project Ga0137415, IMG submission 183082) | Vadose zone soil fungal communities from Angelo Coast Range Reserve, California, USA - CZODoug3_1_1_16fungal (Hybrid Assembly) | ecosystem: Environmental > Terrestrial > Soil > Vadose...
GAGATCACCGGATTTCCGTATCGCGAACGCAAGTCCGAGCGACGTGAAAACGGTCTGGGTACGGGCTCCTTGATTGGCCGCCAGTCGTAACGCCCGCCGGCACAATTCCTGCGCTTTACCGAAACTGCCGCGCTGCAAGGCGATCCAACCACGCCAGGCGAGTTGCCCGGAAACGTCCGTCCACAATTCGAGGCTTTCGGCACTGCGCACCACGATCACCTGCGTGTCGCACACCTGGCTCTGCAGGCGGCTGCCGTTCTTGATCATGCTGGCTCCTCGGTCGTGAATCCCACACCCCCTGCCGTAATACGCCTACCAACGGAATAACGTGCGAAACATGGCCGACTATCGCTTCGTCACGTACGAGACCCTCGACGAGGGCACCATCGCCCGAATCATGCTCAACCGACCGAACCAGCGCAACGCGCAGCAACGCGGGCTGCTCGTCGAACTCAACGAAGCGTTCCTCGAGGCGGAGGCCGACGACAAGGTTCGCGTCGTGATCCTCGGCGGCAACGGGCCGATGTTCTCCTCCGGCCACGACCTGGGGTCGAAGCAATCGTTGGCCGAGTACGCGCCAGGCCCCGATCAGCATCCGAGCTTCCAAGAGAACGGCGCCACCCGTCAGGGCGCCGAGAAGCTCATGCTTCAGGAGTGGCATCACTTCTTCGAGAAGACCCGCCGGTGGCGCAACCTCCGCAAGATCACCGTCGCCCAGGTACACGGCGAGGTGTACGCCGCCGCGCTCATGCTCATGTGGTCCTGTGACCTGATCGTGGCCGCGGAGGGCACCCGCTTCGCGGACGTGGTCGGTACTCGGTTGGGCATGTGCGGCGTCGAGTACTTCGCCCACCCGTGGGAGTTCGGTGCGCGAAAGACCAAGGAGCTCATGCTCACCGGCGATTCCCTGTCAGTGGACGAGGCCCATCAGCTCGGGATGGTGTCCAAGGTGTTCCCCGCCGACGAGCTGGCCGACCGCACACTGGAGTTCGCCCGTCGGATTGCCAAGGTGCCAACGATGGCGGCGCTGCTGATCAAGGAATCGGTCAACCAGACCCAGGACAACCAGGGCTTTCACAACTCATTGAACGCGTGCTTCACGCTGCACCAGCTCAATCACGGCCACTGGACGCAGGTGCACGGTGGCGGCTTCCCGGTCGCCAACGAGTCCGACGGCATTCCGAACTGGCGCGAGGCGCCGCCGGTGGTCAACGCGGTCAAGGACAAGGTCAGGGCGGACGGCTGACGGCTCCTTCCCGTTGAGATAGCACTCACGCACACGAGGTTCGAGAGCGGCGCGCCATCACCGCTATCTCAACGGCACCAATTGTTTCCTAGTGCCGCCGCGCTAGCGGCCCTCGCGGCCTGCGCCCGCGCCGGCGTGAGTGCGGGTGATGGCCGGATCGACGAAACCGGCGTCGCGGGTGGCCCGGCGTACGGCGTCGGCGACGGCGTGCTGCTTGGCGGCCGGCACCAGGGCGATCACGCAGCCGCCGAAGCCGCCGCCGGTCATGCGTGCTCCCAGCGCCCCGGCCGCCACCGCGGTGTCGGCGATGAGATCGATGTGGTCCGTGGTGATGGCGAAGTCGTCGCGCATCGATGCTTGCGAGGCGGTGAAGATCTGGCCGACCTGGCTGAAGTCGGAATCCCGCAGCGCTGCAACGACATCGAGAACCCGTTGGTTGTCGGTGAGGATGTGGCGGGCGCGGCGGGCATTGACCGGGTCGTGCACCGCCGTCAAGGCCGACGGACCGCCGGGCTGTGCCTCCCGTAGTGAGGAGAATTCCAGATCGGCGGCCGCGCGTTCGCAGGCCTTGCGGCGTTCGGCGTATTCGCCGCCCGCGTGGCGGTGCGGGGCGCGGGAGTTGATCAGCAGCAGCGCGATGCCGGAGGCGTCGGGATCGAACGGCACCGGCGCGACGGTGGTATCGCGAAAGTCGATCAGCATGGCGTGGTGCGGCGCACCGTACAGCGACGCCAGTTGGTCCAGCAGACCCGTTGGGGCGCCGACGTAGTCGTTCTCGGCGTGCTGCGCGATCCGTGCCATGTCGATGCGGTCCACGTCGACCCCGGCGGCGGTGACCAGTGCGCCGAGGGCCGCGCATTCCAGCGCCGCCGACGAGGCAAGCCCCGAGCCCATCTCCACCCCACTGGTGAGAGCAAGGACGCCGCCGGGAACGCGGTGCCCGGCGCGGCTCAGCGCCCACACCACACCCGCGACGTAGGCTGCCCAGCCGCTGACTTCGCCGGGGGAGGTGTCGAGCGGAATCCTCGCCTCGTCGTCGTCGCGATCACTGCGCACCGAGATCGCGTCGCCGTCGCCGGGTTGGAAGGTCGCCACCGTGCGCTCCGGTAGCGCGATGGGCAAGGCGAAACCCAGGTTGTAGTCGGTGTGTTCACCGATCAGGTTGATTCGGCCCGGTGCCGAGTACGTGATCGTGCGGTTGGCGTCCATGGCGTTCACACCTCCCGCAAGCGCGCGGCGACGCTCTCCGGTGTCACGTCGCTGATGAAGGCGTCCATCGCCGACTCCGAGCCGGCAAGGAACTTCAGCTTGGTGGCGCTGCGGCGCACCGACATCAATTCGACGTGGAAGTAGCCGTCCCGTTGCGCATCGGTGTCGGCGTACTGATGAAGTGCCGAAATATAGGGCAGCGGTGTGGGATACATCCGGTCGAACCGGCGAAGGACGTCGAGGTAGATGTCGGCGAAGCCGTCCACCTCCGCGGCGTGGAGTTCGGTGAGGTTGTGGACGAATCTGTTCGGGTAGACATGCACTTCCACCGGCCAGCGCGCGGCGAACGGGACGAACGCGGTGAAGTGTGCGGTTCGTGCGATGACGCGGCTACCGTCGGCGATCTCGTGGGCAAGCAGGTCGCTGAACAGGTTGGTGCCGTTGAGTTCCCGGTGTGCGATGGCCTGGCGCAGCATCACCGCGGTCCGCGGCGCAAGATAGGGGTAGGCGTAGATCTGTCCGTGCGGATGGGTCAGCGTGACCCCGATCTCTTCACCTCGGTTCTCGAAGCAGAACACCTGCTCGATACCCTCGCGGCTGATCAGGTCAGCGGTGCGGTGCCGCCACGCCTGCACGACCAGTTGGGCATGCCGGGGGGCGAGTTCGGCGAACGATGCGTCGTGGCTGGGGGAAAACGAGATGACCTCGCAGCGGCCATGACCGGGCGCCGTGACGAATCCGGTGCCGTCGACACCAGATGGCGTGGGCCCCGGTCCGTCTGGGGCGAGCGAAGCGACGGGAAAAGTGGCCGCCCCAGCGAGGCTGGGGAATCGGTTCTCGAAGACGACGACGTCGTAATCGGGCGCGGGCACTTCGCTGGTTGATCCGGACGGGCCAGGACACAATGGGCAGTCGCCGGCCAGCGGCTTGTAGGTGCGGTCCTGGCGTAGCGCCGCGATGATCACCCACTGACCGGTTTGGCGGTCAAAACGCAACTCGGACTGCCCATTTGCCTGCTGTGGCAAGGGCCGTCGGTCCTTCACGGGTGCCGGCAGGTGACCCGGCAGGGCGAAGAACAGCAGATCGCGGCCATCTGCCAGGGTCCAGCGCATTGGGGTGGTCGTACGGTCGGTCATCGTGCTGCTCCCACCTCGGCGATCAGTAGGTCGCCGACCTGTGAGCCGACGGCGGCCCGATCGTCGCCGGCAAGACCGTCGTCGACGATCAGCGTGTTGACTTGCGGCAGCCGCGCAAACACGTTGGTGCCGACTTCGCAGTACTTGGTGTGATCGGCGAGCACGACCAGCTGGCCGGAGATCTCGATCAATGCCCGATTCGTCTGCGCCTCAGCGATATTCGGGGACGTCAGGCCGGCCTTGCGGTCGAATCCGTGCACGCCAAGGTAGGCGGCGTCCACTCGGAACGAGGCGATCGCCGCATCGGCGACCGGTCCCACCAAAGCATCCGACGGGGTGCGAACACCACCGCTGAGATAGACCAGCGGTCCGTCGGCGCTCGCACCGGCGGGATCGGTCATCTCGCGAAAGACGCTGATGGAGTTGGTGATCACGGTGATCGACGGTCGCTGCCTCAGGCTGCGCGCCAGTTCGGTGGTGGTGGTGCCCGCGCCGATCGCGATCGTCATGCCATCCTCGACCGTCGCGGCCGCGACGGCCGCGATCGCCGCCTTCTCTGCCCGCTGCTGACCGGCCTTCACCGCCGACCACGGTTCCTCGCCCCGCTTGTGGCGCGTCACCGCGCCGCCGTGAACCTTGCGCAATTGATCGAGGGCATCGAGGGCATCGAGGTCGCGGCGGACGGTCATCTCGGACACGTCGAGATCGGCGGCCAGGTCGGCCACCCGGACCGCACCGGCGGAGTTCAGGACACGCAGGATCAGGCTGCGTCGCTCGTCGGCAAGCATCGTCGAGGCCGTCCTTCCCGTGCTCTTCCTGGGCTGATGTCGGCACCGTTCCCAGGTAAAACGAACAATAACAAACATAGCAACCCGTGATTGCGGGCAGTTTGAGGTCGATGGGTGTTGCTTTCTGTTCATTAAAGTAAGAACATGTGACGTGATCCGCATCACCCAACGAAGGAGTGCCATCGATGACGGCCACTGTGCTGGCAGCTGAGAACGTATTGCGGGTCAACGCGGGAGTACTCGACTACGTGCTGATCGCGGTCTACTTCGTGTTCGTTCTCGGCATCGGATACATCGCCCGCAGCCAGATCTCCTCGAGCCTGGACTTCTTCCTGTCCGGGCGCCGACTGCCCGCCTGGGTGACCGGCGTGGCATTCGTATCGGCCAATCTGGGCGCCGTCGAGATCATGGGCATGTCGGCCAACGGCGCGCAGGTCGGGCTTTCGACCGTGCACTACTACTGGATCGGCGCCGTCCCGGCGATGCTGTTCCTCGGCGTCGTGATGATGCCGTTCTACTACGGCTCCAAGGTGCGCAGCGTTCCCGAGTTCATGCGCCGCCGCTTCGGCACCGGCGCACATCTGGTGAACGCCATCAGCTTTGCCGCCGCCCAGGTGCTCATCGCAGGGGTCAACCTGTTCCTGCTCTCGAGCGTCATCAACGTGCTGCTCGGGTGGGAGCGCTGGGTATCACTGATCATCGCCGCCGCGATCGTGCTCACCTACACCGCGCTTGGCGGACTGTCCGCGGCGATCTACAACGAAGTGCTGCAGTTCTTCGTGATCCTCGCCGCGCTGATCCCACTCACCGTGTTCGGGCTCATCAAGGTCGGCGGGTGGAGCGGGCTCAAGGACAAGGTGATCGACACGACCAAGTCCGGCGGCTCGGTGACCGCGTCTGTGCAAGAGCAACTCAACTCATGGCCCGGCCAGGCACTTAGCGGTTTCAGCAGCCCGGTCTGGTCGGTGATCGGGATCGTGTTCGGGCTCGGATTCGTGCTCTCCTTCGGCTACTGGACGACCAACTTCGTCGAGGTGCAGCGCGCCATGGCCTCGGATTCGATGTCGGCGGCGCGCCGCGCGCCGATCATCGCGTCGTTCCCCAAGATGTTCATCCCCTTCGTGGTGGTCGTGCCCGGCATGATCGCCGCAGCCGCGATCGGCGACATGATCCATCTCAAGGCCACCGGTGAGGGCGGCGTCACCTACAACGACGCCATGCTGCTGATGATCCGCGACATCCTGCCCAACGGTCTGATCGGCGTGGCGGTCGCCGGCCTGATGGCGTCGTTCATGGCGGGCATGGCCGCAAACATCTCGGCGTTCAATGCCGTTCTGAGCTACGACATCTGGCAGCAGTATGTGGTCAAGAATCGATCCGACGACTACTACATCAAGGTGGGCCGCTACGCGACGGTGGTCGCGACGATCCTGGCGATCTTCACCGCGCTGATCGCCGCCGGCTACTCCAACCTGATGGACTACCTGCAGACCCTGTTCGGGTTCTTCAACGCACCGCTGTTTGCGACGTTCATCCTCGGCATGTTCTGGAAGAGAATGACCGCCACCGCAGGCTGGACCGGCTTGGTGTCCGGAACGCTGGCCGCGATAGTCGTGTTCATCCTGTCCAAGGTCGGCGTCATCGATCTGCCAGGACAGGGCATGCCCTTCCTGGCGGCCACCGCCGCGTTCGTCGTCGACATCGTCGTCAGCGTCGCCGTCAGCCTGGTGACCACGCCCAAACCCGCGGCCGAACTGGCCGGCTTCGTCTACTCCGAGACGCCGGTGCACATGCGTTCCGATCCGGCCGATGCGGGCAGACCCTGGTTCCAGCGGCCGGTTCCGCTGGCCTCGGTGGCGCTCGTCCTCGTCATCGCCCTCAACATCGTCTTCCACTGAGATCTCTGCGAGGAGCCACCATGACTCGACCACATCCCCATCCGGTGTTGCTGCATCTGTTCGACATTCGCAACATCGTCGGTGCGTTGCTCGCCATCTACGGCGTGCTACTCACCATCGCCGGATTCGTGCCAGCGATCCTCGGCGACCACGACAATTCGGCCGCCGCGACCGACCGCACCGACCTCTACGTCGGCACCGACGCCAACTGGTGGGTGGGGCTCATCCTGCTGGCCATCGGGGTCGGCTTCTTCGCCTGGGCCTTGCTGCGTCCGTTGCGACCCGAGGTGCCGGCATCCGACGAGGCACCCGCGGCGCCGGAGGGTTAGCTCGACGGGACGGCCGAGAACCGTCCGACTCCCCGAAAATGAGGTTGTCTGTTTCGGCCGATTCATCCGCGGTTAGATTGGACACACAGACGTCAAGGGAGCCACTTCATGACAACCACCATTTCCGCTCAACCCGTGTACCAAGTCGTCAACCCGGCGACCGGCGCCGCTGGTGAAGCCTTCGATTTCGACACCGACGCCCAGGTCGAGGCGACGCTGGCCGCCTCCGCCGAGGCCTATCGCGCGTGGCGGGACGTGCCGATCGCCGAGCGGGCGAAGGTCGTGGCGCGGGTAGGGGAGCTCTTCAAGGAGCACGCCGACCGGCTCGGCGCCATCGCGACCGAGGAGATGGGCAAGCCGCTTCCCGAGGCGGTCGGCGAGGCCGACTTCTGCGGCGACATCTTCGACTACTTCGCCACCGAGGGGCCAGGACTGGCATCCGCGCAGGAGATCAAGACGTTCTCCGCCGGCAAGGCCTACGTGCAGAAGCTCCCGATCGGACCCCTGCTTGGCATCATGCCGTGGAACTATCCCTTCTATCAGATCGCGCGATTCGCTGCGCCAAACCTGGTGTTGGGCAACACGATCCTGCTCAAGCATGCTGAATCCGTGCCGAAGTCGGCGCTGGCCGTCCAGGAACTCATGGACCAGGCCGGGGTGCCGTCGGGCGTGTATCAGAACATCTTCGTGTCATACGCACAGGTGGAGCAGATCATCGGCGACCGCCGCATCGTCGGCGTCTCGTTGACCGGCTCGGAGCGGGCCGGGTCGGTGGTGGCGGCCATCGCCGGCAAGAATCTCAAGAAGTGCGTGCTCGAGCTCGGCGGATCCGACGCGTACGTGGTGCTGGATTCCGATGACGTCAAGGCATCAGCAGATTTGGCGTGGGACACCAGGATTGGGAACACCGGGCAGGCGTGCAACTCGAACAAGCGGATGATCGTCGACAGCGCCATCTACGACGGCTTCGTCGGGCGGCTCGTCGAACGCGCGAAGGACCTCAAGCCGGGTAACCCGGCCGAAGCGGCCGACGGCACCTTCTCACCGCTGTCGTCGCGCAAGGCCGCCGAGATCTTGCACGAGCAGGTTCAGGACGCCGTTGCCAAGGGCGCGACACTGCATGCCGGCGGCGTTCTTGCCGACGGCCCGGCGGCCTACTACTCGCCTGCGGTGTTGACGGGCATCACCCCCGAGATGCGCGCGTATCGCGAAGAGTTGTTCGGTCCCGTCGCCGTGGTGTACTCCATCACCAGCGACGAGGAGGCGTTGACGCTTGCCAATGACTCCGACTACGGCCTTGGCGGCGCGGTGTTCAGCACCGATCGCGAGCGTGCGGAGAAGATCGCGCAGCGGCTCGAGTCGGGCATGTCGAACGTCAACGCCCCCGCCAACGAAGGTCAAGAGGTGCCCTTCGGCGGCGTGAAGCGCAGCGGGTTCGGGCGCGAGCTGGGTCCGCTGGGGATGGATGAATTCGTCAACAAGCGGCTGTACTACGTCGCCGAGTGACGGCGTTCTCCGGGAGATCGCTTGCGCTGAGAGGACAAGCGATTTCCCGGAGTAAGAATGCGATTCTCTGCTAGCTGGCGGCGAATCCGTTGGCGCAGAAGTCCCACACCTCGTCGGCCGAGATGAGCTTGACGGATGCATCATCCGAACCGCTGGATTGCGCGACGAACATCACCGTCTGCATGGTAATCACTGCCATCCGCTTGGGGTCGAGGCCGGGGCGCAGCTTGCCGGCCTCGGAGGCGTCCACCATCAGTTCGGTGAGCAGCACCAACAGCGGTGCATGGGCGATCTTGACCTCGGACGGATGCGATACCAGCAGGCGCGGCGCGAAGTCGTTGAACAACGGCCGCCTTGCCCCGGGATCCGGACGCGACGACTCGAAGAGCAGCTCGACGGCGATCTTCAGCCGCTCGATGGGATCGGATTTGCCCGCCGTCGCAGCGCGGATCTGATCGGCCGACCGGCTGAGCGCGTCCTCGAACAACGCGAGAAGCAGCTCGTGCTTACCGTCGAACTGCAGGTAGAAGCTTCGCAACGACTGACGCGAGCGGTCGACGACCTCCTGCACGGTGAAGTCCGTGCTGTTCTTTTCGATGATGATCGCCTGGGCCGCGTCGAGGAACCGTTGCACACGTTGCGCGGCACGTAGTTTCGCCGTCTTGATCGACCGTTCGACCGCGCGTTGCTTCCATGCGGGTTCTTCGCTGGGGCTGCTCACCGGTTGCTCGGAGGCAGGCCGATTGGGGAGAACATGGATGAACTGTACCGGAGAACGCCTTGGCATTGCGGTCCTGGACCCCCTTGCAGCCACCCTATTCGAGATTGGAACTTCCTCACTACGAGAATACTATTCTCATTCTCGCCTTTACAGAAGACCTGCGAGAAATGGCGCACTCCACGCTTCCATCGACACCCCCGATGGGCTTGGACCTGGGTGTCACCCTCGACCTCTGACAACCCGCGATTTGTGCACCCGCAGTGGCGCCCTCCGCAACCGTGGGTGCATAAATCGCGGGGTTAGCGGCCGATTCGGGGTGTCACCATCGAAGGGACACGACTGCACGGTTCCTCGGAGAACCCGCCGGCGAACCCGGCTGTGTGCAACTGTTTTTCGATGGGCAGGAGATTGCCGTGACCGGCGGGATGAACTTCGAACTGACCGACGATCAGGAGCTGATCCGCAAGTCCGTCGCCGAGCTGGCGGCGAAGTTCGACGATCAGTACTGGATGCACAAGGACCAAACGCACGAGTTTCCCAAGGAGTTCTACGACGCCATCGCCGGCGGCGGCTGGCTGGGCATGACCATTCCCGAGGAGTACGGCGGCCACGGGCTTGGCATCACCGAGGGCACCTTGCTTCTCGAGGAAGTCGCGCGTTCGGGTGGGGCGATGAACGCGGCCAGCACGATCCACCTGTCGATCTTCGGCATGCAACCGGTGATCGTGCACGGCTCCCAGGAACTCAAGGCGCGCACGCTTCCCCGCATCGTCAACGGCGACCTGCACGTGTGCTTCGGTGTCACCGAGCCCGGTGCGGGTCTGGACACGTCCCGCATCACCACGTTCGCCACACGAAGTCGCGACGGCGCCGGCGATCATTACGTCGTCAACGGCCGAAAGGTGTGGATCTCCAAGGCACTCGAGTCCGAGAAGATCCTGCTGCTGACCCGAACTACGCCCCATGACCAGGTCACCAAGAAGACCGACGGCATGACGCTGTTCCTCACCGACCTCGACCGCGCCCACGTCGACATCCGCCCCATCCCGAAGATGGGCCGCAACGCCGTCAGCTCCAACGAATTGTTCATCGACGACCTGCGGGTGCCGGTGCAGGACCGCGTCGGGGAGGAAGGCAAGGGCTTTACCTACCTCCTCGATGGGCTCAACCCCGAGCGAATGTTGATCGCCGCCGAGGCGCTTGGCATCGGGCGGGTGGCACTCGACCGGGCCGTGAAGTACGCCAACGAGCGAGTCGTCTTCAACCGTCCGATCGGCATGAATCAGGGCATTCAATTTCCGCTCGCCGACTCGCTGGCCCGGCTGGACGCCGCCGAGTTGGTGTTGCGCAAGGCGACCTGGCTCTACGACAGGGGCCTCCCGTGTGGCAGGGAGGCCAACATGGCGAAGTATCTGTGCGCCGACGCCGGTTTCGACGCCGCGGACCGCGCGATGCAGACGCACGGTGGGATGGGTTATTCCGAGGAGTACGCCATCTCGCGGTTCTTCCGCGAGGCGCGCTTGATGAAGATCGCGCCGATCAGTCAGGAGATGATCCTGAACTTCCTTGGCTCCCATGTGCTGGGCTTGCCGAGGAGCTACTGACGGCCATCGACGGTGATCAGACTGCCAACCCAGGCCCGCGCACAGCCGGCTGACGTCGCCACGGCAGACTCGGGGGACAGCATCGGATCGGAGCGAGATCATGCGTGAAACCGTCATCGTCGGAGCAGTGCGAACCCCCGTCGGCAGGCGCAACGGCGGCCTGTCCGACCAGCACGCCGCCGACCTTTCCGCCGTAGTCCTCTCCGAGCTCGCCGAACGCACCGGAATCGATCTCGACGTGATCGACGACGTGGTGTGGGGTTGCGTCTCGCAGGTCGGCGACCAGTCGAGCAACATCGGCCGCTGGGCGGTGCTGGCGGCGGGCTGGCCAGAACACATCCCCGGCACGACCATCAACCGGGCGTGCGGATCGAGCCAGCAGGCGCTCGACTTCGCCGTGCAGGGGGTGATGTCCGGCCAGCAGGACGTCGTCGTCGCGGGTGGGGTGGAGGTGATGAGCCGGGTGCCGCTCGGCGCGGCGCGCACCACCGGTATGCCGTACGGACCGAAAGTCCTTGCCCGGTATGATGATTTCGCGTTCAACCAGGGCATCTCGGCTGAGATGATCGCCAAGAAGTGGAACCTGTCCCGGACCCGCCTCGACGAGTACTCCGCGCAGTCGCACGAACGGGCCGCCGCCGCGCAGGACGCGGGTGCCTTCATCGACCAGATCGTTCCGGTATTCACCGACGTTGACGTGG
>Ga0137415_10007061_pt1 | contig 11136 bp, 10 predicted proteins | sample CZODoug3_1_1_16f_FD_183082 | JGI IMG/M metagenome (GOLD analysis project Ga0137415, IMG submission 183082) | Vadose zone soil fungal communities from Angelo Coast Range Reserve, California, USA - CZODoug3_1_1_16fungal (Hybrid Assembly) | ecosystem: Environmental > Terrestrial > Soil > Vadose...
CGCGTCGCCGCGCGCGCGCACCGCCGCGAGGATCGCGTCGACCGTCCGATGGATCTCGGGCGCGACCGTCTCGGGCGAGCGCTCCAGCGCCGCCACGACCGCGTCGATCCCGGCCCGCGCGTCGAGCGTACGGATCATGACCGGAGCGCCTTCTTCATCTCGTCCACGAGCTCGTTGACCGCCGCGTGCTCGGTCTTCATCGACGCGCGGTTTACGATGAGGCGCGCGGTCGAGCGGGTGATCTCGGCGACCTCGACCAGACCGTTCGCCCGCAAGGTCTCGCCTGACTGGACCAGGTCGACGATGCGCTCGGCCAGCCCCACGAGCGGCGCCAGCTCGACCGAGCCGTCGAGACGGACGAGTTCCACCTGGACACCGCGATCGGTGAAGTACTGCTCGGCCAGCCGCGGATATTTCGTCGCGACGCGCACCCACGACCACTTCGACGGATCGTCGCGCTCCTGGAGCTCGCGCGGCTCGGCGACCACGAGCCGGCAGAAGCCGAACCCGAGATCGAGCGGCTCGTAGACGTCCGGCTCCTGCTCGAGCAGGATGTCCTTGCCGACGATGCCGACATCGGCCGCGCCGTACAGCACGTAGGCCGGGATGTCGACCGGCTTCAAGAAGAGCATGCGCAGCCCGCTGCGGTCGTCGGTGAAGATCAATCGGCGCGAGTCCTGATCGATGCCCTCCACGCCGAGCTCGCGCAGGAGCTCGAGCGCGCCGTCGAGCAAGCGTCCCTTCGGGAGCGCGAGCGTGAGGCGCTCTTTGGCGTGCATCAGGCTCTCCCGGCGACGAACCGCTCGATACCGACGAGGTCGGCGCGCACGGCCACCTGGTCCCAGCCCGCCGCGCGCAGGAGCGCCGCGGCGGCCTCCGCCTGATCGCCCCCGGCGGTCTCGACGAGAAGCGCGCCCGATGGCCGCAAGCATCGGCGCGCGGTGGTCACGATCCTCCGGATCAGCGCGAGCCCATCGCCCCCGCCGTCCAGGGCGAGCGTCGGCTCGTGGATCCGTACCTCCGGCGGCAGCTCCGGAAGGAGCGCGGTCGGCAGGTACGGCGGGTTGCTCACGATCAGGTCGGCACCCAGATCGCGGATGCCGTCGAACAGATCGGCCGCGACGACCCGAACTCGCGCGGCCAGGTCGAGCGCCCGCGCGTTGTCACGCGCGAGCGCGGCGGCGGCGGGCGAGACGTCGACGGCGATCACGTCGAGATCGGGCCGCTCGAAGGCCAGCGCGCACGCGATGCATCCCGACCCGGTGCCGACGTCGATCGCCAGAAGCTGCCGGCGGCCGGGCGGCGGCAGAAGCGCCAGCGCCCACTCGACGAGCGCCTCGGTCTCGGGCCGCGGTACGAGTACCGCATCGGTGAGGCGCACGCGGACGCCGCGGAACTCCTCCCAGCCCAGGATGCGCTGGAGCGGCTCGCGTCGCGCCCGCCGGCTCACCGCGTGGGCGTAGCGCTCCGCGATCGGCGCCGGAATGGTCCCGGCGAGATCCAGCCGGACCGCGACCCGGCCGACCCCGAGCAGACCGGCCAGGAGCCACTCGGCGTCGACCCTGGCACTCGCGAGGCCAGCGGCCTCCAGCGCCATCGTGGCGGCGTCGAGCTGATCGGCGAACGTCGGGGCGGCCATCAGTTTTCCACTCGCTGGAGCCGCTCGGCCTCTTCGGCCGCGACGAGGGCGTCGACCAGCTCGTCGAGGTCGCCCTCGAGCACGGCCGGCAGCCGGTGAAGCGTGAGGCCGATGCGGTGATCGGTGACGCGCGTCTGCGGAAAGTTGTAGGTGCGGATCCGCTCGCTGCGCTCACCGGTGCCGACCTGGCTCTTGCGATCCGCCGCGATCGCCGCCTGCCGCTCCTCCTGCGCGCGCTCGAGCAGCCGCGCCTTGAGGACGCGCATCGCCTTCGCCCGGTTCTTGATCTGCGAGCGCTCGTCCTGGCACGTCACCACGAGACCGGTTGGCAGGTGCGTGATCCGCACCGCCGAGTCGGTCGTGTTGACCCCCTGCCCGCCCGGCCCCGACGACCGGTACACGTCGACCCTGAGATCCTTTTCCTCGATCTTGACGTCGACGTCCTCGGCTTCCGGCAAGACCGCGACGGTGACCGTCGAGGTGTGGATCCGGCCGCTCGACTCGGTGACGGGCACGCGCTGCACCCGGTGCACGCCGCGCTCGAATTTCAGCCGGCTCCAGGCGCCTTTGCCTTGGACGAACAGGATCACGTCCTTGAATCCGCCGGCGCCGGTGGGACTGGCGTCCATCACCTCGACCCGCCACCGCTGGCGCTCGGCGTACTTCGTGTACATCCGGGTGAGATCGGCCGCGAAGAGCGCCGCTTCGTCGCCGCCGGCGCCGGCGCGAATCTCGACGAAGACGTTCCTGTCGTCGTTGGGATCGCGCGGCAAGAGGAGCCGCTTCAGCTCCGCCTCGAGGGCGGTCTGCTTGGCGGTGAGGTCGTCGATCTCCGCCTGGGCGAGCTCGGCGAGCTCGCGGTCGCCGCCCTCGGCGAGGATGTGACGCGCTTCACCGATGCGTCGCAGGACATCGCGGTAGGTGGTGAACCGCTCGACGACCTCGACGGTCTCGGCGTGATCCTTGCGGAGCCGGGCGTACTCGTTGGGCTGGCTGAAGATGGCGGGATCGGATAGCGCCCGCGCGATCTCGTTGGATCGCTCTTCGATCTGGCGGAGCTTGTCAAACAGCATCGCGGCTCAGCGCGCCCGTTCTCGGACGCCGTTCGATGGACAAAGAAAAGGCCGGCAGGCATTCGATCCCACCGGCCCCGGAGCGCGCGTTACGAAGTCGCCAGCGGCTGGCGCTTGTACTTCTTCTGGAATCGCTCGACCCGACCCGCGGTGTCCATGAGCTTGTGCTTACCGGTGTAGAACGGATGGCACTTCGAGCACACTTCCACGCGGATGTCGGGCCTGGTGGAACGGGTATGAACCACCTCGCCGCACGCGCAGGTGATGGTCGTGTCCACATAGTCCGGATGAATACCCACCTTCACTGTCTCCACCCCCTCAGGGCTCACAAGGATACCAGCCCCGGCCGGAACACGCAAAACCGAGGAATTCGGCCTGGCTTACCCCATCGAGTGCATCGAGGCCAGGAACTCCTTGTTGGTCTTGGTGAGCTTGAGCTTGTCCAGCAGGAGCTCCATGCCCTCCACGGGGTTGAGCTGGGAGAGCGCCTTGCGCAGGAGCCAGACCTTCTGGAGCTCGTCCTTCTCGAGGAGCAGCTCTTCCTTCCGCGTCCCCGACTGCTCGATGTTGATCGTGGGGAAGATCCGCTTGTCCATCAGCCGGCGATCGAGATGGACCTCCATGTTGCCGGTCCCCTTGAACTCCTCGAAGATGACGTCGTCCATCCGGCTTCCGGTGTCGACGATGGCCGTCGCCATGATCGTGAGCGAGCCGCCCTCCTCGATGTTCCGCGCCGTCGCGAAGAAGCGGCGCGGCCGCTGGAGCGCGTTCGCGTCGAGGCCGCCCGACAGGACCTTGCCCGACGACGGGATGACGGCATTGTGGGCGCGCGCGAAGCGGGTGAGCGAGTCGAGCAGGATCACGACGTCCCGCTTGTGCTCGACCAGTCGTTTGGCCTTCTCGATCACCATGTCCGCGACCTGGATGTGACGCTGGGGCGGCTCGTCGAACGTGGACGAGATCACCTCGCCCTTGACCGACCGCTGCATGTCGGTGACTTCCTCGGGCCTCTCGTCGATGAGCAGCACGATCAGGTAGACCTCGGGATGGTTCGTGGCGATCGCGTGGGCGATCGACTGGAGCATCATCGTCTTACCGGTGCGCGGAGCGGCCACGATCATGCCGCGCTGGCCCTTGCCGATCGGACACAGGAGATCCATCACGCGGGTCGTCAGGTTCTCGGAATCGTGTTCGAGGCGCAGCCGCTCCATCGGGTAGAGCGGCGTGAGGTTGTCGAAGAAGATCTTCTCGCGCGCCTGCTCGGGCGTCTCGAAGTTGATCGCCTCGACCTTGAGCAACGCGAAGTACCGCTCCGTGTCCTTGGGCGGGCGCACCTGACCGGAGATCGTGTCGCCCGTTCGAAGGTCGAAGCGGCGGATCTGGGACGGAGAGACGTAGATGTCGTCCGGTCCCGGGAGATAGTTATAGTCCGGTGCTCTCAGGAACCCGAACCCATCGGGAAGGACCTCGAGAACGCCCTCGGCGAAGATCAGACCGTCCTTCTCCGCCTGCGACTGCAGTATTTTGAAAATGAGCTCCTGCTTGCGCAGGCCGCCCATGTTCTGGACGTTCAGGTCGCGCGCGATGACGTTGAGGTCCGAGATGCTCTTTTCCTTCAGCTCGGAAAGATTCATCCCGGCCACTTCGGGGTTCTGCGTCGGACTTCCTTGACCTTGGCTTCTTTCTCGGCGGGCGCTCATCAAAAGGGCTCCGGGCGCGGCGACTTGGCGCCGCAAGCAAGTGGGTAGGTTAGCCTGTTTCCCTAGATGTTCTGCGAGGTTGGAAAGCTAACGCCAGAATTATCCTGCCATTTTACGACGGTATTGTCAATGCTTTTCAGAGTTGTCCGTCCAGGCGCACGTCGATGACGGCGCGCTGCTTGATCTCCTTGAGCCACGCGTCGAGCCGCGTGTCGAACTTCTCGCGGAAGAGGATCTCGCGGATCTGAGCCCTCACGCGGCCGAGCCCCTCGCCCTCCAGCGTCTCCTTCGACTCGAGGCGGAAGATGTGATAGCCGAGCGCGGAGCGATACGGCGACGAGATCTGTCCGGGCGACAGGCTGAGGATCTGCGTTTCGATGTCTTGCGCGAGCTCACCGCGCTTGAGCGCTCCGAGGTCTCCGCCGTCCCTCGCGCTGGCGTCGCGCGAGTACTGCCTGGCCAGCTCGGCAAAATTCCCGCCCTGCAGCAGCTCGGTCCGGAGCAGATCGGCCCGGATACGGGCGTTCTCCAAGGCCGCGTCCTCCGGACCCGTCTCCGGCACGATCAGGATGTGGGCCGCGTGATAGGAGAGACCCGTCTCGAGCTTCGCCCGGTTGGCCTCGAGGTACTGGGAGACTTCCTCCTCCGTCACCGAGATGCGTAGCCGCACCTTGCGGCTCACGATCCGGCCCCGGCGGAGCTCGTCGGCCACGCGCTTGCGGACCGCTGTCATCGGGATGCCCTGCGCCTTCAGGGCCGCCTCGAACTCCTCGCGGCTCTTCAAGTTCATCTTCTTGATGCGATCCGAGAGCTCCTCGTCGATTTCCGCCTCTTCGATGACGATCTTTTCGCGCTCGGCTTCCTGCACCTGGAGCCGGCTGTCGATCATCCGGGCGAGGAATTGCTGGATGAGCTGGTCGGAGTTCTCGTTCGCCCGATCGCGATTCTCGTACCGGTAGACCGCGATCGCCTCCTGAAGCTCGAAGAGCGTGATCGCGTCGTTGTTGACGATGGCCAGCACGCGGTCGGTCACCCGGTCGTCAGGGACCGCCGTCGTTGCCACGGTACTGAGCCTCACCGGCACGGCCGACGTCGCCGGGGCCGCCTTCGGCGGCTCGTCCTTCGTCGGCTTCTCACCGATGAGCGGCATCCACTGAGGTACGGAGCAGCCGGCGAGCGCCAGCATCAGGAGCGCCGGGCGCGCGAACCGTCGGATCACGAGCGCCCCAGATCGGCGAGCATGGTGAGGAGCGAGTCGCGAACTCGCGGCCACTCGCCGCGCAAGATCGCGGCCTCGAGCGTGAACTCGCGCTTCATCTTGAAGCGGCCCCGACTTCGCTGGATGACTCGGACGAGATGCTCCGGGTCCAGCGTGGTCCCCGGAGAAAACGTGACCAGCGCCCTGCCGTCGCCCGCCTCGACCTTCTCGATGCCCACGGCGCGGGCGGCCACGCGGACGCGGACGATGTCCAGCAGCTGCTCGGCCGGGGCTGGCAAGGGACCGAATCGGTCGGCCAGCTCCGCGCGGAGATCGGCGACCTCCGCGTCGCTGGCCGCGCCGGCGAGGCGTTTGTAGAGAGCGAGTCGCTGATTGACCTCGGGCACATATTCATCGGGCAAGAACCCTTCCACGGCCACGCTGATGACTGGATCGACCGTGGCAGGGGTCGGATCGCCGGCCAATTCTCGCACGGCTTCGGCCAGGAGCTTCGAATAAAGATCGTAGCCGACGGCGGCGATATGGCCGTGCTGCTGGGCCCCCAGGAGGTTCCCGGCGCCGCGGATCTCGAGATCCCGCATCGCGAGCTTGAACCCGGAGCCCAGCTCGGTCAATTCTTGGAGCGCGCGCAGGCGCCGCTGCGCCTGCTCGTCGACCCGACCGTCGGCGGGGACCAGCAGATAGGCGTAGGCCTGCTGTCGCTCGCGCCCGACCCGTCCGCGCAGCTGATAGAGCTGCGCGAGCCCGAAGCGGTCAGCGCGGTTGATGATGATCGTGTTGGACGCCGGGATGTCCAGCCCGGATTCGACGATGGCCGTGGAGACGAGCACGTCGGCCTGGCCGGTGACGAACCTCACCATCGTCGCCTCGAGCTCGCGCTCTTTCATCTGGCCGTGGCCCATGATGACGCGCGCCTCGGGCACCAGCTCCTGGACGAGCTTCGCCATCGACGGCAGCGACTGGACCCGGTTGTGGACGAAGAAAACCTGGCCGCCCCGCTCGAGCTCGCGTTCGAGCGCCTCCTTGATGACGCCGCGGCTGAAGCGGCGGATGACCGTCTCGACGGGCAATCGATCGAGCGGGGCGGTCTCGATCACCGACATGTCCCGCACGCCCGAGAGCGACATGTAGAGCGTCCGGGGAATCGGGGTCGCCGTCAGCGCGAGCACGTCCACCGACGCTCGCAGCTGCTTCATCCGCTCCTTGTGGGCCACGCCGAACCGGTGCTCCTCATCGATGACCATGAGGCCCAGATTCTTGAAGGCGACGTCCTTCGAGAGGAGCCGGTGCGTGCCGATCACGACGTCGACGGTGCCCTGACGCAGCCCCTCGACGACCGCCTTCTGCTCCTTGGGCGAGCGAAAGCGCGACAGCAGCTCGACCTTGGCCGGAAACGGCGTGAACCGGTCGGCGAACGTGGACCAGTGCTGCTGAGCCAGCACGGTCGTCGGTACCAGCACGGCGACCTGCATACCGTCGCCGACGGCCTTGAAGGCGGCGCGGAGCGCGACCTCGGTCTTGCCGTACCCGACGTCGCCGGCGACGAGCCGGTCCATCGGGCGACCGGCCTCCATGTCGCGCTTGGCGTCCTCGATCGCCTTGAGCTGATCCGCCGTCTCCTCGAACCGGAACGCCGCTTCGAACTCGCGCTGCCACGGCGTGTCCGCCGCGAACGCGTGGCCGTCGGCCACCGCGCGCTGCGCGTAGAGGCGCAACAGCCCCTCGGCCATCTCGCGCAGGGCGGCCCGGACCGACTCCTTCACGCGCTGCCAGGACGCGCCGCCGAGCCGGTCGAGTCGCGCGGCGCCGGCGTCACCGCCGAGGTATTTCGAGATCAGCTCGAGCCGCTCGACCGGCAAGTAGAGCCGGTTGCCCTCGGAGTACTCGAGCAGCAGAAAATCGCTCTCGCGGTCGCCGACCTTCATCGTCTGCAAACCCAGATAGCGCCCGAGCCCGTGGTCTTCGTGGACGATGATGTCGCCGGGCGCCAGGTCGGTGAACGCCGTGAGCGCGGCGCCGCGCTGGTACTTGGGTCGCCGCAGCGACCGGCGCCTCGAGCCGAAGACTTCGCCCTCGGTGAGCACGATGACGCCGAGGGCGGGGATCGTGAACCCGGTGGAGCACTCGCCGACGACGATCGCCAAGGTCTCGGGTCCCTCGAACGACGTCGCGATCTCGGCTTCGACCTGGTGCTCGCGGAGGATCTGACGGACGTGCTCGGCCTGGCGCTCGTCGGCCGCGGTCAGGCGGACACGGAAGCCTTCCACGCGCCAGCGGGCGATCTCGGCTGTGAGCTGGTTGAAGCGGCCGGTGAAGCGCGGGACCTCCTGCGTCTCCAGGGTGATCTCGGTCGCCGCGGAAGCGCCCGCCGCGGCGCTGGACGTGCCGGCGACGAGGCTCAGCTCGACGATCTGGCGGCCGGCGAGCTGTTCGCGCAGAGGCGGGTCGGCCACCGTCTCATCGGTCGGCTCATCGAGGAGCTTCGGCAGGTCGACGACAACGGGCGCGGTCGCCGGCAGATAGTCGAGGAGCCGCGCGGCGGGCTCGGGCGCGGTGTCCTCGGGCGTCAGCGGCAGGACGAGCAGATCGTCGAGGGTCCCCACCGAGCGCTGAGAGGTCGGGTCGAAGAGGCGGATCGACTCGATATCGTCGCCGAAGAACTCGAGCCGCGCCGGACCCGCCTCGCTCGGCGAGAAGATGTCGACGATGCCGCCGCGCAGGCTCCATTGCCCCACCGTCACGACCGTCTCGACCTTTTCGTAGCCGCACCGCTCGAGCGCCTCGAGCAGGAGCTCACGGTCCAGGCTGTCGCCGGTAGCGAGACGCAAGGTACGCGCCGCGAACTCGTCACGGCTCCAGAGCGGCGCTCTCAGGGCGGCCGGCGTCGCGACCACGGTGACCGGCTCGGCAACGGTAAGCCGTCGCGCGATCACCGCGCGCTCGGCGTCGGTCTCCCGGTGGTGCCCACCCCTCCAGAGCCGGGGCTCCGGCGGGGGAAACTCGAGCGCGGTGGCGCCGAAGAGCTTCAGGTCCTGGGTCCAGCGATGGGCTTCGGCAAGACCCGCGACCACGACGAGGGCGGGCCGCGGATGCGCCTGGAGGAGCTCAGCGACAGCGAGGGCACGCGCTGAGCCTGTGAGGCCGGCGACGCGCAGGCAGACGTCCCCCTCGGCGAAGGATTTCGCCAGCGCTTCGAATGCCGGCCACTCTCTCAACATCTCGGCGAGCACCCCTACGGTATCACGGCGGTTGCGGCGGGCTGGAGCGTGGGCGGCGGGCCGCGGTGCGGGAGGGGGTCCCGGCTACCACGCGGCACGCGGCGCCTGCGAAGCGGCTTCGTTCCAAGCGCAGCTCGTTCTAGGCTCGACGGTCTAGCGAGTGAGCTCGAAGCGTCAGGCTAGCCGTCGAAGCTGCTCGGTGGTCAGGCCGAGAGGGACGGGCCGGCGGGTGGGGGCTGGGGGTTGGGGAAGGGGTCGACGGACCCGTTCCCTCCGAGCGGCGGCGGGAGTCTCGCGCCGGGATGGAGCCCATCCGCAGCGGGGAGGCGAACGCGTGCCGCGTGGTCGCGGCGACCCCTTCCCCAACCCCCAGCCCCCACCCGCTGGCCCGTTACGCGCGCCCGAACTATCGAGAGCCTTTGGCGAGATAGAACGAGAGAGTTTCGAGCTCGATCGAGAGGTCGACGTTTTTGAGGCGGACGTCGCGGGGAACCTTGATGCGCGCGGGCGCGAAGTTCAGGATGGCTTTGATCCCCGCCGCGACCAGCTGGTCGGCGACCGCCTGCGCCGCCTCCATGGGTACCGCGACGATCGCGATCTGAATCCCGCGCGCCTTCACCTCACGCGCGAGGTCGCGGCTGGCGAAGATCGGCGTCGCCTCGACCTCGTGCACGACCTTCGATGGATCCTCGTCGAAGATGGCCGCGATGCGGAATCCCTGGCGGGTGAATCCACGGTAGTGGAACAGCGCCGAGCCGAGGTTGCCGAAGCCGATGAGCGCCACCGGCCACTCGCGATCGAGACCGAGGATGCGCTGGAGCTCGGCCTTCAGGCCCGAGACGTAGTAGCCGATGCCGCGCACGCCGAACTCGCCGAAATAGGCGAGATCCTTCCGGACCTGAGCCGAGTTGAGATTGAACCGGTCCGCCAGCTCCTGCGAGGACACGGTCTTCACGCCGTCCTCTTCGAGCTGCAGCAGGCATCGAGTGTAGATCGAGAGACGACGGATCGTCATCTCGGGGATCTTCGGGAAGCGAACGTTCGACCGTGGCGTCATCGTGCGGCGCGCCGCGCGCGAGGCGCGTGCGGCGCGCCGGCCCTCCGCTATGCGCTGGGCGTCATGCGAAATTGATGCCTTTCACGAACAAGAGGATCAACGCGATGACGAGCGTGTAGATCGCGAGGGACTCGATCAGCGCCAGACCGATGATCATCGCGGTCTGAATCCGCGCAGCGGCGCCCGGCTGCCGGGCCATCGCGTCGACGGCCGACGCGACCGCTCTCCCCTGTCCGAGCCCGCACAACCCCGCCGCGATCGCCATGCCGATGCCGGCCGCGATGACCGCGAACGGAGCGATCCAGCCGCCCGTGCCGCCGTCGGCCGCCAGCGCCGCGGTCGGAAACGCCAGAACCGCCACACCCACCAGAATCAGTGAACGTCGCACGACTCCCTCCTCTATACGTGTGATCTGCTAGTGGTGCTCGGATGATGGTCGGCCTCTTCGATCGCTCCGGAGATGTAGAGCATCGTCAGCATCACGAAGATGAACGCCTGCAGAAACGCCACCAGAATCTTCAGCGGGTACAGAAACCCCACCGTGAAGACGATCGTGACCAAGCCGCCGATCCCGCCGACGACGGCCCCCACCACGCTGCCCGACAGCGCCCAGCCGATCAGCCCGTCGAGGCCCATCAGGAGGAAGATCACCGCGAGCAGGATGTGACCGCCGACCATGTTGCCGAAGAGTCGAAGCGTGAGCGAGAGCGGACGCGCGAGGTGACTGATCACCTCGATCACGAACATGAGGGGCTTGAGCGGCAGCGGAACCGGTCCGGCGAAATGCTTGAGGTACGCGAGCACCCCCTGCTTCCGCGCGCCGATCCAGTGATAGGCGAGGAACACGACGAGGGCGCACGCGGCCGTGGTGTTGAGGTTGCCGGTCGGCCCCGCCAGTCCCGGCACCAGACCCATCAGATTGCCGGTCAGGATGAAGAGCCCCAGCGTCGCGATGAGCGGCAGGTAGCGCCGGCCTTCGTGGCCCATGACGTCATCGATCATCGATTGGAATTGCTCGAGCACGACCTCCAGGAAGTTCTGGAGACCGCGCGGGACGAGCTGCAGGTTGCGCGAGGCGACGAACGTCATCACCGCCAGGATGACCATCGCGAGCCACGTGTACGTCACGTGGTCGGGAATGCCCGGCAGGCGGAAGATCGGGGGGTGCTCGATCGCTTCCATCGATCAGCGCTCCGTGCGCGCCGACGCGAGGCCGCGCGCGATCACATC
>Ga0137415_10007062_pt1 | contig 11135 bp, 10 predicted proteins | sample CZODoug3_1_1_16f_FD_183082 | JGI IMG/M metagenome (GOLD analysis project Ga0137415, IMG submission 183082) | Vadose zone soil fungal communities from Angelo Coast Range Reserve, California, USA - CZODoug3_1_1_16fungal (Hybrid Assembly) | ecosystem: Environmental > Terrestrial > Soil > Vadose...
GGAAATCTGAGGGCTCTGAAAGCCACCGTCAACGCGAGCTGGCTGAAACAACACCTACGCTCCACGAACATCGTTGTCCTCGATGCTCGCTCCAGAACCGCCTACTCTAGGGCCCATATTCCCGGGGCGAGAAATGCTGACCTCTTCCACTATTTCGTTCCAGGAACCGACGGCAAGAATCTGAATGCATTTCACAGAGACCTCGAATCCAAACTTGGACGGCTCGGCCTCAGAGGCGACCAACGAGCCATCGTATACGAGTCGGGGTTCGGTATGAGGGCTGCACGAGTTGCTTGGATGCTCGAGTACGCTGGGATGCAGAGTCCATTGATGCTTGAAGGCGGTTTTAGGGCCTGGCAGGATTCCAAGTATCCCGTCGAGAAGAAGCGGAGAGTGGGCGTCCCAACAGGGTTCAAGGTTCATCCAAAAGGTGCTGTTTTGGCTACAGCCGGCTACGTTAGGTCTCTATCAAAGTCCCGTAACGGATTGGTGTTGGATGTCAGAACTCGGGGAGAATACGAAGGATCAGAAAAACGGGATTGTTGCCCGCGTCCTGGACGGGTACCCGGAGCAGCATGGTTTGAATGGACCAACTTTCTCAACGGAGAAGGAGGATTCCAGAGTCGTCAACCAATCGGCAAACAGCTTCGATCGATGGGCCTCCGCTCAAGCTCCGACATAGCGGTATACTGTCATCGCGGGGCTCGTGCAGCCGCCGCTTTCTACGCGCTCAGATCATTGGGGTACCGTCGGGCTAGAAACTATGTGGGATCTTGGCACGAATGGTCATCAAAGAAGAACCTTCCTGCAGAAATCGGCCGAGTACCGCCCTAGGCAGAGACGGTTTTCCCTAATGGTTTTTGAAAGCGCCATGCGTCAGTGTCTTGGTGGATCTGAGTGACCCATCCCAAGGCGACTTTCTCGGGCAGTGACAATAGGACCTTGCCCACATGTTTGCATAGTTGCCTGGTCTCGATGGACCTTTCCCAATCTCCGCAATCATGAGTGATTGTTTTCGGGCCAGACTCTATGGTCAAGTTGTAGTCGCGTATCTTTGCAACAACTTCTTCACTCGTAGCAATCTTGATGCTCACATCCTCATCCGGGATAGCCAGTGCCCGGGCCAGCCGGGATTCTCCCATCAAAGAGCTGAGGAGGTCAATAATTTTTGGCCGGTCGTCTCCTCCTTTTACCCATTCTCCCAGCCCTTCAGGCCCCTTCCCCTTCTCCAGGTGAGCCTTAGCCCTGTTGAGGGCTTCCCGTTGAGCTGGAGAAAGTTTTCCCAGCATCTGGAGAATTTTGAGCGCGTTTTCTACCGCGTAGCCGTGAAAATGGTTGTTGAAGTAACCGTAGGTTGTCTTAACAGCGGGTTCGATCTCCTTGACCTTACGCACCCATGATTCCAGTTCCTTTTCCGTGTAGTGGTAGTCGTACCAGGGTCGCTGCCCGTGCCCGTGCCAGCGGATGTATGCGAAATCAGCGGTTAGGCGTACTTCAGGCGGGAGTAGAGGCTCGTCCACTATGGTGTATGCGACGTTGTACTTGGAGAGCATAGGCCATGTCGAGTCTTGTAGCCAGGATTTGTGCCGGAATTCAATTGCGTACTTGAAGCCATGGGGAAGGATCGAGAGGAAGCTCTCCAGGTGGCTCAGATCGTACTTGTACTTGGGTGGCATCTGCAGGAGTAGACACCCGAGTTTTCCGCTGTTGTTCAGTGGAAGCATCAACTCCGCAAAACGGTCCAGTTCAGACTCCAGAGAAGGACCGATATCCGCGAGTTTGTCATGAGTGATAGTCTGGGGAATCTTTGCGCAAAAGATGAAATCCTTGGGAGAGAATCTGTTCCAGCCAAGCACCGTGCCCGGCTGGGGGAACGCATAGAACGTAGAATCGATCTCGGCGGTCGGAAATACTTGCGTGTAGTGTTTCAGCTTGCTTTCAGTAGAAGTGGGATAGAAGACTCCTACCCACTCAGGGTACGACCATCCTGAAGTACCCAGGAGAAATCGCCCCGTTTTCGCCGACCTCTTACCTAAATCTGAGGTTGCAAACCGTCTCAAGAAGGTATGGGTCAGCTTTACATCGGCGCAGGCGGGTGGGACTACTTCTCTATCCCCAATGGCGACCGACTGAAAGCATACTCATCAGTCTACGATTTCGTAGAGGTGAACAGCACTTACTACCAGTTACCGAGGCCGGCTAACGTAGCGAGTTGGCGCAAAAGGGTCCCGCCTGAATTCGAGTTCTCGGTTCGGTGTCAGAAGGATGTTGCCGAACTTCATCAGTTAGAGTCGACTCCCCAAACTGTTCGCATTATGGATTCCATTGAGAAGATCTGCAGACGCCTGCGGGCAAGCATTCTGACGATACTAATTCCGAAGGCGCTTCTTAGGGACAAAGAACTTGTTCCCAAACTGAACGCATTTCTTTCGACGCTAAACCTCGGCAGGACTCGCATCGCCATCGAGTTTCGGGGAGGAAAGCCGACAGAGAAAACGTTGAAGACTCTACAGGACCACGACGCTGCGCATAGCGTTGACATCTAAAATCAGGACCCTAAGGTAGAGTCGAGAATTCTCTACACTAGGCTGTTTGGGAAGGGAAAAGAGAACATCTACGAGTTCGACGATAGCGAGCTACAAGGCATCGCGGGCAAGGCTTCCAGCCCGAAATTCGAGAAAAGCATCCTAGCATTTCATGGAGTCAGGATGTACAGAGACGCAGCGCGCTTGAAGACTTTCCTGAACTCTGGCAAGTTCCCTTCGCTAACCGGGCAGGTCGGGCTCGAATCCCTGAGCGAAGTGTTGATGGAAGATGCCGGGTTCCCTACTAGCAAGTCTCAACTCGTAAGGGAACAAGGCTGGAAGCTCTTTGACAAGACCGCTGAGGAACGTGTGAGAACCAGGGTGGTTCTTGAGAAACTTCCAGAGGGAGCCTACAGGACGCTTGACGACGTTTTAGCATCCCTCAAGGGAACGCCTCTCTGAACCATCTCCGGGACGACAAGTACATGAGACGAGCCCGATACGAACGACGCGCTCTAGCCGGAGAAAATTATACCACATAAAGTGGGACTATCATGAACTGCTACTATACGGCGTTGGGTGCCTTAGTTTCCCTGCAATCAGGCTAAGCTATTGCGAGCGGTTGGACCTGTAGGAGTTCCTTTGCGAGTACGCGGTATTGTTCTGATGCAGGGTTTCTCGGCCGGTATAGTATGCCTGGCAGCCCTTTGCTTGGAGCCTCGGCCATTCGGACGGATCTGGGAATCACGGATTTTAGAACCCGTTCGCCAAAGTTTTGGTTGACTTGTTGCATGACCCGCCGTGACAGCGCTGTTCTGCGGTCGTACATTGTCAGTATGATCCGGTAGTCAAAGGCTGCTTTCAACCTGGATCTAACGAGATCCATGACTTTGAGAAGCGTTGGCAGTCCCTCCATAGGATAGAACTCGCATTGCACTGGAATGAGGACTAGGTCGGATGATACTAGGGCGTTGAGGGTGAGCAGTCCGATGTTTGGTGGGCAATCGATAACGATTTGTTCGAACTTGTCTTTGATAGGACTAATCGATTCTCTGAGCACGTATTCTCTACCGGGGGTTGATGATAGTTCAACTTCGGCGCCGGCTAGATCTAAGTTGCTTGGTAGTAGCGATAGTTTCTCGATACGGGTGTTTAGGAGGACTTCTTCGGCTTTTCGTGATTGAGATAGAACGTTGTAGACCGTTGACGAAAGCGTCGCTTTCTCAAAGCCAAGTCCAGTTGTGGCGTTTCCTTGAGGGTCCAAGTCCACGATCAGTGTCTTTTTGCCTTCAATCGCGGTTGCTGTTGCGAGGTTGACTGCGGTTGTTGTCTTTCCAGTCCCGCCTTTGTTATTCAGTACGCTAACGATCATTGCTGGACCGTTCTATTCTGGATAATTACTAAGAGATTGATTCGCAGAAAACAGCTAATGGATACGGGTTATGCGTCTAATATCGTCAGAATTCCATGTTCTAGATGTGAGAATCTGCGAGGTTCCAGGCCCCTCTCATATAAGCTACTGAAGGGTCCGTCCTTATATGGTGAGACGTGAATGAACCGTCTTGTCAACAAACCTTTCACTGAACTTGCTAATCTGTCATTACAACATCCGCTAGGATGAGCAGGATGGGTGTAACGAACTTGGGTCCAGTTGAAGTGAGTTCGCCTGTGGCGAGACGACGATTTCTTGACCTGAATAAGGAAGTTGTCGAATGCAGGATTTGTCCTCGTCTGGTCGAATACCGAGAGTCAGTGGCTAGGGTCAAGAAGAAACAGTTTTTGGATTGGAACTACTGGGGCCGACCCGTCCCTGGTTTCGGAGACATCTCGGCTACGATTGTACTGATTGGGCTAGCCCCGGCACCTCACGGCGGGAATCGAACCGGAAGAGTGTTCACAGGGGACAGGAGCGCTGACTTCCTTGTGAGGGCTCTTTTCGAGGCTGGTTATGCAAATCAACCTCGCTCTGTTGACGTGAATGATGGATTGGAATTGCATGGAGTTTACATGACGGCCGCTGTAAAATGTGTCCCTCCAGACAACAAGCCCACTAGCGAGGAAGTGTCCAACTGCGTGCATTTCTTGAAATCTGAATTGGAGCTATGCAAAGGGTCCAGAGCCATCCTTTGCCTAGGCGAGTTTGCTTATCGTTCAACGATGAGTTTATTGAAACAAAACAACCTCTTCTCGTCCAAGATTCCGAAGTTTGCACACGGGCTCGAAATCGACCTCTCCGATAGTCGCAAGGTCTTCGCGTCGTACCATCCAAGCCCTAGGAACACGCAAACGGGCACGCTTACCGCGGACATGTTCAATTCTCTCCTCCTGAGAATAAGCAAGGGTTTGAGTCATTCGTAGCAATTTTCGTTGCTGAGGATCGCCCCTCGCGGATTAACCCTGGTCTATGTTCTATCTGGAAGGTCGAGGTCGTTCTATCTGAACATCGCGTGATAAGTACTCCCTGGATTTCGTTTCCGCCTGGACCAACAGCTCCTCGAAGTGCTTGTTCAGCGCCCTGATTTTTTCCTGGGCCAGGTGATGCCTCTCAGAGGCTTGAAGCTCGTCCTTCTTTGCTTCTTCGATCTTCTTGAAAATGGTTTTCCTGTCGAGATAGAGATTTTTGCATGCTGCGTCGTGGAGAAGTCGTTGTCGTTGACCTAGGAGGGTCCGACCTTTGCTCTGTTTCTCTGCGAGGTGTTCAGTCGTCGTTAGCTGGTCAAGTTGTACGACAACTCTAGTGGTCTTTCTATGGCTGAACCCCATCTTGCCCGAGTCCATAGCGCTCTTGAGGTTTGTGAGAATGGGGGTGAGGTAGGGTCCTGAGTTTCGGGAGAGGAAGCTTCTGTAGGGGGACTGAATGTACTCGCCTAATGCCTCTCTCTCCTCAGATCTTAGGGCGATTTCGCCTCGCTGGGAAAGGTCTCTAAGTTTTCGGAGGGGTCGTCGGAGATGGGTCAGGGTGTCAGTTCTGAATTCCCTGCTTTCCTTCCGGAGTTCCTTTTCGATCTCTAGAACTTGTTTTAGAGAATCGTTCGATGTGATTTTCTCCATCTCATTTGACAGCTCCTTCACGGCGGACGAAAGCCTTTCACGGGTTCGTTCAAGTTCGACACTCTCCTTCTTCTTCTCGTCCAGTTGAACTCCGATTTGATGAATCGTCTCGACAATGCCGGTGAGTGTTTTTGCTCGTTGAAGGTTTTCCCCGTCTCCCTCGAGGAACTGAGAGGTTTTGTCTCCTACCTTCGCTATTCTCTCGACGATCCCTGAGAACGATAGCATGTCTAACAGGTAGAGTCCGTGGACTTCTCTCTGGGTATTGTTTTTGCTCTCTCTGAGAGATCTAGCTGTGTTGGAGAGGTTGTCCCGTAGAACTTTGTAGGAATCCCAGCTGACTTCCTGGGGGATTTGGATCTTTTCTATGCTCGAGTTAGCGTCGCGGGCCACTCGTCCCACGACTCTCGCAGCTCGGTAAGAGATGGGGTCTTTCTTCGTCGTAAGGTTTCCGTCGGCTTTGCGAGAGAGTTCCTCGAAGAAGCTTCGGGCTTCATCAAGTGCTCGACGCGCGTCATCTGAAAGCTTCCCCGCTTTGTTCTTCGTAGGGCGTAGTGCTTTCTGGAGTTCTTGTTCCAACCAGTTATCGTATTCTTCTAAGCGGATTTTCAATTATCGGGGGACCAGGGGAGGATTCTTACCTAGTCTCCTCTCTAAGATTAATGACTATGGTATCCATGGTCTGTTGAGCCTTCTCTTTTCTCTTCGCGAGATCTGAAATCAGAGATTCATACAGTTCTCTAGCTATTCTCCCGCTCCGGTACTGATTCCTGAGGTCCGCAGACGTGGTTCGGACTACTTGGATGTCGGCCTCAGCTCGCTCGAGTCTCTTTATCATGTCCTGATAACGTGGGTTCGACTTTGACAGCTGGTCTTTGACCGGCGCCAGTGTTCTGTCCAACTCCGCGATTCTCAGGTCAATGACGCGTCTTCTTCTCTTGAACTCATGACGGTTAAGCGACCCTCTCAAGAGGTCCTCGTCCATCTTTTCTGCTTCCAGTCGCATGGCTGATTTTTCATCGTACAATTCTACGAACCTTCCGATAAGCTCGGACGGGGCGCCTGAAACTGCGACACCGGCCATACTGGTTGCGCCAACTGCTAGGACAACAGCGGCAATAGATCCCACAGCGAGTCCAGCCCAACTAAGGGCTGAGAGACTTGCCCAGAAGGGGTCCAATTGATAGTCCATGGTAAATGACAAGCTAGACATCGGTGTAACAGTGGCGACCTGCACGAGGATCTGGTTGCCGGAACTGGTGAACGTCTGGCCGCTGAAGGAATCTAGGCGGAATCCCATCGGGGTCACTATTTTCATTTGCAGTGTTGGTTCGGAGAACTTGACGTTGTCGAACAAGCGGAAACTAAGTTCGAATCGTCCCAAGCCTGTGGATATCAGGTAGGACTGGCTCGGGAGTGCGTAGCTAATTCTAACCGAAGATGAGGCTCCGGCTTTCACGGTTCCGAACCTCGGATCGGTTCCGAACCTCGGAATGAAAGTCACCGTATTTGTCCCATCTGTCGCCGTTGCTGCAGTAAGTGTACTAACCGTTCCAATTATGTCGCGAGCCGTTGCCGTCTGAACGTTCTTCGGAAGAGGTAGAGTGAGACTCGACAGGTCATGACCCTTGTTCGTCATGTTGTAAAAGTCTGTAACTTGAATCGCGCCAGTCTGTGCGATTGTTATAGTCCGGTTCGCCATGACACCGAAGATGCTTTGGCTGGTGTCGGACGACGAAAAAGTCATCGTTGCTACGGTTGTATTGAAGGGCTTTAGAGGAATTGCCTGGGAGCTGAAGGTTGCGCTCGCGAAAGTTCCATTCACAGATGATACCTTCGGAGATGGCCAGTCTCCTGTCTTGACCGATAGTGTCGCGCTGGTCACGGTGTAGTTGTCGTCCATCAAAGGGAAAGGTTCGAAGGCAAAAACGAAATTGCTGGATGTCGAGTTGAAGCTGAGTAGGTCAGAATAAACGTTAGTAAGATTGAAGCTGTAGGTTCCAGTCTTCGCCGAAGGAAACGCGATGTCCATTGCGGAATAGTTGCCTCCCGAGCGCAAACTTGCCAACTTTAGGGGCGAAATCCGTAGCTGGTTTGATTGCGAATCCACTGCCTCTGTGAATCTAAGCTTGCTACTCAGGGAGGAGGCTATGCCGAGTGTGATTTGGGAAACGGGCGAGGATCCCGTTGTCAGGCTGAACTGATCACTAACAAAGGACACGCCCCAGTTATTGGTCGTTATGGACCTAATAACGGTGACAGTGCAGCTGCTCGAAGTGCAATTGGTCTGAGCCACAGCTGGGCTGGGAAGCTGGGTTGACAATAGGGCCAATAGTAGAAGCGAGAGTACGAGTGCCTTCATTTGCAGAAACCATTGTGCACCGTGCGACTTTGATTAGCATCCGAAAAGACTCCCTACTTATTTATTCCCATAGAAGCACGAAACCCAGCACTAAGGTATCGTCATGCGAAGTATTCTAGTCACTGGTGCTGGGGGTAGCGCGGGTAACAATGTTTGTTGGAGCTTGAGGGTCAGCAAAGATGGCAAGAGCATTCTCCTCGCCGGAACTGATGTAGACAAGACGAGTATCGAACTCAACGGATGGATCGACAGATCCTACCAGCTCCCCCCAGCTACCAGCTCTCGATATGTGCAGCGCCTCAACCAAGTTATCAAGAAAGACAGGGTTGAGATGGTCTTTCCTCAGCCCGACTCGGAAGTAGGCCGATTGTCAAATGATAGAGACCAGGTTTCTGCTGCGATGTTCCTTCCAGATCGTGAGGCTGTGAAAGTCTGTCAGGACAAGTACGAGGCGTTGTCTAGGTGGTTCAAGAAGGGACTCAGGAGAGAGCCGATCGTTCTCTCCCCCCGCAGTCGTCGGAGCAGGCAACTGGTTAGGAGGGTGGCGTTTCCCTGCTGGGTGAGGGCGAGACATGGGGCGGGTGGAAGTCTGAGCTGCCTAGCAAGAAGTTGGCCCAGTGTGGAACATTGGATCAGCTACCACTGGGCGGAAGGACTGAAGACGGATTTCATCCTGGAAGAGTATCTTCCGAATCGAGATTTCTGCTTCATGTCTATTTGGAATGAAGGAAAGCTTGTGACCTCGATGGTTCGTGAGCGTCTGAGCTGGGTGGGGCACCGGATCGTAGGCTCCGGAGGAACCTCCAAGCTAAACCGGGTGGTTCATTCAAACAAGGTAAATACGACGGCTCTGGAAGCGATTAATGCAGTCGCCGAAAAGCCTCACGGCATCTTCTGTGTGGATCTAAAAGGGGACAGCAGAGGCATCCCGCGTCCGACCGAAATCAATTGCAGGTTCACAACCAACGTTCACTACCTCACCTTGGCGTCTTTGAAATTGGGTCATCCGGAGTGGAATTTTCCTTGGATGGCTGCAAGGATATGTCTCGGCGAGAAGATCCCATCGAGCAAGACTCTGAACGCCTTACCCGCGAACCTGTGGTTTACCAAGAATACTGACATGGGCTTCACAATGGTGGAAGGCAAGAAATGGCGGGCAGAAGACTTCTCCTAGACAGGTTCTGTGATATCTTCTCTCTTCCTGTAGAAGTACAGTCGGACTTGGCGGTCCCAGATGAACAGCCAAGAAATCGACAAAACTAGCGCGATCATAGCTTTCACGGCTGCGTCAAAATAGCGGCCGAGACTTGGGTCTGACTGTATGCGAAAAGGTGCTACTACCAGGGCAAGGATTCCGAATCCCACTATCATCAACCCCCATTGAGTTGTGAAGACGAGGAGTTGTAGGGCTACGGCTCGTTGGTTCAATCCTATCGCCTTATCAGAATCATCGTGATTAACGCAAGTGCGGCCGAAATTAGGTAGAGGGCAAAGATCGCAGAGACGATCTCCGACTCTTTAGCGGGTCGGCCAACGAGCAAAGTCCTTACCAGGGTCAAGGGTGCTTTGGGATCTGATGACGAGGCCAAGCGGCCATCGTCCAGCAGTCTTGTCGGTTTTGCGGTTAATGCTCTATGCTCTGTGAACCTTTTGATTTTTGAGAGGAAAAAGAAGGAATTTTGGATGTTGGGAAACATTGCTACTATGCTCGCTATCTCGGTCCTGCTGAGTATAGCCAGCGCGCCTAGGGCAGCGCCCACGGAAAGTTGTCCCACGTTTCCCGCGAAGGCTCTGGACGGATATCTGTTGAAGTAGAAGAAGCCCAGTGCCGAGAAGAGTAGGCAGGCGTATAGGAACACAGCGCTTGGCGCTGGGTCCGTAATGAGGACCCCTATGAGGAGTGCCGCGGATATTATGGAGACGCCCCCGGCCATGGTTCCATTCAGCGGATCGAGCATGTTGGTAGTGTTCGAGGTCACTGAGATTGCTACTGGTATGCTCAAAGGATAGATGACTGGCAAATGGAAGCTTCCGAAAATGGGGACCTGTAAGGTCGGATTATACACCTGGTTAGGATAGAGCAATCCAAGAGCTACTATTGGCAGACCGCAAAGAAGAGTCAGTAGAGGTTTGTAGATACCCCTCATCTTCAGCCGATCATCTAACGCTCCCACGACCGCTGCAGATCCGACAACCAGGGAGAAGGCAAGCATCGTTATCGAGTTTCCGCCGCCGATTAGAACATAGGCGGACGACAAGAGTATCAACGTGACTGGGATCGCGGCGCCACACATCTCCGGGATGCGTGGTTTGCTCAGCTTGTGGACATCTATTCCAATGATTCCTCTCCTTGCGTTAGTTTGCATGAAAAAGCGAGTGAGAACTAGGGACACTGGAAAAGATACAATCGCAAGTAGGATAGCGGTGGTAACCTCCCACCCGCTAGGGAGCATGAGGGCCGAGTCATCGGAGCCGATTATAAAAGAAATGATTTCCCTGAGCGAAGGATTATCAGTAGTCGGGAACCGACCGCGCTGAGAATTCCGATGGCGACGTTCGACCATCCTTTTCTACCCAATTCAGGTGCGCCGATTCGAAAAATGATGCTGGAGGCGATCGGAGCTGCCTCCATAGACGAGCTCTACTCTGACATTCCAACCGAGGTGCGTACAAACCGTCCGTTGAAGGTCGATTGGCTACCTTCAGAACAAGAGGTCAAGAGCCACGTTGAGCGCATGTTAGCTGAGAACAAGTCGGCTGCTGACATGCCAGTTTTCCTCGGTGCAGGCATCTACAATCATTATCTCCCCGCGGCAGTCAAGGCTATCCTCGCACGGACTTAGTTTCAGACGTCTTACACTCCATATCAGGCGGAGATTTCCCAAGGACTCCTCCAGTCTCTGTTCGAGTTCCAGTCCATGATTGCTGACCTTACGCAGATGGACGCTGTTAACTCGTCGCTCTACGATGGGTCAACGGCTCTGGGTGAAGCCGCTAGGATGGCTTGTAGAGCTACTGGAAGGAAGAAGATCCTCGTACCGCAAAGCTTGCACCCTGCTAAATTTTCAGTTCTGAAGAATTACGCCGAGCCAGCGGGTATTGGACTGGAGACCTTCACGTACGACGAGGAGACGGGCGGTCTCGATTCCGCTGATCTGCAATCCAAAGTCGACCGGGACACTGCGGCTGTATATTGC
>Ga0137415_10007063_pt1 | contig 11135 bp, 11 predicted proteins | sample CZODoug3_1_1_16f_FD_183082 | JGI IMG/M metagenome (GOLD analysis project Ga0137415, IMG submission 183082) | Vadose zone soil fungal communities from Angelo Coast Range Reserve, California, USA - CZODoug3_1_1_16fungal (Hybrid Assembly) | ecosystem: Environmental > Terrestrial > Soil > Vadose...
AAATAGGCAATTGTCATCCCAATTTCACTCAGACTATCGCCACTCAAAGCTGCGGCCAGCTTGGCGTTCGCCACCGCAGCTTGTGTGGCCAATTTTACAGCTGCCGGCTCGTTCGGAAGCAAATCGTTTCGATCGAACAGGTGATCAATCCAAATCGTCAAAGCGAAGGCAGCCCGATACAGATCATGTCCTTCAAAGGTCTCTGCTGATGTGAATGTCTCGGCGATTCCACGGTCTTCCTCTTCCGCCGCGTCTTCATCCGGCAGCGCATCGAGTTCCGCGCTCCAATCCCTGGCATCCAACAATTGGGTCCAGCCCATTTCACGAGCGATGATCTCGTCGCGTTGGGGATCATCAAGGTATTCTTCCAGCAATCGCATGTACTTTTCTGCCTTGCCCTCCTGTTGCTGTAGAAAACGCTCCCACTGGTACTCATCCCATACGCGTTCGGGCTCACCCTCGTAGCCGGCCATGATGAAAGACTAAACGCGAGCTTGTCTCTACGCGCAAAGTCTTTTGATAGGGCACGACCCAGTTTACCCGCCGTGCGCGGGCCCGGCGCGCCGATCGGCTATCCGCCCGCGAGCGCTTCGCGCTCCGTTTGCAATCGCAACTGTCCGCATGCGGCATCGATGTCATGGCCTTTCTCGCGACGCAACGTCACCGGAATCTCTTCGGCTCGTAAGATTGATAGAAATTTTTCCTGCCGCTTTTCTGAAGGTCGCGTCCAAGGCAGACCGGAGACGCTATTGTACGGAATTAAATTCACTTTTGCCGAGAGCCGCTTTGCGTGACGGGAAAGGAAACGGGCTTGGTCGTCAGAATCGTTCACGTCCGCGATCAGGATGTATTCGAAGGTGAGGCGCTGCTTCTTGTGAGCTTTGTAGTAGTCGCAAGCCGAAAGCAGTGTTTCGATGTTGTAACGACGATTGATCGGCATGATCCGATTGCGAACCTCGTCAGTGGCACCGTGCAGAGAAACGGCCAGCCGAATTTGCAAACGCTCTTCTCCCAGTTTGCGAATCTGCGGCGCCAGCCCGCTGGTTGAAATCGTGATGTGGCGCGCGCCGACGCTGAGGCCCCAGTCCGCGTTAATTATTCGAATCGCCCGCAGCAGGCTCTCGAGGTTGGCGAGCGGCTCGCCCATCCCCATGAACACAATGTTGTCGATCTTTTCACCAGTCGCACGCTTAACTGCGATGAGCTGGTCGACAATCTCGTTTGCGCTCAGATTGCGCGAAAAACCTTCCAAACCGCTCGCACAGAATTTGCAGCCGTAGGCGCAGCCCACCTGGGTCGAGACACAGATTGTCCGACGGTCCGATCTCCCACCATAAAGCGCCAGCGACGCCGGAATCAAAACCGATTCGATTAAATTTCCGTCGGCTAAACGAAAAAGAAATTTCCGCGTCGCGTCGCGCGCACCGAGCACTCGTATGACGTCGATCTTGGCAAGCGAAAACGTCTCCGAAAGTCGCTTGCGCAACGGTCCCGGTAAATTGGTCATTTTGTCGATCGTGTCGACGCGCTTTTTGTAAAGCCAGTCGGTGATCTGTCCCGCGCGATATGAGGGTTCCCCAAAATTGCGGAGCTGCTCCTGAACCTCGCTAAGAATAAGAGATTTGAGATCGGTCTTGCCGGCGCTCTTCACTACAAAATCTACCGGACACCGCGCCTTGCATCAAACATCTGCGGAAGGTAGGTTCCTCCCGTGAAGGAACGCTTTGGACTGTGCGCGGTTCTGTTTTTGATGGTCGCATCGCTGCTTTCCGCCTGTGCAACCTCCGAGGATTCGATGAGCGGTGATTCGGCCTCCTCGGCTGCGACGTCTGGTACACCTGTTCCCGGGGAAAAAATGTCTGACGATGGAAGGTTTACTCCAGGTGGGCCTGGAGCCAGCGGAAGCGTTCACTGGTGATTTTTCTCTGTACCCGCCGACCTCTGGACGGCGGGGCCGGTGCCTCTCAACAACGTGTGCGCCGCGCTTCGCACAGCGGAGCCTGTACAGCGCGGAGATTTCTGCTTGATCGCGCAGGCGCACGGAGAACACTCAGCGGCGATGCACAGAACGCGCTCGCCACTCGCTCTTGGTTGGGAGGCCGCGCGAGCCAACGCACTGCCAGCATTAATTATTCAGGCGCTCATGCTGATGTTGCTCCTGAGTTTTTACACCACTCACACAGGGTTCGCGTTGCTTTCGCAGCTTGCCGAGCTAAAGCGCACGGGCGGGATCCTGTTTGTGATCGTCGCATCCGTAACGGCGGGGGCACTTATTCCGGAATTGTTCTTGATTCTTTTCTTCCAGCGAGGACGCCCCAGTCGTCGGAATCTTCGCAATTTGCTGTTTACGGTACCCGTGTGGGGACTCGACGGAACGCTTGTCGATCTTTTGTATCGAAATCAAGCCGCGTGGTTTGGAGACGTAGCAACAGTGCCGGTGGTCGCGGCGAAAATTTGCGTCGATCAATTTGGTTACAATCCTTTTTTTGCGGCGCCGTTTGGTGTGCTGACCTATGAGTGGAAGAACAGCGGCATCTCGCTCCAGCCCATTCGCGATCTTTTCACATGGAAACATTACCGCGACAAAATCATTCCGACATTGCTCGCCACATGGGCAGTCTGGATTCCGCTGATGGCAATTATCTATTCCCTGCCGCTTGCCCTCCAATTTCCACTTTTCGGGCTGGCGCTCGCTTTTTGGGTCTTGCTTCTGACTTACATGACGAATCGGTTTGCTGGGCAGATTGAAGCTGATGCGCCGCTTGCACTGGCTACGGCGAAAATTAAATAGTTAAAAGGATTACAATGTTAGAGGGGCTGCGGATGAACAATCCCTGCGGCTGGGACTCCCCTTTTGACTCTTTAACTTTTCAACCTTTTAACTTTTCACGAAGTGCAACAGCGCTTCGTGCACGCCCGCGCCGGCCTCTTGCTGCGCCACATAACCGCCGGCGTTGCGGACTGCGTTTTGCACCTCTGGAATTGCGTTGGCCGGGCATGATGGCATCGCGGCAACTTTTCCATTCAACATCGAGATATCATTGTGATGATCCCCGGCCGCGAAGATGTTGTCGCGCGCGACTTCGATTAAGCGCGCCAACTCAGCCAGCGCCGCACCCTTGTGATAATCAGTGTGGCAAAAACGGAGGTAAATGCCGTTCCGTTGGTAATCAAACTTTGGATGCCCGGCTCGTGCTCGCTCGATAAATCTGGCGATGTGTTCAATCTCTTCTTCATTTTCCGCAGCAAGACCTTCGAGCTGGTCCGAATCATAAATAAGACGTGCCTTCGTTTCTCGAGTCACGAAGTCGATTACTTCGGCGAGCACTGGCTGGGCTGAAGAAAACAACTCAGCATGATCGCGTGCGCAGCGATCGTTCCAATCGCCGAACGGCTCCCATTTGTCCCCGTTTCCCCCGCGACGAAAAACATCGCGTTCGGTTGTCAGAATGAAGTTCGGTCGGATCTGGAATTCAAAATTGGCAAGCCCAGATTCCAGTAGATCGACCGAGCGCCCGGTGTTGATTGCCCAGATCGCACCTGCGTCTTGCAGCTCACGTATCAATTCCACGCACTGGCGATTCAGTCCCGCGCCTGCAGGATCAACGTGTGAAACGAGCGTGCCGTCGAAATCGATGCTGAGCAATTGGATTGGCGAAGACATTAGGTTAACTTAGAAATTGATTTTCCACATGCAATACGTCGATTAGAAACAGGGTCATTAAAAACCAAGATCGACAATGAAATCGGCTTACGAACTGGCAATGGAGCGGCTTGAGAAAGCGTCACCATCCATCTCGCTCACCGACGATCAGAAAAAAGAAATCGCAGAAGTCGATTCGGTTTATCGAGCCAAGATCGCCGAAAAAGAAGTCTTCTTGAAGGATCAAATCCGCAATGCGCAAATCGCTGGAAATCCCGAAGAAGCGCAATCACTCGAGAAGCAGCTCGCCTCGGAGATACGCCGATTACAGGAAGAATGCGAGGCTAAGAAGGAAAAGCTTCGAACAAGTTTTGCGAGGTAGGCAGCGGCGGTTTACCGAACCGCCCGCCGACGATTGAGGTTAATTGCCTCTACGTCTATATTCTTGCGCTCACCGCGTTTCGGTAGATCAGGGTCCAGAAAACCGAGCATATGCGCGCGCTTGATTGTACGAACGCCTTCCTGCTTTTGCATCTCTTCGATGCGTTGATGAAATTTTTCCATCTTCGTCCAATGCACTTTGGGACGGAAATGGTGCTCGGCATGGTAACCGTTGTAGAAAAACAGCCAATTGTAGATTCTTCCGTAGCTGCTTACACCCCAGGCGATCGCTTTATCGGGATTTGCACCATAATGCCGATAGTAGCCGTTGAGATAACTGAAGCAGTGGCCCAGGTACCAGAACGGCAGGAAATAAAAAATGACGTAGCGCCAGTTGAACAGGAACAGGACAAAAAGCGTGGTTGCGAACGCAGCCAGCTCAAGGTTTCCCCAGAATAGATCGCCATTGTTGCGTTTGCGCAGTTCCCTGCGAATTGCTCCGACATCGTCCCGAAAGAAACTCAGGAACACATACCTCCATGGATTTTCCGCTTCGCCGTCGTGACCGTGACGATAAATGGACAACCAATCAACTGTATCGCCCGTTTCGTCCTGGCGATCGGAATTTCCCTTGTGATGCTGCATGTGCACGGCGTGGTACATCGTCTGCGAGAAGCAGCAGGCGATGGATTGTGTGACTCCAAAAATGCGATTCAGAGTGTTGGAGCGGAAGAACGGATTGTGAATGAAGTTGTGCCCCACCCCGTTGATGTTCGCATTCACCATCAGCGAATAAACGAACCCGAGAATCAGCAGCACCCACAGCGGGGTATGCGGGAACAAAAAGTACAGCGCTAGAAGATACGCGAGATGAAAAAGCCCCGCCGCGGCTGGAACGGCGTCCCAGCGTGTATGCCCGAAGAGCTTGGAATTCGTGGTCGGGCGTTCTATTCGGATCGCGTCAGCAGCCATGGTCCTATCGGGTTTGGCAGACCAGATACCTTGGCGGATAACCGCATTTTGGCAAGATAGTGGCAATAACGAGAGTCGCCTTCCCACCCGTCGGCGAGCAATCCGTGGTTGCTATTCCTGTTGCACGCCGTCAAATCCGGGTTTGCTAATTTTCATCGTGTCCGCCTATTGTAGCGGCTCTCGATGTTCGCGCTTCAACCTGAATTAAAAGTCTTCACCGGGTCCGCAAACCGCGATTTGGCCGAGCGAATTTGCAAGTACATCGGCGTGCCGCTCGGACAGGCGACAATCAGCTCGTTTCCCGATGGCGAAACATACGTCAGAATCGAGGAGAACATCCGCGGCCACGACATCTTCATCGTCCAGCCGACTTCGCCGCCGACCAATCAGCATTTGATGGAGTTGCTGATCATGGTGGACGCGGCGCGACGGGCAAGCGCGGACCGAATCACGGCTGTCATTCCGTTTTTTGGATACGCGCGCCAGGACCGCAAAGATCAGCCGCGCGTGCCGATCACAGCGAAGCTCGTCGCGAATTTGCTGTACGCAGCAGGCGTGAATCGCGTGCTCACGATGGATCTGCATGCCCAACAGGTGCAGGGCTTTTTCGATATCCCGGTGGATCACCTCTATTCGGCTCCGGTGTTGATCAAGTATTTGCGCAAGACAATGACGGACAAAACAACTGTCGTTTCCCCCGACCTGGGCGGGCTGAAAATGGCTTCGGCCTACGCAGAAGCGCTCGGAGCCAACCTGGCGATTGTGGCGAAAGAGCGCAAAAGCGCCACTGAGACTGAAGCGCTTTACCTGATCGGCGATGTAGAGAACAGCGATGTGCTGCTCGTGGATGATCTCACTGAAACGGCGGGCACACTTAGCTCGGCGGCTGCGATAGTAAAAAAGCACGGCGCACGCAACATTTACGCTGGTGTGGCGCACGCGGTCCTGGTGGACGTGGCCATTCCGCGGTTGCAAAAATCCGAAATTACGGAATTAGTAACGACCAACAGCACGCCTGTGCGCACCGTGGAGGGATTTAAGGTCACGGTGCTCTGTGTCTCCGAGCTTCTCGGGGAAGGCATTAAACGGATTCACAACGACGAATCGGTGTCGTCGCTGTTCAACATCGAGAACGAAAAAAATGGCAAAACAAGTTAAGCTTAAAGCAGAACCGCGCCCGAATGTGGGACGCTCCGCTGTGCGCAAACTCAGAGCGCGCGGATTCATCCCAGCCGTCATCTACGGAGGCAACGACAAACCGCAGCCGCTACAAGTCTCCGCGCGGGACATCAACGCGATGATGAGCCAGGCTTCGGGAGAAAACGTGCTGGTCGAACTCGAAATTGGTGGCGACAGCCAAAGCCGCACAGCGCTTGTGCAGGAAGTTCAACACTCTCCTGTCGGTGGCGAGATTCGTCACGTCGATTTTCACGCCATCTCCATGGATCAGATGATCCAGGCTGAGGTGCCGCTTGAACCTGTGGGTACGGCCGTTGGCGTAAAGACTTTTGGCGGATTGCTCGAGCAGAGCTTGCGCGAATTAGCGATTGAATGTCTGCCTGGTGATTTGCCGGATCGGATCACGGTGGATGTTTCGCAGCTGAATATTGGCGATGCCATTCACGTCCGCGACATTCAACTTCCACAGGGTGTAACGCCAAAGGTGCAGGTCGATTTAACGGCTTTCTCCGTGGTGGCGCCTGTGGTTGAGGAAGCACCAGTTGCAGCGGAAGCTGAGGCTGCCGCCGCAGGACCGGAAGTGATCACCGAGAAAAAGGAAGAAGGCGAAGCTGCTGCGCCTGCTCCAGCTGGGAAAGAAAAAGCTCCAAAAGAGAAAGAAAAGAAGTAATCCATTTTCGGTTTTCGATTTTGGATTTTCGATTGCCCGCGCGTGGACGAAACAGCAATCCGGCTCATCGCCGGTCTCGGAAATCCCGGCTCGGAGTACGCGGCGACGCGGCACAACATCGGATTTATGGTCGCGGACCAGCTGGTCGCGCAGTTTGGATCGGCTTGGGAAAAATCCGCAAAATGGGATGCACTCTCGGCGAAATGTGGACCTGTGCTTCTGGTCAAGCCTTTGAGCTTCATGAATCGCAGCGGTCATCCACTCTTTGCCGTTGCGCATTTCTACAAGATCGAGCCACAGGAAATCCTCGTCGTGCTAGACGATTTTTCTTTGCCGCTAGGTCGTCTTCGGCTGCGCGAGCGGGGCGGTCCAGGGGGCCATAACGGTCTTGAGTCGGTCATCGCCCAATTTGGAACGGAAGAAATCCCACGTTTGCGCGTCGGGATTGGGGCCGCGCCACGAGAAGGGTCAGCCGACTACGTACTGAGTCGCTTCTTCGATGAGGAGAAGCCAATCGTGCGATCCACGATCGATCGCGCAGTGGAAGCGTTGAAATGCGCGATTGACAACGGTCTCGTTTCAGCCATGAACACGTTTAACAAATCTGAAGAAATATGAATCGTCGTTATGAAGCCCTCCTGGTGCTAAACACGCAGGCCAAAGATGAAAACGTAAAAGAAATGATCGAGCGTCTGGAATCCGAGTTTGAGAAGGAAGGCGCCAAGGTCGAACAGGTCCAAAAGATGGACAAGCGTCACTTCTCCTATGTGGCTGGGTCGCTGGATTCCGGTTATTACGTGAACTTCATCTTGAACACCGATCCTCAGTCGATCGTACGCCTACGGACCAAATTCAAACTGGATCCTGACGTTTACCGCCAGCATTACCAGCGGCTTGAGGAGAACAAGGAGAAGACGCCGAAAAAAGTGGCAAAATCGAAATGATTTCGCTATAAGCGGCCATGGCGAACCTCAACAAAGTTCTTTTGCTTGGAAATGTCACACGTGATCCTGAAGTGCGTTACACGCCCAAAGGCAGCGCCGTCTGCGATCTCGGCGTAGCAGTGAATCGGGCTTACACGACTGACAGCGGCGAAAAGCGCGAGGAAGTCACGTTTGTCGATGTTACCCTCTGGGGACGAACAGCAGAGGTAGCCAGCGAGTACCTGAAAAAAGGCAGACCGGTTTTCATCGAAGGGCGGCTGCAAATGGACACTTGGGACGACAAGCAAACCGGACAGAAGCGAACGCGCCTACGTGTGGTGGCCGACAACATGCAGCTGCTCGGAGGTCGGCCTCCAGGCGGGACGGACGCGCCCGGAGAAAGCCGGCAAACCAGCGCACCGCCTAAAAAATCGGCGCCTTCCGAACCTGACGAAGACGAGATTCCGTTTTGAGCTAGCGGCGGTTTCACCGAACCGCCTTGGCGATTGAGGTCAATCGCCCTTACCCATTGTCGGATTTGAGATGAACGCGACCGAAGCCTGCATCGCGCTCAACATGCTACCGACGGTTGGGCCGGTGCGGTTGCGCAAGTTGCTGGAGGTTTTTCAGGAACCGCAACAAATCCTCGCGGCTAAACGCGGCGACCTTCGCAAGGTGGAAGGCATCGGAAACGAGGTCGCCGATCAAATCTCAAATTGGGAATCAACGATTGATTTTTCCGCCGAGCTTCAACGGATCCGCGATTTCGGTGCGACTGTTATCACGCAGCAATCGGCGTCGTATCCCCGCGCGCTCCGCGAGATCCATGCGCCGCCGATTGTGCTCTATGTCTGGGGCGAACTCCTGGACCGCGATCATCACGCCATCGGCGTTATTGGCGCGCGGCGCACAACCCATTACGGCACGGAATCAGCCAAGAAGCTCGCCTACCAACTTGCGTACGCGGGGCTGACCGTGATTAGCGGATTGGCACGCGGCATTGACACGGCTGCTCACCAGGGTGCGCTCGCGGCGAAAGGCCGCACTATCGCGGTGATCGGCTCCGGATTAGCCAAACTCTATCCGCCGGAGAACGGGCCGCTGGCGGAGAAAATCCGCAGCGGGAATGGCGCAATCGTTTCCGAGTTCTCGATGAATATCGAACCAGATCGACAAACATTTCCGATGCGCAACCGCATTATTTCCGGGTCGAGCCACGGCATTCTCGTGGTGGAGGCAGGATTGAATAGTGGTGCGCTTATCACAGCCGCGCAGGCGCTGGAACAAGGCCGCGCGGTCTACGCTGTGCCCGGCCATATCAACGCGCCGAGCGCGATGGGATCGAACCGCTTGATTCAGCAGGGCGCAAAGCTGGTCATGGATGCATCAGACATTCTGGAAGACTTGGAGCTCCTGTTGCCTGAGGCAAAACCGTCTCCCGAAACCGCTGCCCGGCCGTTGCCGCCGCTTTCAGACGAGGAGCGCCGAGTCTTTCGAGCTATTGACGCGACCGAGACCTCCATCGACGACATCGCGGCACGGAGCGAATTGCCAAGCGCGGCTGTTTCATCTACACTTTTGCAGCTAGAACTGAAACGCCTGGTGAAGCAATTGCCCGGAAAATACTTCGTTAAGCTGGGCTAGCCAGAAAGTTACTGCCGCGTTGCACACCTCGCAAACTGGCCCTGACTTGCAAAGCCACCGTAAGTAAGTTCGATTGCTGCCCCATGTCTAAGTCCCTCATCATTACCGAGAAACCGTCGGTCGCCGGCGACATCGCCAAGGCCCTTGGCGGCTTCAAGAAAGGCAAGGACTACTTCGAGAACGAGCGATACCTGATCTCGTGGGCGGTCGGTCATCTCTTCGAGCTCGCCGTGCCTGCCTCGATGAAAGAGCAGGACAAATGGGACATGAAGAAGCTGCCCATCATGCCTCCGGAATTCGAGCTTGCGCCGGTGGACAAAATGGGCGGTCGCGTCAGCACTCTGCGGAAACTCATCAGAAGCAAAGACGTTTCCGAGATCATCAACGGCTGCGACGCAGGCCGTGAAGGCGAGCTGATATTCCGCTACATCGTCCAATACGCCAGCACGAAAAAGCCTATCAAGCGTCTCTGGCTGCAATCGATGACGTCAGAGGCAATCCGCGGCGGATTCGCGCGATTACGTAGCGACGACGAGATGCAACCGCTGGCGAGCGCGGCGCGAAGCCGCAACGAGGCGGATTGGCTGGTAGGCATCAACGCCACGCGCGCATTTACGCTGCGACTTAGCGGCGGACGCGGCAGCACTGTCACTTCGCTGGGGCGAGTGCAGACACCGACGCTGGCCATCATCGTCGATCGCGAAAATAAGATTAAGGAATTCAAGCCGCGCGAGCTGAATGAGATCATCGGCACATTCCGAGGCAAGACTGACGAATATTCAGGCCGATGGTTCGACGAAGCGTTTAACAAAGAAGAGAGCGAGATCGAGAGAACGAAAAGAGTGGTCACGCGCCTGCAATTAAATTTGCCGGATGCCGAGCAACGGCTTGGTCCCGCGAGCGGATCCCTCTGGGAAGAACACCGCGCTGCCTCCCGATTGTGGCATCGTGAAATCGCCGAGGCGATTCAGCACAAGTGCTTCGGCAAAGAAGGCGTCGTTGAGCTGGAGGAAAAAAAGCCCAGCACCCAGATCGCGCCGCAATTGTATGATCTCACGAGCTTGCAGCGCGAAGCCAACAGCCGCTTCGGTTTTTCCGCGAAGCGCACTTTGCAAATCGCGCAGGCGCTCTACGAAAGACATAAAGCTATCACCTACCCGCGCACAGATTCTCGCGCACTGCCTGAGGATTACATGCCGACCGTGAAAGCGACGTTGAGCAAGCTCGAAAATCCATTCGCGCGCAGAGTCCTCGACAATAACTGGGTCAAACCTAACAAACGCATCTTTAACGACGCGAAGATAGGCGACCATTTCGCAATCATTCCAACCGACACCGTCCCGCGTTCACTCGATAACAACGAGCAGGCGATTTTCGAAATGGTGACCAAGCGCTTCGTGGCCGTGTTTTTCCCACCGGCACAATACGAGAACACGACACGGATTACCCGAGTAGAGGCCGAGCCGTTCAAGACAGAAGGCAAAATCATGGTGGCGGCCGGCTGGCTCGAGGTCTATGGCCGCGAAACTACGGGCGAGAAACCGGAAGAAAACCTGCCAGCGGTTCAACGGGGCGAACGCGTCCAAACCGTTCGGGTTGAAATCAACACGGAACAGAGCCGGCCGCCTGTTCGTTACAACGAAGGGACAATCCTTACCGCGATGGAAGCGGCGGGCAAACTCGTGGACGACGAAGAATTGCGCGACGCCATGAAAGAGAAAGG
>Ga0137415_10007064_pt1 | contig 11134 bp, 6 predicted proteins | sample CZODoug3_1_1_16f_FD_183082 | JGI IMG/M metagenome (GOLD analysis project Ga0137415, IMG submission 183082) | Vadose zone soil fungal communities from Angelo Coast Range Reserve, California, USA - CZODoug3_1_1_16fungal (Hybrid Assembly) | ecosystem: Environmental > Terrestrial > Soil > Vadose...
CGCATGGCTTCGGCCATCAGGACGGCGTCCTGGGCTTCGGCGATGGCGGTGTTCATGAGGATGGCGTCTGCGCCAAGCTCCATCGCTTCGGCGGCATCGGAAGCTGTGCCAACTCCGGCGTCGACGATGAGCGGGACTTCGGTGATGCGCTCGCGGAGTATGCGGAGATTGGATGCGTTTTGGATGCCCAGGCCGGAGCCGATGGGCGCGGCGAGCGGCATGACTGCAGCGGCCCCGGCGTCGATGAGTTTGCGGGCAGCGATGAGATCGTCGTTGGTGTAGGGCAGCACAACGAAGCCTTCCTTGACGAGCACGCGAGTAGCTTCGATGAGCTGCTCGGTGTCGGGAAACAAAGTTTGCTGGTCGCCGATGACTTCGAGCTTGACCCAGTTGGAGAGGCCAACTTCGCGGGCGAGGCGTGCGGTGCGAATGGCCTCGTCGGCGGTGTAGCAGCCGGCGGTGTTGGGCAGGATAAAGATTTTTTCGCGGTCGATGAAGTCGAGCAAGGATTCTTTCGAGCGGTCGGTGAGATTGACGCGGCGGACGGCGACGGTGACCATCTCGGCGCCGGAGGCGGCGTGCGCCCGAGCCATTTCCTGGAAGCTGCGATATTTGCCGGTGCCTACGATGAGGCGGGATTGAAAAGCGCGGCCAGCGATTACCAGTGAGTCGGACATGGTGAACCTCGCAATGATTTTAGAACGGACGAGAGGATTTCAGGTAGTCGGCCAGTCCAGAAATAGTGTCTCAGTTTCCGATTACCGACTTATTAGACACTAGGACGGACTAGTTCGAGCAATCCCGGTCAATCAAAAAACGCGTCTTAGGACCTTGGCTCATAGCAGCTTCGCGTATTCTGCTTTGGCCCGCTTCAGGATGAGGATTTCCAGGTCGGTGGAGAACCTACGGCCACAGCACGTCGAGCGAGTAAATCTCCTGCATGCTCGTGTCGCGGATCAAGAGAGGAGCATCGTCGGGGGCCAACCCGGTCCACTGGCCGAAAGTCCCCCACGCCACTCCTCGCGTAAGATTAGCGTTCGCCACATGTTCCAGCTTGCCGTCCGCAACTCGCAATCGGTAAAAAGGTGTTCCGTTTTCGAAAGGGTTTGAAAAATAAATGTATTTCGCGTCTCGCGACCACATCGGGTAGTTATAGCTATGGCCGCTATCCAATTCCTTCCACGTCTGAGTAGTCAAATCGAAGAGCAACATCTTGAGCCCATCGTGGGTAGTAACGCTGATGAAGCGGCCATCAGGTGACCATCTCGGAGAGAACAATCCCTTTGGGCCAGGAAGCGTTGAAACCTGGCGCGTTTGCAAATTCAGAACATAGATTGAGGAGGTGGGAGATCCCACAAATTCGCCAAACACCAAGGACTGTCCATCCGCTGACCAGTTCGGATCTAATTCGAAATTCTCACCCGGCGTCAACTTTTCTGGGCTACCGCCGTCTGCTGAAATCACGAAGATTTTCCAAGCTTTGCCGGGCGTTAAACCCGAAAAAGCTATGCGCTTCCCGTCCGGCGACCAGCGCGGCAGAGCCGCTTTCATGGGCAAGTTGGTAAGCTGAAGCCGTTCGCTTCCATCTACTCGGCTGCGCCACAGTACCCCCTCGGGGAAAGTCACGTAAGCCACCCATTTCCCATCCCTCGAAAAGTCCAAACCCTCCGCCGAGATCCCCGAAAGAAAAGTCAAAAACTGTCGCGACTCGGAGTCGTAGCGCATCAATTCACCCCGCGACTGCTCCCCAATGACGAAGAGCCGCTTGCCATCCACGCTGGGAGATGGTCCCCACAGATGCATTGGTCCTGCTGTCAACTGCACCGGCTCTGACCGGGTCCTGCGGAAAAAACCGCGGCTTTCGCGCAAGGCGCTGATAGTTGCCACGCCATCGCGGATCGTGTTGTATACGAAGTATTTCCCGTCGGGTGTCCACGCTCCGCAGCATTCGCTGGCTCCGCGAGGATTACTCCCAGGAACAAACAAGGGATGCAGATCAGTTCCATCGGCGGAAACCTCCCATAACGTACTCCGCCCGTTGTTGCTGACAGTGAAGCGCAGCACCTTTGCGTCAGGGGACCAACGCGGCATGACAGAGAGTCCAGAAAAGGTTACGAGTCCAGGTAACTTTACGAGTCTACGCGACCCGCTTCCGTCCGCATTGGCTACAAATAACTCCTGGCCCTTGCTGTAAGCAATGGTCTGCCCGTCCGGCGACCAAGAGGCATCACTAACAATCAAGTCGCTCAACCTCCGAGCGACCGCATCAGGGAGATGCACAACCCAGAGCGGAGCTTCCGTTTGGATCACCTTCGCAGCTCCGACTAGAAGCTGGGATCGGTCGGGGGAAATATCGTAGAGGTTGACGTATTTAACGTCTCCAAAATTCAAAGGAAGTCGTACAACCTCGCCACCGCCGACAGAGGTTTGCGCGACTACCCAGCCAACCGGTGGTGTCTCCACAAAGTAAACTCTGGATCCGTCGCTAACCTGGGTCGGAGGACTACAATCATTAACGCACTTCGCGACACCGTCGTTCGTGATCCGCACGTAACGCAGGATCTTTGGTGCAGCGGGCGCTTGGATGAGCGGTATCACGATGGCTGCAATCACGGCGATCCCTATCAAAGCCGCTACTCCAGCCCAAATCCGCGGCATTCGCTTCGTTGGCGCCTCCGACGGACTGGCCGCCAGGCGCGGATCTGAATCCCGTTTCAGCCGCTGCAGATCTGCGCGAATGTCCGAAGCATGCTGGTAGCGAAGGTTGCGGTCCTTCTCCAAAGCTTTGCTGATGACCTCTTCCAGCTTTGCAGGCAGTTCGGGATTGAGGCGCATCGGCGGTGTGGGTGCATGGCTCAGTATTCCCTCAAAAACCGCGCCAGAGCTCTCCCCACGGAAGGGCAATTTCCCGGTCGCCATTTCATAAAGCACCACGCCAAAGGAGAAAAGATCGGTCCGGGCGTCGAGTGGTCTGCCGCGAACTTGCTCCGGCGACATATACGCCACAGTACCAACCGTTGTTCCCGGGCTCGTGAGCTGTTCAGGTTCATCCGCGAGAGTTGCCGAAGTATTGGTATTGACGCTGACGTCGTCCGCGGTGGTCGCTTTGGCCAGGCCGAAGTCCAATATCTTGGCGGGGCCGCGCTTCGTGACGAAAATGTTCGCCGGCTTAATGTCACGGTGAACGATGCCTCCAGAGTGCGCCGCATCCAGAGCATCGGCTACATCCGCTGCAATATTCAGGAGCTCCTCCAGCTTCATCGGCTGACCCGTAATGGTGTGTTTGAGGGTCGCGCCATCCAGATATTCCATTGCGATAAAAGCCTTTCCGTTCTCGTCGCCGATGTCGTGGATGGTGCAAATGTTGGGATGATTCAAAGCCGAAGCAGCGCGGGCCTCACGTTTGAATCGTTCCAGCGACTGGCGATCGTGCGCAAGGTCTTCTGGCAGGAACTTCAGAGCGACGAAACGGCCCAGTCTGGTGTCCGCAGCCTTATACACCACGCCCATGCCGCCGCCACCGAGCTTTTCCAGAATGCGGTAGTGGGAGATGGTTTGTCCTATTAGAGTTGAGGAGTCGGCCATTTGGCGCACATCTTAGGTTGGGACAAAAGGCAAGTCAACGAAGGGAACTCAGGCGGATTGCTGCTCGCAACAGGGCTTACCGAGAACAATAAAGAGCGGCAACCCCGCGATCAGCACGGTCCAGACGACACGGCCAGCAAGCGAAGGAACCAGCAGAGCGAAGATGGGAACCGCGACGAAGACGCCAAGAGCAATTTTCCCGACAGGTCCAACCCACCGTTCAGGATCGGCCTGCAGCGCACCGGGTTGGAGGACAGGCAACAAAGGCGCGTCTGGGGCCGCCAACCTTCTGGGAGAGGTGTGTGCCATCGGAACGAAGGTCTCGTCAACGATCCCTGATCATTGCACAAGCCAGCGCAATTCGACAACCTAGACCCGCTAACATCTCTCTTGGCAATTTGACATCTATGATGCATGCCCAACGAATGGCGCGCGCAGGGAGCTTTTGCCCTCTTGACACGGACTTATCATGGAAGTCGGGTAATCGCAAACTGAGGACCCACTACTGGATTTAACCGTAGAGTGCACAGAGGACACCGAGAAGAGTACACTTCTGTGCTTACTTTGAGGTGGGGGGGGTGGAGATGAGGATTTGGGTGGCGGCGTGTTTGGTGGCGGTGGCAATGACTGCTGGCGTGGGAGTGTTCGCGCAGACCAAGGATGTGGAGATTGCGTACCAAAAATTTGTGCTGGATAACGGGCTGACGTTGATTGTGCATGAGGACCACAAGGCGCCGATTGTGGCCATCAACACCTGGTATCACGTGGGATCGAAAAACGAGAAGCTGGGCAAGACCGGCTTCGCGCATTTGTTCGAGCACTTGATGTTTGGCGGCAGCGACCACGCCAAGGGCAGCTACATCGAGGCCATGGAGCGCATCGGCGCGACGGATTTGAACGGCACGACAAACAATGACCGCACGAATTATTTTGAAAATGTGCCGACTTCGGCGGTGGACTACACGCTGTGGATGGAATCGGACCGCATGGGCTTCCTGACCCTGGATCAGAAGACGCTCGATTTGCAGCGCGGCGTGGTGCAGAACGAAAAGCGGCAGGGCGAGAACCAGCCGTACGCGGTCTCGCGGCAACTGATTACGCAGAATACGTATCCGGCGGGACATCCATATTCGTGGACCGTGATCGGGGATATGGGAGACCTGAACGCGGCGGCGATGGACGACGTGAAGGAATGGTTCAAGACGTATTACGGGCCGTCGAACGTGGTGATTGTGATGGCGGGAGACATCGACGCGAAGACGGCCAAGCAGAAAGTGGAAAAATATTTCGGGAATATTCCCGCGGGCCCGCCGGTAGGCCATCAGCAAGTTTGGGTGGCGAAGATGACCGGAACGCACCGTCAAGTGGTGCAGGATCGCGTGCCGCAAGCGCGGATTTATAAGGTGTGGAACATTCCGGAATACGGAAGCGCGGACAGCGTCTATTTGGATTTGGTGAGCGACATTTTGACGACCGGCAAGACTTCGCGGTTTTACAAACGGCTAATCTACGACGATCAAATCGCGACGGATGCACCAGCGTTTGTGGATTTGCGGGAAATCGGCGGGCAATTCCGCGTGCAAGCTACGGCGCGGCCGGGCCAAGGGCTGGGTCAGGTGGAGAAGGAGTTGGATGAAGAGCTGGCGCGATTTTTGAAGGACGGCCCGACAGCGGAAGAGCTGCAGCGCGTAAAAACGGAGTACGACGCGAATTTCATTCGTGGGATTGAGCGCATTGGCGGATTCGGCGGCAAATCGGACCGGCTCGCGCAGAGTGAAGTCTTTCGCGGGAGTCCGGACGCGTACAAGGCTTCGCTGAAGATGGTCCGCGAGGCGACCGCCGATGATTTGAAGGCGGCGGCGAATCGCTGGCTGGCGGATGGCGTTTACATTTTGGAAGTACTTCCCTTCCCGCCGTACAAAACGGCGGCAGCGGGCGCGGATCGCTCGAAAGCGCCGGAGATCGGCACGCCTCCGGAGCTGAAGCTGCCGAAGTTGCAGCGTGCGAAGCTTTCCAACGGATTGAGCGTGGTGCTGGCGGAGCGGCATGAAGTGCCGCTGGTGAGTTTCTGGATGACAAGCGATGCGGGCTACGCCGCGGATGAATATGCGGCGCCGGGAACGGCAAGCATGGCCATGGCGCTGCTCACCGGAGGCACGAAGACGCGCAGCGCGCTGGAGATCAGCGACCAGTTGGCGATGCTGGGCGCGGAGCTGCGCGCGAATTCAAATCTGGATATGTCGACCGTGCGACTGTCGGCGTTGAAGTCGAAACTGGATCCTTCGCTGGAGCTTTTTGCCGATGTGATTCTGAATCCCTCGTTTCCGGATGCGGACTTCAAGCGGCAACAGAAGCTGCAGCTTGCGGCGATCGAGCGCGAGAAGAACACTCCGGTGCAGATGGCGTTGCGCGTGTTTCCGGGGCTGCTCTACGGCGCGCAGCACGCGTATGGGAATCCGCTGACGGGATCGGGGACGTCGGCGAGCGTGGCGAAGATGACGCGGGAGGATCTGGCCAAGTTCCACGATGTGTGGATGCGGCCGAACGATTCCACGCTGATCGTCGTGGGCGATACCAACCTCGCGGAGGTGACTCCGAAACTGGAGAAATTGTTCGCGGGATGGAAGGCCGGGAAAGCGCCGGCGAAAAATATTGGGACCGTGCAGCAAGCGCCGAAATCCGTGGTGTATTTGGTGGACAAGCCGGGGGCGCTGCAATCGGTGATTATCGCCGGGCACGTTGCGCCGCCTACGAACAATCCGAAGGAAATTGCGATCGAGGCGATGAACGACGGACTGGGCGGGAATTTCGCGGCGCGGTTGAACATGAACTTGCGCGAAGACAAGCACTGGTCGTACGGCGCGCAGAGTTTGCTGTGGGCGGCGCGCGGACAGCGGCCGTTCATCGCGTTTGCGCCCGTGCAAACCGACAAAACGAAAGAGTCGATGTCGGAGATGAACAAGGAATTTCGCTCGATCCTCGCGGACCGGCCTCTGACCGCAGAAGAGCTCGCGAGGATTCAGGCCAACGAGACGCTGAGCTTGCCGGGGTCGTGGGAGACGATCGATGAAGTGGGGCAGTCGATCGCGGACCTGATTCATTTCGGTCTGCCGGACGATTATTACGAGACGTATGCGGGGAAAGTGCGCGCGCTGAAGACCAGCGATTTAAATGATGCGGCGAAGGTCGTGGTGCATCCGGACAGCATGATTTGGGTAGTGGTGGGCGACCGCGCGAAGATTGAGGCCGGAGTAAAGGAGTTGAACCTGGGCGAAGTGCGGCTGATGGATGCGGACGGGAAGGTGTTGTGAACGACGCGACGAGAAAATGCAGAGTAGATGTTTGCTGAGCGGACGAATTGGAATCTTGCCGGGAATCGATTGAGTGAGGCGCTGGCGCGGCATCGTGCCGGCGGGAAGCGACTCTATGATCTGACCGCTTCAAATCCCACCGAATGCGGCTTCGATTACGAAACAGAAACCATTCTCGGAGCGTTGCGAAATCCCGCGGCTCTTCGGTATGAACCTAATCCCAAAGGTCTGGAAGTCGCGCGGCTCGCGGTGACGGAGTATTACTCCGCTCGCGGCGCGGCGGTTTCTGCCGAGGATATTGTGCTGACTACCAGCACGAGCGAAGCGTATTCCTTCGTTTTTCGACTGCTTTGCAATCCCGGGGATGAATTGCTGATTCCCGCGCCGAGTTATCCGCTGTTCGGATTTCTGGCGGACATTCAAGATGTGAAGCTGGTGCGCTATCCGCTGGTTTACGACCACGGGTGGCAGATTGATTTTCATAGTTTGCAGCAGGCGATCACTCCGCGGACGCGGGGCGTGATCGTGGTCAATCCCAACAACCCGACTGGACATTTTGTTAAAGAGAAAGAATTGGCGAAGCTGAATGAGCTTTGCGCGGCGCGCGGGATGGCGCTGATTGCGGACGAAGTGTTTCTGGATTTTGCGCTGGACGATGGAAGGCTTGTCACCCTTGCCGGCAATGCTGGCGCGCTTACGTTTGCGATGAGCGGACTCTCTAAAATCGCGGGATTGCCGCAGATGAAAATGGCGTGGGTGATCGCGAGCGGGCCGGGCGAGTTGAAGAGGCAGGCGCTGGAGAGGCTGGAGGTGATTGCGGATACGTATCTTTCGCCGAATGCGCCGGTGCAATTAGCCACACCGGCGTTTTTGCAACAGCGGCATGGATTTCAGAAGCAGGTGATGGCGCGGGTGCGCAAGAATCTGGCGGAGTTGGACCGGCGACTCGCGGGGCAAAAAACGTGCAGCCGACTCGAGGTGGAGGGCGGATGGTATGCGGTTTTGCGCGTGCCGGCGACGGGGAGTGATGAAGACCTCGCTATCGAGCTTTTGACGAAAGACGATGTTTACGTTCATCCTGGACACTTTTTTGATTTTGGGGCGGAGGGACACTTGGTGGTGAGCTTGCTCGCGCGGGAGGAGGAGTTTGCGAAGGGGATTGGACGAGTCTTATCTGCGTTCTGAAGAGAAGAAAAAGATTTAACACAGAGGACACGGAGGACACAGAGTCCACAGAGAGGAAAGAGCGGACAGTCAGAACTGGCTGTCCCACTTAGGGGCTGGACTTGGACGGGACAGGCTCGTAGGAATCGGCGTAGAGCTTGTCGATGACTTCGCGGTAGTTTTGTTCGACGACGCGGCGCTTGAGCTTGAGGGTGAAGGTGAGGCTGCCGTTGTCGAAGGTGAAATCCTCAGGGAGGAGAGCGAAGCGCTTGATGGTTTCCCATTGCGCGAGATGCGCGGTGAGGCGCTTCACTTCCGCTTCGATCAGCGAGCGCACAGCGGGATGCGCGGCCATTTCTTCGTGCGAGGCGAGGCGAACGCCCTGATCCTGAAGCTTGGCGGAAACGGTGGCGGCGTTGGGCACGATGAGCGCCACGACGAACCTGCGTTGGTCGCCGACGATCATGGCGTTCAGGATGTAGGGGCTGGTCTTGAGCGCGTTCTCAATGGGCTGCGGCGCGACGAACTTCCCTCCCGCGGTCTTGATTAGATCTTTTTTGCGATCGGTGATGAAGAGGTAGTTGTCGGCGTCGAGATAGCCGATGTCGCCGGTGTGAAACCACCCTTCTTCGTCGATTACTTCACGCGTGGCGTCCGGACCTTTGTAATAGCCCTGCATCACGCACGGACCTTTGGCGAGGATTTCGCCGTCTTCCGCTATGCGAATGAGAACGTTGGGAATGGGACGCCCGGAGCTGCCGCTGCGATTTTGCGGATAATTGGAGGTGAGGATGGGCGAAGTCTCGGTCAGGCCGTAGCCCTGGTAAATGGGAATGCCGACGGACCAGAAAAATTCGGCGAGTTCCTTGGAAAGGGGCGCGCCGCCGGAGAAAACCATGCGCAATTTTCCGCCCGTTCCGGCGCGGACTTTTTTGTAGACGAGTTGGTCGGCGAGAACCCACTGGGCTTTGAGGAACGGGCTGGCACCCTTGGCTCCGGTGCGCCAGGGAGCGGCGCGCCTGGCGATGTCGATCGCCCAATCAAACAGGGTGCGCTTGATTCCGGTGGCTTTGCTTCCCTGCTCCATCAGCTTCGCGTAAATCTTCTCGAAGAAGCGCGGCACAGCGGCGATGACCGAGGGGTGGATTTCGAGCAAGGCCTGCGGGACAAGGTCGACGGCTTCGACGTAGGCGACACTCACGCCGTTGAAGAGATAGATGTAATCCAGCATGCGGCCGTAGACGTGGGCGAGCGGCAGGAAAGACAAAGCGACGTCGGTGGCGGGCTTAAAATCGAAGGTGGCGCAGGAGTCCGTCACGTTGGACGACATATTGTTGTGCGTGAGCATCACGCCCTTGGGCTCGCCGGTGGTGCCGGAGGTGTAGATGATGGTGCACAACTGGCCGGGGAGGACTTGCGCGGCGCGCATGCGGTAGGCGGCGATTTCGGCGCCGCCCGCGGAAGCGATCAGCGTTTCGTAGCGCAGGCACTCAGTGGGTACGTCGGCCCCGGCGTCGGCGACGATGACATGCTCAAGTTCGGGCAATTGCGCGCGGCAGGGCAGGAGCTTTTTCAGCTGCTCGGCGCCGGCCACGATGATCACGCGCGCGCCGGAATGCTGGAGGATGTAGGTCATGCGGTCCGGCGATTCGTTGAAATAAATGGGGACGGTGATCCCGCCGGAACCGTTGATGGCGAAATCGGCGGTGTGCCACTCGGGGCGATTGGCGGCGAAAAGGCCCACGCGGTCGCCGGGCTTCACGCCCAGTTCGACCAGGGCCATGGAAAGACCCGCAATGCGGCGCAGGAGCTCCGCTGATGAGATGGATTCCCACGAACTATCGGCGTGGCGGAACATCTGCGCGCGGGAGTTCGGGTGCGAATCGATGGCGCTCAGGAATCGCGAGGGAAGCGTGCCGTAGTTCATGGCGTGAAGTCACTGTACCCTACCGAATTTGGCGGCGCAATACATCCTCGGTTATCAGGTCTTCATCGGTGCAGCACCGCTGGTGGGCATTGTTTTGTGCGGTCGGGGCCCCCCCTCCCCCGGTTTTCTTGCAAGTGTTGATTCTCAGGATTATTCACTTGACAAAAGTAAGCAGCAAGCCCATCGTTTTCGGCAGAGGCAACCGAAAATGACAATAGCGCTCGCGTTTAACTGCGTTGATGGGATTGTAATCCTAGCTGATTCATTAGAGACAGATGGGGTTACAAAAATACTTGCCGACAAAATTTGGGCATACCAAATAGACCAAGAATGGGGAATAACGATTGCTTCTGCTGGAGAAGCAGACTTGGCAGACAGTTTTACGGATTCCATTGATGGAGTGCTGGGGACAGATGTACGTTTCGATGAAAATAAAATATTGCTCACGTTGCGGAGTGCTATTGCTCAGACTAGAAGAACTTATCCGGATTCTGATTTGGCAATGTTAGTAGGGATTTTTGGGCCGCCATTTTTCAGGAAGGTCTATAGGGTAACCGAAGATAGTAAGCATCTTGGGCCAATACGCAGGTATGAAGCATTAGGAATAGGTTTGTAGTGCTCCCCGCTAATCTAGACAGTCAGGGCCTCGGTTTTTAGTACCGCTGCGAAAGCTAAGAACGCCTCGCGGGGAGTGCGATTTCCGACTCCGCGATGAGGCCGGTCGTGATTGTACTCCTCGATCCAACGGGCGATCGATGCCCGCGCTTCCTCCAAACTCCGATACTCTGCCGTCCAGACTTCCTCTTCCTTCAAGCTGCGATGGAACCGTTCGATGTAGCTGTTGCCTTCCGGGTGATGATACGCCGTCCGCCGATGCGTGATGCCGAGCCACCCCAACGTCTCCAAGAAGCGCGAAGAAGTGAACTGCGTCCCGTTGTCCGTGGTCAGCGTCAAGTTCTCTCCGCGACTGCCCTGGGGCAGCCGTTCGAGCACGGCCTGCTCCACCGCTGCGAGCGCGTCCTCGGTCCGACAGCGATGCGAGAGGCTCCAGCCCACGATCTCCCGCGTACAGCAGTCGATCACACTCACCAGATATGCCCAGCCCACCGCCGGGCCCGCCCAGATCTTTGTCATGTCTGACTGCCAG
>Ga0137415_10007065_pt1 | contig 11132 bp, 6 predicted proteins | sample CZODoug3_1_1_16f_FD_183082 | JGI IMG/M metagenome (GOLD analysis project Ga0137415, IMG submission 183082) | Vadose zone soil fungal communities from Angelo Coast Range Reserve, California, USA - CZODoug3_1_1_16fungal (Hybrid Assembly) | ecosystem: Environmental > Terrestrial > Soil > Vadose...
TGGGGATACTTCAGCGGCTTGTCCTCGCCTTCGGTCACCGAGGCGATCACCACCTTGGGCCCCTCTCCGAGATCGAACAGCGCGGGGCAGACGAGGTTGCCGACGTTCTCGATGAACAGCAGCGAGCCTCGCGGCGGATCGAGAGCGCGCAGCGCGTCCGCCACCATGCCGGCGTCGAGGTGACAACCGCTGCCGGTGTTGATCTGCACCGCCCGGGCGCCCGTGCCGCGGATCCGCTCGGCGTCGCGCAGCGTCTCCTGGTCGCCTTCGATCACCGAGACGGCGGCGTGGCCGCGGAGCCGCTCGATGGTGCGCTCCAGGAGGGTGGTCTTGCCCGAGCCGGGCGAGGACATGAGATTGAAGGCGGCGATCCGGCGGCTCGCGAACCAGGCGCGGTTGCGCTCCGCCAGGCGGCCGTTCTTCGCCAGGATGTCCTGCTCGAGCAGGACCGTGCGCCCCTCCGGTTGCGCGTGCACATGAGGAACCGAGCAACCACAGGTCGCGCACATTCACGCTACCTCCACGGCTTTGATCTTCAGCTCCTGGCCGCTCAAGAACACCAGATCCGCGCTGCCACAAGGACACAGGCCGATCCCGTCCTCGATCGCGAGCTCGCTCCCGCAAGCCGAGCAGCGCGCTCTCGCCGGGACTGCGATGATCTCCAGGCTCGCCCCCTGCAGCGGCGTCCCCTCTGCGCAGACGTCGAAACAAAACCGGATGGCGTCGGGCACGACCCCTGACAGCTTCCCAATCTCGAGCACCACCCGGGTCACGCGCTTGCCGCTCAAGCGCTCCGTCACGCCTTCGACGACGCTCTGCGTGATCGCCAGCTCGTGCATGATCGCGTCTCATACCCGAAACCTGCGCGGCGCGGAGTAGGCACTCCGGTGGATCGCTTGTCAAGCGTCGGACGTCGGCCGCCGTCATGGCGTCCGCTCACCAGGCTGGCGTCCGCTCCTCTCGCGAAACGTTCAAGGCTGCGTTTCTTCCGGCGGGCGCGGCGGCAATTCGACATGGAACACGCTGCCTTCGCCGGGCTTGCCGCTCGACTCCACCCAGATCCGGCCGCCGTGCCGCGCAACGATTCCCTTGCTGATGGCGAGCCCCAGGCCGAGACCTCCGAACGCGGATCCGTGCGCGCGACCGAACCGTTCGAACACCAGGTCCTGATGCTCCTCGGGAATGCCGAGGCCGCGATCCCGGACCTCGATGTGCGCTCCTGTCGCGGTCTGCCTGGCGGTGACGTCGATCGGTCCTCCCTCGGGCGAGTATCGGATCGCGTTGGAGAGCAGATTCGCGATCACCTGCTCGATGCGGTCCTTGTCGGCGAAGATGGGCAGCGACTCGGGCCTGTTCACCCGGATCGGGTGCCGGTCCCCGAGCGGCTGCATGCGGTTGCGCATCTCCTCCAACAGCATGCCCAGGTCGAACTCAGTCGGATGCAGCTCGATCCCCCCTGACTCCAGGTTGCTGGCCTCCAGCAGGTCGCCGACCAGCCGGTTGAGCCGATCGATCTGCTGCGAGATCAGGCGGAGCGCACGCGAGGTGGCCGCGTCCGCGCTGCGCTCGCCGAGCTGGTGCAGCGCGAGCTGGGCCTGCGCCTTCGCCGCCGCGAGCGGGGTCTTCAGCTCGTGGATCACGTCGGCGAGAAAGACGTCCTTGGCCTCGTTCTCGAACGCGCGCCTGCTGATCTGCTCGCCGCGCACGAACAGATCGCAGAACACGCGCACCTTCGCGCGCAGGATCTCCGGGTCGATCGGCTTGAGCAGGTAGTCCACTGCGCCCTGCTCGTAGCCCTTGAACACGTACGCGGTCTCGCGGCTCAGCGCGGTGATGAAGATGATGGGGATGTGGCGCGTCTGCTCGCGCTGCTTGATCAGCTCGGCGGTCTGCAGGCCGTCGAGGCGCGGCATCTGCACGTCGAGCAGGATCACCGCGAACGTCTCCCGCAAAAGATGGAGGAGCGCGTCCTCGCCGGACCGGGCCTTGACCAGCTTCGCGCCCAACGGCTTGAGGACGCCCTCGAGTGCCAGGAGGTTTTCGGGCCGGTCGTCCACCAGGAGGACGCTGGGAACGATACGCTCTGGGTCGCTGTTGGCCATCTTCACCGCCCTGTCCATTTCGATAGCAAGGCCGCGAGAGTTTCGGGGCTGACCGGCTTGGTGGCGAAGTCCGAGCAGCCCGCCTCCAGGCAGCGCTCGCGGTCGCCGGGAAGGGCCTTCGCGGTGAGGGCCACGATGGGAAGCGAAGCGTGCTTGGCCTGCTTGCGGATGCGGCGGGTCGCTTCCAAGCCGTCGATCTCCGGCATCATCACGTCCATCAGGACCAGATCCACCGCGGCGTGGGTGGCGAGCAGGTCGAAGCATTCCTGCGCGTCCTTCGCGGCGAGCACCTTTACGCCGTAGCGCTCGAGCAGGCTGGTGACCGCGAAGAGGTTGTGCACGTCGTCATCCACCAGAAGGACCCTGCGCCCGCGCAGGGCGCTGACCGTCGCCGGCGCCGGCGGAGCCACCACCAGCTTCGGCCGCGGCTCGGCGACGTCTTCGCGGGCTTCCACCGGGCGCAATGCGGGGAGATACAGGGTGAAGATGCTGCCTCGCCCCGGCGCGCTGCGCAGGTGGATCTCGCCCCCGAGAAGCCGCGCCAGCTCCCGGCTGATGGTCAGCCCCAGCCCGGTCCCGCCGAAGGTGCGGTTGCTGGACGCATCCGCCTGCTGGAAGGCCTCGAAGATCAGCTCATGTTTCTCGGGCGGGATGCCGATTCCGGTGTCAGACACGGCGAACGCGAGCACCTGGGACGCGGACCGCAACGCGCCTGCATTGAATCGGGGTCCCCCTGGTTCCATCTCGATGCTCAGGTCGACCCGCCCGGCGGGGGTGAACTTGAAAGCGTTGGAGAGCAGGTTCTTCAGGACCTGCTGGAGGCGCTGCGGGTCGGTCAACACGGTCTCCGGCAGGCGCGGCGATACGGAGAGCGAGAATTCGATGCCGCCGGAGAGGGTGGGCCGGAACATCCGCTCGAGGGCGCGGGCCACCTCCTGCAGCACGACGGGACGGAGGTCGACCAGCAGCTTGCCGGCCTCGATCTTGGACAGATCGAGGATCTGGTTGATCAGCGCGAGCAGGTCCTGGCCGCTGGAATGGATGGTCGAGGCGTACTGGACCTGCTCGGAGTCCAGGTTGCCCTGCGGGTTCTCCCAGAGGAGATGTGCCAGGATGAGCACGCTGTTCAGCGGCGTGCGCAGCTCGTGCGACATGTTGGCGAGGAACTCGGACTTGTAGCGCGACACCAGCGCGAGCTGCTTCGCCTTGTCCTCCAGGTCGCTGGTGCGCCGCGCCAGCTCGGCGTTGGAGGCCCTCAGCTCCTCGAGCAGTTGCTCGGTCCGGGAGGTGGTGGCGATGGTGTTCAGCACCACGCCGATCCCTTCGGCGAGCTTCTCCAGCAGCACGCGGTGGATGGGCTTGAACCCCGACAGCGAGGCGAGCTCGATCACGCCTTTCACCTCGCCTTCGAACAGCGCCGGCATCACCAGCAGGCTGCGGGGCGGCGCCTCCCCGATCCCCGACCGGATGCGGACGTAGTCCGGTGGCAGCTGATCGACGGCGAGGATCCGCTTCTCCAAGGCGCACTGGCCGACCAGTCCTTCTCCCGCGCCGAATCGCTCCCGGCCGTCGCCCGGGTCGCCGTAGGCGCTGATGCGCCGCAAGCAGGGAGCGTTTCCCGCGCCTTCCGCCACGAACAGCGCCGCGTACTGGGCGGAGATCTGCGGGGCCAGCTCTCCCAGCACGATCCGCCCCAGCTCCTCCGGGCTGCGCCTCGCCTGCAACAGGCCGGAGAGCCGCGCCAGATTCGTGTTCAGCCAGTCCTGCGCCTCGTTGGCCTGGGTGCTTTCGCGCAGGTCCGCGATCATCTCGTTGATGCTGTCGGTCAGGTCCTTCCAGCTGCCTGCCACGCCCGGCACTTTGGCCTGGCCGCCCAGCTTGCCCTCGGAGCCGACCTCGCGAGTGACGCGGATCACCTCGGCGGTGAATGCGCGGAGCTGATCGACCATGGCGTTCACCGTGCTCTTCAGCTCGCGGATCTCGCCGCGCGCGGGCACCGTGATCTTCCGGGACAGCTCGCCGTTCGCCACCGCGGTGGTCACCAGGGCGATGTTGCGCACCTGGGAGGTCAGGTTTCCCGCCAGCGTGTTCACGCTCTCGGTCAGGTCCTTCCAGGTGCCTGCGACGCCGGGCACCTGGGCCTGGCCCCCGAGCTTTCCCTCGGTGCCCACCTCCTTGGCGACCCGCGTCACCTCGGCCGCGAAGGCGCGGAGCTGGTCCACCATCTCGTTGACGGTCTCCTTCAGCTCGAGAATCTCGCCCCGGGTCGGAACGGTGATCTTGCGCGAGAGGTCGCCGCGAGCCACCGCGGTGGTCACCAGCGCGATGTTGCGCACCTGATCGGTCAGGTTGCGCGCGAGCACGTTCACGTTGTCGGTGAGGTCCTTCCAGACGCCCGCCACGCCGCGGACCTCGGCCTGCGCCCCCAGCCTGCCTTCGGTACCGACCTCCTTGGCCACCCGGGTCACCTCGGACGCGAAGGAGCGGAGCTGGTCCACCATGGTGTTGATGGTGTTCTTCAGGGCCAGCACTTCTCCGCGGACGTCGACGGTGATCTTCTGCGAGAGATCGCCGTTCGCCACCGCGGTGGTCACCTTGGCGATGTTGCGCACCTGATCGGTGAGGTTTCCGGCGAGGATGTTGACGTTGTCGGTCAGGTCCTTCCAGGTGCCGCTGACGCCCTTGACGTCGGCCTGTCCGCCCAGCTTGCCTTCGGTACCTACCTCGCGGGCGACGCGGGTCACCTCGCCGGCGAACGACCGGAGCTGGCCCACCATCTCGTTGACGGTCTCCTTGAGCTCCAGGATCTCGCCCTGGGCGGGGACGGTGATCTTGCGGGACAGGTCCCCGCGCGCGACCGCGGTAGTCACCTCGGCGATGTTGCGCACCTGCGCCGTCAGGTTGTTCGCCAGGAGATTGACGTTGTCCGTGAGGTCCTTCCAGGTGCCGGCCACTCCCGGGACTTCCGCCTGCGCGCCGAGTTTGCCTTCCACGCCGACGGTGCGCGCGACGCTGGTGACCTGCTGTGCGAAGATCGACAGCGTCCGGGTCATGTTGTTGAGCGTCTCGCCCAACGCGGCGATCTCGCCCTGCGCGTTGACTTGAAGGCTCTCGCTCAGCTCGCCGTTGGCCACCGCGGTGACCACCTTGACGATGCTGCGGACCTGCGTGGTGAGGTTCGAGGCCATGAAGTTCACGTTGTCGGTGAGGTCCTTCCACACGCCGGAGACGCCCTTCACGTCGGCCTGCCCACCCAGTTTCCCCTCGGTGCCCACCTCGCGTGCCACGCGCGTGACCTCGGCGGCGAAGGCCCGGAGCTGGTCCACCATCTCGTTCACCGTCTCTTTCAGCTCGAGGATCTCCCCCTGTGCCGGGACGGTGATCTTTCGCGACAGATCTCCGCGCGCCACCGCGGTGGTGACCAGCGCGATGTTCCGGACCTGGGAGGTCAGGTTGGCGGCGAGCAGGTTGACCGCTTCCACCAGTTCCTTCCAGGCGCCGCTTGCTCCGGGCACCCGCGCTTGCCCGCCCAGCCTCCCCGCGGTTCCGACCTCCCCCGCGATCCGGATCACCTCGGTCCGGATGGCGCGCAGCCGCGAGACCAGCGCGTTCATGCTGCGGGCCACCCGCAGCGCCTCCCCACGGAGCGGGGCGCCCTCCGGAGACGACAGCGGCATCGTGCGCCCGAGCTCGCCTTGCTCCAGCGCGCGCGCCACGGCGCCGGTCTCGGCCGCGTGCCAGGTGAGCTGGTCCAGGAGATCGTTCAAGGCGGAGAGCGAGTCCGCGTACTGACCCGGCAGGATCGAGGCGCGGGCGCGCTCGGAAAGGCGCCCCCCGCCGCCGACCCGCCTGCAGACCCGGGCGAATTCGCGGGCGGCCTGCGCGTTGCTCGCGATGAGCCGATCGGCCGCGGTCGCGATCACCGAGAGGGGGCTGGCCGGGTCCAGACGCGCCCTCGGGCGGAAGTCACCGTCAGCCGCCGCCTCCAGGGCCCGGGCGATTCGTTCGATATCACTGGAGATAGAGCTCCCCCGGGCCGGCGGTCGCCGCCGCGGGAGGGCCGGCGAAAGTCCATCGGTCTTTTCCAAAGGGTCCTCCGGTCCAGGTGTTTTCGCCGGGGTCTCCCGGCGGATTTTCACTGTCGGATATAGTCTGATACCGATGAGAACGTACGTCACCACGGGTTCCCCCTCTCCACTCGCCGATTTCCTGCGCGGCCGGGTGGAGCGGGTGCTGGCGAGCTTCCAGGCTGCCGGAGTGCAGCCCGCAGCCCGGGACAAAGGGGCGCTCGAGCGTTTCCTCGTCGCGCTCGATGAGGTCGGCGCGGCCGCGGAAGCGCTCGGCTCTCCGAAGCGCGAGTCTACCTCTTCGTCCGAGCGTGGGGGTGCAATCATCCTGGTCGCGGCCGACGAGGCTTTTGTGGACGAGGTGCGCCGCACCTTGGGGCCCGTCTCCCGCGTGGAAGTCGCGCGCGCGCAGGAGACGGGTGTTCGAGATGCGTTGCAGCGGCGGCCAGCGTTGATCGTCGGACTGGGCGCCGCCTCGCACGATTTCATCCGGCGGCTCCACGCGCTGCAACCCGGCATCCCCGCCATCGTTGCGGCGCAGGATGGCGAGGTGCCGAAGCTCCTCGAGATGTTTGCCGCGGACCCGGTCATCGTCCTGAAAGACCCGGGAGCGTCGGATCTCGGGCTCGCGATCCGGGCAGTCCTTTCCACGACAGGAGAGTCTCGCACGCCGAAGCGAGGGCAGGATTCGGATATCCAGGGACCTCCCGCCGTGGAACCGATCGCGCCGAAGTCCTATGCGCATCTGGCGGGGCTCCTGCCGCGCGCCCTCGAGCGCTCGGTGGCCTTCGACGTCGGGGCAGCCGTGATCGCCCGCCCCGGGACCGATCCCCTGGTGGACGTGCATGCCACGTCCCATTGCCCGGATGAAACGCTGGAGCTCGTCCGCCGGCGTGCCCTGGCGCTCTACCGGGTGATGGCGGGCGGCGTGCGCGACGAACAGGAAATGCTTCTCGGCCACGCGGGAAGCTTCCCGCTGCGCTCATCCATGTACTTCCCGCTCGCCACCGAGGGAGGAGTGGTCGGGCTCACCTATCTGGCCTCCTTCCGCGAAGGGGCCTTCTCGAGCGACGATGAGCGGGTGCTGGCCGCGCTGGCCTCGCACGCGTCCGGCGCCTACCGCCGCCTGGAATCCACGGTGCACCGGCTGCGGCTGAGTCCCCGCCAGTCGCAGGTGCTGGCGCTGATCGCGTCAGGACTCTCGGACAAGGAAGTCGCATCCCGGCTCGGCGTGGCCCACCGGACGGTGCGCACGCACGTGGACCGGATGCTGCGCGAGCACGGACTGCGCAGCCGTACGGAAGCGGTGGCCGCATGGCTGCGCGGCCAGCAAGGCTGACGGGTTTACTCCGCCAGCCCGTTCTCCTTGAGCAGCCGCCACACCTTCTCCGGCGTCACCGGGATGTCCACGTGCCGCACCCCGACGTGCGAGAGCGCGTCCACCACCGCGTTGGCGATGGCCGGCGGCGCGCCCACCGTGGCGGACTCGCCCACCCCTTTCGCTCCGAACGGGTGGTGGGGCGACGGAGTCACGGTCTTGGCGGTCTCCCAGCTCGGCGTCTCCATCGCGGTGGGAAGCAGGTAGTCCATGAAGCTCCCGCCCGTGATGTTGCCGTTCTCGTCGTAGCTGATCTCCTCCAGCAGCGCCGGCGCGAGCCCCATCGCCAGGCCGCCGTGGATCTGCCCGTCCACGATCATCGGGTTGATGATGTTCCCGCAATCGTCCACGGCGACGAACCGGCGCACCTTCACGGCGCCGGTCCCCCGGTCGATGTCGACCACGGCGATGTACGACCCGAAGGGGAAGGTGAGGTTGGGCGGGTCGTAGTACGAGACCGCCTCGAGGCCCGCTTCCATTCCCTGGGGATGGTTGGTGTAGGCGGCGAACGCGATCTCCTGGATGGTCTTGCTGCGCGACGGAGCGCCCTTGACGGTGAACTTGCCCGGTTCCCAGACGAGGTCGTCGGGCGAGCACTCCAACAGGTGCGCGGCGATCTTCTTCGCCTTCTCGCGGATCTTGCGCGCCGCCATCGCGCCCGCGGCGCCGGCGGTCGGCGTGGACCGGCTTGCGTAGGTCCCGAGCCCGTACGGCGCCGTGTCGGTGTCGCCTTCCTCCACCTGCACGTGCGCCGCTGGAATGCCTAGCTCCTCGGCGACGATCTGCGCGTACGTGGTCTCGTGGCCCTGGCCCTGCGACTTGGTGCCGAACCGCGCCATCGCCTTGCCCGTGGGATGGATCCGGATCTCGCAGGAGTCGAACATCTTCAGGCCCAGGATGTCGAACTGCTTGCTCGGCCCCGCCCCGACGATCTCGGTGAAGCTGGAGATGCCGATACCCATCAGCTCGCCCCGGGCGCGCTTCTCCGCCTGCTCCTTGCGCAGCGCCTCGTAGCCGACGATGTCCATCGCCTTGCGCAGCGCCGCCGGGTAGTTCCCGCTGTCGTATTCCCAGCCGAGAGCGGACTTGTAGGGGAACTTCTCGGGCGGGATGAAGTTCTTCATCCGCAGCTCCGCCGGATCCATCTTCAGCTCCTGCGCCAGCACGTCGGTGATGCGCTCGATGCAGTGCACCGCCTCCGTCACCCGGAACGAGCAGCGGTAGGCGATGCCGCCGGGCGCCTTGTTGGTGTAGACGCCGTCCACTTCCGCGAAGGCATTCTTGAGGTCGTAGGAGCCGGTGCAGATGGAGAACAGCCCGGCCGGGAACTTGGATGGGTTCGCGGCGGCGTCCGCGTACCCGTGATCGGCGAGGGTCTTGATCCGCAGCGCCTTCATCGTGCCGTCCTTGCTCGCCGCCAGCTCCGCGTGGATGTGGTAGTCGCGGGCGAAGGAGTCGGCCTGGAGGTTCTCCATCCGGTCCTCCACCCACTTGACCGGTTTGCCGATCACGACCGAGGCCGCGACCGCGATCACGTAGCCCGGGTAGACCGGGACCTTCCCGCCGAAGCCGCCCCCGATGTCCGGCGAAACGATCCGGATCTTCTCCTCGGAGAGTCCCACGTGTCCGGCGACGAGCGCGAACACCGTCCGGACCGCGTGCGGCGCCTGCGTGGTCATGTAGACGGTCAGCTTGCCGTTGACCCGATCGAAGTCGGCCACGCAGCCGCAGGTCTCGATCGACGCGACGTGGATCCGCGGCAGGTACATGTCCTGCGCCACCACCACGTCGGCCTCGGCGAACGCCTTGTCCGTCGCCGCGCGGTCGCCGGCCTGCCAGTGGAAGATGCGGTTGTCCTTCTTGTCCTTCTTGTCGGTGCGGAGGACCGGCGCCGAAGGATCGAGCGCCTTGAACGGATCCACCACCACCGGCAACGGGTCGTACTCGACCTCCACGGCCTCGACGCCGTCCGCGGCGACGTACCGGTCCGTCGCGATCACCGCCGCGACCTCCTGCGCCTGGTACATGACCTTCTCGGTCGGCAGCACCATCTGCGTGTCCGACATCAAGGTCGGCATCCAGTGCAGGTTGTACTTGGCGAGCGTCTCGCCGGTGATCACCGCGAGCACTCCGGGGATCTTCAGCGCCCTCTCGGCGTTGATGGACTTGATCTTCGCGTGCGCGTAGGGGCTGCGCACGATGTCCATGTGCAGCATGCCGGGAAGCTGGATGTCGTCGACGTAGTTGCCCTTGCCGCGGATGAAGCGCGGGTCCTCCTTCCGCTTCATCGAGTGACCCATGCCGCAAACTTCCGGGCTCGTCCTGGGCGTGCTCATGGGATCCTCCTACTGCTGTCGCAGCCGCTCGGCTGCGGACTGGATGGCCTTGACGATGTTCGAGTACCCGGTGCAGCGGCAGAGGTTGCCGCTGATGGCCTCGCGGATCTCCGGCTCGGTGGGATCCTTGTTGCGGGCGAGGAGCGCGCAGCCGGTCATCAACATCCCGGGAGTGCAGTAGCCGCATTGCAGCCCGTGCTTCTCCCAGAACGCTTCCTGGACCGGGTGGAGCTTGCCGTTCTGCTCCAGGCCCTCGACGGTGGCGATCCGGGCGCCGTCGGCCTGCACGGCGAGGATGGTGCACGACTTCACCGGCTCGCCGTCGAGCAACACCGTGCAGGCGCCGCAGTGGGTGGTATCGCAGCCGATGTGCGTGCCGGTGAGGCGCAGGTTCTCGCGCAGCAGGTGGACCAGCAGCAGTCGCGATTCGACCTGGAGGTCCTGGGTGACTCCGTTCACGGTCACGTGGATGTCGTGCCTGGCCATGGTCATCGACCTCCCGCCCGCTCGACGGCCTTCTTCAGCGCGCGCCCGGCGAGCACCCGGGCCATCTCGCGCTTGTATTCAACCGAACCGCGCCGGTCGGCGGTTGGCGACGCGGCCTCGGCCGCCCGCCGCGCAGCCTCGGCGATGCTGTCGTCGGTGGCTCTCCGCCCTTTCAGGAACTCCTCGGCCGCTGTTGAACGGAGCGGCACCGGGCCGGCGTTCGTCAGCGCCAGCCCCACCTGCGTGAAGGCTCCGCTCCCGTCCAGGGTCACCTGCGCTGCCGCGGCGGCGGTGGCGTAGTCGCCGACCTTCCGCTCGAGCTTCACGTACGCCCCGCCGCTGCGGTTGGGAGGAGCGGGGATGCGGATCTCGGTCAGGATCTCGTCCCGGGCGAGCGCGGTGGCGAAGAGGCCGGTGAAGAACTGGTCGATGGGGATCGTGCGCTCGCCGTTCTGCCCGAACGCCACCACTTCGGCACGGAGCGCCAGCATGGTGGCGGGGTGGTCGTTGGCGGGATCGCCGTGGGCGAGGTTGCCGCCCACCGTCGCGCGGTTGCGCACCAGCGGATCGGCGATCACGCGCGCCGTGTCGAGCAGGATGGGGTAGCGGGCGCGCACGACTTCGGAACGCTCCAGCACCGACTCGCGCGTCCGGCCGCCGATGCGCAAGGATCCGCCTTCCTCGCGAACGTACTCCAGGCCCGCGATGCGCCCGATGTCGACCAGGTGCTCCGCGGCGCCGAGCCTCAGCTTGAGCAGCGGCA
>Ga0137415_10007066_pt1 | contig 11130 bp, 12 predicted proteins | sample CZODoug3_1_1_16f_FD_183082 | JGI IMG/M metagenome (GOLD analysis project Ga0137415, IMG submission 183082) | Vadose zone soil fungal communities from Angelo Coast Range Reserve, California, USA - CZODoug3_1_1_16fungal (Hybrid Assembly) | ecosystem: Environmental > Terrestrial > Soil > Vadose...
CGGAGAGGTGCGAGAGTGGTCGAATCGACATGCTTGGAAAGCATGCGTCCCAGCAATGGGACCGTGGGTTCGAATCCCACCCTCTCCGCCAAATGAAGACGTGAGGCGTGAAGCGTAAGGGGGTAGGGTAGTTTCTTCTTGACAATCCCCCTGACTCCTCACCTCTAATGATAGATAGGGGCTGGGCCCTGTGCGACAGAACCCTGTGAACCCCGCCAGGTCCGGAAGGAAGCAACGGTAAGCGGTCAGTTCTGTGTGCCGCAGGATCACCTGGCCCCGCTTAATCCGTGAGGCGTGAAACGTGAAACGTAAGGTGATACGGATTTCCGGAATCATTCATCTCACCCCCTCACGCCTCACTCCTTACGGCTAACGTCATATGGAATACCAAGTCTCTGCCAGAAAATACCGGCCGGGCACGTTTGATGATGTGATCGGACAGCCACACGTTGTTCAGACGCTGGTCAATTCCATCATCACAAAACGAATTGCCCAAGCCTATCTCTTTTCCGGGACCCGCGGTGTGGGGAAAACCACGGTCGCCAGAATTCTCGCTAAGGCGCTCAATTGCGAGCGCGGGCCGACCGGCACGCCCTGCGGCACCTGTTCCAACTGCCTCGAAATTGCGCAGGGGACCTCCGTCGATGTCATGGAGATCGATGGAGCGTCCAATACGAGCGTGGACGATGTGCGTGAGATCCGTGAGAACGTCAAGTTCGCCGCGTTTCGTGGGAAGTACCGGGTCTACATCATCGACGAAGTCCACATGTTGTCGAACTCGGCCTTCAACGCGCTGTTGAAGACGCTGGAGGAGCCGCCGCCGCATGTGGTGTTTATCTTCGCCACCACCGAGATTCACAAGATTCCGGCGACGATTCTTTCCCGTTGCCAGCATTACAACTTCCGCCGGATTGCGCGAACCGAGATCGTCGAGCGGTTGCGGCATGTGGTCGATCAGGACAAGATCGTGATCGAGGAACGGAGCCTGATGGCGCTCGCCAGGGCCAGCGAAGGCAGCATGCGCGATGGGTTGAGCCTGCTCGACCAGGCGGTAGCGTTCGGCGGCAAGACGATCGTGCATGCGGATCTGGAGGCCCTGCTGGGAGCGGTTCCACAAGAACTCGTTCGTGCCATGATTCAGGCGATCACGGCTCAGGAGAGTGCCGCGGCGCTTCGCGTGCTGGCCCAACTGTTGGATCAAGGGCATGATTTGCGGGCCTATTGTGCGGAGGTTGTCGAGTATCTGCGCAACATGCTGGTGATGTCGGTGGTGACCTCACCCCAAGAATGGCAGGGGTTAATCGAGGCCTCCACGGAAGACCTCGCGCAGATGGCAGCTGATGCGCACTCGTTCTCGCCCGAGCCACTTCAGGAACTATTTGCGATCTTCACGCAAGCGGAAGACTCGCTCAGGCTCAGTGCCCATCCTCGGTTTGTGCTCGAAACAGCGGCCGTGCGTGCGACGCGGTTGCTGCGTCGAGCGGATGGGAAGTCACCCCAATCGGTGCAGCTAGATCAGACGACACGCCCACCTCAGTCGGCTCCAGTGCGCACGGGTCAGCCGGTCTCGCCGGCTCGTTCTGCAGATCCAACGCTCTCCTCGCCACCGAGACCTCCTCAACCGACGGCTCCTGCACAGGCCGCTCCGATGCCGTCGAAGTCTACTGCTGTCGAGAATACAGTGCCTGCACGAGGCCTCTCGACGAATCCTCCGAACGTCCGGCCCCCTGGCACTGCCGGTGAGGTGAAGGTTTCGATGCCTGTGGCATCGTCTACGACTGACGACGGACGCGTTGCGGTGACGCTCAATTGGGAACAGTTTCAGGAAGAAGTAGCCGGTACATTTCCCAATATTGCGCCCTTCTTGGAGATGGGTCGGCTCGTGGGCGTGGAGGGCTATGTCATGACAATTGGATTTGCCAAGCAGGCGACGGTGGCCCGGGCGATGATCGAGAAGCCCGACAATATTGCGGCGCTTACGGCGATGTGTGAACGACTGAGCGGGCAGACGGTTCGGCTGCGGATTGTCGAATTGACGGAGTCCGATCCCCCAGGACCGACGATGGCGCAGCTCAGAACGGCGAAGGAAAAAGAGCAACGGCTGGTCCTCTTCGAGCAAGCGCGGGCGCATCCGGTCGTCAAGCAGGCGCTGGAGATGTTCGGCGCAGAGCTCGCAGAGGTCAGACCGTTGTCGAGACAGAAGGAGGTCGAGGAATGAAGAACCCGTTCGGCAATATGGGAAATATTCTGAAGCAAGCGCAGGCGATGCAGGCGCAAATGGCGAAGGTACAGGAACAGGCCGCGTCGAAGACCGTGACCGGGACGGCCGGCGGTGGCAGTGTGACGGTCACTGCCACCGGGGCTATGCAGCTTGTCGGCATCGTCATCGATCCCGAAGTGGTGAAAGGTGGCGACGTGGAGATGGTGCAAGATTTGGTCATGGCCGCGTCGAACGATGCCCTCAGGAAGGCTCGTGAGATGATGGCGGATGAGATGAAATCGGTCACCGGTGGGATGAACGTCCCCGGACTGCTCTAGCAGGTGTGGAAGAACTATGTTGGCAGGTGAGAACTTCGATGGTTTGCGCGTGTGGCACAACAGTAAACCATTCCCGCAGGATGCTCAAAAAGGTCGTCCAGCAAGGCCGCAGCGAGTGAAGGGCCGAGGCGTACCCTCTGGGGTACGTGGAGGGTCTGAACGACGCGAGAACGCCGCTGGCGTGCTTTTTCAGCATCCTGCTAGCGGACTATCACGTCATGGCTGTTGATCAACAAGGCTTACTCGCACGGTTGGTGCGCGAGTTAGTCCGTCTTCCAGGCATCGGCCAAAAAACGGCGCAGCGATTGGCGTTCCATGTCTTGAAAGTCGATCGCGAAGACGCGCTTCGTCTGGCCGAGGCGATTCGTGCCGTCAAAGACGGGCTCTCATTTTGCCGACAATGCCGGAACATCGCCGAGGGAGAACTCTGCGAATATTGTCTCGATCCGAAACGGGACCAGACGAGAATCCTAGTGGTGGAAGAACCGAGTACGACCTATGCCATCGAGCGGGCGGGAGCCTACCGCGGCTTGTATCATGTGTTACTCGGCGCCTTGTCTCCGTTGGACGGCGTCGGACCGTCCGATATCAGGGCCGAGGAGTTGGTAGATCGGGTGAAGCTCGGGGGAATTGAGGAAGTGATCCTCGCGACGAGTCCGACGATCGAGGGCGAGGCAACCGCCATCTATTTAACGAACCAACTGAAACCTCTCGGGGCCCGGGTCTCACGTATCGCCTATGGCATTCCGGTCGGGATGGATATCGAGTATGCCGACGAAGTGACGTTGCTCAAGTCGATCGAAGGCCGTCGGGATCTCTAGCAGGATGCTGGGAAAGTTCGCTAGCAGCCACGGACTGTGCCGCGTGAAGCGCGAGACATGCGGGAAAGGCGCGACACGGACAGATTGGATTTCCACCTCGTTTCGCCCACCTCGCTCGTCCAGCCTGCCTCGATCGGCTATCCTGCGAGGTCGTGTCCTGTTGTCCCATACATGCGGACCATGGGATTTCAGGAGGGCCGGCATCGCTTTGCCGCAGTCGCTAGCGACCGCCGGTTGGGCGAGATTGGGGGTCCCACCCTGCCCATTGACCCTCCCTCCAGGCCCCTGTTATAGTCGCGCTCGTTCTGGACAGTTTTACTCCTCAGGCAGGTTGCGGTATGAAAGCAGGCTCTTCCGCTAAGCGCATTTCGCCCACTCCATCAGCGGCGCACTCTGTCACTGCCAAGCGCAGAACCAAGACATCGTCCCAGGGGAAAAAGTACGCGGCTATTCGTCGTGACCTTGAGCGGCAGCGCAAGGCCATGTTGGAGGAGGCGGTCGAGGGCCTCGCCAATCCGAACGGTCAGGAGGCGTTCCCGGATATCAGCGATCAGGCGTCTGCGGAGGTCGAGCAGAACTTTTCGATGCGTATCCGTGAGCGCGAGCAACGGTTGATCAAGAAGATCGACGAGGCGCTTGAGCGAATGGACCAGAACATCTATGGCATCTGTGAGCGCTGTGAAGAAGAGATTCCCTATCCGCGACTCAAAGCCCGCCCAGTCACCACCCTCTGCATCAACTGCAAGACGCTGGAAGAACAGGAAGAGAAGGTTAGGCGTTGAACTGCTGCTCTGTTCGAGCTTGAACCGTCTAGAAATGGAACGCAATCCCTCCTACTACGAGGTTTGAAGCGAAGGTCCACCGTTCGCTATATCCAGGCGGCAACGATGCTTGGTTGTAGTCGAATGTGTGCCAAGCGGTTGTCCGTTTGTATTCAGCGAAAAGGGCGAAATTCTTGATCAAGAAAAACTTGATACCAACGAGTCCCTGAATGGCTGGAGCGTAGTTGGTTGCTTCGTGACCCGGTGGAAAGTCAGATGAGCGAACCCGTTCGACACCGACTCCTGCGCCAATGTAGGGATACCACCGTCCCTGCGGCATCTCTGGTGTAGCCCAAATCGGATAGCGAAACAGCAGATTCGCCGCGAGAATATTCACACTGAAATCTTGGGTTGAAGTGAATTTGACGGCTCCGAGTTCAAAGCCAGGGGTGAGTGAGGTACCAGAGGCTCCGGCTGTCTGTGGGTGAAGATCTGCGGTAAACTTGGTGTAATCTAACTCAAGGCCGATTTGTGGCTGCCAGTTGTATTGTCGAGGTAGATACCAGGCCGTAACCTTGGCGCCAAAGGTCGGAGAATCATTCAAATTTACTCCATGCGCTGTTCCGGTCGTAAACCCACTCCCTGCACCAAAATTGATCTTGACGTCTTCGTTGGAGTGAAAGGCTTTGCCACCAAACGCGCCGACTGAAAACTCCCAATTCCGTTCGGCTTGAGCCTGTAGCGGCAGGAGGAACAGAGCCGTGACTGCCAAGACGATTGCTCGCACACCAGCCCGGGTAAGTCGTTCCATGTCGTTCTCCCATCTTCTATGCAGAGTGAAGTGATGGGAGGAGCCTACCGCAAGATCTGACGGGAGCCTAACAAAATCTCATAATTCGACACCTGGTGAGGGGAACGAGAAGATTGAGCGGGGGCAGGCTAGTGTTTCAACCCCTTAACGCGTTGTTGGACGAGGGCGATGCGACCGGCTTCATCGGGGATACCTTCGACCAGCGCAAGATAGGTCTCGTACTCCGAGAGGGCCCGCCTGGGATTCGTGGGTTCGTAGGCCTCAGCCAAGTTGTAGCGGGCAATGGCATAGTTGGGGCGGAGCATGACGGCTTTTTCGAATGAGGCGAGCGCGTTGGCCTTGTCTTCCAGCTTGCGGTACACCGTGCCGAGGTTATTCAGAATTTCCGGAGTGTTGGGTCTGATGGCCAACGACTGAAGCATCTCCGTCTTGGCCTTTTCGAGCTGTCCCTTCCCTTCCCATGCCAGGCCCAGTTTGTGGTGAGCTTCTGCCAGCCACACTTTATTCGTAAAGCCGCTTGCGATCGCTTTCTGATAGGCATTGGCTGCGGTATCGTAGTTCTGTGTCCCGCAGTAGGAGAGCTGTGAGGTTTGGCCGCGCGCGAATTGCTGGAGCGAGAGGAAGGGTTCCTTGTCCTCCTCGCCCTGACTGTCTAGCTGTTGCCCGGGCTTCTGGCCGCTTGGATGGCGTAACCGTTCCAAGAACTCGCGTCGATAGGGTGAGAACAGCCGTACATAGGGGTCGATCGTCACAGAAGCCTGGAGCAATGCCGGCGGCTCGCGCGTGCCAAGGACCAAGTATTGTGTCGTCGTTTTCTCGTCGCCGGTTTCATACAGGGCGCTGGAATCCATGCTCGTTTTTGAGGATAGATTCGCCACGTTGAGATAGAACTCCAATGCCGGCTTCAGCAGCGTTAAGGTGTGGCGGAGGACCGGGTAGGGATTCAAGTCAAGCCCGGACGGAAAGGTAAAGACGGTTCCGACCAGCATGCCATCTTCATCGAAAAAGTAGGACTCGTCACCATGTGATAGGCTTCGGTCGGCAGGGAGAACCAGCTCTTGTCCGGCGCCCCAGTCTTGTGGTTTGAAGATAGAGGCAGGATGTGTCTTGATGAAGTCGGACTTCGAAGTGCAGATGGTCGCGGGCTTCAGGAGGACCAGATCGCTTTCAGACGGCGGGAGGATTGGTTGTGGGGCCGGAGTTTCGCAGGCGTTCAGCAAGAGGCTCAATCCTAGCCCGCAGACCACCCACAGTCGTAAGGGCACAGAGCGAGGCGTTTGTGTGTCACGTGAATTCCGACTCACGAAAGGAGCATACACGAAACGTGAACGGGTTTGCCAACGAGGTGACAAGGCAACGCCCGCTCTCGTGAGGAAAGCGGGCGTTAAATCTGAACACGATGTGGGCGAAGAATTATCGCCGTTGGCTATCCAGCATCGAATCCTCAGACGTGTACCCGAAAAGGTACGGCATCTTGCTGGTGAGCGTGTAAATCGGTCGGTTCAAGCCGTAATCCAGCGCGACCCCGAGAGGGTGAAAGAGAAAACCGGTCCAGCGCCAAGGATTATCGCTTGGGGCTGCTCCGGCCGCTACATCGGTATAGACCAAGGACGTGGGGTCCATCACACTGTAAATGCTGGCTGGGGCGGTATAGCCCCCATCTGCATCGGCCGCTGCCTGTTGCTGGGGGTTTCCGGCACAACCGACTGTGGTGACTAGGAGGAGAATTCCCACGGCAAGAGCTGTAGTCCGCATAGATGACCTCACTTGTCTTATACGGTTCAGAGTCGACGGTCTCTCGATAGACTGAAGTGTAGCCGACCAGCGGGATTCTGTCCAGGATTGGAGCGGTTCAGGCAATATCAGGAAAGCCGTCAGTTTAGACCAGGGGGTATGGATTGGGAAGGGGGAAGCGGAAGTGAAGAATATGGTAGGCGATACTGGTATCGAACCAGTGGCCTCTTCCGTGTGAAGGAAGCGCTCTACCCCTGAGCTAATCGCCTACACGAAGCGAAGTCTAGCACGGGGTCATAAATCGGATCAACCGTGACGCCATGCGTCATGCGTAGCGAAGTCGCCTTGACATCCCCAAAACGCAGTTCCTACAATGCCACCGCTCTCAGTCTTTCTTCGCGGAGTTTCACTCGCATGCGCGACGACATTGTCATTATCGGGGGTGGTCTGGCCGGGTCTGAAGCGGCATGGCAGGCGGCCAATCGTGGAGCGAAGGTGACGCTCTATGAAATGCGCCCAAAAGAGATGACGCAAGCGCATAAGACCGGTGGTTTGGCAGAGCTGGTCTGTTCGAATTCGCTCGGCTCCGCGGATCTACTGAATGCCCCAGGCATCTTGAAAGAGGAAATGCGCCGTCTCAACTCGCTCATTATTCGAGTGGCGGATGAGGTACGGGTGCCAGCAGGATCGGCCCTGGCCGTCGATCGCGAGCAGTTTTCACTCAAGATTACCCAGGCGCTGGAAGGGCATCCGAACATTCGCATTCTGCATGAGGAGATCACCGAGATTCCAACGGACTGTCTCTGCATTCTGGCAACCGGCCCGCTGACATCCGACAAACTGTCTCAGGCGATTGCGCAATTGACCCACACGAAACATTTGTATTTTTACGATGCAATTTCTCCGATCGTGGATGCCGATTCCATCAATATGGATGTCGTATTTCTCGCGTCCAGATACGACAAGGGTGGGGATGACTACCTCAACTGTCCGATGGACGAGCCGGTCTACAACGCCTTCTATGACGCGTTGCTCGCGGCGGAGAAAGTCCAACCCAAAGAATTTGAAAAGACGTCCTACTTCGAAGGTTGTATCCCTATCGAAGTGATGGCCGAACGGGGCCGCCAGACCATGCAGTTCGGGCCGTTGAAGCCGGTGGGCCTTGAGAATCCCAAGACTGGTGCGCGAGCCTATGCTGTGGTACAGCTCCGGACGGAAAACGCCCATCGCTCCTGTTACAACCTCGTGGGATTCCAGACTAAATTGACCTACGGGGAGCAGAAGCGGGTGTTTCGCATGATTCCTGGTCTTGAGCAGGCGGAGTTTCTGCGCTACGGCAGCCTGCATCGCAACACCTTTATCAATTCTCCCCAACTGCTGCGCAATACCCTCCAGTTCAAGGCGCGCGGCACCCTCTTCTTTGCGGGACAGTTGGTCGGTGTCGAGGGCTATACGGATTCCGCCGCGATGGGAGGGCTGGCAGGAATCAACGCCGCCCGTGGTCTGGCAGGATTGCCATTGGTCACGCCACCCCGTACCACGGCGCATGGCTGTCTTGTGTCGTACATTACGACCACGGACCCGCGTCATTTTCAGCCGATGAATACGAATTTCGGGCTCTTTCCTCCCCTTGCCACACCGACGAGAGACAAGGAGCGCAAACGACGGCTCACGGGACAACGGGCGCTTGAGGACCTGACGGCATGGATGACGCAATTCGAGCTTTCATGACGTTCCTTGAGCTGGAACGTCATGCGTCGCATGAAACAGTGCGCAGCTATGTTTCGGATCTCCGACAGTTCCAGGCCTTCATGAGGGCGGAGCACCCCGGCGTGCCCACGCTCGATCCTGCTACGGTGCAAACGGAGTCCATTCGGGCCTATCTTCACTGGTTGGACCGCAAGCGTGAGAAAAGCACCTCGATGGCCCGGAAGCTCGCCTCCCTCCGCAGTTTCTATCGCTATCTGCAACGAGAGGGCATGGTGGGCCTCAATCCTGCCGAGGCCATCAGGACGCCGAAACAGCCGAAACATCTTCCGCGTGTCTTGACCAAGGACGACGCGGCAGCGCTGATGGAGTTTCCTGCCGATCAGGCAGGAGGGTCGCTCCGAGACCGAGCCTTGCTGGAGACGCTCTATTCGACCGGGGCTCGCGTGAGTGAACTCGTGGGGATCAATCTCGAAGATCTCCGTGCGTCCGAGGGGCTGGTCCACCTGCGAGGAAAAGGTCGGAAGGAGCGCATTGTGCCGATCGGAGATGTGGCCCTACGGGCCATTCAGGCATATTTGGATCAGCGGCCCCTGAGGGATTCTCGAAATCTGACGACGAAGACGCAGCGCGTCTCATCGCCGGTCTTTCGAAACAGCCGGGGGGGGCGTTTGACGACTCGGAGCGTCGCCCGCATCGTGGCCCACTATTCGAACCGGCTTGCCGGTGGTTCCGTGAGTCCCCATACGTTGCGTCACTCCTTTGCCACCCATCTCCTCGATGAAGGGGCCGATCTGCGGTCGATTCAAGAGATGCTTGGGCATGTCTCCTTGAGTACAACACAAAAGTATACGCACCTGGCCACGGACCAGCTCCTAGCCGTCTATGATAAGTCGCATCCGCGAGCTGGTCGCCCAACCAGTGTGCGTGTCGTGAAGGACGTTAAGCCATGATCATCATACGGTCGCCGACGACCCTCTGTGTCAGGAGAGAGTCGCGAGGCATGGGAGAAGCGAACTTGCTCGTCCCGCGTTTCTCGCGTTTCGTGCTTTTTTTGCTATGGGAGCCTGGATATGAACAGACTGATTAAGAAAGCAAACGTCCTGATCGAAGCCTTGCCCTACATTCGCACGTTCAAGGGCAAGACGATTGTCATCAAATATGGCGGTCATGCGATGACCGATACGCCGTTGAAAGAGCGGTTCGCTCAGGATGTCGTGCTCCTGAAATATGTGGGGCTCAACCCGGTCATTGTGCACGGTGGGGGCCCCCTGATCGATAAGATGCTCCAGCGAGTGGGTATCGAAGCCAAGTTTCGTCATGGGGTGCGGGTCACAGATGAGGCCACGATGGAAATCGTGGAGATGGTATTGGCCGGCAAGATCAACATGGAAATCGTCGATCTCTTGAATCGCCATGGCGGCCTTGCGGTCGGCTTAACTGGAAAGGACGGCGGGCTCATGCTCTCTCGACCGCTCACGGCCAAAGCCTGGGCGGCAAGTCTGGAAAAGGATCTCGATGATGGCGAGGGGGACGAGGATTTTGGCTTGGTCGGAGAGGTCCAGTCTATCGATCCCACGTTGGTGCGGAAACTTCAGCAGGATAATTACATTCCCGTCATCGCACCGATCGGCACCGACCGGGAAGGGAATACATACAATATCAACGCTGATCTGGTGGCCGGGGCGATGGCCGCTGCTCTGGGTGCGGAAAAGCTGGTGATGATGACCGATGTGAAAGGCATTCGCGATGCGAATGGGCGCCATCTCTCGACGGTCTCACGCAAAGACGTGCAACGGATGGTGAAGAAGGGCACGATCAGCGAAGGGATGTTGCCCAAGGTACATGCCTGCTTGGATGCGCTCGGAGGCGGCGTCGGCAAAGCCCATATCATCGACGGTCGAATTCCGCATGCCATTCTTCTCGAAGTGTTCACGCGTAAAGGTATCGGGACGGAGATCGCATCGTAGCCCGGACTATTCATGAATAGTCCGGGCCAGTCGGTTAATCCGTTCAGTCTCCTATCGTGGTGACCCAGCGCCTCCAAATCAACCGCCATCTTGAGGCCCTTATCGGCGAGCGTCATCCTGAGACGAGTCCTCGCGCGCTTCGGAAGGCGGCGCACTATCTGGCGACGCAGTTTGCCAAGTCTGGATGGGCCACCGGCGGCCAGTTCGTGAGTGCGTGGGGTAAGGTCTATCGCAATGTGGTGGCGACCAAGTATCCGGACTGGCCCCGACAAGGAGGGGAGTTGCCCCCACTCCTGATCGGAGCTCACTACGACACCGTGGCCGGGTCACCGGGCGCGGATGATAACGCAAGTGGGCTCGTGGTCCTCCTTGAAGTGGCTTCTTGCCTCCGCGCGCGGCCTCTCGCGCGACCCGTCTGGCTCGTGGCATTCTGTCTTGAAGAGCAGGATCGACTAGGGAGTCAGGCGTTCGTGTCCCGCTTGAAAGCCGAGCGCCGTGAGTTGGCCGGTGCGATTATCTTGGAGTGTGTCGGGTTCGCCAGAAGCGAAGCAGGCACGCAGCAGACTCCGCCTGATATACCCATTGCGGTGCCGACCCAGGGAGACTTTCTCGCTATTGTGGGCAACGAGGCTTCCCGGTCTTTGGTGCTCCAGCTTGAACAGGAGGCCCGACGGCAGGCGGCCGAGCTCAAGCCCCTGTCTTTGGTGGTGCCAGGCCGAGGGGAGGGCATGCCTCATACCCGTCGCAGCGATCATGCCTCGTTCTGGGATGCAGGCTATCCAGCCGTG
>Ga0137415_10007067_pt1 | contig 11130 bp, 7 predicted proteins | sample CZODoug3_1_1_16f_FD_183082 | JGI IMG/M metagenome (GOLD analysis project Ga0137415, IMG submission 183082) | Vadose zone soil fungal communities from Angelo Coast Range Reserve, California, USA - CZODoug3_1_1_16fungal (Hybrid Assembly) | ecosystem: Environmental > Terrestrial > Soil > Vadose...
CCGGCCGACACGGTCGTTGGTGAATCCTCGAACCACATGTGATCGCACAAAGTCCGCGACGACCTCGTCATTGTCCATGTCCAACGTCGACGACGGTGTGCTGAACAACGAGAAGAGCATTCGTGCGAACCACTCCCCGGCGGCCACAACGTCAAGATCCTTGCGCACTTCACCAGTGAGCTTCGCAGCGGCGAGATAAGGCGCAAGGAACTCGCCGCACTCACGCAATAGCACCGCGGCGTTCTTCGTGAGCAGCAGGCTCACTTCGTCTGCATCGAAATACATTTCGGGCTCGACGATTCGACGTGCCCTGGTAACGAACACTGCCGCGAGGGCGAGCTTGTCCTCAACAGTGTCGCCCGGACCCATCGCCCTGGCCATCTCGCGGTAGAACCGCTGCGACGAATGCTCTGCGCAGGCTTCAACGATCGCGGCCTTGTCGCGGAAGTACTCGTACACCGTGCTGCGCGAGACGTCGGCTGCCCGTGCGATATCGACGATGGTGGTCTTGTTCAGACCCTGCCTGCGGAAGCACCCGAAGGCGGACTCGATGATGAGCTCGCGCGTATCGGTCGCGGTCGTCTCGGCGGTCACGGCACTAGCGCACCTCTCGGCACCGAGCCCGCACTGGCCGATGCGTAAGCCTGATTGATATCGGCGAGATGGAAGGGCTCCGGCATGAGACGGCTGAACGGAAAGCCAGTGGATTGCTGGAACGACAGGCCGATCGCAAGGGTGACGGGGTTGTACATCATCACCCCGCGCACACTCTTGTTGCCGTACACCGGCACGCTTGGGTCGAGTTCGAACGTACGACCCGCCCCGACGTTGCCGACCTCGAGAAGAGTGCCGCCGTTGTGCTTCTTGACGGTGGGATCGGTGCGCGTCGCCAACCAGACGTAGTCGGCGTACGCCGCGCCGCTGGTGAACATCTTCTGGCCGTTGATGATGTAGTCGTCTCCGTCGCGCACGGCGGTGGTCCGCAACGACGCCAGATCACTTCCGGCGGATGGCTCGGAATATCCGATCGCGAATTCGACGGTGCCGTCGAGTATCGAGGGCAAGAACTTGTTCTTCTGCTCGTCGGATCCGTACACCATCAGCGTGGGGCCCACGGTATTGAGTGTGACGAGGGGGATGGGTGCGTTCACCCGCTGCGCCTCTTCGAAGAAGATGAACTGCTCGAGCGCGGTAAAGCCACGCCCGCCATATTCTTTGGGCCAGCCGACGCCGAGCAGATTGGCAGCGCCGAGGGCCTGCGTGCACTCCTTGACGGCGTCGCCGCCCTCCATGCGACCGGCGACCGAGGCGGTGCGTTCGGGTGTCATGACCGCCTCGAGTGAGGCGCGGATCTCCGCACGCAGCTCTTTCTGCTCCGGCGTGAAGTCCAGATACATCGCTCAGCTCCCCGTTCCGAGTCGCACGGGCATTCGTTTGACGCCGGGCACCATCGTGGCTCGCATCCGGTCAACGTCGCCGACGAGCTCGATCGTGGGATATCGCCCAAGCAACACCTCGAAGAAGACGCGGGCTTCGAGGCGGGCCAGCTGAGAGCCGATGCACGAGTGCTCGCCGCAGCCGAACGCGATGTGCGGATTCGGATGGCGCGTGACTATGAATTCCTCTGCGTCGGAACCGAAGATCTCTTCGTCGCGGTTGGCGGAGCCATAGAGCATCACAATCATGTCGCCCTCGCGGATCCGCTGCCCGCGGATCTCGACGTCAGTCGTCGCCGCCCGCGCCATGTGCGTCACCGGGCTCGTCCACCGGAGCATCTCTTCCACCGCGCACGGGATCAGCGTGGGCTCCTTGATGAGCTTGGTGGTTTCAACGGGATGCTCGATGAGCGCCAGTGTGCCCAGCGCGATCAGGTTCCGCGTGGTCTCGTTGCCCGCAACGAGCAGGAGGAAGGCGAAGTTCAACAGGTCGTCGTCGGTCAGCATGGCCCCGTCGACCTCGGCGGTGGTCAACACGGACAGCATGTCGTTTCGCGGCTCGGCGCGCCGGGCGGCAATCAGCTGCTGGAAATACTCGAACAGCTCGCCGACGGCCACGAATGAATCCAGCTCGATCTCGGGATCGGCGTTGCCGGTGCACGCATCGGACCACCTGCGGAACTTCTCCCAGTCGTCCGGGGGAGCCCCGAGCAACTCCGCGATCATCCGCGTAGGCAACGGCGCAGCGAGCTCTTCGGCGAATTCATGGGTCGACCCCGACCGGACGTCGTCGAAAACGCCGTAGACGATCTCGCGCACCTTCGGCTCGAGGATGGCCAGCTGCCGCCGGGTGAAGCCGGTGTTGATCAGCTTGCGCAGCTGACGGTGCCGCGGCGGGTCGGTGAAGATGAGGTTGCCCTCCTGCACCGGGTTCGGCATCACGGGGTCGGGGATCGTGATGCCCTTGGTCGAGGAGAACTTGTCCGGGTTTGTCGATACGTACCGGATGTCCTCGTACTTCAGCAGCGCCCAGAACTTGGTGACGTCGTTCCAGCACACCGGCGCGCTCGCGCGCAACTCCTTGTACGCCGGGTACGGGTCGCCCGCGAAGAAGTCGGGGGAGTGCAGAGGGACTGTGGTACGCAGCGCGGCCTCCGTCGATGCGGTATTCATCAGACATATTCGATCAATCTGTCCGATCTTCATTGTGTCTACTCGATAGCCGCGGGGCTGTCAACACTCGATGATTCTGTTGTTTATCAACTGAGTTGGACGAGGACGATTGACGTGGCGAGTCCGACAGGTGTACACCATGTGTTGATCCGCTGATTTCGGTGAGGAAATCATATGGCCGACCCGCGTCCGCTGCTCGACTCATATCCGCTCTACATCGACGGCCGGTGGGTCGACCCCGAGAGCGGCAGCTACGACGACATCTGTCCGGCCACGGAGGCGACGATCGCCCATGCCCCAGACGCCGGCCTCGCCGACGTCGACGCGGCGATCGCAGCCGCGCGGCGGGCTTTCGATTCCGGGCCGTGGGCCAGCGCCGCGCCCGAGGAGCGAGCGCGGTGCATCACCCAGCTGGGCAATGCGCTGATGCACCACGCCGACGAGTTCTTCGCGCTGTCCCAGGTTGAATGGGGCTGCACCGCGAACGAGCGACTGATCCAGATCGACGGGCCCGCGTTCATGGCTCTACGTGCCGGTGAGCTGGCTGCGCAGCTGACCGATGAGCCGATCAACGCATTCGGCTCCCCTGGAACCACTGTGCTGTGTCACGAGCCGCTCGGTGTGGTGTCAATCCTGACGCCGTGGAACTTCCCGCACAGTCTCAACGTGATGAAGGTGGGCAACGCATTGGCCGCGGGCAGCACCGTGGTTCTCAAGCCGTCGCCCCTTACGCCGTTGGCCGGCCTCGCGCTCGCCCGAATCATCGACGAGCACACCGACATTCCATCCGGCGTCGTCAATGTCATCACCCCCGGCGGAATCGAGGCCAGCAAGATGCTGACCACCGACCCGCGAATCGACATGATCAGCTTTACCGGGAGCTCAGCGGTCGGCCGCGAGGTGATGGCCGCGGCGGGCGGCACGATGAAGCGGATCCTGCTCGAATGCGGGGGGAAGTCAGCGGGCATCTTCCTCGGCGACGTCGATGTGACCGACGGACTGCTGCAACGGTTCCTGTTCGACGGTTGCTCACTGCATGCCGGGCAGGCGTGCATTCTGCAAAGCCGGTTACTTCTGCCGGAGCTCATTCACGACAAGGTCGTCGATCGGCTCGTCGAGCTGGCGCGGGGCGTAAAGGTCGGCGACCCAACCGATCCGGAGGTGCAGATGGGCCCGCTCATCAGCAGTGCCCAACGAGATCGTGTGGAGGCACACGTCGCGTCAGCGCTGACCGACGGCGCGACGCTGGCTGTCGGCGGCCGCCGTCCCGCCGGCCTGGAGAAAGGCTTCTATTTCGAGCCGACGATCCTGACCGATGTCACACCCGGTGCGAGAATTGCACAGGAGGAAGTGTTCGGACCGGTGCTCACCGTGTTTCGCTACCGCGACGATGACGACGCCGTGGCGATTGCCAACAACTCGCAGTACGGACTTTCCGGCGCGGTATGGGGCACCGACGTGGACCGCGCGGTCGCCGTCGCGCGCCGCATCCGCACCGGGCAGATCGCCGTAAACGGCTGCATCCCAGGCGATGCGCCGTTCGGCGGCTTCAAACAGAGTGGGCTGGGCCGCGAAGGCGGCGGACTCCCGGGACTGCACCGGTACATGGAGCCAAAGGCCATCGGAATTCCCACGTGATGGGACCTCTCGAAGGACTTCGCGTCGTCGAGATCGCGGGCGACATCGCGGGCCCGTATTGCACCAAGCTGCTCGTCGACCTCGGTGCCGAGGTCACCAAGATCGAGCCGCCTTCCGGCGATCCGCTGCGCCACTGGGGACCGTTTCCCGGCGGCGTTCCGGATCCACATCGGTGTGGTCTGTTCGAGTACCTCAACGCCGGAAAACGCGGCACCACAGTCGATCTCGAGAGTGATGCGTCTGTCGCCGGCAGACTGATCGAGCGCGCGCACCTCCTCGTCGAAGCGCTGCCGCCTGGAACGCTTGACCGCTCAGGGCTCGACGCTGACTCGTTAAGGATGCTCAACCCCGACCTCGTCGTCGTTCGCATCACGGCCTTCGCTCAGAACGGTCCGTTGCGGGACCGCGATGCCACACCGTTGACCGTGCAGGCGGCGTCGGGCTGGGTCAACAACAGGGATCCCGACCGGCCGCCGGTGCAAGCCGGCGCCAGGATCTCCGAATATGTCGCCGGCGGGTACGGCGCGCTCGGCGCCCTGACCGCGCTAAGAACTCTGTCCACCAAAGCAAGTCGGCTCGTCGAGGTTGACGTGTCGGTACTCGAGTCGCTCCTGTCGACGCTTCCGTACCCGATGCTGATGGTCGAAAAGATTCGAAACCGCGGGTTGCCCGCCAACACCAAGTCGGCGCCGATGATGGGCATCGTCCGCGCTGCGGACGGCTGGCTCGGGATCAACTGTCTGACGGGTCAGCACTGGCTCGACGCGTGCGCGATGCTCGGCTTGCCCGAGTACGGCGAGCAGCCGATCGCGATCATGCTTGGCGGACCGGAGCGCGGCGAGTTCTTCGAGAAGGCCCAGCCGTGGCTTTCCGAGCGCAGCGTCGCCGAGATCGTCGAATTGACCCAGGCGATGCGGATTCCCGCCGCTCCCGTCAACGACGGCGCGACGGTGTTGCACTGTCCGCAATACCTCGAGCGCGAGTTCTTCGTCCAGGCCGGCGGCGACGATTGGCGGTTCCGCAGGCCGGGTGCGCCGTTCCGGTTGTCGCGGACACCGGTATTGCCTCCGCGCCCTGCACCTCCCCTTGGTGGGCAAGCTCCGGTCGCCGCGCGAGCGTCCGATTACGGGCCGGCAGACGCGGCGGCGGATCCGTCGATGCCGTTTGCAGCTATGAAGGTGGTGGACCTGAGCACGTTCTGGGCGGGTGCATACCTCACGTGCTATCTCGGTGCATTCGGTGCCGAGGTCGTGAAAGTGGAATCGATACAGCGGCCCGACGGGTTCCGCTATTCGGGTGCATGGGCGTATGAGGGCGACCGTTGGTACGAGCGCAGCGCAATGTGGCAGGCCACCAACCTGAACAAGCGTGACATCACACTGGATCTCACGTCCGATAAAGGGCGCGACCTCGTCCGCCGGCTTGTCCGCGATGCGGACGTCGTCGTGGAGAACTTCTCGCCGCGGGTGATCGAGCAGTTCGGGCTGGACTACGAGTCGCTTGTGAAGCTGAAACCCGACGTGATCCTCGTGCGCATGCCGGGGTTCGGCCTGCAGGGGCCATGGCGCGACTACGTTGGCTGGGCACTCAATTTCGAGCAGGCATCGGGGATGGCGGCTGTCACCGGTTATGCCGAGGGTCCGCCGTGCAACTTGCAGGGACCTGCCGACCCCATCGTGGAGGTGCACGCTGGGGTTGCGCTGCTCGCCGCGCTCGAGCATCGGCGCCGCACCGGCGAAGGTCAGCTCGCCGCTTCGCCGATCGCCTGCTGCGAGGCATCGAGATCGCGCAGGCTGAGGTCACAGCGTGCGTGACGGCCGAGCCGGTGATCGAGTTCTCGATGAATGGCGTTGTGCGCCCACGCGAGGGCAACCGACGGCGCGACTGTGTGCAGGGCGTGTACCCGAGCGCTGTCGACGGCGCATGGGTGGCGATCTCCCTCCGCCACGACGCCGATTGGGCGCAACTGGCAACGGCGATGGGCAGACCCGAGCTGCTCGACGACGCGCGGTTTGCGTCGGCTGATCACAGGCAACTTGCGCACGACGATTTCGACACGGTCGTCGCCGATTGGACGCGGACCCGAACCGCGGCCGAAATCATCGATGCGCTTAGCGCACGGCGCGTTCCGGCAGAACAGGTGCTGACGCCCGATCGGATGTACGACATGCCCCAACTCGACGCGCGGGGATACTACGAAGAGGTCGAGCACCCGGTCACCGGGCCGCACCGATATCCGGGCTGGCCGTTGCGGATGACACCCGGCCCCAGCCGCCACCACCGGTTCGCGCCGCCGACGCTTGGGCAGCACAACGAGGAGATCGTGCAGGGTCTCGGCCTAACCGGTGCCGAACTCGAAGAACTGCGCGCACGACACGTCATCGGTGAAACCGCGCTCAACGCATAGCCGCCGCACGGCCCGCTGGGCAACGACGATCGCAGTGATTCGCAGCCGACAATGACGCGCTGGGCTTATGGTCCGAGGTATCTCGAGCGCAAGGAGACGCCGATGGCCAAGCTGAGGTTCGGATACTTCATCGCACCCTTCCACCGCGCGGGTACCAACCCGACGCTGGCGCTGCAGCGCGACCTCGAGTTCGCCGAGCATCTCGACGTGTTGGGATTCGACGAGGTGTGGTACGGCGAGCACCACTCCGCAGGCAGCGAGATCATCAGCTCGCCCGAGATCTTCATCGCCGCGGCGGCTGAACGGGCCAAACGGATCCGCTTCGGAACTGGCGTCATCTCGCTCGCGTACCACAACCCGCTGTGGGCTGCCGACCGCTTGATGCTGCTCGATCACCTCACCCATGGCCGCATCATCGGCGGAATGGGACCGGGCTCGCTGCCCAGCGATTCCGCGATGATCGGCCTGACCCCGACCGATACCCGCGAACTCCTCGAGACCAACCTCGACATCGTCGTACGCCTGTTGGCAGGGGAGACCGTGACGGCGAAAACCCCCACGCACGAACTGTTCGACGCGCGGTTGCAACTCGCGCCGTACTCAGATGGAGGCATTCCGCTGGCAGTGGCGGCCGTCGCCTCACCGACGGGGGCACGGCTGGCAGGCAAGCATGGCATCGGCCTGCTCTCGATCGGGGCCACGCTTGTTGTCGAAGGCTTCGACGCGCTCGCCTATCACTGGGGCATTGCCGAAGAGCGCGCGGCCGCATTCGGCACGCAAGTCGACCGCAACAACTGGACACTGGTCGGGCCCTTCCACATCGCCGAGACCGACGAGCAGGCTCGTGCCGACGTGCGATTCGGGATCGAGCCATGGTTCCGGTACTTCCAGAAGGTCGCCGCCTTCCCGCAGATGACCATGCCCGGCGACCAGGTCGACGAGATGATCAACATCATCAACGACGTGGGTGCCGGTGTGATCGGCACGCCGGAACAAGCCCGCGCTCAGGTGCAGCGGCTGTGGGATCAGTCCGGCGGGTTCGGCTGCATGCTGCAGATGGGCCACGAATGGGCGAACCCAGCGGCTACGAAGCGATCTGCCGAACTCTTCGCCGCCGAGGTGATGCCCCACTTCCAGGGGCAGGCACAGCCCACGCTGGACGCCGCGACGCGTGCCAGCGAAGTGCGGGACGACCTGGCCCAGACGCAGCTGCAGGCGATCGACCACATGACGAAGAAATACCAGGACGAAGTCAGCGAGAAGTGACGGTCACCGCGGTGCCACTTGCGTTGGCTCCGTTGTGATGTCGCCAGCCTTTTCTTTGTGCCGTCGGGTCGCGAGCACGCAACCCGCCAGAATGAGGGCCAACGCGGCCACGTTCCAAGCCGTCAGCGGTTCGTGCAACACGATCACCCCGGCCGCCAATGCCACCGCGGGGTTGATGTAGGTGAACACCAACGCGCGGGCCGCGCCCACTTCGCGGATTAGCGCGAAGAACACGATGAACGCCAGCGCCGTGCAAATCACCGCCAGCCCGCCCAACGCCAAAAGCACTCGGGTGGACGGCATCTCGGACGGCCACATCGCAGCCGCGGGAGCGGCATACACCAATGCGGCAAACCCGAGGCACACCGCTGTCATCGGCAGCGCCGGCACATCGGCCAGGTACCGCGCCGCGATTAACGGCGCGATCGCGTAGCACGTCGCGACCATCAGCACCTCAATGATCGGCCAGGTGCTCCCGCCGATGTGCGGGCCTGCCAGCACGGCGACCCCGGCGATGCCGATCGACAGGCCGATGATGCGTTTGTAACCCAGTCGCTCACCGCCGGTGAAGCGGTCGAGGATCGCGGCGATAATGGGTGCTGCAGCGATGAGCAGACCGGTCATCGAACTGGTCAGATGGCGCTCGGCGTCCGAGAGCAGCCACCACGCGGCGATGATCTCGAAGAACGCGAACCCCAGCAGGGCCTTCCAGTGGTTGCGGACGATCGTCAGGGTCTGCCGGGAGAACGCCAGCGGCACCAGCACCGCCGCGCCGACCGCGGTGCGGGCGAGCACCAGCACGGGAACCGACACGCCCTCGACGGCGACCTTGATCATCAGATAGGGGATACCCCAGATGATGCTCATCGTGAGGAACAGGATCCATCCACGCGAGCTCACATACATACCCTACGAAATGTGGATGGACGGAATTCCCTGGTGGCCGCCGCGGTGGCTGGCGGGTGTTCGACTGCGACGGTGAGCCCTTGGTGGTGAAGCGTCGAGATCGACGTTTTGCAGGCCTGCACTCGAACTTTTCCTGCCAAACGTTCGCTTCGGCGGTTACCCCTTGGTCAGTTGCGCGTAGCGCGCAACGTGGAAATCCGTCGAGCCGAACTCGAACTGCAAAGCCGTGAGCCGCTTGAAGTAGTGGCCGATCGCCAGTTCCTCGGTCATGCCCATTCCGCCGTGCAGCTGCACCGCCTGCTGGCCGATGAAACGGGCCGCCCTGCCGATCGTCGCCTTCGCTGCCGATACCGCCCGCGCGCGGGCATCGGGCTCCGCCTCGAGGTTCAGCACCGCGAGATAGACCGCGGCGACGGCCTGCTCGACTTCCATGTACATGTCGACCATCCGGTGCTGAAGCACCTGGAAGCTGCCGATCGGCTGTCCGAACTGCTGGCGCTGTTTGCAGTATTCGACGGTGTCGGCCAAAACCTTGCGCATACAGCCCACCGCTTCCGAACAGATCGCCGCCGCACCCTCGTCGCGTGCCCTTGCGAGCGACGGCCACGCATCACCCTCCTCGCCCAGCAGCGCACTCGCGGGTAACCGCAGCCCGTCGAACACGAGGTCGGCTGCCCGCCGGTCGTCCACCGTCCGGTAATTGTGGGTCTCGATTCCCGTTGAGGCCGATTCGGTTTCGACGAGAAACAGCGAGAGCCCGCCCGGCGTCCGCGCCGTGATCAGCAGGTGTGTGGCGAGCGGCGCGCTCATCGCGACGATCTTCGAACCACGCAGCACCCATTCGTCGCCGTCACGGTCGGCAACCGTCGACACGTCCTGCCACTGCTCGCCGGATGTCGCCTCCGCCGCGGCCAGCGCCACAATCGCGCTACCGGCAACCACTTTCTGCAGCAGTGCTTTCGCCGCCGGGCCCCCCGCCCGTTGCAGCAGGCCAGCGGCCACCACGATCGTGTCGACGTAGGGTTCCACCACCAACGCGTGTCCGAGCGCCTCGGCGATCACCATGACTTCGACTGGGCCACCGCCGATTCCGCCAACGTCTTCGGGCAGCGCGGCACCGAGGATGCCCAGCTCGTCGGCGAATCCGCGCCAGATGTCGGGTTGCCAGCCGGACCCGGTCTTGGCCGCGGCGCGACTCTTCTCGAGGTCGTAGCGCGTCGACAGGAACCTGCCCAGCCCGTCACGCAGCAGTTCTTGTTCCTTGCTCAGATTGAAGTCCATCTACAGCCCCAAAGCCGCCTTGGCGAGAATGTTCCGCTGAATCTCGTTGCTGCCTGCGTAGATCGAGGCTGCCCTGTCGTTGAAGTAGCGCAATGGTGCGACCGCCTGCCACGCGTCGCCGCTGACGTAGCCGTCCGGCGGCGGCTCGAACTCAGACACCGGTCCTCCTGGCCACGTCGCGTGCGGTTGATAGGCCCGTCCGCGCGGACCGGCAGCCTCCATCGCCAATTCGGTGAGCGACTGACTCAGCTCGGTTGCCAGCACCTTGAGCATCGACGACGCCGGCCCTGGATTCTTGCCCTCCGCCACCGCGGCCAGCACCCGGTACTCGAGGATCTCCAGCACTTCGGTGCGGATGCGGGCGTCGGCCAGCTTGCGCGCGAACGCCGGGTCGTCGCTCAGCCGGCCGCCGCCCGGTGCGGGCTGGTCGGCGGACACGGCGGCGATCTCTTCGGCCATCACCTGCAGCGCCGGGGAGGCCGCGCCACCGCCACGTTCGAACTCCAACAAATACTTCGCGACGGTCCAGCCGTCATCGATCTGGCCGAGGACATTGGACTTCGGCACCCGCACCTCGTCGAAGAAGACCTGGTTCTGGATCTTTTCGCCCGACGTCATCACCAGCGGACGGATCTGAATCCCCGGCGACGTCATCTCGATCAGCACGAACGTGATGCCCTGCTGCCTCTTCGCCGTCCGCGACGTGCGCACCAGGCCAAACATCCAATTCGCTTCGCCGGCGTGCGTCGTCCATATCTTGCTGCCGGTGCACACCAAGTCGTCGCCGTCGTCGACCGCCGCCATCGACAGCGCCGCCAGGTCCGAGCCCGCCTCGGGTTCGGAGTAGCCCTGACAGAAGAACACCTCGCCGGTCAGGATCCGCGGCAAGAAGAACTCCTTCTGCGCGTCCGTCCCGAACTTGATGATCGCGTGGGCGACCATCCGGATGCCCATCGGCGACAACGACGGCGCCCCCGCCAGTTGGGACTCCCGGCTGAAGATGTAGTGCTGGGTCATGCTCCA
>Ga0137415_10007068_pt1 | contig 11129 bp, 10 predicted proteins | sample CZODoug3_1_1_16f_FD_183082 | JGI IMG/M metagenome (GOLD analysis project Ga0137415, IMG submission 183082) | Vadose zone soil fungal communities from Angelo Coast Range Reserve, California, USA - CZODoug3_1_1_16fungal (Hybrid Assembly) | ecosystem: Environmental > Terrestrial > Soil > Vadose...
GACAGGGTCCAAATTCATGAAGTCTGGTGAGGTGCAATTCCGTGCTGTAGCCTTTGTGCTGGCCGAAGCAATACTCGGGAAATTGCGCGCAAAAGTCACGCATCATCCGGTCGCGCGTGACCTTGGCGATCACACTCGCAGCCGCAATACTGAAACTGTAGCAATCGCCGTCGATGATGGCCGTTTGCGGAAATGGAAAAGGAAAAACCGGAAGACCGTCGATCAACACGTGGTCTGGCGGGACCGTGAGCGCGGCGAGAGCGATGCGCATCGCTTGATGGCTCGCTCGCAAAATGTTGATGCGATCGATCTCGATGTGGTCGACGGCGCCAACGGCCCAAGCGAGCTCGGTATTTGAAACCAATTCGTCGTAAATTATCTCGCGCAGCTCCGGCGCGAGTTGCTTGGAATCGTTTAACTTCCGGTGCCGAAATTTCTCCGGTAAAACTACGGCCGCCGCTACGACCGGCCCGGCCAGAGCGCCGCGACCCGCCTCATCAATCCCAGCAATTCGAATGACGCCGGTGGCGCGCAGTTTTCTTTCGTAACGAAATCCGCAGCGCCGATACATCTGCGCAAATCTTTCCAGATTTGCGCGAAGTGACAAGTGACATGTGATGAGTGACGAGAAAGAGAGGTGCGAGCACTCCCGGGGCTCGTCACTTGTCACTCGCCACTGGTCACTCTCTTACCGTCGTCGCTTCTTTGCCTTTGCGAGTGCGTAGATAGTTCAGCTTGGCCCGACGGGCTTTGCCTTCGGTCTCGACTTCGATTTTTGCTATTCGCGGCGAATTGAGCGGGAAAACGCGTTCGACTCCTTCGCCATAAGAAATGCGACGCACGGTGAATGTTTCATTGAGCCCGCGGCCTTTGCGTCCGATGACGATGCCGGCGAAAATTTGGACCCGCTCCTTATCGCCCTCGACCACTCGAGTGTGCACACGGACGCTGTCGCCAACTTTGAAACTGTTGACGTCGCTCTTCTGCTGCTCTTTTTCGATGAGATCGATAATGCGGTTCATAAATTCTGCTGGTAGACCGCCATCGCCGAAGTTGGTGTGGCAGGGGCGGAGACATTCAATCGGCAGCGGCCAAATTGCAAATAGAGATCTGGAGTTAGCCTTGACCACGAGGGTGGGGGACTGATAGGAGGATCCCATGAGAACAGCGCTTCGCTACGTCTTGGCGGCAACATTTGCCCTTTTGCTGGCCGCAACGACGACCGAAGCACAGACCCGTAACATTTTGTTTGGCGCAGTTGGCGGCGGCACATTGAGCGATCTCTTTATTTTGAATCCGGCTAACGGCTCGGTCATCGCCGATCTCGGCCCGACCGGTTTCTCCATCACCGGTCTGCGCTTCGATCCGACCACGGGCATACTTTACGGCTCGACCGCCAATGTCGGTCCGTCTCGAGGTAGTTTGATTACGCTCAACCCGATCACGGGAACGGGAACGCTTGTGGGGAGCTTTGGCATCGCAAACCACACAATGGCCGACATTACCTTTACCAAAAATGGAACCTTGTATGGCTGGGCCGAACCGCAACGTGACGATCTTCACATTATCAACAAAGCGACGGGAGCGGCGACGGATGTAGGCAACGCAGGGATCAGCACGTTCGGTTCCGGCCTGTCGGCGAACTCGAAGGATGTACTTTACTACACGGGTTCTGGTGGAACTGGGCCGCTTCGCATCATCGACAAGGCGACGGGCCTCCCGACGACGGTTGCGACGCTGTCGGGCGCGCCACTTGGAAATGGCCCAATTAACGCGCTGGCCTTCAATTCAGCTGACGTTCTGTACGGGGTTCAGGGTACTTTTGGCGGCGCAACCCATCTCATCACTATCAACACGGTCACCGGCGTCATTACCGATTTGGGCACGTCGCTAAACGGTTTGGACGCACTTGCGTTTCTTTTCAGTAACGATCCGGAAGAGTTGTCCGCGATTTATCAAATCGGATTTTCGCAGGCAACAGTCCAGGCGTTGAATTTACAGCGACGGATGGATGATATCCGCGCCGGCTCACGCGGTTTTTGTGACAACGTCACCGTGATGCCGAGTGGAAAAGATATGAGCGGCGGCAAAGGCCCCAGCGATGGCAAGACAGCGCTGCTGCCCACGCCAACTTCGGAACCCGTCCCACCGGCACCGGAAAACAAATGGGGGATGTTCGTCACTGGCGTCGGCGAGGTTATCGATGTTAATGACGACGGCTTCGGCCGCACGGGCTACGACGTCACGAGCGGTGGTTTCATGCTCGGAGTCGATTACCGCTTCTGTGATAGCTTCGCGGCCGGGCTTTATGGCGGCTACACCCGCAGCGATGTAGATTTCAACGCGCAACCGTTCGGCCTCGAGGGCGGCGGTCTCACTGCCGACAGCGGCAGCTTCGGCCTTTACGCGACGTGGTACAAGGGCGGATTTTATGTCGATGGCGGGGTCAGCGGCGGATTCAACAGCTACGATATTCATCGCAACGATATTTTCGGATTCGAGAATGGATCCACGGACGGTTGGCAATTCGACACCTTCGCCGCGGCTGGTTACGACTTTCACTGGCATTGTCTCATGTTCGGGCCGGTTGCATCCATCCAATACACCGATGTTAACATCAACAGCTTTACCGAGGAGAACTCTTCGATTCTTGCACTGCACTATCCCGATCAGGATGAACATTCGCTGCGTTCGAACCTTGGTTTGCGATGGAGCTTCGATTGGAAGCTCGGCGACCACCTGATTTTGCGGACTGAATCGCGCGCGGTTTGGAAGCATGAGTTCGAGGACACCGCTTATGGGATCACTTCGCGATTTGCCCTCGCCGCCCTTGGTCCGAGTAACCTGACTGTTTTTGGCCCGGACATTGGCCGTGATAGCGCGCTAGTGAGCGGTGGCTTTTCCCTGCTCTGGAACGAGCGCGTATCAACCTACGCACACGCGGATTCGGAGTACGGTCGCAAGAACTACGAAAATACGGCGGTGAGCGCCGGCGTTCGCATAACGTTTTAGTCCAACATCGTCCCAAAGTTCCGGGCGCTCCACGGGGCACTCGTGTGCGCTTGCTCGAATCGCAACCGGGCAAAAAAGAGCGGCGATTGGAAATTATCTGTGAAAATCCGCGAAAGTTGTGGCTAATTCTTCGCTCTCATCGCGCCCGTAGCTCAACTGGATAGAGCGTTAGCCTCCGGAGCTAAAGGTTGTGGGTTCGACCCCCGCCGGGCGCAGGAGTATCAGCCGCCAGGATTGCCGGTTACATCCATGCTCAGCGCCGGCGCCGGTGCGGGCGCTTGTTCTGAAGATCTCGGTGCCCGCGGCTGAATGACTCGGCGTTTGCTAGCCGTATCGTAACTTACCGAATCCGCGGCTGCAGTTTGGTTCGGGTCAACTGCCGGTGCTGCGTCCAGCGCAAGTTTTGGCCCGCCCACCACATTGAGTCTTAACGGCGACGTCAATTCGGCTTGAGGCTCGCCCCGGCGCTTGCGCAACAAGTCCAAATCGCGACGCACCCGGCCTTTATCATTGCAGTAGAGCAGCACGGTCTCCTCGCTGATCTCATTCGCTTCGAATGCTTTTAACAAGCAGCTATCAAACGTATGCCAACCGTAGATTGTCGCCGCGTCCATGATCTCGTGAAAAGTTTTGCCTTCGGATTCACCGTAGCGAATTGCCTCGCGAGTTCGGAGGCTGCTGCCAATCACTTCACTAATTAGGACGCGACCGGCGCCAACCTTCGGAGCCAGCCGTTGACTCACAATGTAGCGAACGGTGTCGGACAGGCGGTAACGCAGCTGTTCTTCCTCGTCTTTCGCGAAGAACCCGACGATTCGGTTGATGGTTTGGCCGGCATTGATTGTGTGCAGGGTACTGAAAACCAGATGCCCTGTTTCGGCCGCGTTCAGCGCAATTTCCATTGTTTCGCGGTCGCGAATTTCGCCCAGGAGAATCACTTTCGGAGCTTGACGCAAGGCCGCGCGTAAACCTTCGGCGAAGCTGCGAAAATCCCTCCCCAGTTCGCGATGGCTGATCGCGGCGCGGGCACGGGGATGAAGGAACTCGATCGGATCTTCGAGGGTAACGATGTGAATATCCTGAGTTTGGTTCAACTCATTGATCATTGCCGCCAAGGTGGTCGTTTTACCGCTGCCAGCTGCACCGGTTACCAACACGATCCCATTCTTTTCTTTGACTATCGCTTGAAAGACGGGTGGCAAATTGAGTTCTGCCAGCGTTGGCACGGTTGGTTGCAGCTTGCGCATGACAATGGCGCGCTGGCGGTTCTCTTTGTAAATATTTGTGCGGAAGCGAGCGACATTGTCGATTGCATAGTTGCAATCGCACGAACCAGTCGAAGCGTAGTCGGTTTTCAGCCGCTCGTCGTCATCCATGATGTATTCGGCAAGCGCCTCGATGAAGTCCGTGGTGAGAAGGGAATCAGGCGTGTTGATGGCAGACGGCTTCAGGCGCCCGTCTATCTCAACCAGTGGAGGTTTTCCCGCGAGGAAGAGCAGGTCCGAGACTCTCTCTCCGGCTTCCAGCATGCTGGTGATCAGATCGTCAACGGTCTGTCTGTCCAATCGCATGCGTTCTTGTGAGAGAGCTAGGATTGTGCCTGTAGTTTGCCGTTTTTGTTGTTCCCGAGCGGCTAATGTTCTCGCGGACAGCCGTCGGGTTAGGCGCCGCTAAACGCAGATGAACCCTGCAGTTGTTGATTAACTGCCTGGAGCTCGGCAATTGTCCCGCGCAACTCGGCGGTCCGCTCGCGCACAGCTTCTTCTAACGCTGAGCGCTGATTCTCAAGCACGAGATGGAGCCGACGAGTTTCGAGAAGATTGCGGATGCGAAGGAGCGCTTCCGTCTGGCTAACTGGCTTCACCAAGAAGTCCGTCGCCCCGGCGTCCAAGGCGCGGGCTTTGGTTTCTTCAGTGATGTCCGCAGTCAGCACCACGATTGGCAAAAACGTTTCAGAACCATCTGAACGGAGCGCTTCAAGAACCGCGAATCCGTCCACCTCCGGCATGTTTAGATCGAGGAGAATCAGGTCAGGATCAAAGTTAGTGCAGGTGTCGAGCACCCTTCGCGAATCCGTTACTCCGAGGACGCAGGTGTACCCGTTTCTTTGCAAAAGTTGTTCCAATAGCGTGACCGTCATCCGGTCATCATCGACGACGAGGATCTTCATTCGGTGAAGCAACGGCTCCGAAATCATTGCGCGCCTCTGAATGGCAGCAAATCTCATTCCGGCGACATGCCGGAATGACCCAAACTTTAGTCCCTTAGGCGAGAGCTTCGATCCGGCTGAGCAAGTCTTTCTTGGTCGTCATGCCGGTGACTTGATCGCGTAGCTGGCCATTTTTGAAAAACAGCAGCGAAGGAATGGCGCGGATATTGTACTTAAATGAAAGACTTTGGTTTTGGTCCACGTTGACTTTCGCAACCTTTACGGCGTCGGCTTTTTCGCGCGCTATTTCGTCGAGCAGCGGTGCGATCAATTTGCACGGCCCGCACCATTCGGCCCAGAAGTCCACCAGCACGGGTTTGTCGCCGTTGATTTCGCGGTCAAAATTTGATTCGTCCAGATTGATTGTCCCTGAGTTTTCCATGGCTTTAGGAAAGATAATTCCAAATCTGAAGAATCAAAATCGCACCTGAAGCCGCCAGCAACGCCCAACAGAGCGGCATCGGTATTTGATCGATTCGCAACTGTGGCTGGGGTGTCACCGTGACTGTGGTCGAAGGCGTCTCGATCGCCGGCAAATCGATCAGCGGTTGCGTCTTTTTCATCTGCACAGCCGGCTTCGCTGGCGGATCGGGCAGGACCGTGATTCGCGCGGTTTCTTTTTTCGGAGCGGGTGTTGTCATCGGCGCGGGCATGGCAGCGGCGGCAGCTCGCACGGGCGAGGGCGAATCCGCAGGCACCGGTGGAGGGTTGGCCGGCGGTCGCGTCGGCAAATGGATTCGCACGGTGTCCCGGGATTCAACCGGCGCCGGCGGCGGCGTGCTCGGCGGCGGCGAAACGGTGATGCGCACCGTCTCCTTTTTCGGTTCGTTTGAGTCGGCCATGCGAGGTCGTACGTCCGCCTAAGACGTTGCCCGACGCCACAGATTTTGTCACTCCCGAAGTTATCCCGACAAAAGAAATTCTTCCGGTCGCGAACGAAGTTACGCGAGGAGATCGTATCCGCGCGCGCCTGTGATTCGCCTGATCACGAATTCACCAACTGGCGCCGGCTTCGACAAGATCACGCGTGCGTCCACGTCGGGCGCATCCGCTTCAGTCCGCGCAATAAGAGGTTGGTCGATCAGCAACTTCATTTCGCAGCCGATCTTTTCCTGCGCAATCTGGTGCGCGATCTTTTGTTGGATCGACATCGCCGCGCGGTAGCGCGCGTTTTTTCCTTTCATCGGAACTTGTCCTGGCATTTTCGCCGCGCGCGAGCCGTCTTCGGGCGAGTATTTAAAAATCCCGAGCCGCTCAAATCGGGCGCGGTCAATGAATTCGAGCAATGATTGGAACTCTTCGTCAGTCTCGCCCGGAAAACCAACGATGAACGTCGTTCGCAAGGCTAAACCGGGGATTCCGGCGCGGAGTCTTTCGATCAAGTTCTCAATGTGCTCTCGCGAAGTTTCCCGGCGCATCCGTTCCAACATCGATTCGTGGATGTGCTGAAGCGGGATGTCGATGTACCGCGCGACTTTCCTGCACTCGGCGATGGTTTCGATCAACTCATCGCTCCAATGCGCGGGGTGCGTGTAAAGCAATCGCACCCAGAAGTCGCCGTCGATTTTCTCAATCTCGCGCAAGAGAGCGACCAGCGTCGGGCCGCGTGCGGAATCAACCGGCTGGCGCGGTCCGGCTTTTTCGCTCCACAAATCCATTCCGTAATAAGTCGTGTCCTGACTGATCAAATTGAATTCGCGCACGCCTTCCGCGACAAGGCCGCGAATTTCCGTGAGCACCGATTCCATTGTCCGGCTGCGATGTTTCCCACGCATTTGTGGAATGACGCAAAAACTACACGGATGATTGCAACCCTCGGCGATTTTTACGTAAACGGAATGCGCCGGTGTCAGTCGAAATCGCGGCGTATCGTAATCGGGAATATAAGTGGGTCGCGTGTTCGCGAACGCAAGATCGACATCTTCATTCGCGATCACGCGCTCGACAATCGCGCCAAGCTCTTTCACTTCATCGAGTCCGATAAAGGCATCGACTTCCGGCATTTCTTCGCGCAATTCGCGCACGAACCGTTGCGACATGCAGCCGCTGACGATTAATTTCTGGCCGGGACGTTTGTTTAGGCCGCGCGCCTGATGTGCACTCAGGATCGCGTCGATTGATTCTTCCTTTGCCGAATCGATGAACGCGCACGTGTTCACCACCAGCACATCGGCGTCGTCAGCCGACGACGTGATTTCCATGCCGCGCGCCAAAACGCTTCCGAGCATGATCTCCGCGTCCACCAAATTTTTGGCGCAACCCAGACTGATCATGCCGACTTTTGTGCTCACTCTAAGATGCGATTGGATCGCGGGCGTTACTCAACCGTGACGTCATCGTCACCGCCGGAGACGGGCTTGCCGTTTTTCTTGATCTGAATTGCGTCGCGATCCAAAACGCGGACCGCGATTTTTTGTCCGCGGAATTCAACGGTCCCGTCCGAAGGTGAGATCCACCGTTCGAAAGCAGGTTGAAGCGATCCGTTGTCCACTACGACTTTGATGTAAGTCTTTTTCAATGGCTTGATCGCGATCTGGTTTGGTCCTTCTGCTTCCGTAGGTTTCTGCGCGGTCTGAGTTGTCTGAGCTGTCTGGGTTGCGCCTGCCTTGGCCAGATCTTCAGGCCGCACCGGTTCTGCCCGGCGAACCACCGGTTCTTTCGGCGCGACGCTCGCCTTGGCGGTTGCTTCTTTCGGCGCAACACTCGCCTTTGCTGCCGCGTTCGCATTCGCGAATGCAGGCACAAACGCTTCCGGTGGCGCAATCGACGGCGCTACGGTTGCAACTGGCGGCGCAGCTTTCTTCGGCGCTTCGGCCACCGCGGCCGGAGGCGGAGAAGGCGCGCGCGACGGAGCGGGAGCGACCGGTGCAATCGACGCGGCGGGCGCTTGCACAGGCGCAGCTTGTGGCGCTGGCGATTGCGCGGTCGTCGGTTGCGGAACACCGACCATTTGGTGCGGAGCAATCCGTTGAATGTTCATGATCAAGCGCATGAGAATGAAACCGACAACAATCACGCCGACTCCGATCAATATCGGAAATGGCGAACGGCGATCTCCACTCGACCGCTGGCGGCGCACGACCGGCGCACGTGTCGTTCGAACGCGGCGCGCTTTCGGCGCCGGTTGGTCCTGTAGATACGAATAACCATCCACCGTTACTTCCCGCGACGTTTCGAAAACATCGAGATAGGGCGTAACATCGACATCGAGAAATTTTCCGTAGATCAGCAAGAAGCCTTTGGCATAAGCGAGACTCGGAAATTGAGAAAAATCGTCCGCTTCGATCTCAGCCAAGCGTGACGGACGGATTTTGGTCAGGCGCGCGGCTTCATCGAGCGTGAGGCCGCGCGCCATTCGCGCATCTTGAAATTTCTTGCCCAGACCTTCAATTGTCATGACAGATTCGCCGGCTAAACGGCGGCATCGAGATCGACCAAAATCTCTCGGGGTTTGGCGCCTTCGCCGGGCCCCAGAATACCGCGCTGCTCCAGAATATCAACGATACGCGCGGCGCGTGTATAGCCTAATCGCAACCGCCGCTGCAGCAGCGACGTCGACGCGCGTTTTTCCTGGCGAATAATTTCCAAACATTTCTCTACCAGTTCTTCGTCTTCCTCCGTCACTTCCTCGGTCGAACTGGCAGCGGCTTCGAGTTTCTCATGCATCGCGGGATCGAACGCCGGCTTGCCCTGCGCCGAAACAAATTCGACCAGACGCCGAATTTCTTCATCCGTCACCAACACACCCTGGGCGCGGATTAATCGCGACGCGCTCGGCGGCAGATAAAGCATATCGCCTTGTCCTAACAGGCGATCGGCGCCGTTCTCATCGAGAATGACACGACTGTCGATCTTGCTCGCCACTTGAAACGCGATCCGGCTCGGAATGTTCGCTTTGATCACACCCGTGATTACGTCGGCGCGCGGCGTCTGGGTCGCGACAATCAGATGAATTCCGGCCGCGCGCGCCATTTGGGTGATCCGCGCAATGGCGCTTTCCACGTCGGCCGGCGCGGTCTGCATCAAGTCCGCCAATTCGTCGATGACCACGACGATGTAGGGAATTTTTTCCGGAATCGGAATTTCATGTTCGCGTGGGACCTTAATTTCGTTGGCGTTTTCCGATTCGGGAGCGTTTGCAACATCGACATCTGGTTTTTTCTTCGGCCGCCCGTTGAAGCTGATAATGTTGCGCACGCCAACGCGCGCGAAAATCTTGTAGCGACGTTCCATCTCATCGATCAACCAGCGCAGCGCGAGCAACACTTTTTTCGGATCCGTCACCACTGGGAAAGCCAAATGCGGCAGCGCGTTGTAATGTTGAAGCTCCACGACTTTGGGATCAATCATGATGAAGCGCAGTTCCTCCGGGGTGAATCGGAACAGCATGCTGGCGATGAGCGCATTGATGCAGACGCTTTTGCCAGCACCAGTCGTACCGGCGACAAGCAAATGCGGCATTTGCGCGAGGTCGGTGATGATCGCTTTGCCATAAACGTCTTTGCCGAGCGCGAGTGGAATTCTGCTTCGCGTCTTCGCTTCTTCCCAATCGGTCGATTCAAGCAACTCGCGCAACGTGACCGTGACTTTGCGCGTGTTCGCGAGCTCGATCCCGACCGTGTCTTTTCCGGGGATTGGCGCGAGAATATTGATCCGTTCCGCCCGCGTGGCCCGCGCCAGATCGCGCTCGAGACTCACGATCTTGTCCACCCGGACACCTTTGGCCGGATAAACTTCGTAGCGAGTGATGGTTGGCCCTTTGGTGATGTCGCCCGGCGCAACGGCGATCCCGAACTGCGCCAGCGTGTCGATCAACGTTTGCTGAACACGCTGAAGCTCGCTCGGGTCCGCGCCGCCACGACCTTCCGGATCGTGCTCGGCGAGCAAATCAAGTCCAGGCAGCGCGTACGTCTTTGGGTCCCACGCGCGACCCGTTAGGCCTTGTGCAGCGGATGTCGATCTTGATGAAGAGCCGCGCAATTCCGCGAGCGACGGTTTCTTGCGCCCCGCGATCGACTCCTCCGGAAGCGCAGTCGCGTCGACAACTTTTGGCGCCGGCCGATCAGCCAGTTCTTCCGGAGAAATGAAAGCGGCCGACGGTTCCGGCACCGGCGCGCCTTTCTTTTTCAGTTGTTTCTCGATCGAGCGCCGCTGTTTTGCCAATTCGCGCTGGCTAATTTCAAGCTGGCCCCTGATATCGGCCTTGCGCAATTTTCGATGCAACCGCCAATCGTGCAGTTTCGCGAACGCGCCGCGCGTGCCGGAAACAGTTTGGTGGACGAGATGGATCGGCCGCAACCCCGTCATCAGGATCAGACTGGCGACATAAATTCCGCTGAGCAGAATGATCGACCCGATCTTGCCCATCGAAGTGAGGAGCAACGTTTTGCCGAAAACGTAACCTACCCATCCGCCAGGGCCCTGAATGTTAAACGCCAATCGCCAGCCTCGGAGGTGACTCGTTTGCAATTGGAGCAAACAGGCGCCGGAAGCGATGAAGAGGATCGCCCAAGGTAATCGCGTAATCAGGCGCAAGCTCGCGTGAAATAATTTCGCCGCGCCGAAGAAAAGCAGAACACCAGCGAGGAAATAGGACGCCGCACCGAGCGTTAAATAACAGATGCTGGCGAAGATTGCGCCGAACGGGCCAATGAAATTCTGCGCCGGCCGATTTGGCGGCGACAGATAACTCCACGGCACGCGCGAAGGGAGATCTTTCGGATTATAGGAAATCAGCGCGAGGAAGAGCAATGTCCCGACGCCGAGTAAAATAATGGCGACGACTTCGTTCCAGGCGTTGTTCTTTGTGCTGCGAGACACCGGCGATCGATCATACTAATGCTGCAAGCGCGGCGTTTATCAACCTATCGATCTTGCAATCTCTTGCTCCTGCTCTTGCTCATAATCG
>Ga0137415_10007069_pt1 | contig 11128 bp, 10 predicted proteins | sample CZODoug3_1_1_16f_FD_183082 | JGI IMG/M metagenome (GOLD analysis project Ga0137415, IMG submission 183082) | Vadose zone soil fungal communities from Angelo Coast Range Reserve, California, USA - CZODoug3_1_1_16fungal (Hybrid Assembly) | ecosystem: Environmental > Terrestrial > Soil > Vadose...
CAAATCCATTGCCGATCGTGAGCGGCTGCGCCACGATGTCCTGAGCGTGGTACTGAGTGCCGTAAATAGACAAGTTCTGAGAGACGGTCGTCGTGCCGATTCCGGGGAGCAGATAGATACCGATCTTTTGCCCGTTGGCATGGATGTGCTGAATCATTTCTAGAAAATGCGGGAACGCAGTCGTGTTCCAGAGCGTGCGCCCATACTGATCGCCGTCGCCGCTCCACCCTGCATCGAGGTTGATGTACTGGAAGCCATGAGCTCCCAGACCGGAGGAGCGCATCGCATCGGATTGCGCAAGAATATTCTGCTCATTCATCACGCTGCTGGAGACTACAATCGTCTGCTGACTATATGTGCTCCAGCCAAGATAAGGCTTCTGGCCGACGCCATTGACTTGTGCGAGTGCCGATGTCTGTGGAATAAGAGTAGCGATTATAAGTAGGGTGGCGATGATCAAAAATCTGCCGAGGCCAGCTTTGTAATCGGTTACATCGTTGACCGTTCTATGACTAGACGAATGGGGAAGTAGAGCTTGCATTTTGTACACCTCATGGGTTTGCAATGGTTTGACACTGCTTCACAGATAAATGTGCTGGCACATACTAGCGGGCGATGAATGTCTTCCTTATTTAAGTACTTAGATAAGCGAATGCCCGTTCCTGTGAAAGATAGTCAGTCTGGGGTAATCTCAACAATTGCATTGCAATAAAGCCATAAAATTGACTACAGGGATGGATGTTAGCCATCTTAAGATAAATTCGTCAAGAAAATAAGCATTTAAATACTTAGAGCGGATGGCTTGGCTCAGGAACTGCTACAGGCCTCCGAAATCTGATTTCACAGACTCGTACAGAAAACGCCGGAGACTCTACTGGGCTGAGAGCGGTGAACTCACGCGAACTGGGCTCGCCATGATCTCCTGTTTTAGCTCGTTGTTGAGGACCGTTTTGAGATGATTCAAGACTGGGATCGCCTCTTCATTACGATGCAACTTGCGGAGCAGAATGAATTGGCGATCGAGCGCGGAACGATTATCAGGTTCGATTTTAAGCGCTATCTCGTAATGAGTAAGGGCGCTGGGGAGATTGCTTTCCTGTTCGAGCAGGTGTCCCATGAGGATCTGGCCTTCGACGGAATCTGGTTTTGACTCAAGCGACGTGGCGAGATGAGTTTTGGCCTCTTGGAATTCAAGCTGCCCTGGTGTGACGCCCGAACGGATAAGAAGGTCGGCGAAAAGATAGTTGGTGACGCCGTCTTTAGGTGTTGTCTTGAGCTGGTTGGTCAGCAGGGTTTTCTCCTTGTCGAGTTGATTTCGATCGGAGTAGAGCAGGCTCATGGCGATGGTGCTGTGCGGCTGGTCAGGCTCAATCTGCGCGGCGGCGACGAAATCACTCTCCGCTTTGTCGTACTGGGCGAGCTGCGCGTAAGCTACGCCGCGGATGAGATAGAGTGACGCGGCTTTGGGCATCCTGGTGATTCCGGCTGTTGCTGCTTTCACGGACATGTTTTCCTGGTTATGCTCCAGGCAAAGAATAGCCAGGTCGAGGTAATTGGTCTGGTCTCCGGGGCTTATTTCGATAGCGCTCTCGAGGACGCGAAAGGCGTCGTCTGGCTGGTTGGTTTGTATGTAGGCGGAGGCAAGAAGATTCAGCAGGTCCGAATCTTTCTGAGTAGCGAGCGGAGCCAGGGTTTTGATCGCTTCTGCCGGGTGATGGGTTCGTATCTGTGCGACGGCGAGATTATATTGGAGGTCGGTGCGATCAGGATGAAGCTGCGCTCCGCGCGCAAGGACGCGAAGAGCGTCGTCTGCCTGCTGCTGTTGAAGAAGACAGTCGGCGAATTCGTCGAGCGCCCTGGGATCGCGGTAGACCTGATCGTTGCTGCGGGTGAAATGCTGGATAGAACTAGTGCAGTCGTGAGCCTGGTAGGTGAGAGCTCCGGCCATGGCGTTTGCTACATCATTGCCAGGCACAACCACGAGAAGCTTCTGCACATACTGGAGAGCATGAGGATCGCCGTGGAGATAGGACGTTTGCGCTACGCCTTCGAGTGCGGGCATGAATGCATTGTCGATGGCAAGCGCGTGGTCGAAGCTAGTGAGGCTTGACTTCGCATCTCCTGCACCGTCGAGCGCGAGTCCGCGCAGGGTCCAAAGCGAAGCATCACGCGGATGTTCCTTGAGCAGCGGATCGAGCAGTCCTAAAGCTTCGTTGTAGCGTCGCGACGCGATGGCTGCGGCGACAGAGTGGCGGACAGCAGAAGTATCCTGACCTTTGGCGATTGAAGGAAGGAGGAGAGAAAGGCCGAGAAGAGATGCGAAGAACTTACTGGTCATTGAGACGACTCAGGAGGTGGAATCCGCTGCGACCTAGTATAGAAGACAGACTGAGTCGCAGCGGCGCGGTCATCAGAAGCGTATGCGGCCAAGAATCTGAATATTGCGCGGCAGGTTCTGGTCGGTTGATTTACCGAACTCTCCATTGGAAAGATCGCTTACTGGGTTGGTGAGGTTGACCCTGTTGAAGAGATTGAGGATCTCTCCACGGACCTGAAAGGTTGTGTGCTCACCCAGGAAGGGTAATTTGAAGAGACGCTCGGCGGCGAGGTTGGTGTTTGCAAGCCCCGGACCATTGTAGGTATTTCTGCCCAGGTTTCCCTCGGTGCCGCGCGTAGGTAACGGAAAGGCACTTGTCGGGAAGACTCCTTTCAGGAAGTCCGAGCGGCTTGTGCTTTTTGTGTTGCCGAAGCTTGGGGTATTCGGTACATCGTAGTTGTAGCCATCTGCATTGAAGTCGCCAGATGGATAGGATGCTGAGGTATAAACAGTAAACGGCTGTCCCGACTGCAGAACGATGACAGGCGACAAAGTCCAGCCGCTAGTGATGAAGTGTTGGATGCCGCTTTTCATGCCGGGAATATTCCACACAGCGTCGATTGAGATGCGGTGTCGAGAATCATAATCCGAGCGTCCATAATTGCGTGACGGATTATTTACATCGATGACGTTCTCCGCTCCTCCTACCCCATTGTCGTTGCTGCTGGTGTAGTCGAGCGATTGTAGATGGCGTGCACGGACCAACCTCGCGTAAAGCGCTTGGAGATTGCAAGAGCTCCAACTTCGGCGTTGGCTATGCCGATGCTCTGCCCGTAAGTTACGGCTCCGAAGCTGGGATTGAGACGAGACAGCGTGCCGTTATGCTGTATGAGGTCGCCTGCGTATCGATTGGCGTCGGTCTGAAAATAGAGGTGCCTGCTTGATGTGCCGAAATAATCCGCCTCAATAACGACACTATTGCCGATGCTTCGTTGGATACCTACAGACCAGTCTTGAACTTCTGGAGAGATGAGATTCGACTGCAGTCCTCCAACACCAATGCGCGTTCCTACCAGGCCACCATGAGCGTCGACTTGATAGCTGATGCCCGGTGGAGGCGCGAATCCGGTAGGGCCACTGGTGCTGGCCCGTATGAGAAGTTTGAGAGGGTGGTGCCAGCGTTGTAGATGCTGATACTGGGATTAGCGAACTGAGGAGGGTTGGTGCGGATTCCGTCTACATAGGAGAGATCACCAATCTTATTATTGTAGAGTCCCCAGCCGCCGTGGATGGCCGTTGAACCATTGCCGAAGACATCGTATGCGAATCCAATACGTGGAGCGAAGCGCCACAGTGTGTTATTGACGACCTGCCCATTTGCACCACGGACAAGCATGGAGCCGTTTGCGATTTTGTCCTCCTGTGTGGACCCCGTGCCCGGTGTAAAGAGCGCAAGAGGATTGGGTCCATAGCTAACGGTACCGAGATGGCCGAAATAGTCCCAGCGAAGGCCCAGGTTTAGCGTGAGCTTCTTGTTGACCTTCCAGTCGTCCTGCAAGAACGGGGCTGTCTGCAACATGAGTACTCGTGAATAGAGGCTCTTCGCGGTGCTGCCGGCTGCCACGTCGACTATAGGGCCACTTTGAGAGGCAGGACGATCGACAGCGAAATCGACGATATTTGTGAAGGAGAAGCTAGGCCGGTCAAGCCCGGCGGTGAAGTTGTCCAGATCCTGTTGACGATCGACATCGATGCCAATGCGGATGTTATGCGAGCCCTGCACATACGTGAGGACATCATGCCAGTTCCAATTGTTGTGGACCCAGCCAGAGGGACCCCAGGAGGAGAAGCCGCCGCCAAGACCGCCAGGATAGGCGTTGGGTAGATTAGGAAGATCGTTTGGTGCGGCGGGCTGAGTGCCATCAGCGCGCACATAGGAGACGCTCACCTCGTTGAGCAGCCTGGCGGAGAAAGTATGGATGTAATCGACCTTGTGGTACCAAGTCGCGTTAGGGCTTACATAGGCAAGGTTGGGCCGAGGATTGGCCACGCCGCCCTGAGTGGTGTTGCGAAACAGACTGTAGAAGAGCCTATCGTTGCCGTCGTGAAAGTTGTGATCGATGCGGATATGGCCCTGAAATCCATTATTAATAGGCGATTGGTTAATCGATACATTCCCTAGTGCAACAAGGTTGCCCGGAAGGACCGAATTATCGGGTGGAATGTAAGGGCTAACGAGCGACTGCTCAATCTGGCTTACTGTCTGGAAGCCGCTAGTAGGAACTCCCCCCGCCGGAGCTCCCTTGAAGAATGCGGCGGCGAGGGAGTTGGAGTTGGAAAAGTGCGATGTGACATAGGTGACGAATTCCGGCGTCTACATCGTTTGTGTAAGAGTTACGCCCTGGCTGCTCTTGCTCCAGAAAAGAGAGCCGAAGAAGAAAGTTTTGTTCTTGAAGATCGGGCCGCCGACGGCGCCGCCGAAGTCGTTGCGAAGATAACGAGGGACCTTGGATTGAAATTCGGTGCGGGCAGTGAGCGCGGAGCCGGTGTAGAACTCCGAAAGGTCACCATGGAACTGATTGGTTCCGGGCTTGGTGAAGACCTCGATGAGCGCGCCGCTCTGCCGACCCTTATCGGCGGAGAAGATATCGGTGCTGATCTTCATTTGGGCGACTGTGTCGGGCTCGGGCGTGAGATTGACGATGCCGTCGCGAGAGTTGCCATTCACACTGGTTCCATCGACCTGATATTCGTTTGCTTCCTGACGCTGACCGGCTCCGATGATCTGACAGCCCGGTTCGGCATTGAAGCTATTGGTGCCCTGCGACCCTGAACCGCTTGCACCACCGAAGGAGCCTCCGAGGCCGGTGACTCCGGGCGCGAGCGTGGCGACGCTGGCGTAGAGGTTTTCCCTACGAGCGGCGCACTTTCGACCGTCTGCTGCTCGAGAACACGGCTGATGGTTCCACTGGTGGTTTCAACCGCGGAAGAGTTTGCGGTGACTTCAACGGTGGATTGGATGGCACCGACACTCAGCTTTGGGTACATCGTACGCACATCCGAATCCTCGATATCGATGTCCTTTTGCTCCCATGTACTGAATCCTGTGGCAACCACAGTAGCGTGGTAGCGGCCCGGGGCCAGGTGAAGTATCTGTACGAAACCTTGTGTGTTCGAAACGGCTATTTGTTTGACTTGCGTATCCTGATTGGTGATTGTGACTTGCGCCGAGGGAATGACGGCGCCACTTTGATCGGTGACCGTACCTTCAATTCCACTGCTGTACTGGGAAAGCGCCGGCAGGGTGACTATGAAGAAAAGGGCCAGTAAGCTAAGGGATTTAGCCCAGGAAAATAGCACTCCTTTTGTCTCCCGCATATCGCTTCTCCAAGTTGAATTTGATGAGTGTTGTTTCACACTTTTATGACTGCTACTTGCTCTGTGTGTATTTTTTGAAAGCTTTCATTTTTAATTCGCGAGAAGGCTACTGTGCACTTCGCAAGCTTGTCAATAGAAAAATGTAGGGTATGGAAATTGGCAGATAAGGCAGATGGTTACAACGGCGCCTTTGTTCGAGCTATTTTGCGCGACGTGTGATGCTCAGGGAAGCTATCCGTGAAGACGTAGGCTGTGCCTGAGATTTGCTGGGGGGGAGCTACGGAGTCGCGAATTTTCAGAGCTGTCTCAAGCACTATGTGCTTTGCCGGACCGTTATCGCCGCGCACGCGTTCGATGAGGATGCGCGCCGCGGTAGTTCCCATCTGAAATCCGGGCTGTGAAACTGAGGAGAGCGGGGGCTGGTCATTTCGGCGAACTGTAGATTATCGAATCCAATGAGGGAGATGTCTTCGGGGCAGTGAAGGCCGGCCTCGCGGAAAGCTAAGAGGGCGCCAAAGGCAATCATGTCATTTGCTGCAAAGATGAGGGTTGGCCGAGGGATCATGCGAAGAAGGAGCATGGTTTTTGCGTATCCGCCCTGCTGGTCGAAGTTCGTTTCCTGGATGTATTCCGGATCTATGTGAATCTTCTTTTCGAGCAGAGCGCGTTTGAAGCCTCTTAACCGATCTTGCGCGTTGGTGACTGGGACCCATGACCATCGCAAGTCGTCTGTGGCCCTGGCGGAGGACGTAGTTGGTCGCCTCGTATGCACCCTTTTCATTGTCCGCAGTCACGGTGTCACCATCCCATCCTTTAGGCAGACGATCTACGCAGACTACTGCTGTTCCGCACTTACGATATGCTTCGGTTTGGGCGGTGAGATCGCTGAAGTTGGATGGGATTACGATCAAGCCGGAAGGGAGGAAGGTACGCAGTTCGTTGAGGTGAACGATTTCCTTGGAGTGATCGTTGTCCGTGTTGCAGAGTATAAGGCGGTAGCCATTTGCAAAGGCTATGTCCTCGGCACCGCGAACTACCGCAGGGAAGAATGGGTTTGTTACGTCGGGGATAATCATCCCGATGATATTCGTCTTATCGAGGCGCAGGCCACGCGCGAGTGCGCTAGGTTGATAGCCAAGCGCGTCCACTGCGTCCATGACTCGTTTTCGCAGTGGTTCACGAACCGGCGCGGAGTTGTTTAAAACATGGGATACAGTTCCGAGCAAAACGCTGGCTATCTTCGCGATTTCCTTCATGTTTGCCATATTTGGCTCCCACTGATTTAGTTACGTGCGCACCGGCATCCTTTGGTAAGCGTTTTTTGCCGGGATTTAATCCGCTGTCAATATCATTCGTTGGGCAGAAGATCGCAACGTAACTAAGGCATATTTTGAGTCTCGCATACCTCCGGGCATCGCAGGCGAATGAACTGCGATTGGAAAAGTCTTTAAAAACTCATCTTGACAAAGGATCGGCATCTTTCTATGCTTCGGAGGCTGTTATTTGAAAGCTTTCAGTTTCACTGATTATCATGCGCAAGTATGCTGCGCAGAGAGTTGAAGGAGCCAAAACCTTGTTCCAGCCTGAAACATACGCAATTGCTCTTTCGCTGATGTTCGTCAGCATGCTCTGCTGGGGATCCTGGGCTAATACCATGAAGCTTTGCCCAGGCTACAGGTTCCAGCTCTTTTACTGGGATTATGTCATCGGACTGATTTTGGGAGCGCTGCTTTGGGGAATCACGCTAGGAAGCTTCGCCGGTGAGGGCAGGCCGTTCTTTACGGATGTCCTGCATGCAGACTCGTCGCACATACTTTTTGCGATGATCGGCGGAGTTATCTTCAATGTCGCAAATTTGCTTCTGGTTGCAGCGATTGAGATTGCCGGGCTAGCGGTTGCATTCCCTGTAGGAATAGGGCTGGCGCTCGTCGTGGGAGCGATCAGCAGTTACATCATTGCCCCAAACGGAAACGCGGTGATGCTTTTCAGCGGCATTGCGCTGGTTGTGGCAGCAATAGTCCTTGATGCAATAGCGTATCGATTGCGCGAGACGGAGCGGCGGTCGCTGAGCTTTCGTGGCGTTGTAATCAGCTTAGTAGCTGGTCTTTTGATGGGCAGTTTTTATCCATTCGTCTCGAGGGCGATGACTGGAACTGGCGCTCCTGGCCCCTATGCGGTTGCGCTTTTCTTTGTCGCCGGTGTGGCACTATGCGCCGTCCCATTCAATTATCTCTTGATGAGAAAGCCGCTGGATGCGAACGAACCGGTTTCGTTCGGGGGGTACGCGTCGGCTCGCTGGTCATGGCATCTCTGGGGGACGCTTGGCGGTGCAATCTGGTGTACGGGCGCGATTTTCAACTTTGTGGCTTCTCGCGCGCACATTGTGGGTCCGGCGGTCTCATATTCAATTGGCCAGGGAGCCACGATGATTTCCGCGGCCTGGGGAGTTTTTATTTGGAAAGAGTTCGCGACAGCGCCGGCGCGAGCCAAGGCATTTCTAGTCTGGATGTTTGTCCTCTTTATCTGCGGACTGAGTGCCATTGCGCTCGCTCCCATTCTTTGAAAGTAGCGAAGCTAGTTATGTCAGATTTTAGGAGATCTATGTTGGCTGAGAAGAAGCAAGTCGTGGTGGTGGGTAGCATCAACATGGACTTGGTTGCGAACACAGAACGAATTCCCGTGAAGGGTGAAACAGTCGCGGGCAATGACTTCCAGACCCATCCTGGAGGCAAGGGAGCAAATCAGGCTGTTGCTGTCGCGCGCCTTGGCTATCCGGTAGCGATGATAGGACGGCTTGGCAATGATGCGTTCGGAGCTCAGCTCAGAGAGCACCTGCAGAATGCGGGCGTGAATATAGCGGGCGTGATGACTTCACGATGCAGCTCAGGTGTCGCGGTGATCATTGTTTCGGATACAGGCGAGAACTGTATTGTGGTTACGCCGGGCGCTAATGCCTTGCTTACGCCAGAGGACCTGGATGCAAATATCGAAATTCTAAGATCGGCAGGGGTTGTGCTGACTCAACTAGAGATACCAATGGAGACAGTTCAACACCTGGCGGAGATCTGCGCGTATGAGAATGTGCCGCTGATCCTCGATCCTGCGCCTGCGAAGCGGTTGCCTGACGGATTGTTAGAGAACGTGGATTGGTTTACCCCGAATGAGACGGAGGCAAACTTCTTCATCGGAGATAAGGTCGCTGATCCGCACGATCCTGCGCTCATTACACAAATGCTGATGCGCCAAGGGGCAAGGCGTGTTGTTCTGAAGCTTGGTTCACGCGGTGCTTACCTGGCTGACGGTGATGAGCTCGGAGAGCTACTCAGGCCCTTTCCCGTCCAAGCTGTGGACACAACGGCCGCAGGAGACGCTTTCAACGGTGCCTTTGCGACTGGGCTGCTGACGGGCAAGGGATACATCACAAGCGCGCGCTTTGCGGTTGCGGCTGCGGCGCTTTCCGTGACACGAGCCGGCGCGCAACCTTCGATGCCGGCGATGGCAGAGGTTGAAGAGTTGTTGGCGCGCACCGGCGGGAACGGCGTGCAGGAATCTAAGTAACCTATTTCGAAGTTGGAGGCGGAAGGCAATGAAGATTCTCATAAAGAATAAACGCCCTGCACGATTGGTGTCTCTTTTTCTTTTCGCCGCTAGTTCTGCGGCAACAGGGTTCGCGCAGGACTGGCGCTACTTGCCGAAGGAACAGCAGATCCCCGCTCCGGCATGTCTTACGTTGCATATGCCCTGGGAGGGCGGAAATGTCGCATGCACGGACAAGACTCACGAGGAATGGCTAAAGTCTCTCACTGACTGGCGCACCGAGCGACGGATACGCGTGGGCTATGATGGGTCGCGTTATGATCTGCCTGCATTCAAGTGGGCGCAGTCCAGCTTCATCCAGCCACAGATGATGGTGCATGACCGCTACTTCTATGATCCGACCGCGGGCAAATACACGGTGGACCGCTATCTTGATGATCTTCAGAAACGATATGGCGGCATCGATGCGGTCCTGGTGTGGGCTACCTATCCCAATATGGGCATTGATAATCGCAACCAACAGGATATGGTGCGATCGATGCCAGGGGGCGTGGAGGGAGTTCGGAAGATGGTGGAGGAGTTTCACCGGCGAGGTGTGAAGGTGCTCTTTCCTATCATGATGTGGGACCAAGGCACGCGCGATCCCGGAAAGTCGTGGCCCCAGACAACGGCGGAGTTCATGAAAGAGATCGACGCCGATGGCATAAACGGCGATACGCAGGATGGCGTGCCGCTAGCCTTTTCGTTGGCGGCGGAAAAGGCGGATCATCCCCTTGTGTTTGAACCGGAGATGGGACCATCCGATGAGGCTCTGGGATGGAACGTTCTTACTTGGGGCCAATATAAATTTCAATTCGCGCCCACAGTGGATAAGTATCGCTGGCTAGAGACACGGCACCAAGTCAACATTCAAGGACGGTGGAATCGGGATAAAACAGACGACCTCCAATACGCTTTTTTCAACGGCGAGGGCTGGGAGAGCTGGGAGAACGTGTGGGGCATCTGGAACCAAGTGACTCCTCGCGATGCCGAGGCTACACGAAGGATGGCGACGATGGAGCGCGGAGTAGCGCCATTCCTCATTAGTCCAGAGTGGGAGCCGCTTTACCCGATGCACAGGTATGGAGTCTTCGCGAGTCGGTGGCCGCTGAACGATGAGGCAGTGTGGACGGTTGTTAATCGTAATGAATACGACGTGCAAGGGCGACAGATGACCGTTCCTTTCAAGCAGGGAATGCGCTACTTCGATCTGTACCATGGGGTGGAGATCACATCACAGCAGGAAGGAAACAACGCCGTTCTGTCGTTTCCGCTTGAGGCGCACGGTTACGGCATGATTCTGGCAACGCCGGGCGAACCGAGTGCGGCTATGCGTCAGTTGATGACTACGATGAAGCAGATGACTAGCGCCCTGCTCGCGAGCTTCTCGCATGAGTGGAAGACGATCCCGCAGCACATCGTCGAGATTGCTTCGACTAAGCCAATGTCCGCGGCGCCGGAGGGTATGGTGAAGATTCCGGGAGGCAATTATCTCTTCCGCGTGGAAGGCATTGAAGTGGAAGGCTCGGACGATGTAGGCGTGGATGTGCAGTATCCCTGGGAAGATACGCCGCGCAGATTCCACGAGCATCGCATGGAACTGAAGCCGTTCAGCATGGATAAGTATCCCGTGACAAACGCAGAGTTCAAGAAGTTCTTGGACGCGACGCACTATCACCCGAGTGATGATCTTAATTTTCTGAAGGACTGGAGCAACGGTTCGTATCCTGCTGGGTGGGAGAATAAGCCGGTGACATGGGTGTCGTTGGAAGATGCTCGTTCATACGCGAACTGGGCGGGGAAGCGCCTGCCGCATGAGTGGGAGTGGCAGTTTGCAGCTCAGGGCACGGACGGAAG
>Ga0137415_10007072_pt1 | contig 11125 bp, 8 predicted proteins | sample CZODoug3_1_1_16f_FD_183082 | JGI IMG/M metagenome (GOLD analysis project Ga0137415, IMG submission 183082) | Vadose zone soil fungal communities from Angelo Coast Range Reserve, California, USA - CZODoug3_1_1_16fungal (Hybrid Assembly) | ecosystem: Environmental > Terrestrial > Soil > Vadose...
TAGGCGTCGTCATAGCTGATGAAATTGATCTTGCGGCCATTGATGCCGCCGGCATCGTTGATCTTCTTGAAGTAGGCGGCTTCGGTCTTGCCGATCACGCCGTAGGCGGAAGCGGGACCGCTATAGGGCATGATGTTGCCGATCTTGATCTCAGTATCGGTGGCACCGGTATCGTACTTCTTCTGCGCCAGCGCGCCGCTGCTGGACGCGGCAAGCACCGCGAACGCAGCCGTAACAATCGTGAATCTGGTAGCGGTAACGGGCATTACGGTCTCCCTTTTTTGATGACGCCAATGGCGTATGTCGCGGCTTTCTTGATCGAAAGCCTTTTGTGACTTCGATGCATCGGATACCATCTTAACGGAGCCCTCACAACAAAAAGCCCCCCGCGCGATGCGCGAGGGGCTGCTCCTTTAGTAGTCAGTTAATGCTAGCGCGTCAGCCGCCGACGTCCGCGCTGATGATGTCGCCAAAGCGCTCCCAAGTTTCGCCCTTAAACTTCATCAGCTGCAATTGCGAAAGTGGAGCAAAGTCGGTGGCGCTGGTGTCGACCTTGATGCCCGGCAGCAGGCCGCCCAGCTCAAGCCCCCTGATGCTGGCCGCCTGCTTCATGACGTTCTCGCGCGTGAGATCGTTGCCGCAGGCTTTCAGTACATGCACGAGGCCTTGCGCAACAGTGTAGCCATACATCACGTTGACATCGATCCTATTGCCTTCAGGGAAGTACTTGGTGAGGAACTCGTCGAACGCCTTCATGCCGGCATCGTCCTTCCACTGCGGATCGGAGGTATCCTTCAGGTAAGAGGACGAGATGATGCCCTGCGCATTCTCAAAACCTGCCGGCTTTATCACGCTGCCGATCGAAACCGACACGTTGTTGAGAAAGTGCAGCGGCTTCCATTCGATTTCGGCTATCTTCTTGAGTGCCTGTGCCGCGAACTTCGGCGTGGTGACGTTGAAGAAGACGTCGGCGTTCGTCGACTTCAACTTGACGATGTTGGAATCGATGGTCGGCTGCGTGGTTTCGTAGCTTTCCTCGGCGACGATCATCGAGGCGGCCTTGGCGCCGAGACCGTCCTTCAGGCCTTTCACATAGTCCTTGCCGTAATCGTCGTTCTGATAGAGCACCGCGATCTTGGCGTTCGGCATCTCCTTCAGAATATACTTCGCGTAGATTCGGGACTCGCTCTGGTAATTGGGCTGCCAGCCCATGGTCCACGGGAATTCCTTGGGATCGTTCCACTTGGTGGCGCCGGTGGCGACGAACAGCTGCGGCACCTTTTTCGAATTCATGTATTTCTGGATTGCCGTGTTCGGCGGCGTGCCCAGCGAATTGAAGATGAACAGAACCTCGTCGCTCTCCACCAGCTTGCGCGCCTGCTCGACCGTCTTCGGCGGGCTGTAGCCGTCGTCGTAGCTGACGAAATTGATCTTGCGGCCGCTGATGCCGCCCTCGGCATTGATCTTGTTGAAGTAGGCCTGTTCAGTCTTGCCGATCACGCCGTAGGCTGAGGCGGGTCCGCTATAGGGCATGATGTTGCCGATCTTGATTTCGGTGTCGGTAGCGCCGATGTCGTATTTCTTCTGCGCGAGTGCTCCGCTGCTGGTCGCGGCGAGTATCGCGAGGGCAGCCGACAAGGCCCCCAATCGCAATTGGATGAAAGGCATTTTGATCTCCCTGGACCTCGGTTGAGTGTGTCGTGTTTTTTGATTGGAAGCGCTTCTTGGCTCTTGCGGGCATTGAATACCTTCTCTGGGTGCCCATCAAGAAAAAGGCCCCTGCGACGAGGTCGCAGGAGGCGTTATTTAGTCGAATAGGCCTCGGCTTAGGTGTGTTGTGGTTAACCGCATTCCACCGAGCGGAAAATGCTCGTTGTTTGGGCCCCCTGGAACTGAGCCTTAGTGGCTGAGTTCGCCGCTGATGATGTCGCCGAACAGCTCCCATTTCTCACCCTTGAACCGCATCATCTGCAATTGTTCGATGGGGGCGAAGTCGGTGGCCGAGGTGTTGATCTTCACACCGGGCAGCAAGGTGTCGGGCGCAAAGTCCTTCAGGCTCGCCGCCTGCTTCATGACGTTTTCACGGGTGAGATTGTCGCCGCACATCTCCAGAACCTTCACCAGGGTCTGGGCCGCGCCGTAGCCGTATACGACGGAGAGGTCGAGCTTGTTGCCTTCGGGGAAGTACTTCTCGAGGAATGCATAGAATTTGATCATGCCGGGATCGGTGTCCCACTGTGAGTCGGCGCCGTCCTTGGCATAGGCGGCCGAGAGAATGCCTTGCGAATTTTCAAAGCCCGCCGGCTTGATCACGCTGCCGACGGAGGCCGAGACGTTGGAGACGATATGCAGCGGCTTCCACTCGATTTCGGCGAGTTTCTTGATCGCCTGCGCCGCGAATTTCGGCGTGGTGATGCTGATGAAGACGTCGGCGCCGGTGGCTTTCAGCTTGACGATGTGGTTATCGATCGTCGGCTCTGAGGTTTCGTAGCTTTCCTCGGCTGCTATCATCGACGCCTTGGCGCCGAGGCCGTCCTTCAGGCCCTTCAGGTAGTCTTTGCCGAAATCATCGTTCTGATAAAAGATCGCGATCCTGGCGGTCGGCTTCTCCTTCATCAGATACTTCGCGTAGATCCGCGCTTCGCTCTGGTAGCTGGGCTGCCAGCCCATGGTCCAGGGAAAATCCTTCGGATCGTTCCATTTGGTGGCGCCGGTGGCCACGAACAGCTGCGGCACCTTCTTCGAATTCATGTATTTCTGGATCGCGGTGTTATTCGCGGTTCCCAGCGAATTGAACACCAGCAAGGCTTCATCGCTTTCGACCAGCTTGCGCGCCTGCTCGACGGCTTTCGGCGGGCTGTAGCCATCGTCATAGGTGACGAAATTGATCTTGCGGCCGTTGATGCCGCCCTCGGAATTGATCTTCTTGAAATAGGCCTCTTCGGTTTTTCCGATCACGCCGTAGGCGGAGGCGGGCCCGCTATAGGGCATGATGTTGCCGATCTTGATTTCGGTGTCGGTGGCGCCGGTGTCGTATTTCTTCTGGGCGAGTGCGCTGCCGGCGGTGGCAGCGAAAGCGATGACCGCCGTCGAAAACACGGCGATTCGCAGTTGTTGTCTAGAAAGCATAGTTTCTCCTTAGTTCTTTTTGAGTTTGCCGATCAGTTGCTGGGCAACAATGGCGACCTGCCTTGCGCCGTGCGGCACCAGGAAGATGACGAGGAACAGAAGCACGCCGAACACCGCGCCCGAGAGACCCTTTGAAATTCCCTCGGCGATGTTCGGCACGAAGATGATGAAGGCTGAGCCGACGATCGATCCGGGCAACCATCCCACGCCGCCGACCACCATGCCGAGAAACAGCGAGATCGCGAGCGTGATGGTGTAGCCGTCCGGTGCGACGAACTGCACGGCGATCGCGCCGAGGCCGCCGGCAACGCCGGTGATGCCGGCGCTGACCCCGAACGCCAGCGTCTTGTACAGCGCGACGTCGATGCCCATGGCGGATGCCGCGATCTCGTTGTCGCGGATCGCCATGAAGGCGCGGCCGGAGCGCGACTGCAAAAGATTGACCGAGAAAATATAGATCGCGATCGTGACCGCGAGCGTGAAATAGTACAGCCACATGTCCTGCGACATCGGCAGGCCGAACGGCGCATCGGGCTTGGTCACCACCAGGCCCTGCACACCGCCGGTCCAGTGCTCGAACACCCCGAGCTTCAAGAGCTGCGGCATCGCCGTTGCCAAGGCAAAGGTCGCCAGCGCCAGATAGACGCCGCTCAAGCGCAGCGCCGGCTGGCCAAACAGGAATCCAAAACCAAAGCAGATGATGCCGGCGACCGGCAGCGTCAGCGCGTAGTTGATATTGCCGTGTTCCATCAGAATGGCGGAGGTGTAGGCGCCGACCGCGTAAAACGCGCTCTGGCCCAGCGAAAACTGGCCGCTGCCGCCGGTCAGAATGTTCAGCGCCAGAACCGCCAACGCGTAGATCAGCAGCATCGTCAGCTGGAAGATGATGAAGTTCTTGACGAACAGCGGCACGATGATCAGCAGCGCCAGCATGGCCAATGACGTGCCGTTGCCGAGCGTCATGGCCCTCTTGGGAACGGCCTCGACCGCGGGTGCTTCGGTGACGACTTCCTGAATTGCGCTCATGATCAAACTCGCTTCACGATGGGCCGGCCGAACAGCCCAGCCGGTTTGACGACCAATACGGTGACAATCAGCGCCAGCGCGATCGGCAGTTTCAATTCATTGCCGACGCCGGGGATATAGGTCCCGACTAGATTTTCGAAGACACCGACCAGGAAGCCTCCGACCACCGCACCGAGCGGACTGGTCAGCCCGCCGAGCACGGCGGCGGCAAATCCGTAGATCAGCACACCCAACATCATGTTCGGCTCCAGAAACACCACCGGTGCGATCAACATACCGGCAATAGCGCCGATCGCGGCCGCCATGCCCCAGCCGAGGGCAATCATCCAGCTGGTGTTGATGCCGACCAATCGCGCCGATTCCGGCAACGAGGCGGCCGCGCGCATTGCCAGGCCCATTCGCGTAAACCGAAAGAAAAAGAAGAGCAGCATGAGCAACAACAGCGTGACGCCGATCATGCCGGCCTGATGGGTCGAAATGAGCTGGCTGCCGAGAAATGGCGAGGAGCCAAACGGCGTCGGGAATTGCTTGATGGTGAAGTCCCAGATCAGCCCGGCGACGCTGTTGATGATCGCGTACAAAGCGATGAAGCCAGCGACGTTGGTCAGGATCGGCGCCTTCGCCAAAGGCTTGAACAGCAGCCGCTCGATCGCGATGCCGCCGGCAAACGAAAATACCAGCGTGATCAGGAACGCCCCCCAATAGGGCACGCCCCATTGCATCAGCTGCCAGCAAACAAAGGTCGAGAACATCGCCATCTCGCCCTGGGCGAAATTGAGATGATCGATCGCCTGGTAGATCATGACGACGGCGAGCGCCATGCAGGCATAGATCGCGCCTGTGGCGATGCCAGCCAGGACTTGATTGGTAAAAAGTTCCATGGCCCGCGCTCCTCAATAACCCAGATAGGATTTACGCACGTCTTCGTTATTCGCGATCTCGGCGGCACTTCCCGACATCACGATCCGTCCGGTCTCGATCACATAGGCCTTGTCGGCGAGTTCCAGCGCCAGCTGCGCGTTCTGCTCCACCACCAGGATGGTGACCTTGTCCTCGCGATTGATCTTGCCGAGGATCTTGAACAGGTCGCGCACGATCAGCGGCGCCAGGCCGAACGACGGCTCGTCCAGCAGCATCAGTCGCGGACGAAGCATGAGCGCGCGCGCGACCGCCAGCATCTGCTGCTCGCCGCCCGAAAGCGTGCCGGCCTGCTGGGTATGCCGCGCTTTCAGCACCGGGAAGTGGTCGTACATGCGTTCGATGTCGGAGATGACGCCGGCCTTGTCGCTTCGCGTGATCGCGCCTAGCTGAAGATTTTCCTCCACTGTCATGGTGGTGAAGGTGCCGCGGCCCTGCGGCACATGCGCGATGCCGAGGCGGACGATGTTCTCGGTCGAGCGTCCGGTGAGCGGGGCGCCGTCGAATTCGATCGCACCGGTCGAGCGCACCATGTTGCAGATCGCGCGCAACGTGGTGGTCTTGCCGGCGCCGTTGGCGCCGAGCAGCGTGGTCAGGCTTCCTTCATTGAGGGCGAACTCAAGACCGTGAAGCGCCTGAACCTGGCCGTAATAGGCCCGAAGATCCCTGACGTTGAGCATCGCGGTCATGAATCCTTGCTCCCCAGATAGGCCTTGATGACATCCGGGTCGGACTGCACCTGGGCCGGCGTTCCCTCGGCAAGCTTGCGCCCGAAATTCAGCGCGACGACGTGGTCGGCGATCGACATCACGAGGCCCATGTGATGTTCGACCAGGAGGACCGTCACCTTGCGATCGTCGCGAATGCGGCGGATCAGATCGCCGAGCACATGGACTTCCTCGTGGTTGAGGCCACCGGCGGGCTCGTCGAGCAGCAGGATCTTCGGTTCCGCGGCCAGCGCGCGCGCCAGCTCCACGCGTTTCTGGGTGCCGAACGGCAGGCCGGAAACCGTGACATGGGCGACGTCGTCAAGGCCGAGATAGCCCAGGATTTCGTGGACCCGCTTGTTGACTTCGGCCTCGCCGCGGCGGACCCAGGCGAGCTTCAGGGAATCGCTGATGATGTCACCGTTGGTGCGGGCATGGGTGCCGACCAGAACGTTGTCGAGCACCGAAAGATTGGGGAACAGCGCGACGTTCTGGAAGGTACGGCCGATGCCGATTTCGGCGATCCGGTGCGGCGGCCGCCTCAGGATGCTCTGGCCGTCCATCAGGATGTCGCCGGCGCTCGGCTGGTAGAGCCGGCTCAGGCAGTTGAACAGGGTGGTCTTGCCGGCGCCGTTCGGTCCGATCAGGCCAAGGATCTGGCCCTGATGCATGTCGAAGGAGACGCCGTTCAACGCAATGATGCCGCCGAACACGACGCTGACGTCGCGAACCGCTAGCAGGGGGTATTGTCCCTGCGCGAGCTGTACCTGCGTCATCTCGTCCCGCCCGCACTCGCCGGACCGGAATGACCGTGCGAATGTGTTCGCCGGTCACCATGATGAAGGCTACCTGATCCCCTCGACCACACGTGCAACTTTCCCTCCTGCTTTCAACTTTTTGTTATGTTCTTTTTTTGATTGCGGGGCCGCGCCACCTAAGGCCGCCTCGATGTTCCTTACCATCGCCACGAGACGAGGTCCAATGTCGTTGCGCAGCCGTTCTTCCGTGAAGCGGAATGCGGGCGCTCCGCAATTGAACGCATAAGGACCGGTTCCGTCATTAAGCTTTAGGGCCACGCCGACGGCATGGACGTCGTCCTGCCATTCGCCCGCTGAAATTGTAAAGCCATGCCGCGCCACCGTTTCGCCGGCGCGTTCGATGCCGTCGCGCATTCGCGGCCAGCGGCTGCCGTAGTGCTCGCGAAGCTCGCGCAATAACGATGCACGCTCATCATCTGGCAGTGCCCAGATGTAAGCCCGCCCCATCGCCGTCGTTGCGATCGGAATGCGCGAGCCGACGTCGAGTTGAACGCCCAGTGTGAGACCGTTGCGGCTCTGGCCGAAGTAAATCATGCTGAGGCGGTCGCGGCCGCCGACCGCCACCGCGCCGCCGGTCTCGCGCATGACCTCCTCGCGGTAGGCCTCGGACAAGTGCCGAACCCCGAGATTGGCAAGGGCGGCATACCCGAGCGCCATGGCTGATGGCGCCAGCTGATACTTCTCGAACCGCGGAACCGGTGTAAGATAGCCGAGCTTGGTCAACGTGTAGGTCAGCCGCGAAACGGTTGGCTTTGGCAAGTTCGTACGGGCCGCGATCTCCTGATTGCCAAGAAGCCCGTCGTTGGGATGAAATGCGCGCAACACATCAAGGCCGCGGGAAAGCGCAACGACGAAGCTGCGATCGGTCGCCACCTTCTTGCCTGGACGTTTCATCGCCTGCTGCTGCGTGGAGTTCGTTGACAAGCGACGTGCTTCAAAATAACCCTCCGTGTCAAGATGTGGAATTAAATTCCGCAGTGCGAAATTGGTAAAGAACAAGATAGCAAGGGAGAGTCCAGTGAACGAAGTGGTCAAGCTCGAACGTCATGACGTCGTTGCCATCGTCACGGTCGACAGTCCTCCCGTGAACGCACTGAGCGCTGCCGTCCGCGGCGGCATTTTCGATTGCATCAAGAGCGCCATCGCCGATCCGGAAGTGAAGGCGATCGTCCTGACCTGCGGCGGCCGCACCTTTATCGCCGGCGCCGACATCACCGAGTTCGGCAAGCCGCCGAAGCCTCCGGGTCTGCACGAGGTGCTGACCGAGATGGAGAACTCACCGAAGCCGATCATTGCCGCCATTCATGGCACGGCGCTGGGCGGCGGTCTCGAGGTCGCGCTCGCCTGCCATTTTCGCGTGGCTACAAAGGAGGCGCGGCTCGGCCTGCCCGAAGTAAAACTCGGCCTGCTGCCGGGTGCCGGCGGTACCCAGCGGCTGCCGCGCGCGGTCGGTCCCGAACTCGCGGTCAAGATGATCGTCGGCGGCGATCCGATCGGCGCCGCCGAGGCGCTCAAGAACGGGCTGATCGAGGAAATCGTCGAAGGTCCTGCCCTGGGCGGCGAGGCGTTTGCCCGCAAGGTGCTGGCGGAGAAACGCCCCTTGCGCAAGCTGCGCGACGACGACAGCAAGCTTGCCGCCGCCAAGGCCGACCGCTCGATCTTCACCAACGCGGTCGCCGCCCTCACCAAGAAGGCGCGCGGCCTGGAAGCGCCGTTTGCCGCAGCGGACGCGGTCGGCGCCGCGATCGACCTGCCGTTCGATGAGGGCCTGAAGAAGGAACGCGAGGGCTTTCTCAGGCTGGTATCGGGCGACCAGTCGAAGGCGCAGCGTTACGCCTTTTTCTCCGAGCGCGAGGCGGCCAAGGTGGCCGGCGTTCCGGAAGGGACCAAACCGCGCAATGTCGAGCGCGTCGCGATCATCGGTGCCGGCACCATGGGCGGCGGCATCGCGATGTCGTTTGCCAATGCCGGTATTCCGGTGACGCTGATCGAGACCGGCGAGGAGCAGCTCAAGCGCGGATTGGGCGTGATGCAGAAGAACTATGAGGCGACCGCGGCGCGCGGCGGCATTCCCGCCGATGCGCCTGCGAAGCGCATGGGTCTCATTAACGGCGTGGTCGGCATTGAAAACGTCAAGGACGCTGACTTGGTCATCGAGGCGGTGTTCGAGACCATGGCGATCAAGAAAGAGGTATTTACCGCGCTCGACAAATACGCCAAGCCGGGTGCGGTGCTTGCGTCCAACACCTCCTATCTGAACATCGACCAGATCGCCGCGGTGACAAAACGCCCGCAGGACGTGCTCGGCATGCACTTCTTCAGCCCGGCCAACGTGATGAAACTCTGCGAGATCGTGCGCGCGGAAAAGACCGCGCCGGACGCGCTGACGACCGCGGTCGCGGTCGCCCGCAAGATCGCCAAGGTGCCGGCGGTGGTCGGCGTCTGCGACGGCTTTGTCGGCAACCGCATGCTGGCGCAGCGCGGCAAGCAGGCGGAGAAACTCTTGTTCGAAGGCGCGTTGCCGCAGCAGGTCGATGCTGTCGTGACCAAATTCGGCATGCCGATGGGCCCGTTCGCGATGGGCGATCTCGCCGGCCTCGATATCGGCTGGCGCTCGCGCAAGGACCGCGGCATCAAGTCGGAAATCGCCGATGCGCTGTGCGAGGCCGGCCGCTTCGGCCAGAAGACCGGCAAGGGTTACTACAAGTACGAAGGTGGCTCGCGCGCGCCGCTGCCGGATCCGGAAGTGGAAAAACTGATCGACGAGACCTTGCAGCGGCTCGGCCGCAAGCGCCGCGTCGTCGGCGATGACGAGATTCTCGAGCGCATGATGTATCCGATGATCAACGAAGGCGCGCGGATTCTCGAGGAAAAGATCGCGGCGCGGCCGAGCGATATCGATGTGATCTGGCTCTATGGCTATGGCTGGCCGATCTATCGCGGCGGCCCGATGTTCTATGCCGACCAGGTCGGCCTCAAGCACATCGCCGACCGGCTGTCGTTCTACGCCAAGGAGACCAACGATCCCTCGCTCGAACCCGCGCCGCTCTTGAAGCGGCTCGCGGCGGAAGGCAAGACCTTCGCGTCATTGACGTCGGCGGCGTCGAAAGCGGCTTGATGGGCCTTCGTTCTCTCCATTCGTCATTCCGGGATGCGCCTTTTGGCGCAGGCCCGGAATCCATAAACCCGGGGCGTGGTTATGGATCCCGGGCTCGTCGCTTCGCGCCGCCCCGGAATGACGAAGTTTCGTACTGAAAGGCTTCATGACCCACCCGGGCGAGCAGTATTATCCCGACGGCGTCCACTGGGACGACGTGCTGGCGCGCGGGACGCTGCCCGACCTGCTGTCTCAAGCGGTCCATGCCTACGGCGCGCGGCCGGTGATCGAATTTCGCGACCGGCCGATCTCCTATGCCGAACTGGCAGCGATGGTCGAACTCGCTGGGTCCGCGTTCCTGCGCGCCGGTTACGGCAAGGATACCTCCATCGCGCTGTTCCTCGGCAACACGCCTGATCACCCCACCAATTTCTTCGGCGCGTTGAAGGCCGGCGCCCGTATCGTGCACCTGTCGCCGCTCGATGGCGAGATCGCGCTGTCGCACAAGCTGTCGGATTCCGGCGCGCGCGTGCTGGTCACCAGCAACCTGTCGGCGCTGTTGCCGACCGCGCTGAAATTTCTCGCCAAGGGTCTGCTCGACCGCCTGATCGTCTGCGAGGACGACCATTGGGGCAAGATCGGCACGCCACAGACGCCGCTTCCCGACAACCCCGCGATCATCACCTACCGGCAGTTCATCGACGGCGCGGCGAAGCCCGCGCGATGGCCCGCGATTGGCCCCGACGACGTCGCGCTGCTGCAATATACCGGCGGCACCACGGGCCTGCCGAAGGGCGCCATGCTCAGCCACGGCAATCTGACCGCGGCGGTCTCGATCTACGACGTCTGGGGCCGGCCGGCGCGCGAAAAGCGCAATGCGATCGAGCGCGTGATCTGCGTGCTGCCGCTGTTTCACATCTACGCGCTGACGGTGGTGTTGTTGTCCTCGATCCGGCGCGGCAACCTGATTTCATTGCATCAGCGCTTCGACGTCGAATCCGTCATGCGCGACATCGAAGTGAAGCGCGCCACTTACTTTCCCGGTGTGCCGACGATGTGGATCGCGATCGCGGGCCTGCCCGATCTCGACAAGCGCGATCTGTCGTCGCTGGTGAGCTGCGGCTCGGGCGGCGCGCCGCTGCCGGTCGAGGTGGCGAAAATCTTCGAACGCCGGGTCGGCATGAAGTTGAAGAGCGGCTGGGGCATGACGGAGACCTGCTCGCCCGGCACCGGCCATCCGCCGGAAGGGCCGGACAGACCGGGCTCGATCGGGCTGATGCTGCCGGGCATCGAGATGGATGTGGTCTCGCTGGAGGACCCAACCCGCGTGATGCCGATCGGCGAGGTAGGCGAAATCCGGATTCGGGGGCCCAATGTCACCAAGGGCTACTGGAACCGGACGAAGGAAACCGCGGAGGCCTTCGTCGGCG
>Ga0137415_10007073_pt1 | contig 11125 bp, 10 predicted proteins | sample CZODoug3_1_1_16f_FD_183082 | JGI IMG/M metagenome (GOLD analysis project Ga0137415, IMG submission 183082) | Vadose zone soil fungal communities from Angelo Coast Range Reserve, California, USA - CZODoug3_1_1_16fungal (Hybrid Assembly) | ecosystem: Environmental > Terrestrial > Soil > Vadose...
CGAGGCCAGGTTGCATTTCGTCGCGGGGAGTCGGGGCGCGTGGATCGGCGGGACCGGGGGGCGCACCTCGTACGGCAGCGCACCCCGGCCCGTCGCGGTCGTGGGCGTCGGTGTGTGGGTGCGGCGCTCTTGGGTGACAGTCGCGGCGTCGGCGACCCGATCGATCGTCGGGGACACGGCCTACAGCGACATCGGGTCAACGGTCCACGCAAGTCGGGGCCGGCTCGAGCTCGACGGGTCGCTGGCCGCGAGGGTATCGAGCCGCGGCGCCGGTCACGGCGTGTACGGCGAAACGAGCGCCTCATACACTCTGGGAGAGCGCACCGCCCTCTTCATATCGGGTGGCCGCTATCCAACCGCTCCCGTCAGCGGCAGCGTGGCCGGGCGCTACGCGAGCGCAGGGCTGCGCCTGCGGACGTCGTTGCCCCGACCATACACCATCCGCCAGGTGCAGGCGCCCAGTCGGTCGCCTGCCTCGGGCGATGGTGAGGCGGGCTCGACTACACGACTCGAAGTCCAGCCGGCCCTCGACGGCACCGTCCGGATCGTCGTGTACGCACTCGCCCGAGCGACCGTGGAACTGGCCGGCGATTTCACCGACTGGCAGCCGATCCCGCTTCGCCGCGTGGGCGAGGTCATGTGGGAAAACGTGCTGCGCATTCCGAGCGGCGTACACCGCGTCAACGTGCGGATCGACGGCGGGACGTGGACCGTTCCGGCGGGGACCACGCGCACCGCCGACGAGTTCGGCGGCGAAGTCGGGATCGTCGCCGTGCCTTAGCCTCGTCCGCCGGCGAGCGCCGCCGCCTCGGGCCGCCGCCGCAGCGCCAGCATCGCCCACACGCCACACGCCGGTCCGAGCGCCAGGAGGCTCATGCTCCAGCGCCACCCCACCCGGGCCGCGACCCACGGCAACAGATAGATCGTGAGACAGGTCAAGAGGAACCCCAGGCTCGTCTGGAGCGTGAGCGCGGTCCCTACCAGCTCACGCGGGGCCAGCTCGCTCACCGCCGCCGAGAACTGGGCCGAGTCCGCGATCACGGTCACGCCCCAGACAAGAAGCAGCGGGACCAGCATCACGAGTGGGCGCCCGAACGCGATGCCCGCCGCGAGGGCGCACGTGCCCGAGAGCGTCATCGCGACGCTGGTGATCAGCGTCCGACCCCAGCGGTCGGCGAATTTCCCACCCAGCCAGCACCCGAGCGCACCGCTCCCGACCACGGCGAACGTGACGAGCGCCGGCGTGCGTCCCCCACCCCCACCCGCCGTGGGATCGCCACCGCTGCGGGCCAACTCGCTCGCCGTCACGAACGCGGCCAACCACGTCCACATCGCGTACAGCTCCCACATGTGGCCGAGGTAGCCGAGGTTGGCGAGCGACATGGCGCGGTCCGCAAGGATGCGCGGCGCTGCCCGCCAGCTGAACGGCGGCGCCGGCGCGGCGAACGGGCCGTCGTGCGGCACCAGCAGCACCAGGAGCCCGCCGACGAATGCTGCCGCCGCCGCCATGACGAGCACGGGCCGCCAGTGCTCGGCGGGAACCGCCCAGCGAACGAGATGGGGGAGCGCCGAGCCCAGCGTCAACGCGCCGACGAGAACACCGATCGCGAGTCCCCGACCTTCGCGATACCACCCGGCGACGATCTTCATTCCGGGCGGATACACGCCCGCCAGCGCCGCGCCGGTGAGCATCCGCAGCGTGATCCCCGCTCCGGGACCAGGCGCGAACGCCACACCGAGGGTCGCGAGGCCAGCGAGCCATGCGCTGCCCGCGACCAGACGACGGGCGGACCAGCGGTCGGAGAGCGTGAGCAGTGCCGACACGAGCGCGCCCACCACGAAGCCGAACTGCACTGAGATCGTCAGCCACGCTCCGCCCGCCGTGTCGAGCCGCCACACGCGCGAGAGCGCGGGCGCGACGGCTGACGCAGAAAACCATGGCGCCATGCCGCACAGCTCAGACGCCGCGAGCACGGCCAGCACGCGGCGTGCGCTCACAGACCGCTCGGGTGATCGAGAAACGTCCACGGCAGGTGGAACCGATCGTGAAGGTGCTCGGCCAGCGCCTTGACCCCCACCGTCTCGGTGGCGTAGTGCCCTGCGTAGAACACGTTCAGCTTCAACTCTTCGGCGTCGAAGAACGTGTGGTGGGGACCCTCGCCGGTGATGAAGGTGTCGAGGCCAGCCGCGGCGGCCTGCGCGATCATCGACCCACCCGCGCCCGTCACGATGCCCACGCGGCGTACCCGCTCGGGGCCGAACGCCATCAGCCGAGGTGCGCCGCCTGTGAGGGCCGCCAGCTGGCGCTCCAAGGCGTGCCGCGAGACGTCGATCTCTCCCCAGCGGCCGATCCGCACGCCGCCATCCTCGCCGAAATCGCCCCGCAGCGCGACGCCGAGCTGTCGCGCGAGCACCGCGTTGTTGCCGACGTCGGGATGCAGATCGAGTGGAAGATGAGCGCTGTAGAGCGCGATGTTCTGCGCGATCAGTCCCGCGACGCGGCGATACGCGCGCCCGGTGAGCGGCTGGAGCCCGCCCCAGAACAGGCCGTGGTGCACGAGCAGCAGGTCAGCCCCCTGCTCCGCCGCCATTCGCACCGTCGCTTCGCACAGATCGACTGCCGCGGCCACACGGCTCACCGTCCCCGAGTTGGCAACCTGCAGCCCGTTGACCGCATTGGGAGCGTCCGGCACATCCGCGACCCGGAGGTAACCTTCGAGGTACGAAACCAGCGCGGTGAGCTCCATGGAGCCTGTCCACCTCTGGTTACAGCATGGAGACATTATCTCACCAGATTATCGACAGTGAGGTGAGATTCCCGCACCACAAGGTAAGCTAAAGCAATACTACATATAGAGATAAACAATCCACACGCGGAAGTGCGAGCGTGTGGATATCTAGCGCGTCTAGTAGGACCGCTGCGCCCCTGCCTTCTCGACTGTCTCCGCTTCGAGCGCGGCTTCGCCCATGCGCACGACCCCGTTGATCTCGCCTCCCTCTTGCACGAGCAGTCGTTTCGCCGCGATGTCGCCGTGCACCACACTGCTCGATTGGATCTCGATGCGCTCGTCGGCCCGGATGGAGCCGCGCACCTCCCCACCGATGATCGCCTCGCGCGAGATCACGTCGCCTTCCACTTCCCCGCCCTTCCCCACCAGGACCTGCCGGCCGGCGCGCACCGTGCCCACCACCGTGCCTTCGATTTTCACGACACCGTCCGCGCTGATGTCCCCCACGACGCGCATGCCGGTCCCGATGATGGATAGCCCGGACTCCGACTCGAGCCCCCCCTGCCCCTTCTCGGTGAACATCGCCATGTCAATTCTCCTGTTTCACGACCGTGAGGGGATCGAGCGACTTGCCCTCGCGACGGATTTCAAAGTGGAGGTGCGGCGCCGTGGATCGCCCAGAGTTACCGGAAAGGGCGATCACCTGCCCCGCCTGCACCGAGTCGCCTTCACGCACCAGGAGGCGCGAGGCGTGACCATACATCGTTTCATACGCGCTCGAATGCCGCAAGAGCACGAACAGTCCGTACGCCGGGTCGGTACCCGCCGCCTCGACCGACCCGCCGCCCGCGGCGCGGACCGGCGTGCCCGCGGGCACCGCGATATCGATACCCGGATGCGACTCGGCGACATCGCCGGGCCGGACCTGGCCGCGGGTGACGAAGCCCGGGACGTCGAGCGGCCAGTGCGTCGGCTCCGCCGGACCCGGCTCGTAGCGCAGCGGCGCCGATGGAGGACGGGCCCGAACCGCCACCGCCCGGACGAGGTCCCCGGTCGGGGCCGCCGCTCCCTTTTCCCGCGGCGCGCGCACGCCCAGCATCGAGCGCAGCTCCTGGTAGTTCGCCTCGGCGCGGTTCAGCGCCGCGGCGAGCTGCTGCACCCGACTGTTCTCCTCCTCCAGCCGCGCCACCTGGCGCTCGAGACCGGGCACGCGGGCCGCCGCGCGGCCGATCGGTCCGGCGAACGCGAAGAACAGCACGATCAACAGACCCACGACCAGCGCGCCCCACTTCCCGGCCTCGAACGCCCACAGCGGTACCCGGTATTGGCGGGAGGCGAGGTCTCCATCGGTATGGACGACGATGGTGACACGGCGATCTTTCCTCTGCGTCATCCGTCGAACGGCGCGCCGAGAATCAGCTCCAGGAGCCGCGCGAGATCGTCGTTGGAATAAAAGTTGAGATGAATCTGTCCCTTGCCCTTGGCGCGAAGCGTCACCCGCACGTCGGTGCCGAGGCGGCGGCGCAGCGCGTCCTCGATGCGACGCACTTCGGGCGCCTGTCCCACGCCTTTCTTGAGACGCGGGCGCCGGACCGGCGCTCGGCCGCCGCGCACCCGGTCTTCCACTTCGCGCACGGACAACCCGAGGTCCACCGCCTCCTTGGCGAGCGACGTCGCGAGGCGCGCGTCCTCGAGCGCGAGCAGCGCGCGCGCATGGCCGACCGAGAGCCCGCCTTCATGCAGCAGGGCGAGGACCGCCGCCGGCAGCTTCAGCAGGCGGAGGGCATTGGCGACCGTCGAGCGGTCGCGACCCACCGCGTCCGCAACATCCTGCTGCGTCAGGCTGAATTCCGCGAGGAGGCGCTCGTAGCCGCGCGCCTCGTCCACCGGCGAGAGGTCGTCACGCTGCAGGTTCTCGACCAGCGCGAGTGTCAGGGCCGTGCGGTCGTCCACTTCGCGCTTCACGGCGGGGATCTTCTCCCAGCCGAGCGCCTGACACGCCCGCAGGCGCCGCTCGCCGGCGATCAGCTCGAAGCCGCCGTTGCCGCCGGGGACGGGGCGCACCACGACGGGCTGCAGCAGGCCGGCCTTGCGGATGGAAGCCTGAAGCTCTTCGAGCGCCGCGGGGTCGACATCGCGGCGCGGCTGGTAGGGGTTGGGGCGGATCTCGGCGATCGCCAGCTCGACCAGACTCCCCTCGCGCTCGGCCTCCTCGCGCGTGGGCCCCAGCAGGGCTTCGAGGCCCCGCCCGAGACGACGGCGACCTGCGATGGTTTCCGTCATGCGGTCACCTCCGGCAGCGGTTCCGCGGCGGGCGGGGCGGGGGAGGGCACGGCGCCATGCTCCACCCGCCGGATGAGCTCCTGCGCCACGGCCAGGTAGCTCTTCGCACCCACCGACTGCACATCGTACAACAGGATCGGCTTCCCAAAACTCGGCGCCTCGGCGAGGCGCACGTTGCGCGGGATCGTAATGCCGAACACCTGCGAGCCGAAGTACTCCTTGGCCTCTTCGGCCACCTGCCGCGAGAGATTGAGCCGGGCGTCGTACATCGTGAGCAGCACGCCATCGATCGCGAGCGCGGGGTTGAAGTTCCGCTGTACCAGCTTGACGGTGTTGAGGAGCTGCGAGAGACCCTCGAGCGCGTAGTACTCGCACTGGATGGGAATCAGCACGCTGTCGGCCGCCGTGAGCATGTTGAGCGTCAAGAGACCGAGCGAGGGCGGACAGTCGATCACGACGAATTGATACTGGTCGCGGAAATCCCGCAGCGCGCGGCGCATCATCGTTTCGCGTCCCTGCTTGTTGACGAGCTCAAGCTCGGCGCCGACCAGGTCCTGCGTGGCCGGGATGACGTCGAGATAGGGAAAGTGCACGTGAGTGAAGCGAGCGTCGGCGAGGGAGCGGCCATCGAGCAGCGCATCGTACAACGAGTGGCGGATGCGGTCGCGCTCGATGCCGACACCGCTCGTCGAGTTCGCCTGGGGATCGGCATCGACGAGCAGGGTCTTGCGCTCCGCAGTGGCGAGCGACGCGGCAATGTTTACCGCGGTCGTCGTTTTGCCGACGCCGCCCTTCTGGTTAGCGATTGCGATGACGCGCGACATTATCTAAGCTGTTACATACAAATGTGTTATATTGTTATTCCCCGTGAGGTGCTCAATATAGGGTCTTGGTACCCCCGACGTAAAGAGCGAGTTTCACGTGAAACCGGTGCCTAGTTTCACGTGAAACACCCGCCTCGACCCTGCGCCTATGCGACTCGGCGGCGCCAGCGGGCCGTTTCGACTACGAGATTATGCAGATCGCTGGGCGACACCCCGGGAATCCGGGCCGCCTGGGCCAGCGAGGTGGGTCGAATCCGATCGAGCTTCTGCCGCGCTTCGGTCGCGAGGCTCTTGAACTCGAGGTAGGGAAGGTCCGCCGGGAGCGCGAACGACGCGAGCTCGGCCAGCCGCGCCGCTGCCTCCCGCTCGCGCGCCAGGTAGCCGTCGTACTTGAGCTCGATGCCGGCGCTCACCACCGCGGCCTCTTCCGCCGTCACCGTCACGCCCGCCGCGTCGAGCAACGCGCGCAGCGATACGCCCGGCCGCCGGGCCACGCTCGCGACCCGCTCGGGCTCGCCCAGGCTCGTGCCCGTGTCCGCCAGCACCCCCGCGGCAGCGCTCGGCGTGATCGTCGCAGCGCGCGCCGCTCGCAGCACCTCCTCCTCTTCCTCGAAGCGGCGCGTCGCCACGCGGCCCTCCGCCGCCGTGAGCAGACCGAGGCGCTCGGCGAGCGGAGCCAGACGCCGCAGCGCGTTGTCCTGCCGCAGCAGCAGCCGGAACTCGGAGCGCGATGTGAACAGCCGGTACGGCTCGTCCACTCCGCGGGTCACGAGGTCATCCACGAGGACACCGATGTAGGCATCGTCGCGCCCCAGGATCACCGGCTCCGCGCCGCGGATCCGGCGCACGGCGTTGATCCCGGCCACGACGCCCTGACCTCCCGCCTCCTCGTATCCGGTCGTTCCATTGATTTGTCCGGCGAAGAACAGATGCTCGATTGCCTTCGTCTCGAGCCACGGCGTGAGCTGGGTGGGGGGATAGTAATCGTACTCGATGGCGTAGCCTGGCCGGGTCATAATCGCGCGCTCGAGACCCGGCACGGCGCGGAGGAACTCGAGCTGCACGGGGACGGGCAGGGAAGTGGACAGCCCGTTCACATATAACTCATTCGTGTCGAGCCCCTCCGGCTCCAGGAACACCTGGTGGCGCTTCGCTTCGGGGAACTTTACGATCTTGTCCTCGACCGACGGGCAATAGCGCGGCCCGCGTCCGCTGATCGCTCCGCCGTACAACGCCGACTCCTGAAGATGCACCCGGATGATCTCCTTCACCGCTTCGCCGGCCCACGTGATCCAGCAGGGCAACTGGCGCGGCAGCTCGGCGCGGTCATAAAAGGAGAAGCGGTAGTCGGTGCCGTCGCCGTCCTGGCGCTCGACTTTGGACCAATCGACGCTGCGGCCGTCCACTCGCGGTGGCGTGCCGGTCTTGAAGCGCGACACTGTAAATCCAAGCGCTGCAATATGTTGCGCTATATCAACGGCCGGTTGATCGCCGGCACGACCGGCCGGGATCTGCGTGTCGGTACCGAGGTGGATGCGGCCCCGGAGGAACGTGCCGGCGGTGAGCACCACGGCCCGCGAGTGGAAGCTGCGCCCGTCAGCCGTCACCACGCCCGCGGCGCGCGGGCCATCGGTGAGCAGGCGCGTGACCATTCCCTGCGTGAGCTCGATGCCGGGAAATCCTTCGAGCAATGACCGAACGGCGCGACGGTACAGCGTGCGATCGCACTGTGCACGCGGCGCCCAGACGGCGGGACCCTTGGAGCGATTGAGCATACGGAACTGAATCGTGGCCCGATCCGTCGCGCGCCCCATGATGCCGCCGAGGGCGTCGATCTCGCGCACCACGGTGCCCTTCGCGATCCCACCGATGGCGGGATTGCAGGACAGCTGGCCAATGGTGTCGAGGTTCGATGTGAGGAGGAGGACCCGGGCGCCGAGGCGGGCGGCCATCACGGCTGCCTCGGTACCGGCGTGGCCGGCTCCGACGACAATGACATCGTATTCGACGGTCATGAGGACAAACTACGTGGACAGGCGATGCAAAGGCTAGACGCACAGACGCGCAGCGGAGAACAGTCAACCGGGTTTAGGGCGATCCGCCGCCTGACTGATCTTCCGAAGCAATCCGAATAGGGTCTTGCTCGTCTCCGTGGCGAGCGCTTCGAGGCGCCCGAACTCGGCGGGCTGGAGGTAGCCGACGTCGCGCGCGATGGCGAGCGCCGACTGGACCTCGGCGAGTGATCCCCACGCCGTATCGAGGAACTTCCGGTAGTCGCGAGTCCCCTTCCGAGTCGTGCCCTCTGCGATGTTCAGCGGGATGCTGTAACACGCACGCCGCAACTGGTCAGCAAGGGCTTGCTGTTCAAAGTCCGGGAATCTGTTGGCGGCTTTGGCGCACTCCACTGCCAGCCGCTGCGAGTGTTGCCAAGCCTTGAGCGTGTGGTGGATGGGCACGGCAGCAGAGTAATCTGAAGTGAACAGGGGCACCCAACCATTTCCACGCGGTGAGTGCCCTGTTCACGCAAACCTGCTTACCGCGACGCGTCTGCGCGCCTAGACGCTGCCCCTCCTAGGCCGCTCTCACCCAGCGAACCAGTTCTCTCAGATTCGGCCGCTTCCCCGTCATGAGGATTCCCACTCGGTATATCCGCGCGGCAATCCAGGTGACGGCGACCGTGCCGATCACGAGCAACACGAACGACGTCGTGACGTCGATCCAGCTGAGGTTGCCCGCCGCCCAGCGCGCCGGTGTGGCGATCGGGGAAGTGAAGGGCACGAGCGACAATGCCACCGAGAGGCTGGACTCCGGGTTCGCGAGCGTCGCGAAGGAGCTGAAGAACGCGATCATGATCAGTACCGTCACCGGGGCCTGGCTCTGCCGCGCCTCTTGCTCGGTGGACGACATGGCGGCGACGGCGGCGAACATCGCGGAGTAGAGAAAAAAGCCCCCCAGAAAGAACGCGACGAAGACCACGGCCGTGGCGAGCGACACGTGCGGCACCTCGAATATCTGACCCATCTCCTGGCCGCCGTCGGTCATGTGGCTCATCAACGCCGCGCGCTGGCCCAGCAATGCGCGGCCCGCGACGCCCCAGATCAGGAACTGCAGCAACGACACGGCACCCACGCCGAGCACCTTCCCGAACAGCAGCTGGAACGGGCGTACCGAGCTCACGAGCACTTCCACGATCCGGGACGCCTTCTCGTCGATCACGGAGCCCATGACCTGCACGCCGTACAGCAAGAGCGCGACGTAGAGCGTCACCATCATGAAGTACGCCAGTGCGAAGGACTGCCCGGCGCTCTCACCGGTGGTGCGGCCGCGCGTGATCTTGTTGGTTTGCAGAGACACCCGCAGCTGGGCCTGTGCCACCAGCTTCGGGTTCACGCCTGCGCGCTCGAGACGCGCGTTCTCGGCGGCCCGGCCCAGCGTTTCGCGCAGCAGTCCGATGTCGTCCAGCGACGATACGTTCGATGCCCGGTACTCCGCCGTTCCCGCGTCGAGCAGCGAGTCCGACAGCAACAGGAATCCCTCGATACGGCGCGCGCCCACTTCCCTCGTCAGCGAGTCTTCGACTCCGGGGGCGCCCGGGATGCGCCCCACCACGACAAAGCCCCGCGTCGAATCGAGTCGCGCCGCGACGGCCGCACCGAGCGTCGTCGTCGTCCTATCCACCACGACGAGCCGTCTCACGCCTCCTCCCTGGGAGAGCAACACCGGCACCAGGAAGACGGCGGCGAAGAACACGGGCCCGAGCATGGCCATCACCCAGAACGACTTCCTCCGCACGCGCTCCACGAACTCGCGCCGGATGACGGCCTGGACTCTACTCACGGGACGATCCGTCCCCCGCCATCTCCGGGCCGACCAGGTCGATGAAGATCTTGTGGAGCGACGCCTCCTGGAGCTCGAAGCGCGAGAGCCGGGCGCCCGACGACACCAACCCTGCAAGCACGCGCTGCGCGTCCGCGCCGGCTGCGAGCTCGAGCTCGGCGTATTGACCGTAATTGTCGACTCTGCTCACGAGCTCTTTATCTGCAAACACGTGTGCTGCAGCACCGGGGTTGCCGTCGAACCCGATGACGAGATGGTGTCCACCATGTGTCCGCTTGATGTCGCCAAGCGCACCGTCCACCAACTTCCGTCCACGGGCGATGATGCACAGCTGCTCGCACAGCCTCTCGGCCTGCTCCATGATGTGCGTGGAGAGGAGGATGGTCTTGCCACGGCCGTGCAGATCGAGCACCACGTCTTTCATTACCTGAGTGTTGACGGGATCGAGACCCGAGAATGGCTCGTCCAGGATCACGAGGTCGGGGTCGTGCAGCACTGTCGAAATGAACTGCACCTTCTGCTGCATCCCCTTCGACAGCTCATCGACACGGCGCAGCCGCCAGTCGGCGAGACCCAGCCGTGCGAGCCAGTCGCCCGCCTGTTGGGCCGCCCGCCGCCGGTCCATCCCCTTCATCTCGCCGAGAAACACCAGGACATCGAGCACGCGCATCTTGCGGTACAGACCCCGCTCCTCGGGGAGATAGCCGATCCGCTCCGAGTGCCGCCGTCCGCCGCCCGGGTCCCCGAACAACCGCACCACACCCTCGTCCGGCTTCAGGATGTCCATGATCATGCGGAGGGTCGTGGTTTTCCCGGCGCCGTTCGGGCCCAGCAGCCCGTAGATCACCCCACGAGGCACGGACAATGAGAGGTCATCGACAGCGGTGTGACCGGCGAAGCGCTTGCTGACCCGGTCGAGGATCAGGATTGGGGCAGGGGGGGATACAGGCGCCATGTCCGAGGCCAATCTAGCCCCGTTACGACTTGATGGCGTCGGTCAGCGCGTTCCAGGGAAGGAGGGCGCACTTGATGCGGACTGGGAACTTCGACACGCCGGCCAGGGCGCGGAGCTCGCCCAGCGTCTTGTCCCGCGCGGCGCCCTCGTCCCCCTGCATCATGGCGCTCATGCGGTCGGCCAGGGCGAGCGCCTGGGGAATCGACTTGTCCTTGAGGAGCTGAGTCATCATCGAGGCCGCCGCCTGACTGATGGAGCAGCCCCGCCCGATGAAGCGCGCTTCCTTGATGACCTCACCGTCCACGCGCAGCTGCAGGTCGATCTCGTCGCCGCACAGCGGGTTGTTGAGCGACACCGTGTGAGTCGCCTGCTCCAGCGTCCCCTTGTTGCGGGGCCGCCGGTAGTGATCGAGGATCAGCTCCTGGTAGAGGGCGCTGAGCTGCGGATCAGGCGGGGACGTATCCAAACAGGGCTCCCGCCTTGACGAGCGCGCCGGC
>Ga0137415_10007074_pt1 | contig 11125 bp, 11 predicted proteins | sample CZODoug3_1_1_16f_FD_183082 | JGI IMG/M metagenome (GOLD analysis project Ga0137415, IMG submission 183082) | Vadose zone soil fungal communities from Angelo Coast Range Reserve, California, USA - CZODoug3_1_1_16fungal (Hybrid Assembly) | ecosystem: Environmental > Terrestrial > Soil > Vadose...
CATGACGCCCTCTTTGTTGTTGTTTGTTTGGACAGCAAGAAATGAATGATATTAGCGTGAATGGGGTCACATTCCACTAGGTAAAAGATGTCAAAAGTCGCTTTGACCGAAACAATAACTCAGTCTGCCGAAGCGAAGGCAACGCACTCCAAAATCTTCGATAATGGCAGCGGCGAGTTTGCAGTGGTAATGCTCCGGCTCGACCCGCTGCCTGGTGCCAACGCAGTTCTTTTTTCAAGCGCCCGGCTTTTCGATCTTTCCGAGGAATATCAAGAAGGCATCGAAGATGGGATCGATGAAGCAGCACATTCTGGCGTCCTTAATTCGGGACGAGTAGTCGATGTGCAGGTGACGCTACTTGACGCAAAGTATCATGAAATCGATTCGAGCCGTCGAGCATTCCGGGCTGCAACGATTGCTGCATTCCGAGATGCCATGCGAAATGCTGGCCCTGTGCTTATCAATCCAACCGGTAATTAAAACTGACCGAAATGCGCTGCCCCCGCGCCGCATTGGGCTCCACGCCGTGGCGCAGCCAGCTTTCCCATAGCAAAAGCATGCCCGGTTTGGGCGTCACATCCACAAAGCTTCGGTTCTCGGGCCGGGCGGTTTTCTTCTTCGGCGGCGCGGCCATCATCAGGCCCAGGCGTGGGTCCTCGAAGCGGATCGCGCCCGACCCCGGCGGGGCGGTGACGTAATAGGTGCCACTGATCGCCGAATGGGGATGGATGTGCGGGGTGTGAACCGCGCCCTTCTTCATCACATTGATCCAGAGGCTGTCCAAGATCAGTTTGCGCCCCGCCGAATCGAACTGAAGTTCCCGCGTGAAAATTGCGACATGCTTGGCGATGGCGCCTTCCAGATCGGCCAGGATACTGGCGCGCCGGGTCAGGTCATTCAGCGAAGCATAGGACGTATAGCCGCCATAGCCGTGGCTTTTTGACCAGCGCTGCCCCGCTCTGTCCTCGGCGGCGATGGCCAGGCAGGTCTTTTCCAGATCGCGCGGCGGCGCGATGCGGCCTATATAAAGCTTGGTGACGAACAGGTTTTCAGCCATCCTGGACCCGGTTAGCGATGTTTTGACTATTGGGCGGTTAAGGTTCCGTCCTGTCAATTGGGACCAAAGGGACATCAGTGGTCATGAATTCTTTCACACGCGTTCCGGTCACTGCCGCGGTCTTCGCCGGTATGGCCATTCTGCTGTCCGGCTGCATCGCTTATGACGCCGCCAGCACGGTGGTGGATGCGGGCGCGACCGTGGTCGGCACCACTGTCGATGTCGCGGGCGATATCGTCACCTCGCCGTTCGATGGCGACGACACCCCCAAGAAGAAGTAGCCCTAAAGTCTCACCCCTAATTGTCACGGCCCGGGACTCCGGGCCATGACAGTTGCGCTAAAAACTATCCTTCCGCGCCCGGATCTCGCCAAACACGGCGACGGTGCCGGCTTTCTCCATGCCTAAGTTCTTGCGGATTTCGGCATTGCCCGGCCTGAGAAACGGGTTGGTCTGTTTCTCCAGCCCCATAGTGGAGGGCACGGTTGGCGCACCTTTGGCCCGCGCCGTATTCACCTCTTCCATGCGCGCGGCAAGCGCGGCGTTGCCCGGCTCCACGGTCAAAGCGAAGCGGCCATTGCTCTGGGTATATTCATGGCCGCACCACACTTTGGTGTCGTCGGGCAAAGTCATCAGTTTGCTCAGGCTGTTCCACATCATCGCTGGATCGCCTTCAAACAGCCGCCCGCAGCCCATCGCAAACAGCGTGTCGCCGGTAAAGGCATTGCCGTCGATCACAAAGGTGATGGCGCCGCTGGTATGCGCGGGTACTTCCAGCACCTGAACCTTGCGGCCGTCGAATTCCCACCCCGACGCTTCGTCCACGCCCACATCCAGTCCGGGAATCCGAGCCGCATCCTTGCCCGGGCCCACGATCACGGCGCCGGTCTCCTGCTTCAACGCCAGGTTGCCGCCGGTATGGTCCAGATGGTGATGGGTGTTGAGAATGTGGGTCAGCTTCCAACCGGTCCTGGCCAGCGCCGCCCGAATCGGTTCCGGTTCCGAAGGGTCCACCACGGCGCAGGACGCGCCGGATTTGACCAGATAGGCGTAGTTGTCGGACAGGCAGGGAACAATCTCGATTTGGGTCGGCATAGCGTCTCCTTGGCCGCGGCAGACTATCAAAGGCACGGGGCAAAACCACGCCTTTGAACGGCGCGCGTTGCGCCCTAATCTGCCCGCCATGCCGCAGGATGTCCGCGATCTCGCCGCCTTTTATGACGCGCCGCTGGGCCAGTTGGCGCGGCGTGCGATCCTGCGCGAAATTCGCGGCTTCTGGCCGGACCTGCGCAATTACCGCGTCCTGGGCTATGGCTTCGCGGTCCCCTATCTGCGCGCCCTTTCCGAAGCAGAACGCGCCATCGCCGCCATGCCCGCGCCGTTCGGGGTGATGGCCTGGCCGGTGGAAAAGAACGCCGCCCTGCTCTGCGAGGAAGACGCGCTGCCCTTTCCCGACGTGTTCTTCGACCGCATCCTGATCGTGCATGGTTTGGAATCGGCGGATAGTTTGCGCGCCCTGCTGCGCCAGTTGTGGCGGGTGCTGGCGCCGGAGGGGCGGATTCTGCTGGTGGCGCCCAACCGCGCCAGCCTGTGGGCCCAAGTGCAGGTCTCGCCCTTCGGTCATGGCCGCCCTTTTTCGCGCATGGAACTGGAAAGCCTGTTGAAAGATGCGCTGTTCGAGCCGGGGCGCTGGGCGCGCGCGCTGTATGCGCCGCCGTTCCGCACCGTCACCGGCAACGGCACGGGCTGGGAGAAATTGGGCGCGAAACTCTTTCCCGGCATCGGCGGGGTGCATGTGGTAGAGGCGGCCAAGTCGCTCTATGCGGCGGCCACGCCGCTGCCTAAGGGCCAGAAGGTGGCGCTGAAGGCCGCAGAGGATTTTTAGAAGCGAAACCGGATTGAATCGCCCCTTTTTCCCTCTCCCCTTGAGGGAGAGGAAGAAAAATCATTGGGTTAGCGGCGCGATAGCGACGCTCAACCCATTGATTTTTCAGGTGAGGGGTGAGTTGAGCGCAGAACTCACCCCTCACCTAGCAAAATCTAAGCACTTAGCTCCGTATGCACTCCGCTAAGTGCAAGATTTTGCGTCCTCTCCCTCAAGGGGAGAGGGATTAATGAGTAGACATGATAACAAGCGACTCTAGTCCGGCAATCCAAACACATACAGCTGATGCCCGGTGGACGGGCGGTGCACTTCGTCCAGCAGCATGGTCGGCTTCTGCTGCGGGCTGCCGCCGCCCAGGCCGGTGGCGACCGCGATATACTGCTTGCCGTCCAGGCTGAAGGACACCGGATAGCCTTGCACCGTGTTGCCGAGCCGCGTCTGCCAGACGATCTTGCCGGTCTTGACGTCCACCGCCTTGAAGCTGCGGTTGAAGTCGCCCACGAAGGCGACGCCGCCGCCGGTGGACAGCACGGCCGTCAGGAAGGGCACGCGCTGCTGCCAGGACCAAACTTCCTTCATGTCGCTGGTGCGATAGGCGACCAGCTTGCCCATATTCTGGTGGGTGCCGGGCATGAAGAAAAACTTTTGCGAGGCCGCGGTGCCGCCGCCGCCCAATTTCATATCGACATCATGCCCCTGGATCATCACGCAGCTCTGGCTGAGCGGAATGATCAAAAGGTCGCTCGGCTGGTTGTAGCTGGTGGCCTGCCAGTCATGGCCGCCTTCCGGCCCCGGGCAAGACGAAAGCCACTGATTGGTCTTCTGGTCGATAATGTCCTTGCGGTAGGTCACCGCGCCGGTCTTGTGATCGATATTGGCGAAGACGTTCTGGAACAGCGTCTCCTTGGCGGCGATGAACTTGCCGGTGACCCGGTCCAGTTTCCACAGGATGCCGGGCTTGCCGATGGTCATCAGCGTCTTCTGGTCGCCGTGATCGATCAACACCCGCTCGAACACTTCATCTAGGTCCAGGCTTTCGCCCGGCGCATGTTGGAAATACCATTTCAGCTTGCCGGTATCGGGGTCCAACGCCAGGGTCGAAGACGAATAAAGCGTCGCCGCGCCGAAGGTCTTGCGGCTGGCGCGGAACCAGGGCTTGGTCTGGGCCACGCCCCAATAGGTCGTGTTCAATTCCGGATCGTAGGTGCCGGCGATCCAGGTATCGCCGCCGCCGCGCAGCAGGTTCGGCAAGCCGTTCCAGGTATCGCCGCCGGGCTGGCCTTCCAGCGCCGTGGTGAAGAACTTCCAGTCGCGCTTGCCGGTGTCGGCATCAAAGGCGCTGATGTAGCAGTTGTTCTCCGAATAGTTGTCGCAGCCGGTGAGGCCGGTGAGCACCTTGCCGCGCATCACCATCACGCCGCCGGTGGCGGAGTTGTTGGGATTGCCCAAAGTCTGTTCCCACACGATCTTGCCGTTGCGGGCGTCCAGCGCGTGGATCTTGGCGTCGGTGGTCGCGACAAAGACTTTGTCGTGATAGATCGCCAGGCTGCGGGTGCCGCCATAGGCGATCTTGGACACCGGGCCGATGCGGTTCTCCCAGATCAGCTCGCCGGTGCGCGCATCCAGCGCCTGCACCGTATTGGACGTGTTGGACAGGAACATCACCCCGGCATGGACAATGGGCGTCACCTGGCTGGCGCCACCCTCATTCATGTTCCAGGCCCATTTCAGGGTCAGCGTCTTGACATTGTCAGACGTGATCTGGGTGAGCGGGCTGAAGCTCCAGCCTTGGTAGTTGCGGCGGTACATCAGCCATTCGCCGTCCGCCGGATGCCCCAGCATCTCGTCGGTGACGTCGACATAGTTCTTCACCGTGCCGCTCACGGTCAGGCCGTGGCCGGCCGGGGTGGCGAATTCGGCGGCGCGCGCTTCCATGGCCGCCATTTTTCCCAAATTCTGTGCGGCGATGGCCTCGGGCGGAATCGTGCCGGTGGCGATGGCGGACACTTTCACGGCGGTGGTCTTGTTGAACGGCGCCGCGCCCGCCTTGGCGCCATTGGCCCATAACAGGTAGGCGGTGATGTTGGTGTATTGCTCCTCGCTCAGGCTGCCGGGGGCGCCCGCCGGCATAGAGGTGACGATGAACTTGTAGAGATCGGCGGTGGAGCGATTGCCGAACGAAGTCATGAAGCTGTTGCCGCCCAGGCCCGGCGCATCGCCGCCGCCCGCCAGGTTGGCGCGATGGCAGCCGGCACAACTGGTGACGTAGGCGGAGTGACCCGCCGTCGCCTGCGCATCGGTAAAGACTCCATGCCCTTGAGCAAAGGCTTTGGGCGCAAAGGCATAAGCGCCGCCCAGGGCGATCAGCGCGGCCGTGCCGGCCAGAAATTTTCTGGTGCGAGACATCTTAATTATTCCCCACAGATTCCAGCCAGCCCTGCAGATTGCCGTCGGGGGCCTTCTCACTATCAATGCGAATGTAAAGCGCCTGCTTGTTCAGCGCCGCCGCCTGCGCGGCGTTCAACTTCACCGTGCCCGAAACCTGGCCCAGGCGGCCATGGCTGACGGTCAAGGCGGCAATGGCATCGCCCGGCACCCCTTTCGCCAGTCCGATCCGCACCGAACCGCCGGTGGCGTTGGAGGTCAGGTTGGAAAAGCTGCCGCTGATCGTCAGGGTGCCGCCGTCCAATGTGGCCGTGACGTTGCCGATACTGCCCAACACATCGGCGCGATTGACGGCGTCGAACGGCACCGGATCCAGTTCGGCTTCATAGCCGGCGGCAAATGCCGGCGTCGCCAGCAGCAGCATGAGCGTGGCGCAACTCAAAATTCTTCCAGGACGTGACATGCGCCGGTTCTCCTGATCTTTCGTGAGCGTTACGTGGAGTAAGGCGGCAGCTTGATGCCAATGACATCGCGCAGATAATTGATGTTATGCGAGATATAATCGTCCACCGCCAGCTCGCGGTTGCCGCCGATCGCGTCATAGCCGTCATCGCCCTTGCGCGGCCCGTCCACGTCGAAAATCGCCCAGCCCTTGAAGTGCTTCTTGCGCAGCACGTCAAACACGGCGGGGAAGTCGACACCGCCGCCGCCCAGATTGTGATAGACGGACGCTTGCGCGTGCATTTCCGGCGTCGGGGTCTGGGTATTGCCGCGATACTTGGCATAGGTGTCCTTGAGATGGACTTCTGCAACACGGGGAAAATAGTCGCTGATGATCTGCACCGGATCGCCGCCGCCCAGCACCAGATGGCCGGTGTCGGCCGTCATCCAGACATATTTGGGATCGGTGTGGTCCATCACCCAGCGCATGTCCTTTTCGCGTTCCAGCGGTCCCCAGATATGGGGATGCGGCGCGAGCCGTACGCCCATGGCGATGGTCTTGGCTCCCAGTTCGTTCAAGGTGTCGGCCAGGCGCCTCAGCTGCTCCTCGCTCGGGCCACCTGCGGGGCGCGCACCCATGTTGATCTTCCAGTGATCGCAGCCCAGCGGTTGCAGGAAATCGCGGCAAAAGGCGATGTGGTCGGCCATGGTTTTGGGAATCTGGTCCACGTCGATAAAGTTGGTGGACTGTCCCTTCTCACCGTTCGAGGCCCCGATGAAGGTCAGACCCGCCGCATCCATCAGCTTCTGCAGTTCCATGGGATTGGCGCGATACTGCTCGATGCCGTCGCCGTAGAATTCGATACCCTGCAGTCCGACTTCGGCGATGCGCTTGATCGCCCAAGGCGTGTCATGGGTCTGCTTGGCGCCGATCCCTGCCCCGCCCCACATCGAGCTGGTGGTGCCGAACAGGATGTCCGGATTCACCGGGTCCAGCGGCTTGTGCTTGATGGTCTTGCCCCAGACGCTGGTGGCGCCGCCTGCCGCCAGGCCGGTTGCGGCGGCCGCGGTCAACATAAAGTGGCGGCGCTGGAATTCCATGGAACGCATCCCCGGATTATTTGCGCAGACGTTTGGGCGCAGATGACAGTAAGTCAAGGTGCTGCGAGCGCGCATGCCGGCAACTTCCGTGCTGCGTTGCAACAACGCGGAAGCGCGTCGCATTTACAGCATTCCGCAAAAGTGAGACTTTATCAGCCGCGCCGCGGAAGCTGACAAAAAGCGGCGGTCGGGGCTGGAGTAATGCACATGCGGATTTCAAGAAAGCTGGCGCTTGGCTGCGCGCTGGTTGCGGCGCTGGCCGGACCTGCACTGGCACAGCAGGCCGGAACCGTGTGGTACGCCTGGTCGCCCAAGCCGGACAAGCTGCCCGCCTACGGCAAGAACAAGCCGGTCACTCGCCTGCCCGCCGTCTTGGCCAAGCACAAGGGCCAGGCGCGTTGGAGCGAACAGGTTATCCTGACCAAGCGCTATGACGCCAAGTGGATTCAGGCGGCGCCGGGCGACAAATCCGCCACCATCTATTATGGCGACGACCGCGTGGTGTGGGTGGTGTGGGGCGGCCAGATTCGTTTCACCATCGAAGGCCAGCAGCCTTTCGTGGCCACCAAGGGCTTCCTGGTGGAGGTGCCGCAGCGGGTGCGTTACAGCATCGAGACCATCAGCAGCGAACCTTCACTGCGCTTCGAAGTCACCCATACCGGCATCCTGCCGCTCTATGCCGGCGACCAGCCCAAGCCGGCCGATCCGCCGGGCGCGCATTATATGAAGATCAGCACGCCCACCCAGCCCGACAAGTATGATGCGGTGAACTGGCCCTATCGCGACTTCTTCAAGGAGACGGCAGCCGACCCCACCGGCAGCATCAAGGATCATTTGGTGGTGGGCGACGAAGCCAATATGGTCAACATCATCCGCGGCCAGGGCGTGCCTACACCGCCCGCCAGCAACCGCGGCCATTTCCATATCGGCGATGACGAGTTCTGGTTCATCCTGGAAGGCAGGATCGACTATCAGATCGAGGATGTCGGCTTGCTCACCGCCGACGCGGGCGATGTGGTGTTCGCGGCGCCGGGACGCTTCCACCGCGCCAGCTGGGCGCTTGGCAAATCGGGAGAGAAGCAGATGGACACGCGGCTGGCCTTCAATGTCAGCCCCAACCTGTTCCACAATTTCGGCGAAGACGCCGGCGGCAAGCAGTAGGGGCGAGAATAAGATGCGAACTTCCATGAAACTCGCGGCTTGTGCTTTGGCCCTACTCGCCCTCCCCGCACCGGCACAAGACCGCAAGGTCCGTCTCGACTGGGCGCCCAAGCCCGACAAGATGCCGGAATATGGCGGCGCCAATAAAGTGGTGACGCGCCTGTCCGCGGTGCTGGACAAGCACAAAGGCCAGACGAATTGGACTGAGGAAGTGGTCCAGACCGAACGCTATGACGCCAGATGGATTTCGATGGCGCCGGGCGAAAAGACCCGCACCCAGTTCTGGGGCGATGATCGCACCTGCTGGGTGGTGTGGGGCGGCAAAATCCGCTTCACCATACAGGGCCAGGAACCGTTCATCGCCACCAAGGGTTTTCTGGTGCAGGTGCCGCTGCGCGTGCCCTATTCCATAGAAACGGTGGGCGATGAACCCAGCCTGCGCTTTGAAGTGACGCGCGGCCACACCTTGCCGTCCTATCCGACGGGCAATGGCGAGCCGATGCCGCCGCCCAAGGATGGCCAGCATTATGTCAAAGTGAGCTATCCCAGCACCTTGGTGGCCGGCGGCATGGACAGCTACACCGACAAGAACAAACCGTATCTGGATTTCGTCAAGGACGTGATCCAGAAATATCCCACCGGCGGATCGCGCGGCGGGCTGTTCATGGGCGATTACGACAACCAGGCCGCCATCATCCGCGGCATAGGCGTGGCGATCCCGCCCGACAGCAACAAGGGCCATTTCCATATCGGCAATGACGAGTTCTGGTTCATCCTGGAAGGCAAGATCGCCTATGAGATGGAAGGCAAGGGCCTGATCGTCAGCGAAGCGGGCGATGTGGTGCTGGCCTTGCCGGGCCGCTTCCACCGCGCCAGCTTCGCGCCGGGCCAGATGGACACACGCCTGGCCTTCAACCGCAGCCCGACCATGCAGCACAATTTCGCGGAAGATGCGGACGGCAAGCAATAGCTAGACCGTCACGACCATCCCGTCATAGGCCGGCTCGACGCCGGGCGGCAGTTCGCGCCGCAGCGTCTCGTAGTCCATATCGACATGCATGTTGGTGAGGATGGCGCGCTTGGGATTCACGCGCGCGATCCATTCCAGGGTGCGCGCCAGATGGGCGTGGCTGGGATGGGGCGTGCGGCGCAAGGCATCCACGATCCAGCATTCCACGCCTTCCAGCGCCGCGAAGGCGGCCTCGTCCAGCGCGTCCACGTCCGGCGAATAGGCCAGCGGCCCGAAGCGATAGCCCAGGCTGCGAATGCGCCCGTGACGCTGGCCGAACCCGCGCACGGCTACCGGCCCGCCCGCGCCGGGAATATCGAAATCCGCGAAAGGTTCTGTGATCTCGCGGGCATTGAGGATGGGGGGATAATCACTGCCCGGCGGGGCCTGGAAGCAATAGCCGAATTTCCGCATCACCCCGTCCAGGCCATAATGGTCGCTCCACAGGTCCAGGCGGCGCTTCATGTTCATGGTGACGACGCGCAGATCGTCGATGCCGTGCAGCTGATCGGCATGGTCGTGGGTGATCAGCACCGCGTCCAGCCGGCCGACATTCGCCGCCAGCAGCTGCTCGCGCATGTCGGGCGACGTGTCCACCAGCAACCGCGTCTCACCTTGCGGGCCGCGCCGCGCCACCAGAATGGAGCAGCGGCTGCGGCGGTTTTTGGGATTGGCAGGATCGCAATCGCCCCAGAAAGGCCCGCCCTCACCCAGACGCGGCACGCCGCCGGAGGAACCACAGCCTAAAATACGAACTTCCAGAGTCATGCGGGCCGTACGACTTTGGAAAACAGACGGAAGAAATTTTCCGTGGTAGCGGCGGCCAGCTGGTCTGGCGTCACGCCCTTCAGCTCCGCCAGCATGGCGGCGGTGTGCACCACGAGAGCGGGCTCATTGGTCTTGCCCCGGTGCGGTACCGGCGCCAGATAAGGCGCGTCGGTTTCCACCAGCAGCCGATCCAGCGGTACGCTTTTGATCACGTCACGCAAGGCGGTCGAGTTCTTGAAGGTGGCGATGCCCGATACCGAAATATAAAGCCCCAGCTCCAGCGCCGCGTCGGCCAGTTTCTGGGTGCCGGTGAAGCAATGGATCAGGCCAGTGAAGGCGCCCTTCGTCATTTCATCGCGCAGAATATCGATCGTGTCGTCATCGGCGTCACGGGTGTGCACGATCAGGGGTAATTTTGTTTGGCGCGCTGCCGCGATATGGGAACGGAAATTTTCCTGTTGCGGCCCGCGCGGCGAATGTTCGTAATAATAGTCCAGCCCCGTCTCGCCGATGGCGACCACTTTTGGATGGGCGGCCTCGGCGATCAGCGCCGCCGCATCGTCCAGCAATTCCTTTTGCGCCTCATGCGGATGCACGCCCACACTGCACCACACATCGGGGAATTGTTCCGCCACCGCCCTCACGCCGGGGAACCGCTTCAATTCGGTGCCGATGCTGACGCAAACACCCACACCCGCGGCGCGGGCGCGCGCCACGACCTCATCGACTTTCCCGGCATAGTCGGGGAAATCCAAATGACAATGGCTATCGACAAGCATCAGAGAGCGCCGCCCCGCGCCACTTGAGAAAGATCGCGCGCGGCGGTCAGCACCGTCTGGCGCGGTTCCAGATGCAGGCCGGTGGCGCGGGCAAAGCCCTGCTCGATCCGGCCCAACAGCGCCACCCAGCGTTCCAGCCCCGGCGCGCCGGCATGGGCCTTGGCGCGGATGCGACCTGAAAGCGATTCCACCAGAAAGCTGCCGAACAGCTCCAAACCGTCCTGCATACGGAAAAGCTTTTCGCCCAGGGTCAGCAGCGCCAGCAGGTCCGGCTCGCGCGCATTGTCGATCAGCCGGTCGGCTTCCTGGGCCAACGCACCGCCTTCGCCGCTGGCCAGAGTCAGCGCGGCGCCGATACTGCCGCCCGCCAGCCGCGCCAAGGACGCGCGTTCGGCCGAGGAAGCGTCCGGCAAATGTTCCGCCAGCGCTTTTTCCAGAACAGTATTATCCAAAGGCCGCAGGTCCAACCGCTGGCAGCGCGAGCGGATGGTGGGCAGCAGCCGGCCGGGCGTGTTGGACAGCAGCAGCAGCATGGCATTG
>Ga0137415_10007076_pt1 | contig 11122 bp, 6 predicted proteins | sample CZODoug3_1_1_16f_FD_183082 | JGI IMG/M metagenome (GOLD analysis project Ga0137415, IMG submission 183082) | Vadose zone soil fungal communities from Angelo Coast Range Reserve, California, USA - CZODoug3_1_1_16fungal (Hybrid Assembly) | ecosystem: Environmental > Terrestrial > Soil > Vadose...
GAGCCGCCTCGGGGAGTCGAACCCCGGACCTACGCATTACGAGTGCGTCGCTCTAACCGACTGAGCTAAGGCGGCGTCGTGCTGAATCAGTTTAGCGGCCGGCCCCAGGTCGGCCGGGCGCGGGTTCGGCGTACGGGCGAGCGCGGGGTCAGCCTCGGTGGAGCACGGTGAGCATGGCCTCCACCGCGATCCGGGGCTTCACGTTCAGCTCGAGTGCCTCACGGCAGCTCAGCACCGCTTCGAGGCGGCGCAGCGTGGACTCCGGCGTCCAGGAGGTGGCCGCCGAGCGCGCGTCGCCGGCCCGGTCCGGGTGCGTGGCCGCCACGTTGGCGCCGAGCCGGACCGCCAGCACGTCCCGGTAGAAGCCCGCCAGGTCGACCAGTGCGCGGTCCAACGCGTCCCGCTGGCTCCGCGTCGCCCTGGACTTCTGCCGCCGCTCCAGCTCACGCTCGGCGGCCTTGGCGCCCCGTTGCGCGGAGGCCACACCCTTGCCGGTGCCGCCGGCGCCCATCGCCACCGAGAGCGCCTCCCGCTCGGCGGCGTCCCGGGAGCCGGCCACGTCGGCCGCTTCGGCCTCGGCGGCGCCGATCAGGTCGTCGGCCGCGCGGAACACCTCGCCGAACCCGCGCAGCGACAGCGGCAGCCCCAGCACCTGTTCGCGGCGTTGCCGGGCGTCGCCGTCTCTGGCGAGGCGCCGCGCCCGGCCGACGTGCCCGCCGCACACCGATGCGGCCCAGTCGGCGGTCTCCGGGTCGATGCCGTCCCGGTTGGCCAGCACCGCCGCGATGGCCGGCGGCGGCGGGGTACCCAGCGGGACCAGTCGGCACCGGGAGCGGATCGTCACCGGCACGTCGTCGGGGTGGTCGGATGGCGCACAGAGCAGGAACACCGTCCGGGCCGACGGCTCCTCCACCGCCTTGAGCAGCGCGTTCGCCGCCCCTTCGGTGAGCCGGTCGGCGTCCGCGATGACCACGATCTGCCAGTTGCCGGTGCTCGGCAGGCGGGCGGCGATCTGGACGAGCGCGCGCATCTCCGACACCGAGATGGACAGCCCCTCGGGGACCACCTCGCGCACGTCGGGGTGCGTGCCGGCGAGCACCGTGCGGCAGGACTGACACTCGCCGCAGCCGCCGGTCGGGCACTGCAGCGCGGCCGCGAACGCCCGGGCGGCCACCGAGCGGCCGGATCCGGGCGGGCCGGTGAACAGCCAGGCGTGTGTCATGGCCTTCGGATCGGCCGCCGCCCCGGACAGCTCGGTGACCGCCCGGTCCTGCCCGACCACGTCCGCCCATACCCCGCCGACGGATGCCACCGCTACCGCCGCTGGCCCAGGCCGATGCCGAGCCGGGGCCGCCGCTTGGCCTGGCGCAGCGCGGCGGTGTGCACCAGCGGCCGGATGCCCTCGCGGATCCGTACCTCGACGGCGTCGGGGACGGCGTCCGCGTCGACGACCACGTAGCGGTGCGGTTCGGCGGCCGCCATCCTGGTCAACCAGCGCTGCACCCGCAGGTGCTCCTCGCCCATCGCCAGCGGGCGGCGCGCGCCGATACCGGTCGGGCCGTCGGTAGGCGCCCGGTCCAGCAGCACGGTGACGTCCGGGCGCAGCCGGCCGGTGGCCCAGTTGGTCAGGCTGTGCAGCTCGTTGCTGTCCAGATCGTCGGCCGCTTCGGACCCGGTGGCACCGAGCCCGCCCGCCGCGTCGGCCGCCGCCTTGTCCAGCCCGAGCTGCATCAGCGGGTTGGCCACGAACCGGTCCATCACGACGATCTCGCCGGCCTGCAGCGCCGGGCGCACCTCGCGCTCCACCACGTCGGCCCGCACCGCGGCGGCGGCCAGCGCGCGGGCCCTGGTGCCGGTCAGGTCGGCGCCGAGCACCGCGCCGGTCAGCCGGGGAGCGTCCTCGCGGTACTCGCCGGGCTGGGTGACCTGGTAGCCCTCCTCGCGCAGCCAACCGACCAGGCGGCGGGTCTGCTCGGCGGACTCCACCGAGGTGGCCCCCTCGACCGCGATCAGCACGCCGCCGACCGGGCGCCGGGCGCCTCGGCGCAGCGCACCGAGCAGGTCGGGCAGCAGCGGCTCGGAGCGCCGGTCGTCCATCTGCCGGTAGGCCAGCACGCCGACCACCGAGGCGATCAGCCCGGCCACCCCGAGCACCGTGCGGGTGCCGTCCACGTGGAACGGGTGGTCGAACACGTTGATCACCCTGGTCTGCACCAGGCCGACGGCCAGCGGCACCACCGACATCGAGGCCAGCAGGTCCAGCCGGACGATGGACTGCACGAACGCCACCACGCGGCCGCGCACCTCGTTGGCCACCTGCGCGCCGATGATCGTCAGCCCGGTCAGGAACGCGACCCCGGCGCAGCAGCCGACCATGGCCACAGCCACCAGCGCCACGAACAGGTGCGGCGCCACCGCGACCAGCACCAGGCTCAGTCCGGCGGCCACGATCGCGGCGCCGAACAGCCGGTTGTGTGGCAGCCGCCTGGCCAGCGTGGGCACCACTCCCATGCCGGCGGCCATCCCGATGAACACCGAGACGAACAACATGCCGTACGCCGCGTCGCCGCCGCCGAGGCTGGTGGCATACAGCTTGGCCAGCGCGATCACCGCGCCACCGGCCGCGAAGGCACCCATGATGCCGATCACCAGGCCGCGGATCAGCGGCGTCGAGCCGACGAACCGGGCGCCGTCCTGCAGCAGCGCGAGCAGCCCGGCGTCGCCCTCCCTGGCCCGCCCCGGCGAGCGCCCGGAGATCTCCGGGATGCGGAACCACACCGTCAACGCGGTCAGCAGGTAACCGGCGCCGTTGATCATCAGGGCGATGTAGACGGTGGTGGTGGGGCTCGGCCGGTCGCCGAGGAAGCTGCCGACCGTGGACACCACGGTGAACAGCCCGGACGCGGTGAGCACCGCGACCCCGTAGGTCATCGCCAGGCTCAGCTGGTTGGCCGTCTCCACCTGGTCCGGCCGGCGCAGCAGGTTCGGGATCGAGGCGTCCTTGGCCGGGATCCAGAACATCGAGCAGATCTCGATCAGGAACGTCGCCGCGAACAGCCACCACAGCGAGCCGACCAACGGGATCGAGAAGAACAGCAGGAACCTGGCCAGGTCGCAGATGACCATGAGCTTGCGCCGGTCGAACTTGTCGGCGAGCACGCCGGCGATCGGGCCGAGCAGCAGCGCCGGCAGCAGCCGGGTGGCCACCACACCACCGAGCGCGAAGCTCTGCGCCTGGTAGCTCGTGGTCAGCTGGGTGGCCAACGCGGACAGCGCCAGCAGGGACAGCCAGTCGCCGGTCGAGGCGAGCGCGGTGACCAGCCAGAGCCGGCGGAACGACGGGATGGCCAGCACGCCACGGACCCGATGGGTGACCGAGGACGACAGGTCGAGGCCGAGGGATGCGTGACCGGAGGCGCCGGGCGGGCTGCTCGCCTCGCCGGTGGGCGCAGATTCGGAACCGATCGCGCCTCACCTCCTCGCTGGCGGCGGGCCGCACCGCAGGGCCTGCTGAGCCATTCAAGGGTAGCCGTCGATGATGTGAGTCCCGTCAGCCACCGGTCAGCAACCCGCCCCACCAGCACCGGGACCCCGCCCGGCAGCGCGGTGGCGGCACCTTCCGGCCCGCTCTACCTACCCGGGAGCCGGAACCTAGTGCCCGGCGCTGACCACGCTGGCGATCGTCTGAATCACGATCAGTACGAAGATCGCCACGAACACGACGGTGAACAGCCGGGAGCCGACCTTGCTCTGAGACCGCCTGGTCAGCCCGATCAGGCTGGGCACCTCGTCCTGGGCGGCCCGGATCGGCGGGCGGTAGTCGCCGTAGCGCGACCGAGGTTCCGGCTCGGCGACGGGGCCCGCCACGAACGGCCTGGCCGGCGGCGGCTGGGGCGACGACTGGGGCGAGGACTGTGGCGCGGACTGCTGAGTCGGCAGCGGCGCCGGATCGGCCGGCGCGTCCGGACCCGCTGGCAGCGCGGGTGTGCCCGGCGGCAACGCGGGCGGGCCGCCGAGCGCCCGGACGGGACTCTTCGGCCGGGCGCGCTCCAGCGCGTCGACCGGGTCAAGCGGGTCGAGCCACGGATCGCCGTCCGCGTCGAGCGGGGCGTTGTCCTCGCCCTCCAGCTCGGCGAGCAGCCGCGCGAGCGCGCGGTCGTCCAGGGTGGGCACCCGGGGGTTCGCCAGCGGCGGCAGCATGTCGTCGGTGATCACGGGCAGCATCGGATCGGTGTGCGGCTCCGACGACACAGCGCCGTCGGCGGCCCACTTCGGATCGGTGCTCACAGCCGCGGAGCGTAGCCCCGGGCCTGCGGTTTCCGTGGGAATTCGGTCGATCCGGGGACGCAAAACGCACCGTCAGGGTGAGTCCCTGACGGTGCGCCGCTGATTTTGTCGCCTGGGTCAGGCCGAGGTGCTGGCCTTGCGCCGGGTGCCGCCGCGCTTCGGGGCCGCGCCGCCCCGCTTGGGCGCGGTGCCCTTGGCGCGGCGCTCGGCGAGCAGTTCGGCGGCCCGCTCGTCGGTGAGCGACTCGACCTCGTCGCCCTTGCGCAGCGAGGCGTTCGTCTCGCCCTCGGTGACGTACGGGCCGAACCGGCCGTCCTTGATCACCATCTGCTTGCCGGACACCGGGTCGGTGCCCAGCTCGCGCAGCGGCGGCGTGGACGACGCCGCGCCCCGGCCGCGCTGCTTGGGCTGGGAGTAGATCTTCAGCGCCGCGTCCAGCTCGACGGTGAACAGCTGGTCCTCGTTCGCCAGCGAGCGGGAGTCGGTGCCCTTCTTCAGGTAGGGCCCGTACCGGCCGTTCTGCGCGGTGATCTCGTCGCCGGACTCCGGGTCGGTACCGACGACCCGGGGCAGCGAGAGCAGCTTGAGCGCATCCGGCAGCGTCACCGTGTCCAGCGACATCGACTTGAACAGCGAGCCGGAGCGCGGCTTGGCCAGCTTGGCCTTCGGGGTGTCCTCCGGCGGGTCGGGCAGCAGCTCCGTCACGTAGGGGCCGTAGCGGCCCTCCTTGGCGACGATCTCGTGCCCGGTGACCGGGTCGGCGCCCAGCGAGCGACCCTCCTGCGGCACCGAGAACAACTGCTCGGCGATCTCGGCCGTCAGCTCGTCCGGCGGCATCTCGTCGGAGAGGTTGGCCCGCTGCGACACCGGAGCGCCGGCCGTGCCTTCGACGATCCGCTCCAGGTACGGCCCGTAGCGGCCCACCCGGACCACGACCTCGCGCCCCTCGGAGTCGCTGAACAGCGGGATCGCGTTGATCTCGCGGGCGTCGATCTCCTCCAGGTTCACCCCGACCAGCTTCTTCAGCCCGCCGGACTGCGCCACCGACTCCTCGGCCGAAGCGCCATCCGAACCGGCGGCGGCCTCGCGGCCGAAGTAGAAGCCGGACAGCCAGACGGTGCGCTGCTGGTCACCGGACGCGATGGAGTCCAGCTCGTCCTCCATGGCGGCGGTGAAGTTGTAGTCGACCAGCCGGCCGAAGTGCCGCTCCAGCAGCCCAACCACCGCGAAGGCCACCCAGGACGGCACCAGCGCGCTGCCCTTCTTCCACACGTAGCCGCGGTCCTGGATCGTCTTGATGATCGAGGTGTAGGTGGAAGGGCGGCCGATGCCCAGCTCCTCGAGGGCCTTGATCAGGCTCGGCTCGGTGTAGCGGGCCGGCGGGTTGGTGCTGTGCCCCTCCGGGTTGAGCTGCTCGGCGGACAGCGCCTCACCCTCGGTCAGGGCCGGCAGCCGGCGCTCGGCGTCGTCCGCCTCGCCGCCGGTCTGCTCGTCCACCGTCTCCACGTAGGCCTTGAGGAAGCCGGCGAAGGTGATGGTCCGACCGGAGGCGGCGAACGTGGCCTCCTCGCCGGTGGCGGCGGTGCCGGTGACCCGGATGGACACCGTGGTGCCCCGGGCGTCGGCCATCTGCGAGGCGACGGTGCGCTGCCAGATCAGCTCGTAGAGCCGGAAGTCGTCGCCGTCCACCTCGCGGGCAATCTGGCCCGGGGTGCGGAACGACTCACCGGCCGGGCGGATCGCCTCGTGCGCCTCCTGGGCGTTCTTCACCTTGCGGGTGTACTGGCGGGGCTTGTCGGCCACGTACGCGTCGCCGTAGAGCTCGCGAGCCTGAGCGCGAGCCGCGCTGATCGCGGTGTCCGACAGCGTGGTCGAGTCGGTACGCATATAGGTGATGTAGCCGTTCTCGTACAGCCGCTGCGCGGAGCGCATGGTGCGCTCGGAGGTGAAGCGCAGCTTGCGGCCCGCCTCCTGCTGCAGCGTCGAGGTCATGAACGGCGCGTACGGGCGGCGGGTGTACGGCTTCGACTCGACGGACTGCACGGCGAAGTCCCGCCCGTCCAGGGCCTCCGACAGCCGGCGGGCGCTCGCCTCGTCCAGCGTGGTCACCGAGCCGGCGTTCGCCTTGAGCTGGCCGTTGGGAGCGAAGTCCCGCCCGCTGGCGACCCGGTTGCCGTCGACGCTGACCAGCCGGGCGCCGAACGTGCGGGGCTCCCCGGCGTCCTTGTCACCGGCGGACTTCGGGTCGGTGGCGAAGACGGCGGCGATGTCCCAGTAGCCGGCGGCGACGAACGCCATCCGCTCCCGCTCGCGCTGCACGATGATGCGGGTCGCCACCGACTGCACCCGGCCCGCCGAGAGCTTCGGCATGACCTTCTTCCACAGCACCGGGGAGACCTCGTAGCCGTAGAGCCGGTCCAGGATGCGGCGGGTCTCCTGCGCGTCGACCAGGTCGAGGTCCAGCTCGCGGGGGTTCGCGGCGGCAGCCAGGATCGCCGGCTCGGTGATCTCGTGGAAGACCATCCGGCTGACCGGCACCTTCGGCTTCAGCGTCTCCAGCAGGTGCCAGGCGATCGCCTCGCCCTCGCGGTCACCGTCCGTCGCGAGGAGGAGCTCGTCGACGTTCTTGAGGGCGTCCTTGAGCTCGGTGACCGTCGAGCGCTTCTCCGGGGTGACCACGTAGAGCGGCTCGAACTCGTTGTCCACGTTCACGCCGAGCCGGGCCCAGGACTCGCCCTTGTACTTGGCCGGCACGTCGGCGGCGCCCCGGGGCAGGTCGCGGATATGGCCTCGCGAGGACTCGACGACATAGTTCGAGCCCAGGTAGGACGCGATCTTGCGCGCCTTTGCCGGAGACTCGACGATGACCAGCCGTCGGCTGGCCGTGCCGTTGCCGTTGCTGGCGCCCGTCCCGTTGCTCGCGCCCTTGCCGGCGCTCTTCTTACGGGCCGAGCCCCCACTAGTCCTTGCCGCTGCCACTTCCGCGTCCGTTCCCTTCTTCTTGGCGCTGTAATACCGCCGCGCCACCAGCTGCCCCCCACAAGCAGCTCTCGCCAGACTGACACATCCGGGGCGGTCGCCGCACACGGCCTTGGATCAGAGCCGATGAGTCGAGCGGCAGCGTAACCAGCCCGTCAACCCGCACCAGCTGACCCAGCAGGCTCAACCACCCTCCTCCGCACCCCCGAGTGGCCGTACCCGGACGAAGCAACCCGCCGTCGGCAGCGCGCATTCCGGCCGGCCGGCCCCGCGTCACCCAGATCACGCGCCCGACCAGCCACTACGTCACGCGCTGAGCAGCGCATCCGGCCAGTGCCCCACCGGGGCGTACTCCGGTGGCTCGCCGACCAGCTCGGCCAGCCGCCGCAGCCGGCGCAGCCCGGATATCCGCAGCGCCGGCCCGGCCCCGCGCGGCCCCAGTCGGATCACCGGCAGGCCCAGCCTGGTGACCGCCTCGGCCAGCGGAACGTGCGTCTGTGGGGCGTGCGGGTCCAGCCCGAGCAGGTAGCCGGAGCGCCGGTCCGGGACCCCCGCTGCGAGCACCCACATCCGCAGCAGCGCCCCGTCCATGGCGAACCCCTCCGGCACCGATTTGACCGCGCCCCGGCACCACTGACCAGCCAGTTCGACCAGATCGCGGCGGAACGCGGTACGCAGCACCGGGGACCCGGACTCACTGCTGGCCAGCTCGGTGACGACCCCCCGGGCGGCCGCGGCGGCGGTCAGCGCGGGGGCCCGCTGCGCGTCGGTGAGCACGATGCTCAACCGGGCGGTGTCGCTCGCGCCGAAACGCACCACCTGCGCCGGCCCACAGAGCAGCCCGGCCAGGTCGTCCAGCCGGGCGTCACTCGCCTCGGCGGAGAAGAAGGACAGCTGCGCCACGGTGATCACCGTAGAACACCCGTTCGATTCGGTCTACCGACGCGCCGGTACCTCGCCGGGTGGCGCAGTGCCGAACCAGAGTTTCAACCGGTTGAGCCGTGAAGAGCAACCGATTGGCCGAGCCTCGACCGCGCCCGACTGCGTCAGAAATGCGCCGGACGTCACACCCGGTCGAGTGGTTGGCGGCGCCGTCGAGGCCAGCTGGGGCCTGTGGTCAGTTCTGGGCGGCGGGCACCAGCGAGCAGCTGGGTGCCTTCTTGACCGCGTCGTTCAACGCCTGGTTGGCGCCGACGGTGTCCAGGTTCGTGTCGTTGCTGGCGGCGGCCAGCGCGCTGAAGATCCCGGGCAGCTGGGTGCCGAGGCCGACCGGATCGTTCGGGTCGATGGCGTCGAGCTTGACCTTGGCGTCGTGGTAGGCCGCCTGCAGCCGCAGCAGTGCGCCGTGCACCCTGGTCGCCGCGTCGTCGCCACCCGCGATCGGGGACGGCCCGGCCTGCTTCAGCCCCTCCAGGGCCTGCCCGGCGGCCTCTTCGGCGCTACTGAAGTAGCTGATCAGCGCGTCCCGGCCGGCGGCGGGGTTGTTCGGGTCCAGCTTCGGCCACGGGCCCTTGAGCGCGCCCAGGGGCTGCAGGGAGGAGCACAGCCGCCCGGCCCAGGCCACCGGGTCGTCGGCGGTCGGCAGCTGACCACCGCCTGCGCCGCCGCAGCCGGCCACCAGCAACAGCGCCAGGGCGGCGACGACGGTGCCGGTACCGATCCGACCGGTTTTGGTTCGACCGGTTGTGGTTCGACCGGTTTTGGTTCGACGCACCACCGGGCCTCCTCTCGCCAGGCTCGCGGCCGGGTCGCCGGCGCACCCGCCCCGCCGGCCCCGCCGCACAAACGGCCGCGAACGTACCGCGCCGCCTGGCCCCGGAAGGGGACCAGGCGGCGCAGAACTGCTGTGACCAGCCCAGACGTCAGGCTGGGGCGCTCGAACCGGCTATCGAACCGGTTCTTCGGCCGGGGTGTCCGCGATCTGGGTGGAGCGCCGCTTGGACACCACCACCGCGGTCGCGATGATCACGACGGCGATCAGCGCGATGACCAGCCGCAGCGGGGTCGACTCGGTCGCCCCCACCGACAGCGCCACCACGGCCGGAGCGATCAGCACCGAGACCAGGTTCATCACCTTGATCAGCGGGTTGATCGCCGGGCCGGCGGTGTCCTTGAACGGGTCACCGACGGTGTCACCGATGATCGTGGCCTCGTGCGCGGGGGAACCCTTGCCGCCGTGCACGCCGTCCTCGATCAGCTTCTTGCCGTTGTCCCAGGCACCACCGGAGTTGGCCAGGAAGATGGCCATCAGGGTGCCCGTGGCGATGGCGCCGGCCAGGTAGCCGGCCAGCGGACCGACGCCCAGACCGAAGCCAACCGCGATCGGGGCAAAGATCGCGAGCAGACCCGGGGTCGCCAGCTCACGCAGCGAGTCCCTGGTGCAGATGTCGACCACCCGGCCGTACTCCGGTCGGACGGTGCCCTCCATGATCCCGGGGTTCTCCCGGAACTGCCGGCGGACCTCGAACACGATGGCACCGGCGGCGCGGGTCACCGCGTTGATCGCCAGCCCGGAGAACATGAACACCACGGCCGCGCCGATGATCACGCCGACCAGCACGTTCGGGCTGAACACCTGGTAGAGGAACGAGCGCGGCAGGTTCGCCGCCGCCTGCCCTGCCGAGGCCAGGGTGGTGGTGATGGCGTCGCGGTAGGAGCCGAACAGCGCGGTCGCGGCCAGCACGGCGGTGGCGATCGCGATGCCCTTGGTGATGGCCTTGGTCGTGTTGCCGACCGCGTCCAGCTCCGTGAGGATCTCGACGCCCGCGCCGGTCACGTCGCCGGACATCTCCGCGATGCCCTGCGCGTTGTCGCTGACCGGGCCGAAGGTGTCCATCGCCACGATCACGCCGACCGTGGTGAGCAGGCCGGTACCGGCCAGCGCGACGGCGAACAGCGCGACGGTCACCGAGGCGCCGCCGAGCAAGAACGCGCCGAACACCGCCGCCGCGATGACCAGCGCGGTGTACACGGCGGACTCGTAACCGATCGCGATGCCGGCCAGGATGACCGTCGCGGCGCCGGTGCGGGCCGAGTCACCGACGTCCTTCACCGGCTTGTGCTCGGTGCCGGTGAAGTAACCGGTCAGCCACAGGATGATGCCGGCCAGCACGATGCCGACGATCACCGCGGCGGACGCGATCACCTGCGGGTTTGCCCCGGCGGCGTCGGTGACCACGGTGGTGTCGGTCGGGCCGGAGAGCTTGTCGAAGCTGTTCGGCAGGTAGACGAACGCGGCGAGCACGCAGAGCACGGCGGAGAAGACCGCCGAGATGTAGAAGCTGCGGTTGATCGCCTTCAGGCCGCCCTCGCCGGCGCGCGCCCGGGTGATGTACACGCCGAGCACCGCGGTGACCACGCCGATGGCGGGCACGATCAGCGGGAACAGCAGGCCCTGCAGGCCGAACGCCGCCGAGCCGAGGATCAGCGCGGCGACCAGCATCACGGCGTAGGACTCGAACAGGTCCGCTGCCATACCGGCGCAGTCACCCACGTTGTCGCCGACGTTGTCGGCGATGGTGGCGGCGTTGCGCGGGTCGTCCTCCGGGATGCCCTGCTCGACCTTGCCGACCAGGTCGGCGCCCACATCGGCGGCCTTGGTGAAGATGCCGCCGCCGACCCTCATGAACATGGCGAGCAGCGCGGCGCCGAAGCCGAAGCCCTCCAGTACCTTGGGCGCCTGGCCGGCGTAGACCATGACCACCAGCGCGGCGCCGAACAGGCCGAGGCCGACGGTGAACATCCCGACCGCGCCACCGGTGCGGAACGCGACCCGCATAGCCTTCTCCCGGCCGCCGTCCTCCCGGGCCGCCGCGGCGACCCGGATGTTCGCCCGGGTGGCCAGCCACATGCCCAG